>Ga0210408_10003775_pt1 | contig 13812 bp, 14 predicted proteins | sample IncBWH4MmetaG_FD_155471 | JGI IMG/M metagenome (GOLD analysis project Ga0210408, IMG submission 155471) | Forest soil microbial communities from Barre Woods Harvard Forest LTER site, Petersham, Massachusetts, United States - Inc-BW-H-4-M | ecosystem: Environmental > Terrestrial > Soil >...
CAGCATCACCTCCGGTTCCGCGACGTCGATCGCCGCCACCAATTTCTCAGCCATGTGCACCGCGTCGGGCGTATCGCGCAGCACCACCACGTTGGTGCGTTCGTCAATGAACATGGTCTTGGCGCCAAGCACGGTCTTCAGCATGCTCTCCACGTCCTTCGGGGTAGAGTTGGTGAGGTAGAAGGTGCGCACCATCTGCTGCTCGTAATCCTTCTGCTTGGCCGCGATGTTCGGATAGATGAGCACCATGTTGTCGGCGAGAATCTGCCGGGCGAGAGCGTTCTGCTCCAGCACCAGGTCGATCGCCTGCTCGACCGCGACGTCCGTCACGAAAATCGTGGTCTTGGTGTCGCCCTTGACGTCCTTGTCGAGGATGAAGTTGATGCCGGTCTCACGGGAGAGCACCTCGAACACCATCTTGGTCGGTGCATCGCGCAGCTGCAGGGTGACGCGGTGGTTGTCGCGGGTCTTCAGGTGCGGCGCGATCGAGATCGGCGCGCGCGTGGCGTTGATGCGCGCCTCGAGCTCCTGCGCCGGCGCATACCCCGGGTCCTCGTGCAGCACCGTGCGTACCTTGGCCTCGGCGGCCTGGTAGTCCTTGCGATCGAAATCCTTGTTCGCCTGTGCCAGCAACTCGCCGTGCCGGGCATCGCCCTCGAGGGCCGCGAGCCCGTGCTGCGCCCGGTCGTTGCCGGGGTCGATCGCCAGCACGCGCCGGTAGGCGTCGGCGGCGATATCCAGTCGGTTCTTGCCGCGGGCGCTGTCGGCGAGGTTGAGCAGCCCCAGCACGGCCGCCTCGCGGCGCGTCGCGTAGTCGAAGCGGTAGGACATGTTGTGGGGATCGGCCTGTGCGGCCTCCTTGAGCAGCGCGAGGCCGTTCTCGTACTCCCCCTTGTCCATGGCGTTGAGGCCCTGGTGGTGCAGCCTCTCGGCCGCGCACCCTGCGACCAGGATCAGAACCAGGATCGGGCCGGCAATGCGGCACCATGAGTTCCTCACGGAGCGCCTCCTGTGCTTAGTTGTTGTTGTTGGTTGAGGGGCTTGTACGTGAAGACCAGCTGACCGTTGTTGAACGAGTCAACCGTGTAGGTGTTGTCGAGCGTGTCGCCGAGGTGCACGTCGTAGACTTTCTCGCCGCTGGTGAGGAAGAACACCGCCGGGGAGCCGCTCGGCGTGTAGCTGCCCATGTAGGCGAAGGGCAGCGGCGGCGCCACGGGCTTCGGCGGGACCACCGGTGCCGTCACGACCGGAGCGGGCGGCGGCGGCGGCGGCGGCACGTACCAGGAGTGCGCGGCGAACAGCGAGCCTGCCGCGGTCTGATCGGCCACCCGGTGCGCGAGCAGCAGCAGCGATTGCGCGACGGGCACCGCGGTCGCGGCGCCACTCGGATGCGTCGGTTGTGCGCGGCTGACGCCCGACGCTCGCGCCGGCCCGACCGCATCCGGGTCCTTTGGCCCGAATGCGGCCCAGGCGGCAATCAGCGCCGCGCTGCCGATCAGCCATTTGCCGCGCCGCGTGAGGTTCACGGTTGTGCCTCGCCGCGCACGAAGACGACGAAACCGATGTCGGCGTTCACGACCTGCTCGCCGACCGCCTTGCGCTCGAACCGTAGCTTCTCGAGCGAGGCCGCCGGCACCGCCGTGAGGGTGCCGTTTATGAAGGTGCGGATGGCGGGGTACGCGGCCGCGACCGGAAACTCCACCTCGTAGCGGCCGATCGCCCCCGCCTTCGCCGGCGCGTAGGAGTAACGACCCTTGTCGATCGCGACGCCGGCGGCCTGTGCCTGGGCGTACATCTGACCGATGACGGCGGGAATCTGCGCACGCGTGGGTAGCGACGCCACGAGCCGCGGCACCGCCTCCTCGATGCCCGCGGTGGCCGAGGGATGCTGCGCCCGCGCGATCTGCGTATGCAGGCTCTGCAGCGCGCGTTGCGCGGGAAGGAGTGCGGTGATCGCGAGCGCCGCCGCCACGGCGAACGCGGCGAGGCCTGCCTGGCCAGCGATGCCGAGCCGGGTGATCTGGTACTGCAGTTGCGGCACGAGCTGCCCGGCTGCTTCCCGCAGCGGCCCGAGCAGGTCCGTGCCCAAGGGCCCTCGTACCGCCGGCGGCTGCACCGGTGTGGGCTGGGGCACACTGGCCGCGACCGGCAACGTGGACGGAGTGGCAACGTGCACCTCGCGCTCTGCCTCCGCGACCACGACGGCGTCGACCTCTTCTGGTGTCCTCACGGGCTCGGTCGTCTGCGGGAATGATTCCACGCTGCTCATGGGTACTGCCTCCACTCCGCGCTCACGGCGAAGCGCACCGGGCGCTGCGGGTCGTCGCTGCGGACTTCGTGAGTCTCGAGCATCGGGTAGCGAAGCAGCGCACTGGTCTGCAGCCGCCCGACATAGGCGAGCACGCGCGGCAGGTCGCGCGACTCGCCGGTCACGCGCACGATGTGCTTGGACTCGTCGGGCTCGACCGACAACAGTGCGATGTCGCTTGCAGAATCGTGGCTCGCGGCTTCGAGTTCCGCGAGCAGACGCGTCCAGGGCGTGGTCAGCTGCTGCGCGATGTCCCCGGCCTCCTGGGTGAGGCCGGCGTTGCGAACGTCCTGGCCCGGATCGCGATGGGCGTGTCGATTGGCCGCAGCCAGCTTGAGCTCGAGTCCGGCGCGTGAGGCCTCGAGCCGCCGGTACTCGACGCAGGCCGCGGCCGTGGCTACTGCGCCGGCTATCAGGAGCAGCGTGCCCGCGAGTGTCAGTGGCGCGCGCCGTCCCGAGAAATCGACGCTGATGAGTGGCGGCGCGCTCATGCGGCCATCCTGCGGGTCCGGGCCAGGCGCTGCAGCGTCGTCAGCTCGGCGGCGGAGTCCTCGAGCCACTGCAGTCCGCCCGCCTCTGCACTGCCCGCCGCCGCGACCGCGATCTCCCGCCAGGCGTGCGGGGCTTCCACGTACACCTTGCCCTCCTCCGGTGCATGGCTCGCGAGGCGTCCGAAGGTCTGCAGGCGTTTCAGCTCGCGTGTCCAGTCGGCCCCGATGCGCACCACGTGCACGCGGTCCCAGCCCTGGCGCGCGAGTCTCGCCGCCGCCATCGAGCCTTGCTCGATGCTCACGAACCACGCGTTGGACGCCGGCAGCGCGTGGCGCCAGGCGGCGTAGGAGGCCACCAGTTGCGATTGCAGCGAGAGCAGCTTGCAGCCGTGCGCGAGGCAGACGCTGCGCACGGCTGCGATCAGCTCGCCGGAGATGGCGCAGACCACGCGCGTTGCGCCCGGCGGCGCTTCGGAGATACGGACCTCCCAGCCGGCCACCGCATCACCATAGACACTGCCGAGCAGCTGCCGTCCGTGCGCGAGCCGCTCATCGTTGGAGCTGAGGGATACCACCCAGGGCACGATGGCGTAACGCGCCCAGTGATCCGCAAGCACGATGCGGATGCGGCTGGCGCGCCAGGGCTCCTGGGCGAGCATCGTGCCGAGCGCCTCGAGCGCGCGGCTCGAGGACTCATCCGTGACGCCGTCGAAGCGTTGCTCGTGCTCGGCGGACAGTGTTGGATGCACGCCGCGCTGCATGCGCACCAGGCACAGGTGATGTGGCGAGACATACGCCCCGACCTCATCACGCCATAATGGTGACACGGTTCACCTCCTCGATCGTCGTTTGTCCGCGGCGCACCAGCTCGAGCGCCGAAGTGCGGATCAGCTGCACTCCCGCCTGACGCGCCAGCTCCTTCAGCTGCCGGACCGGCACGCGGCTGACGATCGCCTCGCGGATCTCATCGTTGAGCACCATGAGCTCACCGACCGCCTTGCGGCCGTGGTAGCCGGTGCCACGGCAATGCCCGCAGCCGCGTCCCTTGCGGAACTTGAACGAGGCGCCCACCGCCACCGGTATCCGTGATTGCTCGAGCAGTTCACGCGCAGGCATGTACGCCTCGCTGCATTGCTCGCAGACGATACGCACCAGGCGCTGCGCCAGCACTGCCGACAGTGCCGACACGAAGCCGTGTGAATCCACACCCATGTGCACGAAGCGGCTGACGACGTCGAAGACGTTGTTGGCGTGCACCGTGGTGAACACCAGGTGTCCGGTGAGCGCCGATTGGATGGCGATCTGCGCGGTCTCCGGATCGCGGATCTCTCCTACCATGATCTTGTCGGGATCGTGTCGCAGGATCGAGCGCAAACCGCGCGCGAAGGTGAGGCCTTTCTTCTCGTTGACCGGAATCTGCAGAACGCCCGCAAGCTGATACTCGACCGGATCCTCGATGGTGATGATCTTGTCGCGCCCGGTCTGGCTCTCGGAGATCGCCGCGTACAGCGTCGTGGTCTTGCCGCTGCCGGTGGGGCCGGTGACGAGCAGCATGCCGTAGGGAAGCGAGCTCAACCGGCGCAGCTGCGCGATGATTTGGTCCTCGAAGCCGAGCACATCCAGCCGCAGGCCGCTCATCTTGGTGAGCGCCTGCTTGTCGAGGATGCGCAGCACCGCATCCTCCCCGAAGATGCTCGGGATGATCGACACGCGGAAGTCGATGGGCCGCCCGTTTATGGCGATCTTGAAGCGGCCGTCCTGCGGGATGCGCCGCTCGGCGATGTCGAGCTCCGACATCACCTTGATGCGCGAGATGATCTGCTCCGCGAGCTCCACGCCGCGCACCGTGGCGATGTCGGCGAGCACGCCATCGAGCCGATAGCGCGCCAGCAGCCCCACGGCGCTCGACTCGAGATGAATGTCGCTCGCCCCGGCGCGCAGCGCGTCGTACACGGTGGAATGCACCAGGCGCACGACCGGGCTCGTGTCCTCGCTGATCCTGACGTAGGAGAGGTCGTCGACGCCCTCCTCATGCTTGGCGCCTTCCTGCGCAGCGGGCAGCACCGAGTCGATCGCCCGCAGCGTCTCCGCGCACCGCGCGACCAGGTTGGCGAGCTCATCGCGCCCGGTCAGGGCCCATTCGAGCGGCGCCGTCAGCCGCAGCTCGAGCCAGCCGCGCAGGGCCTCATCGAACGGGTCGGTGAAGATCGCAACCAGCCGTTCGTCCTCGTGCACCACGACACAGCGACGACGGGTGGCATCCGCGGGCGGCAGCACGGAAAAGTCGGGGTGGAGATCCGCGAGCTCGTGTGCCGGAATGAAGCGATAGTCGAACGCCTGCGCGAGCGCCTGCGCATAGCGATCGCCCGTGAGTCCGCTCGCCTCGGCCAGCACCTCGTACACCGGGCGATTGGAGCGCTCGGCCTCCTGCATGGCGCGCGCGATCGAGCTCTCATCGATCCTGACGGCGGCAGCACTGAGCACGCCGCGGGTCGCGCCGCTAGCGCCGCCCGCGGTGACGCTGGCAGACGTTGCGGGCGGGCCGGCACCCAGAGTTTCGACCGCCGCGTTCATCGAATGCTTCCGGCGAGCTGGAAAATCGGGAAGTACATGAGCACGACGATCACCCCGATGATCAGGCCGATGAAGATCATGAGCAGCGGCTCGATCAGCCGCGTGGCCACCGCGACCCAGCGCGCGAGCTCCTCGTCGAAGAAATCGGCGATGCGCTCCATCATCTCGCCCATGTTGCCGCTGCGCTCGCCGACGCGGAGCATGCGTGCGGCCACCGCAGTCGTGAGGCCATGACGCTCCATGGCCTCGCCGATCGACTGGCCCTCGGTGACCGCGCGCGTCGCCGATGCATAGGCGGCGCGCGAGCTCGGACGCACCACGCCCGCGGACATGCGCAGTGCCGGGACTGCCGGGATGCCGCCGCGAATCAGCATGCCCGTCGTGCGATAGAGCCGCGCCAGTTGGTAGACGTGCAGCTGCCGGCCCACTGCGGGAATGCGGGCGATCCACGCGCCGACCGCGGCCCGGCTTGCCGGGCGCGACAGCCCGTAGCCCGCGGCGACGAGCGCGGCCACCAGGGCGGTGATCACCAGGCCGGCGTGCGCGTCGAGCAGCTGCCCCCACTGCAGCAGCAGTCGCGAAGCGAGCGGCAGGTCGGTACCGACGTCTTCGTAGATGCTGCTGAAGCGCGGCACGACGTATCCCAGCAGGAACAGGCTCACGAGCAGGCCCGCCACCAGCAGCACCGCCGGATAGATGCAGGCGTTGACCAGGGTCTTGCGCAGCGCGTCCGCCTGTTGCTGGTAGGCGATGTAGCGCGTCAGCGCCTCGCGCAGCGCGCCGGACTTCTCGCTCGCCCGCACCGCCGCCACGTACAGCTCCGGAAAAGTCCCCGGATGCTCCGCGATCGCAGTTGCCAGGGTCTGACCCTCATACAGGCGCCGCAGGATCTGCTCGAGGATACCTTGCGTACCGGTGTTGGATTCCTTCTGGGCCAGCGCCTCCAGTGCCTCGACCAGCGAGAGGCCCGCGTCCAGCAGCGACACCAGCTGCTGACTGAAGACTGCGAGGTGCAGCTGCGGGGTATGCAGTAGCCGCCGCAGCCGCCGCACCGGCTCGAGGGAGATGAGCCGCAGATCCCGCATCGCGATCTGTCGACGCGCATCGGCCTCGTTGACCGCATCGATCACACACGTGGTGACGCCGCCGCAGGAGCCATCGAGTAGCTTGGCACGAAACTCCACAGTGCCTCACCAGTTGGTGATGTCGGCGTCCTCGCCCGCACCACCGGGCTGACCGTCGCGGCCGTAGGACATCAGATCGAAATCGTTCTGGTGCGTACCCGGCTGCGCATACACGTAGGGATGTCCCCAGGGGTCGAGCGGCACGGCTTTCTTCAGGTACGGCCCTCCCCAGTTGGGAATACCGGCTGGCGCCGCATTCAGTGCCGCCAGTCCCTCTTCGGTGGTCGGCAGCCGTCCGACATCTAGCCGGAACTGTTCGAGCGCTTTGTCGAGCGCATCGATCTGTGCGTGCGTGGCTTTGACGCGCGACTTGCCAACCTGGGCGAAGTATCGGGGCGCAACAAATCCCGCCAGCAGCCCGATGATGACCATCACCACCAGCAGCTCGAGAAGGGTGAAACCGAAGCTGCGGCGATTGCGGGTGGCACCTTGTTTTATCATTAGCATGGTTCCATCGCGGCTGAGAGTGCCTCAGCGTGCCTTTGATCTGCCCCATGGTCGTGAAACACGCCCCAGACCGACAGTGGGCTGGCGCTCTAGGAGTGCGGGCAGAAGCACTTAGCCGCCCGGTAGGGATTTGCAGTAGCTCAGCCCGGGCGCGGTTGCGAGAGCAGCGAGCGGTAGATGCGCAGCACCGTCGGCACGTAATGCCGCGTCTCGGCGAACGGCGGAATGCTGTGGCCATAGCGCTCCACCGCATCCTCGCCGGCGTTGTACGCGGCCAGCGTCAACTCGAGATTGTTACCATAACGCGTCAGCAGATCGCGCAGGTAGTGCACGCCCGCCGTGATGTTCTGTTCCGGGTCAAAGGCATCGGCTACCCCGTAGCGTCGCGCGGTTGCGGGCAGCAGCTGCATCAAGCCCACCGCCCCGCGGCTCGACACCGCGCGCGGGTTGAAGGCCGATTCGACCAGGATCACGGCTCGTACCAGTTCCGGGCGCACCGCATGCGAGCGCGCCGCCCGCTCGATCAGGCGGTCGAATTCACTCGATTTGGCCAGCCAGTTCTCCGGCCGGGCCTTCCGCTCCGCGGGTGGCGTGGCCAGGAGCAGGCGGTAGCGCCCGTCGACGGGCACATTTGTGAAGTGCGTCACACCAGCGCTGTCAACAAAGCTGTAAATGTCGGCTCGGGCCGTCTCGCCTTTGCCGACTAAAAACAGCGCCACTGCGCAGTGAAGGAGCGAAGCTGAGCGCATGACAGTCCTTTTACTCCGGAACGCACGCTGCGGCAGGTAGGGTAAGCCTTTAGCCGGGCGAGGTAGTGGTACCCATTGCGTGCAGCCGCAGACCTCGGAGCATTAGGGAAGATCAGATTGTAGGGAAATCGCGCCACGAAAAAGATGTATACGCGCGACATCACTGGAGGCATGATTGCTTAACGGTCCGAGGCCTGTTACAGGCAACAAAAATAGCGGGACCGGCCATGATGGTCCGATGGATTCAACAGGGGGCAGCGGAAGCCCGGGCAGGACGCGGGTGCGACCGAGCGAAGAATCATTGTCGGCGCACGCCTCTCCCGCCGGGCCTCCGGAGATCCGACGCATGACGGAGCACGCACGCATCGTTCTCATCGAGGACCACGCGATTCTTCGCGATGGACTACGCGCGCTTGTCGAGCTGGAACCGGATCTTCAAGTGGTGGGCGAAGCCGGCACTGCAGCCGAGGGCGTACGGGTCGCGCGCACCTGCAATCCGAACCTCATCATCACGGATCTGGCGATGCCGGGAGGTCTTGGGCTGCGCGCCATTGACGAGCTGCGCGCTGCCTGCCCGGGCGTGCGTGTGCTGGTGCTCACTGCGTACTGCACCGACGAGTACATTCATGCCGCATTGAATGCCGGCGCGGATGGCTACGTACTCAAGGACGCAAGCCGCGCGGAGCTCATGCATGCGGTGCATGCGGTCATCACCGGCCAGAAGTATTTCTCCGAGCCGGTGTCCGCCCGATTGGTTTCCACCTACCTGCGGCGCAACGAGCCGCTGGTGCCGGGCTGTCCGCGAATCACCGAGCGTGAACGCCAGGTCCTGACACGCGTCGCCCTGGGCGAGACCAACAAACGGGTCGCGCTGGCATTGCGTCTGAGCATCAAGACGATCGAGAAGCACCGTGCCAACCTGATGCGCAAGCTCGATCTGCATAACACCGCCGCCGTCACGCTGTTCGCCGTCCGCAACGGCATGCTACCGGTGGCCGACGCCGAAGATGCTGAGCGCCGGGAGCGCAACGCCGCGGTCTGATGCGCTGCGGCATGACCGAGGGGGTCTTCAGGCGCTCTCGGGCTTGATCGACTCCGCGGCCGCCAGGCGCCACTCGATGCGCGCGTGACTACCCGTCCCGGATTCCCCGGACGAGAGCGTCAACTGGCCTCCAGTCATCTCGGCACGCTCACGCAGATTGTGGATGCCGCGACCCGAGCGCAACGCCGTCGGTGGGGTGATCTTCCCGAGCCCGACTCCGTCGTCGTTCACCTCGAGCACCAGCTGATCGACCCGCCGCGAGAGCGACACCATCACTCTGTGCGCCTGGGCATGTTTCGCCACATTGTTCAACAGCTCCTGCACGCTGCGGAATACCGCGATACCCAGCCGCTCGGGCACGTCTGCATCGCTCACCGACACCGCCTCCTGCAGCTGGAGTGCCGGGTAGCTCTGCGCGAATTCCCGACAGAACCACGAAACCGCGGAAGCGGCTCCCAGGTCATCGAGTACCGGTGGCCGCAGGTTCATGGCAATGCCCCGCAGTTCCTCCAGCACGTCCTGCAACCCGGTTACGGCGCGCCGCAAGACCTGCAGCTGTGATTCCGGCGTACGGGACTGCAGCGCCGGCTCGATCCGCTCGAGACTGTACTTGATGGCACTCAGCTGCTGACCGACCGAGTCATGCAGCTCGCGCGCGATCCGCTTACGCTCGTTCTCCTGCGCAGCTATCTGCCGCCGCGAGAGAGTTGCGAGCTCATTGCGTGAACGGCGCAGCGCCTGTTCCGCCGATTCGCGGCGCATGATTTCGTTCTGCAGATCTCGATTGGCGTCGGCAAGTTCATCCGTGCGCACACGCACGCGCGTCTCGAGCTCGGCGTTGTTGGCGTGGAGGGCCTCGCGCGCAAGGTGGAGTGCGGTCACGTCGGCGACGATTGCCACCGCGCAGCAGTCGCTGTTCACGGCCGCCTCGGCGTCGACCGTCGTCATGGGCCGCAGCGTGACGTGCAGCGCGCGGCCGAGGATCGCGTCGCGAAGCTCGAATTCCCGGACTTCGCCCTCGCGCACGCCGGACTCCGCCGTCATGAGTGCGGCTTGCAGCGAACAGGCTTCCGGAACGCAGTGCTCGTGCAGCATCCCATGCAGGTCGCGGCCGAGCACACCGGTGATCGAACCGAGATTCCAGCGCTCGACCACCCGATTTACGCGCATCACCCGGTGAGCGGAATCCAGCAGGCAGATCAGATCCGGCAGGGCATCGACGGTGGTTTCCCACTCCGTTTTCGCGCGGGCGATCGATACACGCACGCGCTGCGTGTCGGACAGCATGTTGGGCGGCGCGCCGTTCTGCTCGGCCGGCCGGACGCTCTGCTCTCGATCAATGGTCATGCTGCCCCCCGCGCATTTAGCCGTGAGCTTCCCTCCTCCGAGGGACTTCGTACAAGCTGCCTCCCTATTGCGACACCCCACAGTGTGCCCACACAACAGCACACTGTCGGAGCGGATACATCATAATCCCGGCGCGCCGCGAGTGCGCGCGCCCGGAGTAGTATCGCAACGCTGCAAAGGAGGGAGGGATACGACGCAGCGGCCGGTAGGGAAATGTCGTAGAGAATTTCCACTGATCTTGGCCTAACCTGCTCGTCGTGATTTCCACAGACATCGTTGCCGCGGGCGTGCCCGACCCGGTGGCCGCGGCCCCAGCCAACATCGTGCCCGAGGTCCCGCCCGGACCGAGGGTGGCGGCACCGGCGGATTCCGCCGCCACCAGTGTACGCCGCCGCACCACCACCGTGCTGCTGATCGATGAGCCGGGCATCCCGCGTGACGGTCTGTGCGCCCTGCTGGAGAGCGACAGCGCGATGGAAGTCATTGGTGTGGCCGCCGGGCGCCGCGAGGCGGTGCGCGCCCTGCGTGCCGCGCAGCCGCACGTGGTGATCATCGACCTCTCGACCGATTTGCTGCAGGGCCGTGAGACGATCATCCACATCAAGCGCCGCTGGCCGCGCGTCGGAGTGCTGGTGCTCGTCCAGCCGGGCCACGAGCACATCGAGACTGCGCTGCGAGCCGGAGCGGACGGTTACGTGCTGCTCGATGAAGAGTGCGCCGAGTTATTCAACGCCGTGCAGCGCATTGCCTCCGGCCGAGGCTACATCAGTCCGGCGACGCTCGATCGCATGGTCACCTCCTATCGCGGCAGCAGCGATAGGGGCAGTCCGCGCTCCCCCGCTCCCGAGGTGCTGACCGGACGTGAGCGGGAAGTGATTGCCATGATAGCCAAGGGCTTCCGCACGCGCGAGATGGCGCAAATCCTGTGCCTCAGTCACAAGACCGTCGAAAAACACCGCGCCAACCTGATGCGCAAGCTCGGGTTGCGTTCGGCTGCTGCTGCCGCCGCCTATGCCATCACGCACGGACTCGGCGGCCAGGAGGTTCGCGGCGCGCGTTGAGCGGTCGCCCGCAGCGCCAGCTCAGTTCGGCAGCAGCCGGCGAACCGCCGCGATCAGGTCCGTAAGGTCGAACGGTTTGGTCAGAATCTCCTCGGCACCTGCCTCGCGCGCCGCCGCCAGGTACGCATGCGTGCTGATCGCTTCGGGTTTGTACCCGTGGGGTCCGAAACTGCCGCCGCCGGAGATGGCGATCACGCGAATGCGTGGATAGCGCTCGTGGAGGATCCTGATCAGCTCGACGCCGTGCACCTTCGGCATGATGATGTCCGTAATCACGACATCCGGCGCCTGCTGCGCCACGGCTCCAAGCCCTGCCGTCGCGTTGTTCGCGACGGTGACGGCATGACCTGCGCGCTCGAGCACGCGCCGGATCGCCGTACCCACCTCGATTTCATCGTCGACGACGAGGATATTGGCCATCAGTCGTTTCCTTCAGGCTCCGGCGCCGGCGGCCCTCGCCGGCTCCTGCCTTTGCCCCGCGGACGCCGCTGGCAGGTAGACCGCGACAGTGGTGCCGCATCCGGGCCGGGAGCGCACGGTAATGAATCCACCCATGGATGTGACGATCCCATGAACTACGGACAGTCCGAGACCGGTGCCCTCGCCAACTTCCTGGGTGGTGAAGAATGGCTCGAAGATGTGTTCGAGCACTGCGGCCTCCATGCCGTGCCCGGTGTCGCTCACCTCCAGCAGATGATAGCGCCCAGGCTCAACCTGGCTGTCGGGAGGCTTGTCGGTCGCCCCCAGGGTGATGGCGAGCTTACCGCCGTTGTCCCGCATCGACTGGTACGCGTTGGTGCCGAGATTGATCACCATCTGGTGCACGAGGCTCGCATCTCCCAGTACCGGCATGGCCTCCTCCCGGGCGCTGAACAGGATCTCGATGTTGGCGGGCACGATCGCCCGCAGCAGGGCCAGGGCTTCCTCCACCGGCGCCCGCAGCGGAAAGACCTTCGGCTCCTGCAGATCCATTTCACGGCTGAAGGTGAGGATACGCATGACGAGAGTACGCGCCCGGTGTGCGGCGTCGATCACGCGCTTCAGGTACTCGGCCAGCTCCCCGCCCGCGGGCACTTCCTCCAGTGCCAGCTGAGAATACAGCAGGATGGGCGTCATGATGTTGTTGAATTCGTGCGCCACGCCTCCGGCCAGCGTTCCAATGGTTGCAATACGCTCGCGATGCAGCAGCCGCCGTTCCAAGTCGAGGCGCTTCTGCTCGGAGACCTCACGCTCGCGCATCTCGAGGCTGAGCCGCTCGTTGGCGCCGACGAGCTCACGGCGCATGTGTTCGAGGTGATAGTTGAACTCCTGCACCTCGCGGATCGAGCTGCCGACGTCGAGCTGAGCGTGAGGGTCGCCACGGGCCACGCGCTGGGCCGCTTGCTGCAGGCGCACCATGGGTCGTGCGATCGCCCAGGAGAGCCACGCAGCGACGGCGATCGAGCTCGCGACGAAGGCCGCCATCGCGATCAGAACGCGCCGCTCCGCAGCGGCGATGCGCTCGAGTGTGGGCACCTCGTCGAAACCGAGGCGCAGCAGAAGCGCATGATCGCCCCGGCTCACGGTGTGCGTGATGAAATAGGCCTGATCGTGCTGATCTCCGAAATGGAAGTCATCACGCAGCGGGGCGTCGGCGGTTGGCGTTGCGATCGAGCTGTGGAGCGTGCGCGCGCCGTCGCGAATTTCCGCGAACACGACCTGGCCGCTGAGTACGGCACTATCGAGAACCGCGACCGCGCGCCGGTCGAAATCCGGACCATCGATCGACTCGAGCTCGTCGGCGACCAGCCGGCTGTACGCGCGCAGTTGATTGACGAACCGCTCGGCATACCCCTCGCGTACGATCGCGGAAACTCCAAGGTACAGCAGTGGCACGAGTGCGGCGAGTATCACCAGCACCACGCTGATCAGGCGGACGCTCAGGCTGCTGACTAATCGCCCCATAGCACGCGGATGACCCGGATGTCCGCATTGTGCCCCACGTCGCGCTGCCACATGAAGCTCACCGAATTCGAATCGGCCTTCAGAGCATCGACGAGGTCGCTCAGGCGGTGATATTCCGTCGGCCGCAGCCATCCCTGGCGGTTCACGCCGATGAGTATCTGCCGGTCATAGTTCGACTGCGACATGGCGACGATCTGTTGCAGGAATATCTCATCGAGCAACGCATCGCTGCGGTTGCGCAGCGGATGGAGCGGGCTGCCGTTGATGAGCACCGGCAGACCGAGAAAGAGCTTGCGCACGCTGACCGAGTCGAGCTCGCGCACCGGGCTATCGGCGCGCACCACCAGCACGACCGCCTGCGAAGCGGGCCGCGCCGGCGCCGCCAGGCACAGGATCAGTGTTATTGTGAGTAAGCGACGCACGGCTGTTTACAGAAATGCCGCGCTCCACTGCAGCCGGATGTCGGAAAAGTGCCCATCCAGGGTGTTGGTGTCCGACAGCTGCAGGGTGAGTGCCTGGTGGGACACGAAATCCCAGCGCAATCCCAGCACGTTCCGCTGACGCACGAACATCGGGAAGAGCTTGAGGTAGATAGACTCGCCGGCATCCGCAGAGCTTTCCCAGCGCAAGAAGCCGGTGAGGTCGTGCGGGTGCGCAGCCGCCAG
>Ga0210408_10003778_pt1 | contig 13805 bp, 9 predicted proteins | sample IncBWH4MmetaG_FD_155471 | JGI IMG/M metagenome (GOLD analysis project Ga0210408, IMG submission 155471) | Forest soil microbial communities from Barre Woods Harvard Forest LTER site, Petersham, Massachusetts, United States - Inc-BW-H-4-M | ecosystem: Environmental > Terrestrial > Soil >...
TAATTTCGGAGATCTTCCAGCTTACCTGGGCATCGGCCCCAACCATCTGCTGCATAAAGGAGTTCACGGTCTCTTCGGAAGGAAGAGTTGCGGATGCGGATGTGGCGGGCTTCTCCGCGGGTTTGGCCGTTGCTTGCGCTGCAGGCTTAACGGCCTTTGTAGTTGGCGTCTGGCCTGCTACAAATGTTGACACCAACAGGACGATCAGGAAAAAGTTAAGAGAATGACGCATGGGTTCCTTTCGCAACAGGATCAAGCTTGATTGTTCGCAGGGGTGATGGTTCAGGATACTTCAAACCTCGCTCTTAGCGGCAATGGGAAAACGGCGGCCATAGCCAAAGGCCTTGGACGAAATCTTAAGTCCGGGAGCCGCTTGCTGGCGCTTGTACTCGGCACGATCCACCATGCGGATCACCCTTCGCACGGTGTCAAGATCAAAGCCACGATCGGCTGCGATCTGCTCCGCCGGATGCAAGTCCTCGACGTAGTCTTCCAGAACCGCATCCAGGATTTCGTAAGGCGGCAACGAGTCGCTGTCCTTCTGGTCGGGCCGTAATTCGGCGGATGGTGGCTTTTCTAACGTGGCCTGCGGAATCACGGCGCCACGTGAATTCATATAACGACTCAGGCGATAGACCAAAGTTTTCGGAACGTCTGAAATGACTGCGAGCCCTCCAACCATGTCTCCATAAAGTGTACAGTAGCCCACTCCCAGTTCACTCTTGTTGCCGGTGGAGAGCACGATGGCTCCGAACTTATTGGAAAGCGCCATCAGCAACGTGCCCCGGGCTCGGGACTGGATGTTTTCCTCAGTGACATCTTCTTTGCGGTCAGCGAAAACTTTCTGCAATGTTCTCCGGTAGGCTTCGCACGCCTCATTGATGGAGAGCAATTCAAATCGGATGCCGAGATTAGCGGCCAGCGCGCGCGCGTCGTCGATCGAGCCTCGCGAGGAATAAGGCCCGGGCATGCCAACGCCAATCACATTCTCCGGCCCAACCGCATCGGCGGCAATCACGGCGGTCAGCGCGGAGTCGATGCCGCCGCTGAGTCCGATAATAGCTTTTTGAAAGCCGCACTTGCGCATGTAGTCACGGGTCCCGAGCACGAGCGCGGAATAGACGCTGGCCTCCTCACCCATGATCTGCTCGTGCACTTCGCCGGTGAGCGTCGTCGAGTCAAAATAAATCAAGTCCTCCTCAAAGGAGCGCCCCTGGGCGATGACCTGCCCTTCCGGGCCCAGCACCACGCTCGAGCCATCGAACACCAGGCTGTCGTTGCCTCCGACCTGGTTGACCATGACGACAGGGACTTTGTGTTGGCGTGCGATGCTGGCCAGCATGTCGCGGCGAAATTCCCGCTTTCCGATCCAGAAAGGCGAGGCGGAAATGTTCAGCACAAAATTGCCTCCGGCGCGGATCAGCGCATCGACCGGATCAACCGGGTAGAGTCGTTTCCGCCAGAAACGCTTGTCATTCCAGGCATCCTCGCAAATAGTCAGGGCCATACGGTTGCCGCAGAAGGGGAAAAGTTCCTGAGATTTGGCAGGCGCGAAGTTGCGCACCTCATCGAAAACGTCGTAGGTGGGCAGCAGCATCTTCGATTGGATGAAAGCGATCTTGCCATCCTGCAGCAGCGCGGCAGAGTTTAAGGCTGACTTGCCAGTGTCAGAGTGGGCAGGCGTGACCAGGCCGCAGATCACGGCAATACCGCGGGTCGCCCCCGCGATGCGCTCGGCCGTCTCGCGATTGCGCGCGACGAACGACGGGAGCTCGACCAGATCGCGCGGCGGATAGCCGCACACGGAAAGTTCGGGGAACAGGATCAGGCCGGCGCCCGCGGTCTGGGCGCGGCGCGCGAAATCGATCATCTTCGCCGCGTTGCCGGAGAAATCTCCGACCGTGGGATTGATTTGTCCCAGCGCAATCTTCACTCTTTTAGTGTAAAGCCCGGGCGTGACTCCGCCAAGTCAACGCGGGATGCTGGATCATCGCGCCGCGCGGGGGCTCATCATCAGTCGCCGCCAGCCGGAAATACCGTGTGACGCGGTGCGGGGACGGGAGCGTCCCCCTTCTGATCACGCCAGAGGACTTGATTCAGGCGGGCCGCACCCGCGGCATCGGGCCGCGAGAAATCCATCTGCGCGGAGACCTTCGCTCCCGGCGCCTCGTGCTTGTTGGTCTCGAAGATCAAACCGTTCTTGAGGTTGCGGTAGTCTGCCTGGTAGGGCTGCTGGTCGCCGGTTCCCGAAAACAGATGTCCCATGACCGGCGCGTAGGCGTCGTTGAGATTCATGGGAGGCAGGCCGAGCAGTGTCTCCAGCGTGTGGACCATGTTCACCGTGGTGTAGAAGCGATGCTCCACGTAGGGCTGCGCCGCTGACCCGGGCGAATACTTGCTGACCACGAAGGCGATGGAGCGATGGGCATCGACGTGATCGGCGCCATCCTGCGCGTCGTCTTCGAGGACGAAGATTGCCGTGTCATCCCAGTATGGACTGTGCGAGACGGCATCGACCACGCGGCCCAGCGCTAGGTCGTTATCAGCGATAGAGGCTGCCGGGCGCGGCAAGTCAGGCCGTGTGCCTCCCGTGTGGTCGTCCGGTAGATACAGCAACACAAACGCCGGCAACTCAAATTGCACACCCTCGTGGCCCTCCCGGGCACGAACGAAGGCGCCAAATTCATTCAGAAATTCATCGGCACGGAGCTGGTCGGGATAGTCGGTGTTGAAATCCGGATAGAACGGATCGAAGTGATCGCGAAGTACAGCCTTCGTCGCCTTCATCTTCTTGAATAGCGGCACCGGCCAGGGCCACGGACTCGGGCCGGCATGCGGATCACCCACATTCGGCGGCAATGGATCACCCTTGCGCACGTCGGTGCGCGGGCAGGTGGCTTCGAGCGCGGAAGGAGTTCCCTGCTTCGGCGTAGCCGCGCGGCGCTTCTTGTTGCACCACTCCGCGTTGATGAACTCGCCATAGTCGCGGTACGTCAGGCCGTGGCGCGCGACGTTGTCCCAGAGGTACCCGGTTGATGGATCGTCAATGTCCGGCTGATTGTGGTCCAGCGGATACTCGTCTGCCACCGTTCCTTGAAAATCGTAGGTGCGTTCGTGGCCGCGGTAAGCGATCTGCCAGATCTTCTCGTTGTAATCGCTGGTGATGGCAGCGGTCGACCAGAGATGCCCGTCGCCGGAAACTTCGCCGCTATCGTAGAAGTTGTCGAGTACGCCGAATTGCAACGCGAGCTTGTGCTCGTTGGGCGTGATGTCGAAGCCATAGAGCGTGAGCGATGGATCTCCGTCGCCGACTTTCAGATCGCCGAGAATCTGATCGTAGGTGCGATTTTCTTTGATGACGTAGATCACGTGCTTTATGGGATTCTGGCCAGCGGCGAAGGCGATGGTACCGGGATCGGCGTGCAGCAGGTTGTCGTGTTCCACTACGCGAGTGAGTTCTGGAAGTTTGGCGAGCGTGGATGGAATGTTCAGCCTTGCAATGGATCCCTTCAGCAATGTAGGGATGTAGGGATGGTAGTGATGTTTGGTTTCGTAGGCAGTGTTACCTATGTCCTTGTTCGGGCGTGTGCCTTCGCCCTTGGCGGTGGCAATGAGAAGGTCGTCGCCGTGGACGGCGAGTGCGCTGGGATACCAATCGGTGGGGATGAAACCAAGAGCCGGTTGTCGCTCGCTCGGGCTCACGGTGGAGGCAGCGTCAATTTTCCCAGTATTGATCTGCGTTGTATCAAAAACTGCAACCGCATTCATCGAAGAGTCCGCCACGAACAGACGCGTGCCATCGGAGGACAGCGCCAGTGCGGTGGGATATGTGCCGTCAAATTTCTGAGTCAGCACATTCGTGGAGAGATAGCGCAACACTTTGAACTTCGCGGTCGACACTGCGGCTACGGCATCCGCATTAGCAAGCGCCGCGTACAGGATGGTTTCGTCGGCATTGAGGGCGAGCGCGGTAGGGTGCGAACTGGGCTTAATGGTATCCATCCATTCCAGCAACCTGATCCAGCGCACGACTTTGCCGCCAGCAAGATCAAGTTCCGCCACCTGCGACGCATTCCACAGACTGCACCAGGCGCGCTTGCCATCGCGCGTGGCAGCGCAGGTGTAGGGAAACGCCGACGGTACTAAATCGTCGGTGCTCAGATCAAAACTCTGCAGCGTCTTTCCGGTCGATGGGTCGAGTAAGACGGCGTTGTCCGAAAGATTGTTGGCGACCAGAAGCCGATCCTGCCCACCGCTGGAGATCAGCGCCAGTCCCGCGGGATATGGGATGGCCGTATGGAGCGGCGTGTTGTTCAGACCGACGGCCACCTTCTTCCCGGCGGCCAACGACTGCGGAGCGATTGATATGAATCGCTCGGGTGCGACTTTCCCGTCGTCAAATTTGTAAACCGCGATCCCGTTTCCCGTGTTGCCTGGCTTTTCGCCGATCGGATCGGTCAGCGAACCCATCGACGCATAGAGATGTTTGCCGTCGGAGCCGAACACCAGGCCCAGAAAATAGCTCTGGTGCGCTTCGTCGCTCAAGCGCGCGTCGGGATAATCGGAAATACGGTTGGTCTTCAGATCGAGAACGGCAATCGACTGGTGGGCGCGCGTCTCCTGCGTTCCGTAGCCGAAGTTCAGCATCGCGGCATAGCGGCCGTCGGGGCTGAGCGCGATCGTGGCGGGAAAACTGTTCGTGTCGCCGATGCGTCCCGGCGCGGGCACGGTCAGCATCTTGCTCGTCGGTAGGTTCAGCGGCGGGCGATCACCCATCGTCGGCGTCTGTTGCGCGAACGTAAATACGGCAGCGATCAACGCAAACGCAGTAGTACGCAGAGACCAACCAAGGAAAGAGCGACTCATAGCACCTCCGGGGACTAAAAATTAAGAGTGATGAGCGAAATGCAATCGAGAGTGGCGGAAAGCGGCCCGCTCCCACGGGGGCTAAAGCCCATATCCATCGAAGGCGCTTTACGCGGCGCTGAAGCGTCGCTCTTCCACGTCACTGCAAGCGCTCCACACGAGAGCCCGCCTCCAACCCGCTAAATGCCCGAAGCCCGCGAGGATTCCGTCGACTCCGTCGCCCCGTGGGTTTCCGCTCCTACGTTGTGTCGGACGTCCGAGCCCTGCACCCAGAAGATGACGTCTTCGGCGATGTTAGTGGCGTGGTCGGCCACACGTTCCAAGTTGCGGGCCACTAGAAGCGCATCGAGCGCTTGCCGCACAACTTCCGGGCGCTGGTTCATGGTCTTCACTAGTTGGATGAAGGCGTCGTCGCGCATGCGGTCGATCACGCTGTCCATTTCCAGCACAGCCTGCGCGAGTTCGACTTTGCCTTCGATGAAGGACTCCAGCGCGCGACGCACCATGGCACTGACAGCGGCGCCCATGCGGGCAATGTCGACAGGAAGGTCTGCGGTCGGGAGTTCAACCATGTCCATCACGCGCTCAGCAATGTTGACGGCCTGATCGCCTACTCGCTCGAGATCGGAATTGATCTTGGTCACGGCCAGAATGAAGCGCAGGTCCACCGCCATGGGCTGCTGCATGGCAAGCAGGTCGAATGCGGCTTCGTCGATCTCGCGCTCCGCAGTGTTGATCTGGCCCTCGCCCTCGAGCACCATCTGGCAGCGGGTAAGATCGCGATCGACGTAGGCCTGGCGGGCGCGGTCCACGGCTTGCTCCGCCATCCCACCCATGCGGAGCAACTTCTGGCGAAGATCGTCGAGCCCTTGCTGAAAGCGCGTGCGCATTATCCGAACCTTCCTATCCGAATCTGCCCGTGATGTAGTCTTCCGTCTTTTTTTCTGACGGCTTGGTGAAGATTTTCTCCGTCTTGTCGAACTCGATCATCTTACCCAGAAGGAAGAATCCCGTAAACTCCGCGACCCGCGCCGCCTGCTGCATGTTGTGGGTCACGATTACGATGGTATACCGCTCTTTGAGCTGAAAGATCAATTCCTCAATCTTTCCCGTCGAGATGGGATCGAGGGCCGAGCAAGGCTCGTCCATCAGTAGCACTTCGGGCTCGACCGCCAGCGCCCGCGCAATGCAGAGTCGCTGTTGCTGACCGCCGGAGAGGCTGGCTCCGGATTTCTTGTGAATGTGATCTTTTACTTCATCCCACAGCGCGGCGGAATCAAGCGAGCGATGCACGATGTCGTCCAGTTTGTGCCGGTCGCGGAAGCCGTTCAGCTTTAACCCGGACGCTACATTGTCGTAGATCGACATTGTAGGAAACGGATTCGCCTTCTGAAACACCATGCCTACTCGCCGACGGAGTTGGGTGGGTGACGTGCCATTGTAGGCATCGATTTCGCCGATGCGGACGCGTCCGGTCACGCGCGCTTCGGGAATGGTTTCGTGCATGCGATTCAGGCAACGGATGAAGGTGGACTTGCCACATCCCGAGGGCCCGATAAGCGCGGTGGCGTGATTGGCGGCAACCTTTATGTTGATGTCGTACAGAGCCTGGCCTTTGCCGTACCAGGCATTCAGGTTGTCGACCTCGATTCCGACACCCATAGACTAGGCTGCTCCAAAACTTCCGCGGCGCACGGCGAAGCGCACGGCTGCGATCGAGCTGACAATCAGCAGGATGAGCACCAGCGCTCCAGCCCACGCCTGACGATGCCAATCATCATAGGGCGACTTGGCATAATTGAAAATCTGCAGCGGCAAGGCGCCAGTGGGTTGGTCCAGGCGCAGATTCCAAAATTCGTTGCCCAAAGTCGTAAACAGCAGCGGAGCCGTCTCGCCCGCAACCCGGGCAAAGGCCAGCATGACGCCGGTGAGCACGCCGGAAGTTGCGGCGCGCAGCGTAATCGATAACGTCGTCCGCCAGCGCGGGATGCCCAGACCATAGGCTGCTTCGCGCAGCGCCCGCGGCACCAGCAGCAGCATTTCTTCGGTAGTGCGGCTGATGGTGGGGATCATCATCATGGCCAGCGCAACACCCCCAGCCAATGCCGAAAAATGTTTCTGGTACAAGACCACAATCGCGTAGGCCACGATGCCGATGACGATCGAGGGAACGCCGTTGAGCACGTCGGCAGTAAAGCGAACGGTGTCACCCAAGCGATTCCGTCCATATTCGGCGAGATAGATGCCGGCGCCGATCCCCAGAGGAACGCCCAACAGGCTAGCAATCCCCAGAATGATGGCGGACCCTACAATGCCGTTGGCCACTCCGCCGCCAGTTTCTCCTGGGGGTCTCGGAGTCTGGGTCAGGAATGCCCAATTGAGCGAAGAAACACCGCGATAGAGCAGATAGCCGAAGATGGCAACCAACGGCACCAGCACCAGGACCACGGTCAGAATCGCCACGCCCGTCATGGCGTGGTCTGTCGCCCGACGGCTCCAGCTGATGGGCGGCACCGAATGACGCGACTCGATAGTGTGGGTGGCTTCAGGCATGAGTGCTCGCAGGCTGTCCGCGCGTGACGGTCCAGACTAACAGGCGGGCCAGTGTGTTCACGACGATGGTCACCAGAAACAGCGCCAGACCAATCTCGACCAGGGCGGAAAGATGAATGTTCCCCGTGGCCTCGGCAAATTCGTTCGCCAGAACGCTAGCCATGGTATATCCGGGCGCGAACAGGGACCGTGAAATGTCGGGGCTGTTTCCAATCACCATGGTGACGGCCATGGTTTCTCCCAGGGCGCGACCCAGTCCTAAAATAATTCCGCCAACGATGCCGGCGCGCGCGTTGCGCAACACGCCAATCCGAATCATCTCCCAACGGGTCGCACCTAAAGCGAGAGCGGCTTCCCGCTGGTGTTGCGGAACGACCATCAGCACTTCGCGTGTAATCGAAGCGATGATAGGGATGATCATGATCGCCAGAATGATACCGGCCGCCAGCATCCCAATACCCAGGGGCGGTCCATCAAACATTCGCGTCCAGCCCAGCGACCTTGCCAGAAAGGGCTCCACATGATCGCTCAGGAGGGGAACCAGCACGAAGATAGCCCACAACCCATAAATCACACTGGGGATGGCCGCCAGCAGTTCCACAAAAAATGAAAGGGGTCCCCGCAACCTCGGCGGGCACATTTCAGTGGTGAAGACCGCTACTCCAACCGACAGAGGAACGGCGATCACCAGAGCCAACAGCGACGACATCAGGGTTCCGTAGACAAACGGAAGAGCACCGAAATGCTCATTGACGGGATCCCATTCGCTACCGGTGAAAAATCCGAAGCCGAAGGCATGCCAGGAGAGCCGTGATCGCAACACGAGCTCGTAGACGATCAGAACCAGCAGGCCCAACACGGCCAGGCCACACAGAACGATTACCGACTTAAAAATACGATCTGAGATCTCGCCGCTGGAAGCTTGCAGCAGGGGGGCCGCCCGGGGCGCGGGAGTCGCAATAACCTTCGCTTCTTCAACAGGTTGCGGACCGGGCATATCAGGCCGAGGTAATGCAGAATTGGCCATTCGCATCCTACCGTAGCAGAGAGTTGTTACAAAGGTGTTAAAATGCCGGTGCTTTTTGTTGCCGAGCCGGCGCTTGGCCCCGGGCTACTTTCCAGTTGCTGTTTCACGATTGAGTTTTCCCGATTGAGTTTCTTTCGATAAGGCAGTACCCTTCTCATCCCGAGTTGGCATGACTATGTTGATCGCGCGCGAACGAAGTCGGTCAGTGTTTCGGAAGTTGGAGCGGGATATTCTGAAGCTCGCCGAAGGGCAGAAACCTGACAGGGTCCACGCCTTTCGTACCGGAACGCGACGCTTGCAAACTTTGCTCGGCGAGCTTGTCCCCGAGCGCGACCGCAATCAGAAGAAGCTGCTGAAGATGCTGGCACGCATCCGCAAGCGTGCGGGGAAAGTGCGCGATCTGGATGTCCAGCTGGCCACCCTACGTACCCTGAAGATGCCGCAAGAACCGCGGCGCAAGACGCAGCTGGTGAATGTGTTGATCGAGCTTCGTGCGGAACACGAACAAAAATTGCATAAATCATTGTCAAAAGAGACAGTTCGGGAACTTCGCAAGCGCCTTAGAAAAGCCTCCAAAGGACTTTCACTGGAAGCTGGCCGGGATCCCCTAGCGGTCGCCACGGAGATGATGGCGGGGATCAAACATGCAGATCGTCCCCTGACCGAAGACGTGTTGCATCAATACCGAATCCTCAGCAAGCGCGCCCGCTACGCGGCCGAGTTCGCCGAAAAATCTCTGGAAGCCGACCAGTTCCTGGCACAGCTGAAGCGGGTGCAAGACGCGCTGGGAGACTGGCATGACTGGCTAACACTTACACACACTGCCGCTCGACGCCTGGGAGATGTGCACGAATCGTCGCTGGTGGCGGCTCTGCACAACGTTACGGGAGCGAAGTTCCGTCATGCTGTGGCGGCACTTTCGGCACTGCCTCCGGCGCAGGTTCCCCCCAAAGTAGCGGCTCCGCAGCGATCGAGTGCGCGCGGAGTAGCGGCCAAAGCTGCGGCACCCGCCGCGCGACTAACCTCCGCTGCGTAGTCCAGTCGGATTCAATTTCTGTTTTCGCTCTACAACCGTTCCAAGGGAATCAATCTGCTTTTGATGTAGTCTTAAATGCTGGGCTGCGCAGTCACGCGCCCAACCTGGGAGTCAGCGGAGAACGCAATGTACTCGCTCGCACAGAATTTCCGATTCGCTATCCGGCAACTGACCAAGACACCAGGCTTCACCATTACAGCCATTTTGACCCTGGCCCTCGGAATAGGCGCCACTACCGCCATCTTCTCCCTTGTCGAAGGCATCCTCCTGCGCCCGCTCCCCTTCAACGATCCCGACCGCCTGGTTCTGGTGGGCGATCACTTAGGTGACAGCTCGAGCACTTCGGTCACAGCCCGCGAGATCGAGACATACTCAAAGGCAACCAGCGCCTTCTCCGCGCTTGGCGGCTACATCACCACCAGCTATGAACTTTCCGGGGGTGCAACTCCGGAAGAGGTCCACGCTGCTCGATTCACCACAGGCGTGTTCCCAACCCTCGGTGTTCAACCGATTCTTGGCCGCGTCGTTACTCAAGAAGAAGAGGATGCCCATCAGCCGCTGGCCGTCATTAGTTATGCCTTGTGGCTGAACCGCTACCAGCGCGATCCCCACGTCCTCGGCCGTTCCATCGTTCTCGACCGTAAGCCTTATACGATTATCGGGGTGATGCCGCGGAGTTTTCAGTTTCCGCTGGAGGACGGACACCTCGACCAGGCACAGCTCTGGGTGCCGATGAGCCTGACTCCCGACGAACTTTCTGACCAGTCCGCCGGTTTTTGGGGATACCAGATCGTCGCCCGCCTCAAGGATGGCGTCACTGGAGCGCAGGCCGCGAAGGATGCCGCCCGCGTCGCCCAGCAGATCGTGCGAAATTTTCCCGTCGCCCAGTCTACGCTTCACATCCGGGGTGACGTCACGCCGCTGCATGAGTACGCTGTCGCAGAGGTCCGACCGCTGCTCCGCACCCTGTTTTTAGCTGTGTCGGTCGTGCTGTTGATTGCTTGCGTCAATGTTGCTGGTCTGCTATTGGTTCGCGCTATCCGGCGGCGCCGCGAATACGCGGTTCGGCTGGCACTCGGTGCGCGCTCCGCCATCATCATCCGTGAGTCGGTCTGCGAAGGTCTGCTGCTGAGCGTCGCCGGCGGCGTGCTGGGCCTGGGGTTTGCCGCGTCCGCGATTCGAACCGCTCTCCACCTGCTGCCCGACTCCATGCCGCGCGTGGATTCCATCTCCATGGACGCTGGCGTCTTCACGTTCGCCCTGCTTCTGGTTCTCGCCACTGGCGCCTTTTGTAGTCTTGCGCCCGCCTTCGCGGCCTTGCGGACCAACCTGACAGAAAGTCTCAAGGAAGGCGCACAAACCGGCACGGGCGCATCAAGTCATGCATGGCTGCGCTCGGGCCTGGTGGTCTCGGAGATCGCGATTGCCCTGGTGCTGCTCACCGTATCCGGCGCTTTTCTACGCAGCTTCCAGAAGATGCGCGCGGTCGACCCTGGGTTCCGTCCCGACCACGTCCTCATCGCCGAATATCAGTTGCCCCGCAACCAATACGCCACCGATGTTGCTGTAGATCTCTTCAACCATGCGGTTATCGACCGCCTTGACCGCAAGCCCGGAATGATTGCGGTGGGTATTACGGACGAGCTGCCTGCATCAGGGTCTGTGCGGCAGGCCACTTATACGGTCGAAGGTTCGCCCACCGACAGTTGGAAGTTGCAATTCTCCATGCTCACGACTGCCTACGGCGAGTACTTCCGCGCCATGGGGATTCCTCTGCTCGAGGGCCGGTACTTCACTATGGAGGATCGCTCCAGCGCTCCCCTGGTTGCGATCGTGAGCCAGTCCATGGCTAGGCATTCCTGGCCTGGTCAACTGGCTGTCGGGAAGCGTTTACACGTCGGCAACCCGCATAAGGGACTGCCGTGGGCAACCGTCGTCGGTGTTGTGGCCGATGCCAAGTTCGGCCCGCGCGATGAGCCTGGCGCCGACCAGTGGTATATCCCTGCGCAGCAGCCGGCGACTCTCCAGGGTCTTCAGACCTCGGGGACCCTCACCCGTGCCGCTGGGGGATGCATAGCCCTGCGTGCGGCTCTTCCCCCCGAGCAGATGATCCAAACTCTGCGCTCGACCGTGGCTGAGGTCGATCCCCTGCTCGCGCTGCAGCAAGTGCAGCCCATGAACGACGTCATCTCAAACGTAGAGGCGCCACGCCGGTTCAACACCGATCTGATCACCGCCTTTGCCCTGGGAGCTCTACTGCTCGCCATCACCGGAATCTATGCGGTAGTCACTTTCTCGGTCTCGCTGCGCGCCCAGGAAATTGCGGTTCGCATGGCGCTCGGCGCCCAGCGCACCGGCATCGCGCGTCTCGTCCTTATCTCAGGCGTGAAACTCGCGTTCATCGGATGTGCACTCGGTATACTCGGCTCGTTGGCCGTATCACGCCTGGTCAGTTCGTTCCTCTTCGAAGTCAGCGCGACCGACCCGTTGATCTATGTAACGTGTGCTCTGATCATGATGCTTCTGACGCTGCTTGCCTCCGCGCTTCCCGCAAGGCGTGCCGCCTCCGCGGATCCCATCGCAGCTCTGCGTGTGATCTAGAGGATTGCTTACAACAAAGGCGCCGCATTGCCACGAATTCGCGCATCGAAAATCTGCGCCCTGCCTAACCCCGGTGACGTCCCTTCCTTCTCCGTGTAAAATGTGGGGCTTCCCCATGCCCACCTTTGCCGCGGTTGATATCGGCTCGAACTCTGTCCGGCTCAAGATTGCCCGCCTGCAAAGACATCGCCTCCGGCCCATTCACGAAGACCGCGAAGTCACGCGCCTGGGCGAAGGTGTGTTTCGCTCCGGCTTTCTGACGCCGGAGTCCATGGCAGAAACCGTCAAAGTACTGCGGCGCTTTCACCGGGCTACGCAGCAGGTAGTCACCGATATGGTGAGAGTGGTTGCCACCAGCGCCTTACGCGACGCGCGCAACTCACAGGCATTTCTGGAGTGGGTGCGTTCGGCGACGGGTTGGCGAATCGAGATCGTCTCTGGAGTTGAGGAAGCGCGGCTTATCCACCTTGGCCTGGTTTCCAGTCCGCGCGTCGACCGCTCGACCGCGCTCATGGTCGATCTCGGCGGGGGCAGTTGCGAACTCACGGTTTCGCAGCGCGGTCACATCCGGGATACGGTCAGCCTGCCTCTGGGCGCGGTGCGTCTGACCGACGAATTCCTGCGTCACGACCCTCCCCGCAAGGGAGAACTGAAGCGCATGCGCGGTTTTGTGGCTCGTGAAGTTGGGCGCATCGCTCCCCGCATTGTGGCGGCGCGGGTGAAGAACGTGGTCGCGACTTCGGGAACAGCGGCAGCCCTGGCCACAGTCGCCGCCAAACTTCGCCGCAACTCGGGGAGCCGACAACGCTTGGTGGTCTCGCGCGCGGAAATGAACCGCATTGCGAAACGGCTGGCGCGATTGCCGGTGGCCGAGCGACGCAAGATTGACGGCATCGGCCCGCGGCGCGCCGAAATTGTCGTAGCCGGCGCAATGGTCTATCACGAATTGCTGGACCGCTGTCATCTCAAGGCCTTTCGTTACTCGCCGCTGGGACTGCGCGACGGCATTCTGGCGCAGATGGCCGCCGACTACGATCGCAGCACGCGTTCGGGAAAACAGATTGAATCGGAACGCTGGGAGTCCATCGCCAAGGCAGTCGATCATTACCACATCGACCGGAAACATGCGCTGGACGTACGCGAGTCAGCCATGTTCCTGTTCTCGGCACTGCGTTCGGTGCATCGCCTGGCGCCGGAATACCGCGAGTGGCTTTCAGCTGCCGCCATGCTCTATGAGGTTGGCGACTTTGTGAACCGCGCCGGACATCACCGGCATACCCACTACATCATCTCCAACTCGGAGATTCTGGGCTTCACCCCACAGCAGCGCCGGATCATCGCCGCGATTGCGCGTTATCTCGGGAAGTCGAGGCCGACCCTGGAGGATGGTCCGGTCAAGGGACTCGATCCCTCCGACCGTGCCGGTGTGCAGAAGGCGATTCTACTACTGCGACTGGCTCGCGCTCTGAATCTGGGCCGCAGCCGTGCGGTACAGAAGGTGCGTGTCGCGCTACGAGCGGCCGAGGTCCGATTGACGCTGGTTCCTCGCCGCCGCATGGGAGTTGACCTGGAACTTTGGGCGATCGAGAAGGACTGCGCTTATTTCCGGGAAGTATTCGGGCGGGAACTTTCCACCGCGGTCGCGTAGAGCGCGCGGGCGACTTTCGGGGTCAAACACCATTGCAGAGTGCCCGAGCTGCGCCGCATTTCCACTTTAGCCAC
>Ga0210408_10003780_pt1 | contig 13800 bp, 12 predicted proteins | sample IncBWH4MmetaG_FD_155471 | JGI IMG/M metagenome (GOLD analysis project Ga0210408, IMG submission 155471) | Forest soil microbial communities from Barre Woods Harvard Forest LTER site, Petersham, Massachusetts, United States - Inc-BW-H-4-M | ecosystem: Environmental > Terrestrial > Soil >...
GTTCGGCGTGCCTGGCGATGATCTCGTCGGCCGGTCCTGGGCGATCCACGACGAGCGTCACCAGCGAGATCTCGCGTACCGGCAGGCCGTCGTAGCGGCTCTCGACACCCTCGGCCAGGATCCGCCCGGCCACCGCGAGCCAGGCCGCCCCGATGGTGTCCGCCCGCACCGTCTGCGGCCCATCGCTGGCCAGTCGTATCGTCACCCCCGCATAGTACGAGCCTTCGCCAGATCCTGAATTTCGCTCTCCCCGGCGGCGCCAGCGCACGCCTTCCGCCGTCCGGGCTCTTTACCCGGCGCGGGCGGGTGGTCCGTGGCTGTGCAGGACCTTGGTCTTGTTCTTGTTCCACGCGCTGGTGGTCCCGTCCGGGTTCACGACCAGGGTCCAGCCCCAGCGGTGGATCACGATCTGGTGGTGGAAGGGGCACAGCAGGACGCAGTCCCTGGCGGAGGTCGTGCCGCCGTCGGCTTTGTGTTTGGTGTGGTGGACCTGGCAGGCGCCGGCGGGCTGGGTGCAGCCGCCGGCCCACTGGCAGTGCCGGTCCCGCAGCAGCACCGCGTTGCGGATCCCGGCCGGGATGGTCTCGGCGTACCCGATGTCCAGCGGCAGGCTCGGCCCGCCGAGCCGCACCCCGAGCTGCCGGCGGCGCAGGTAGCCGCTGATGCGTTTGGTGGCGGGCCTGCCGGGTAGTCGCCGCGCTTCCAGCGAGCCGAGAGGAGCAGTATGTCATCAGATGCAATCGTGGTACTGAAGGCCGATCACAAGGAAATCCGCAACCTGTTCCGCAAGTTCCAAGCTGCCGGGGACAAGGCGGTCAAGAAGAAAGAAGCGATCGCCGGGCAGATCATCGTGCTGCTCACGGTACACACCTATATCGAGAATGAGGTGATGTATCCCGAGGTCTGCGCGTTGCTCCCCGACCTGAAGGAAGACGTGCTGGAGTCCTACGAAGAACATCACGTGGCCGACGTCCTGTGCATGGAGCTAGCCGGCCTGCCGGCCGGGGCCGAGCGCTTCGATGCCAAGGCCACGGTACTGATCGAGAACGTCACGCATCACATCGAAGAAGAAGAGCAGGACTGGTTCCCCAAAGTGCGGGCCGGCCTCAGCCGCAAACAGCTCCAGGAACTCGGGGCCAAGCTCGAGCAGGCCCGGAAGAAAGCGCCCAGGTCGCCGGCCCAGCCCAGCGCGCTGAAAAAGACGATCGACGCCGTCATCGCCTGACCAGCAGTACGTCGCCCCCCTGCAGACGGCGGACCGGGCGCGACATCCTGATGGATGCAGCATTTGCCCGGGCCAGCATCAAGCCCTCTGTGTTCGTCACGCCGCTAGCCGTCGCTAGCGTGCCGGAAGCGCCTGAGCGTGGATTGGATTCTTGCCGCACACGGCGTGGGCCACAAGATCGCCCGCCGCGAGCGGACACGCCTCGTGACGCACTGGGATTGAGCTTTCCCGCTTCTCCGGAGATCTGGTCTCTGGCTGTACTGGTCGCAAAGAAGGAGTCTGGACGCCTGCACCGTATACCTCGGCCTGGCCTTGAGCGTGGTCGCCGTCGGTCTGATAATGCGCACCGCCGAGGATGGGCTCACGCTGTTCGCCGGGATGCTGGTCTTCTTCGTGCTCAACCTGTACGTCGTCGGTCTGCTCGTAGTTTCAGGCATCGGCGACGAGCTCCGCTCCCGTCGCCAAAGGCCCGTGTCACCGAAACCGCGACCGGAGAACTTCGCCGACTCATCTTGTCTCATACAGGAGCCCTGTGTCCTCTTACACTGCCCAGCACCGCCGTCTTGCCTGCGAGGAAGACGTCATGGACACCATGACGCTCCCGGCGATCCCGGTGATCCCGGACGAGATCCCGGCCACGGCCGCGAAGCCAGCGCACCGCCGCCCGCAGGACAGGGGTCTGCTGCACCGGTTCCTGGTGTTCGGCAGCGTCGGGGCGTTCGTATTCGTGGTCGGCACCGCCCTGCAATGGGTGCTGCTCAAGCCGCTAGGAGCGGATTACTCCTACATCTGGCAGACGATCTTCTCCGTCGAGCTGAGCTATGTGCTGAACCGCTGGCTGACCTGGCACGACAGGGACGTTTCAGTCATCTCCTCGCTGGTCAAGTGGAACGCCCAGAAGCTCGTGCTGACAGTGCCGAACATCGTCTGCTATGACCTGCTGCTGTGGGCCGGGATGAACTGGCTCGTCTCCAACCTGGCCGCGACCGCGGCGTTCACCGTGATGAACTACGTCGCCGCAGACAAATGGACGTTTATCCGCCAGTACCGGCGCGTTAATGAGTACGGCGAAGCTACTGGGTGTATTACCGGTCCTCTCCAGCCGGGGAACAGGGTGCAGTTTCGGCGGGTTATGAGCCGCGGGCAGCAGATTATTCTTGGGCTGTTTCTGACTGTAATGGTGGTCAGCGGCGGTGGGCTGCTAGTGCTGCTTGCTGCCACGGCGCACGTTACCAGCATAGTGACAGGTTCGGTGCTGGTTCTCATGCTGGGGGTGGAGGCGCTTCGCATCTCCGTTGGTATTCCTGTTGCGCTGTTCGCGTGCCGGGCTCGCGACCCGATCCCGCTACTCCCGAACGGCCAGCTGCCACGGGTTGCGCTGCTGACGACAGTTGTGCCAGGCAAGGAGCCGATCGAGATGGTTCGGCACACGCTGCTTGCTATGCTCGCCGTCCGATACCCAGGTGTGAAGGACGTGTGGCTGCTAGACGAGGGTAATCACCCAGACTTTCGGGCGCTGTGCGAGGAGCTGGGCGTCCGTCACTTCTCGCGTAAAGGCATAGCGGAGCTGAACCAGGAGGGCGAGGCGCACACTCCGTATCGAGCGAAGACCAAGGCCGGCAATCACAACGCCTGGCGATCCCGCTACGAAAATGAGTATGATCTGGTAGGTCAGTCGGATCCAGATCATGTTCCTAAGCCGTGGTTCCTGGAGCGCACGGTCGGTTACTTTAATGACCCGGACGTCGGTTTTGTCGTAGCTCCGCAGATCTACGGCAACAGCGATAAGAACTGGATCGCGCGTGGAGCTGCACAGGCTGCGTACATCTTCGAGGCTATTGTCCAGCGCGGAGCTAACGGTCTCGGCGCACCGATTCTTATTGGTACCAATCACATGTACCGGACGGAGTGTTGGCGACAGATTGGCGGGTATCAGGATTCGCTGATCGAGGACCACGTGACCGCGCTGGCAGTTTTCGCTCAGACGAATCCGGCGACCGTGAACCGTTGGCGGGGAGTGTACACGCCGGACATTCTCTCTGTGGGCGAAGGTCCTGCTACGTTCACTGACTGGTTCAATCAGCAGATGCGCTGGTCGTTCGGTATGTGGAACGTCGTCGCTGAATGGTCACCGAAGTTTCTACTAAAGCTGAGGTGGAAGCAGACGGTCAGTTTCCTGCTGCTCCAGCCGTACTATCTTATCGCCGCTTTCCAGTGGATGCTGTCCATTGCCTTGATCACCGTGTACATGGTCACCGGTACCGACCTAGGTATTCCTATGGAGTGGTGGGCAGTGCTGTGGGGCACGTCCATGTTCTCGGGTCTGGTCTTCTTCTTCTGGACAGCTCGTTTTAGGCTGACAGCTGATCAGCGCCGCGAGACGGGTCTGACGGGTATCGCGCTCATGCTCATGACGTTGCCTATCTACGCAGCCTCCGGTGTGCGGTGGCTCATGGGCTGCGGACTGCCTTACGTAATCACGGCTAAGGGCGACATGCAGAGCCCAGACAGCATGCGAACATTCCAGCCGCATCTAGTCGTTCTCACCCTGACCGTGTACCTGCTCGTGCTGTCCGCGGGCGGCATGATACACGGCTGGCCGGTTGTGCTCTTTTGGGCATGGTTTGCCACGGCGGTCTGCGCAGTGCCAATTATCGTTCATCTAGTCGGCAAAGTTGGAAGGTGTCTCAAACGGTTAGCGTAGAAGAGCAGCGTAGCTGCGCCGTGGCAGTGAGGGAAAAGGGACGGAGAAGCTGGAGTCTGTTGCGCCGTGCTGCTCCGCTGCTGGGTATTCTTATTGTGCAGGCTGGTCTGTCGCTGCGGCTCATCTGGAGTAACACGGCGTTCATGGACGAGGGTCTGTACCTATGGGCTGGTCGGCTGGAGTGGGCGTACTGGCTGCACGGAGCGTCTCTTCCAACGTATCCGTTCGCCGTGTACTTCTCTGGGGCGCCTGCCATCTATCCGCCGCTCGGGGCGCTTGCTAATGCGATCGGTGGGTTGGCCGGTGCGCGGATCTTGTCCTTGTGCTTTATGCTAGGTGCGACGGCGCTGCTTTACTCGGTGACCTATCGGCTGACGGGTGACCGCAGGGCGGCCGTAGCAGCGGCTGCTGTGTTCGCGTTCATCGGTCCCGCCCAATTCCTGGGGGCGCTCGCTACTTATGACGCCATGGCGATTTTCCTACTGGCGCTCGCGGCGTGGTTCGCCGTCCGTTCGAACGGTCGCTGGGGAGAGCTGGCGCTCGTTGCCTGTGCTCTGGCTCTTGTGCTGGCTGACGCGACCAAGTATGCGAGTCTGCTGTGGGATCCGGTGGTGGTTGCGCTGGTTGTCCTCGGCATGCAGAGTACGGTGCGCTCCGCGGTTTGGCGTGGGGCCCGGCTAGTTGTCTACGGCCTGGCGACGGCTTTGCCGCTTCTGTTCCTAGTTGGCGGCCACAATTACGTCACCGGACTCATGTATACAACCCTGTCTCGTCAGGCTCCGGGCACGACTGCGCCGTTCCGTGTTCTGGTGTCCGCGTACGATTGGGTGGGGGTTGCTTTCTTCCTGGCCCTGATCGGTGTCGTTCTGAGTCTTTCAGCGGGCAGTAAGCGTGCCAGCTGGATCTACGGCATCCTTGCTGCGGCGGCTCTGCTCGCGCCAGCGAATCAGGCTCGGATTGACACGCTGACCAGCTTGCAGAAGCACGTCGCGTTTGGCGTCTGGTTTGCTGCTATTGCAGCTGGTTACGGTTTGTCTCGGATCTCTGACGTGACCAAGGCGAAGATCCGGCGGGTGACTGTGGTTGCGGCGGTTGTCGTGCTGTGGTTCGGTGTTCAGCAGGCCAGCAACATGTTCACCTGGTGGCCGAATTCGTCTGGCATGGTTAATGAGCTGAGCGTTGCTTTCAAGCAGCAGAAGTGTCCGTGCCTGATCGCAGAGAACAACGTTGCGAGCTATTATCTGCCGCAGTCTCCGTTGGCGAGAGCAGGTGGAGGTGTCGGTTCGTACTCGTTTTCTTCTCAGGAAGTCAAGGACGGTTATTTTGGCGTGATCGAAGTGGATGACGCTGAGGATCCTGGCTTTAGCGCCGCCGTCGTGCCTATTATCAAAAGCTCTGGTAAGTACAAGCTTTTGGCAACAGTCCCTGCTAGCGGTCAGGGTTATCCTTTCAGGATCTGGGTCAGGAAATAGACGATGCCGGTATGGGAACTCATAAAGTTGCACGTGGTAACATTAGCCGCAGGTGCTTTATAGTTGGGACACTCGCCTTGTCTGCTATAATCCTGGCGGGAGGTGAGGATTTGCCAGAATACACATTCTACGACGACTTCGACGGCCCGGCCGGTTCAGCACCAGACCCCGCTAAGTGGACCTACGACTTGGGTGGTGGCCAGACGAATGATGAGCTGGAAGTTTACACCAACAGCCGCGAGAACTCGTACGTCGATGGCCAGAGCAATCTCGTCATCGCCGCGACGAACAGCGGTGGTGCTTACCAGAGTGCCCGACTCAAGACGCTAGGGCTGTTCAGCCAGATCGGCGGCCACTTCGAGGCACGCATCAAGATCAACTCCCAGCGCGGGACATGGCCCGCATTCTGGCTTCTAGGCCAGGATATGCCCACACAGGGATGGCCTAAGTGCGGCGAGATCGACATCATGGAGAACTTCGGTTACACCGATGTATTCTCGTCCTCGGTGTACACACAGAAATCCGGTAGCGCAACATACGCATTCGGGGCCTCTATCGCAGGCGACGGGAACTGGCACGTACATCGCTGCGACGTGGATGCGGATGGTATCACTTTCTCCCTCGACGATTATGAGTACGGGCACTGCCCATCTACATACTGCCCGCCAGCCTCCTGGGTGTTCGGGCCAGGAGAGCCGAACAACGGCGGCCTGTTCATCGTGCTGAACATGGCGATCGGCGGCAATTCCAGCCAGAGTCCCCCACCCGCCTCGACGAAGTTCCCGGCCACCATGCTCGTGGACTACGTACGCGCCTGGCAGTGAGCTAACCGTCCGCCAGTGACCTGTTCGTCGACCCCCACCAGGTCACCAAACTGCTGTACCGATCGGGCTGGGAGGATGTCCGGGTCGACTCGCTCAATGAGTTGGCATGGATGGGGTCCGACGTCAAAGACGTGATGAACTACATCCGCGGCATGCCCGTGATCCGCGCCCTCGCGGCCAACCTTGACCCAGTACACACCGCGCGGGTACTGGCAACCATCGAAGAGCAATACAACGCGTGCCAGCGCCCTGAAGGAATCTGGGTCCACGCCGCCGCCTGGCTGGTCACCGCACGCCGCGCCTGATTTACGGATGAGATCCTCGTCGCTATTTGAACTAATCCGGTACGGATCTATAACGTTAGTGACACAATCGGGCGCTCGAACAGCATGTGAACGAAAATAGCCGCCTGTGAAGCCATCCGAACACATGTCACCGGACCAGGTCAGACAGGCAGCGCAGGCTGCCTTTCGCGCCGCCAGCTTCTGCGGTAACACTGAGTGCGTCGAGGTCGCCCAGCGAGATGGCCTGATCGTCCTCCGAGACTCGACGCAGCCGCAGGGCACCATGCTCCATTACGCCGTCGATGACTGGGGCTCCTTCGTACGCAACATCAAGTCCGGCCAGTTGGACAACCTCGGATCCTAATTATCGGCTCGGCTTCTCGTACCCGCCAGCGACCGGCTCAGTCCGCAGGCCACCATTACACGCGAAGTCCGCCAGCTCCGGTACCAGATGGACGTTGAGTCCGAGGCGGCGGCCGATGATCTCCTTCAGATCTCGGTGGTGCCGCCGAAGCTGATCTGGATCCGGCCGTCGGTCCAGGCCCGGTCCACGGCGTACTCGCGCATGTAGCCGGGGTCGCCGTGCAACAGGGTGCTGCGGTCAGTGATCCAGTTGCACAGCTCGGTGTCTCACGGCTTGGTCATTCCGACTTCACCGCCGACGCCCGGGAGACAACTGCGCGGAGTGATGCGGCCTATCCGGTACGGCTGGTTTTAGTGGATAATCCGGTTCTTAGCCTGGCGCGTACCTGGTCAGCGCGTGTGTCGCCGAGTTCTTCGAAGGTGCTGAGTGCGTGCTTCCAGGATCTCCGGGCGGTGTCGGCCTGGCCGGTGGTTTCCTGGGCTTGCCCGAGCTCGAGGAGGATGCCTGCTTCGGCCCTGCGATCTCCGATCTCGCGGAAGATTGCTTGTGCCTGCTGGTAGTGATCGATGGCATCACTGGCGCGGCCGTGATGATGGCAGGCTTCGGCGAGTTGGTGGAGCGCGTAGGCATATTGCCATCTGTTGCGGGCCTGCTTGAGGGCGGTTACTGCCTGCTCGCGCAGGCTGATAGCGGTCTCGAAGGATCCGAGGCATTCGTGGACGGCGCCGAGCCAGATCAGCGACATGCCTTCGGTGCGGAGATCAAAGGCCTGGCGGGCGGTTGCCAGTGACTGCTGGAGGCGGTCAACAGCTTCACTGAACCGTCCGAGCTCAAGGTACGCGGTTCCCTCTAGGTGCCATGCCTCCCACTGGCTGTACCAGTCGCTGGTCCCGGCGGATATTGCAAGTGCGTCCTGGCAGCATTCGATGGCCTCATCTGGCTGGCCGACCTCCAGGTATGCCTCGGCGAGACTGGCCAGGACCCAGGTTTCGGCGGTGCGGTCGCCGAGCTTCCTGCTGATGGTGAGGGCGGAGCGGAGCCCGGGGATGATGTCCGCCGCGTGCCCGAGCAGCCCAAAGATGACCTGGACCGTGACCGGGAGCTTCCAGGCCAGGACATCATCGCCGACTCTCGTAGCCTGGCGGAGGGCTGGTACCAGGTTCGCGAATTCGCTCTCGGCCCAGTGCCATGCCTGCCGGTGGGTCGTGAAGGCCGGCGGCCTGCACAATGAGGGCGGCGGGTCAAGGAGAACCTGCCGGTTGTCGGGGTTGAAGGTACGCCGGAACGCGTCGGCCGCATGCAGGTACCAGGTGAGCAGGCGGCAGATCGCGGCCACCTGGTGCGGCTCCGGTTCGCCAGCGTGGGCGCATTCCGCGGCGTAGAGGCGGACAAGGTCATGGAACTGGTACCGGTCCCGTCCGGTTTCCTCGAGCAGGTGCCCGCCTGTCAAGGTCCTCAGGAGTTGCCGTGTCTCAGAGACCGGCGCATCGAGCAGGGCCGCGGCCGCCGCGGTGCTGATGTCCTGGCCAGGATGCAGGCCCAGAAGCCGGAAAGCCCGGGCTGGCGCGGGAGCCAGCGCCCGGTAGGACCAGGAGAAGACAGCGCGGACTTGGGAAGTCTGCTCATCAGCGGCCAGGACATCCAAGCGGTCGTGTTCGGTGGCCAGCTCATCGGCCAGGTCGGCCATACTGAGATGGGGATGAGTCGCGGCGCGGTCTGCGGTGATCCGCAGGGCCAGCGGCAGCCGACCGCACAACTCGGCTAGCCTGCGCGTGGCAGCCGGGTCAGCGGCAGCCCGTTCGTCCCCGGCGACCCGGGCGATCAAGGTGACAGCCTGGCCGGGCGGGAGCATGTCCAGGGTGAACCGCTGCGCGCCGTCGACGGCGGTCAGGCCGCTGAGCCTGTTGCGGCTGGCGACTATGGCGAGGCAGCCGGCCGTCCCGGGGAGCAGTGGCCTGACTTGGCCGGTGCTTGCGGCATTGTCCAGCACGACGAGGATCCGCCTGCCGCTGAGCTGGCTGCGGTATAGCGCCGCCAGCTCATCTGGATCGGCAGGCAGTTGCGAAGGATCGGCGCCCAGCGCACGAGCGAACCTGGCCAGCACATCACCGGGGTCCAGAGGCGGGTGATCGGGATCGAACCCGCGCAGGTTCACGAACAGCTGACCGTCGGGGAAGGCCGACGCGACGCGATGCGCGAAATGAACCGCCAGGGCCGTCTTGCCGATCCCGGCGATACCGTCAATCGCCGTGATCACCACGGCCGCGCCTCCCCGGTCAGCGGCCAAAGAACCCAAGCCCGCGAGCTCCGGCTCCCGGCCGGTAAACCCCAGGACGTCATGGGGTAGCTGAGCCGGGATCAGCGACCGACCGCCAGCCCCGACCGGGCCCGCGTCCTGCAAACCCCAAACGGCGCCACCCGCTAGGCCGCGACCCGCCAGCCTGGTATCACCCCGGACAATGACGGCCGTCCCATCCTGGCCCGGCATGTCATCGCCCTGAGCGGCCTTGGCCCGGGGTTCCGCGGCAGGATCAGGTACCCGGATCCAGCCTGTGGCTGCTGTTTCCTTTACGATCACCTGGACCTGGTGGTATGAGCCAGGTTCGGCCGCTGGATCGTGCCGCACGACCTCGGTAAAAAACCAGTCCGACACGATAAGCGCGAGCGCTCCAGCCGATGCGGCCAGAGCCGACCGCAACGCCGGGGCCTCGGCCAACCGGAACGCATGATTCACCGCGGCGCCGGCAACGCCGTGCGCATCGCGGTACACCTCGCCCGCGTGCAACGCCACCCGCAGCCGCATCCGCTCCGGCACACTGCACTTTGCGTTGTGCCGGCTGACCGCTGCGGCAAGCACGCCCGGCAAGTTGGTGACCAGGCGGATCTTGGGAACCTCCGGCGGGACCAGGATGAGGGCGCCGTCGCCGCGGTCCTCGCTTACGCAGCTATCCCAGCAGATCCCGCTCTCTGCGAAGGCGCGAGGTAGCGCCGCGTACAGCGCTTCGCGGACCGCGAGCTGATTCAAGTTGGTCCGGATCGGGTCACCGAACCGTTCCACGTCAACCACCACGATCGCGCGGTGGACAGCTAACTGCTGAGGCACGCCTTATCCCCTTACCGGACCGCCAGGCACGCAAGCACGCAACGCTTCGCGTGCCGTGACAACCTTTCCCGGCATCACAAGTATCAGCCCTGGATGGCGTTCCGTGAACTATGATCACCGCGGCCACGATGATCACGCTCGCCCGGCCCCATCCGCCCAGAATGGCCCGAGCCCAAGCCGCCTCATCCTCAGCATGGGTACCACAATCCGCCCGCCCCTGGTCAGCGCGAGCCGCGGCGGTCGCGTTCGCACGGCGCGATCTGGGCGGCGATCACGCGCCAGGGGATCGTCTCGCCGCGCCGCAACTCCCCGCGCCGATGTGACGCTAATCACGATGCAATTTTCGTACTAGCGCATCGCTTCCTGCAGGGCGTCGTGGTACCGCTGCCCTTTCGTCCGGTCGTCCTCTTTCCCGGCCGGGGCGGACAGCGCGTCCAGCACCGCGGCCACCGCCGCCGCGCACTCCGCGGTCAGGTCGCCGTGCATCACCCCGGCGCCGCCGATCGTGGTGGCCAGCTTCACCTCCCGGTCCGCGAACTCCCGCCCCCCGTCCTGATCCGGGACATCCCCGCGGGCCCGGACGTACATCTCGGCGAACAGGCCCGCCAGGTCACCCAGCCCCAGCCCGCCGGCGAACGCGGCCAGCAGCTGCTCATCACCCGCATCCCGGTACTCCGCCGGCAGCTTGTCCGTCCACAGGCAGATCACCCGCCCCACCGGCTCCGAGACCCTTCCCGCCGCCAGCGCCGCCAGCACCCGCGGGTGGGCGGGAACCCGCCTGGCCCACGCCGAATGGCCCACCGCGGCGCCGCGGGTGATCCCGGTCCGGTGGATCAGCCAGGAGACCGCGCTGTAGTCCCCGTCCCCGGCGTGCCCCTGCCCGGCGGTGAACGCGGCCAGGAACCCGGCCCGCGCCGCCGTCGCCATCGCGTCATGCTGCTCGAGCTCCCGCAGGACCTGCGCCTGGACCGCGGCGGGGAGCCGGGCGGCGTCCGTAGCGGCCAGGTAGCCCAGCCCGGCGCGGACCATGTCCAGCGCCTCGCCGACGCTGGCAACGGCCGGGGCTGCACTCACCTGGGTCACCTCCCTGCGGGGACGGGTCGCTGCTGGCGGCGGTTCTCGTCCCCGGGGGAGGGGCAGGCTTCTAGGATCTGAATTCGATTCTACTCCCCGGCTACGACATTTCCCGAGAAAACCACGCCCGTCCGCGAAATCGGTACGCATGATCGACATGGGGCTTGTGGTGTCATTGACAACGGATGAATGTGCGTTCTGCTGACTCTGTTGGGCATGGCGCCACGGCCACTCAACCACCGAGTCACTGCTGGGATCGGAGTGGCCGGTGAGGTTCGTTGCGACGCACGACGATCCGCTCCGGGTTCCGGCACCGCTGTCTAGGCCGCCGCTGTCTAGGCCGTTGCTATCTCAGCCGCTGCAACCTGGCTGCAAGGCGGGGCGGGCACGATGGCCGGGACGCAAGGGAGGCGACCGTGACCGACAAGCCCGTGATCGAGAAGTTTCTGCACGCGATCGAGACCGCGAACATCCCCGGCTGCGACGCGTGGAGCGCGGACGCGACGCTCGACGCGACCGTGCCCAACTGGCGGCTGCACGCGGTCGGCGCCGACGCGATCCGCGCCGAATACGCGCGGTGGTTCGCTGACCCGGCCCGCTTCGACGAACTGCGCCGCTACCCCGTCGAAGGCGGGGCGGCGGAGGTGGTCGAGTACACGCTCAGCTGGACCGAGAACGGCGTGCCGCACGCCGGTCATCACCTGCACGTGCTGACGGTGCGCGATGACCGTATCGTTTCTGACATGGTCTTCTGCGGCGGCCGCTGGCCGGCCGCGCTGCTCGCCGAGATGGAGGCGGCTGGTGCCTGAGGCACTGGCCGACCTGCTCTCGGGTGCGACCGAACGGACAGGGCTGGACGAGGCTCCCGGCAAGTCGGGAGCCACGCTGGAGCGGGTGGTGATCGACGGGCAGGCCTATGTGCTCAAGCACCTCGATCTGGCCCGGGACTGGACCATGCGGGCCTCGGGCTGCCTGCGCGGGGCCCCGCTGGTGCTGTGGGAACGCGGCATCCTGGCCCGCCTGCCTGGCTGCCTGAACCAGCCGATCGTGGCCGCGGCCCCAGCTGGGCGCGGCTGCACTCTGCTGATGCGCGACGTCGGCCGGTGGCTGGTGCCTGCCACCGACGCGCCGATCCCGCTGGACCAGCACACGCGGTTCCTGCGGCATATGGCCGCGCTGCACGCGGCCTTCTGGGAGTGCGGGGACGAGTTCGACGTGGTCCCGGCCATGCACCGCTACCTGGAACTCTCGCCGTGGATGGCGGCAGCGGAGGCCGCCGCGGGCTCGCCGCACCTGGTGCCTCGGCTTGTCGCCAAGGGCTGGCCGCTGCTGGCCGAGGTCGCCCCGGCCGCGGCCGCGGTCGTGACCCCGCTGGCCCGCGACCCGGGACCGCTGCTCGAGGCGCTGGCCGCGACGCCGCAGACGTTCGTGCACAGCAACTTCAAGCTCGACAACCTGGGCACGGACGACGCGGGACGCACGGTGCTGCTCGACTGGGAGCAGCCGGGGCGCGGAGCGCCGCTGTCCGACCTGGCCTGGTACCTCGCGATCAACTGCCGTCGGCTGCCCCAGTGTAAGGAAGCCTCGATCGCGGCCTACCGGGAGGCGCTGGAGTCCTGCGGCATCGACACCGGGCCGTGGTGGGACCGCCAGCTGGCGCTGTGCCTGCTCGGCGCCATGGTTCTGTTCGGCTGGGAGAAGGCACTCGGCGGTTACGACGAGGAGCTTGCGTGGTGGGAGACCGAATCCGTACGGGCGGCGGCACTACTGACCTGACTGGCGACCTGCGCGCGGACTACGACGCCGCGGCGGACGACTGGGCCGACGGCCCCACCGGGCCCGGGTCGATGTACGCGCCGCTGGCCCGGTCGCTGGTGGCGGCCGCGCCGGTGCCGCTGGCCGGGCGCCTCGTGCTCGACCTGGGCGCGGGCACTGGCGTGGCCGGCGAGGCCGCGCTGGCCGCGGGGGCGCGCCGGGTAGTGGCGGCCGACCTGTCCGAGGGCATGCTGCGGCGCGGCCACGGCGGGACCCCGGTGGTGGCCGACGCGGTCGCGCTGCCGTTCCGTGACGGCCGCTTCGACCTGGTACTGGCCGCGTTCTGCCTCAACCACCTGGGCCGCGTCGAGGACGGCCTGGCCGAGGCGCGGCGGGTGGGCGCGGCGATCGCCGCCAGCGCGTTCGCGCCGGGCTGGACGCATCCGGCTAAGGAAGCGGCGGATGGTGCCTTCCGGTCGTTCGGCTATCAGCCGCCCGGCTGGTACGCGGCCCTGGCCCCCGGGTCACGGGCCGGCGACCCCGAGGCCCTCGCCCAGACCGCGGCCGCCGCCGGGTTCACCCGCGTCCGGGTACGCACCGTGTCCGTCGCGACCGGCCTGGCCACCCCGGCCGACCTGGTCTCGTGGCGGCTGGGCATGGCCCACTACGCCCCGTTCCTGCGCTCGCTCGACCCGGCCGGGCGGGCCGCGGTCCGGCGCGCGGCCGAGCGGGCCGTGGCCACCTCTATCGACGACGCGAGCGGTGGCGGCCCGCTGGTCGTCTCGATGGTGGTGCTCACCGCGAGCTGACCCGGCGCTGGCCGGCCAGGGCCAGCCGCCGATCCGCCTCGCGCCGCAGCCCGTCCGCGTAGTCACCCGCGCCTCGCGCCAGCCGCGCGGCCCGGTCGGCGGCCCGTTCCCGCCAGGCGGGCTGGCCGAAGTCGCCGGCCAGGTCGCAGGTCCACCACCACGCCTCGATGGCCGCGGCGCCGTCCA
>Ga0210408_10003782_pt1 | contig 13799 bp, 16 predicted proteins | sample IncBWH4MmetaG_FD_155471 | JGI IMG/M metagenome (GOLD analysis project Ga0210408, IMG submission 155471) | Forest soil microbial communities from Barre Woods Harvard Forest LTER site, Petersham, Massachusetts, United States - Inc-BW-H-4-M | ecosystem: Environmental > Terrestrial > Soil >...
AGACTCGAACATGAAATGGATAGTCTTGGCTTGTGCGACTCTGGTCGCCGGGTGCCCAAACTTTCCGTCCGCGGACGACCGATCGTTCCCGGGTGCGGGTCAGCTCGCCGTGGACGAAAGGCGTGAATCTCGCGCGCTCGAGCTGGCGGAATCTAACTGCATCAGTCAGGGCAAGGACGTTGACGCCGGGCGCGTCGAAGGCCAGATGGTGTACAACTGCGTTGCACGGTAGCCCTGACTCTCTCCGCCGGAGCCTCGGGCAACTCCCTAGCGTCACCTCGAGCCCCAGGCCCTAGCGCGCTTGGTGGGTTGGTCAACGCCGCTCAAGGCTCTCGAGCCGCGGCTGCGCTGCTCAAAGTGCGGAAAGAAGGCCGCAGAGGTTGTGGCGGTTGCGAGGCCCAGGCCGCGAGGAGTCCCGAAGAACCCACACTGATATCCGGCTTGCTAAGCGAGCAGATCGCGCGCACCGTGGATGTGCTGGTGGCACTCTTGCGCGTCAGCACCCTGAAGCTGTCCACGCCCGTAGCTGAACCCCAAAGCTAGCCCGTCGTGCCGCTCCACCGTCGTACTCGACCGGGAGGACGTTTTGGGCACGACCGACTTGCTGCTCACGAGACTCGAACGAGAACTGCGGCCCATCGCACGCGAGCGCATCGCAAAGGGACAACTGCCACGCGAGGCGTTTACGCGCTTTTGGGGCGCTTTCGGGACCGGCCAGCCGTGCTCGTTGTGCGACGAGCGAATTCAGTCCGACGAGATCGAATACGACGTACCCATCGAGGCAGTTGCACAAGGGCTTCGGTTTCACAGGGTCTGCCATTACGCATGGCAGCTTGAGTGTGACCGCCTGAAACGAAGGCCGCGGGGCATTCCGATAAATCCGCATTAGCACGGCGATCAGCCGCGGCACTACGGCATGATCCTACGTCAGCGACAGAACACGATTCAGCGTTTCGTTACCCCGACTACGAAGAGCACGAGGCCAGCGCCGAGTGCCATGCCACCGATCCATCCGGGGATGCGATGTTCCTGCTGCACTTTCGCTTCGATGTCACCGAACTTGAACATGCTCTCCCCGCGCGAATAGCTCGGCGGCCGGATGATCATCCACAAGCCGATCACGATGAGGACTGCGCCTGTGATCTGCAAAGCACGCATTCAGACTCCTGGGCAGCATGGGCGGATACAGATTATTACTGGTTCTCATGCGCCGATGCGGCACCGAGTGTCTTTCCTACTTCGCGCCCACCGTCGGCTTCCCCCTGGTCATGCGACGATACTCGGGCCGTCGGCCGGCGCTATACACCGCCCTTGTGGCAACGACGTGACACTGGCTGCCTGCTTCGGGCGTCGGTGCCTTATTTGTAGGCAATCGCCGACCGCGAAAATCGTACTCGCCGACAGGCGATGAGGTGCCCGCGACGTACACTGCCGCGCCTTAAACGCACGTAGGACGCTCGCCCATGATGAGAGATCGCTACGACGCTGCATTTTTGTTTCTGCCCCGGTGCGTGTGGCATCGGTTCCGCGAGCCGGATGACTTCTTCGTTCGTCAGTGTCTCAGCGGAGGAAGCTTCCGTACTGCGCTAATTCGGCGCCCGTGGCGCTCGATGACCCGGTGCATTTCCTCGACGTCACCGCGCTCGAGCAGCCGGGCGAGCGACTGCAGGACGCCGCACGCGCCATAGTAAAAGGCATTCTGAGCGAGGACCTGCGTATGGTTGCGCCGAGTGATGCCTCCAGGCCCTCCCGGAGCACGGTTTTCTTGTACATCGTCCACAGGCGCCGAATTGATGGCATTGGCATGAGCTGCGCTACCCGCGGCGCATACAGTAGTCAGCTGCATAGACGCTTCCGCCTGGCGCAACTTACGCTCGGCGCATGCGCGGGACATTGGAGAACTGGCGCGATGTATCGCTCGCCGAGTTCGAGGCGTTTCTGCACGAGTATCCAAGGTTGCCCACTGCACGACCTCCATGACGCAGGCGGATGACTTCCCAGACCCGAACGGCCCCATGAGTCCCCGGATGAATTTGTGCGCCTGGCTGAAGCGCCAGACGGTCGGGACTTGCGCGTAGTCGTACTCAATGTCAGGCATCGCCAGGCCACTTGATCACAAGGCGCGTGCCCACCGTAACCTCGCCCTCGAGCGTCGAAAGGCCCATCCGATCGATTGAGAACGTGCAACCCCCGGTTCGGTTTTGAGACCTAGCTCACATTTCGCTTCGGCAGCGTTGTTAAACGGTTCTAGCTGGGGAAAATGTGACCCCCGACAAGGAGGCTGATTATGTTCAGTCCAGCGAGACAGCGGACAGGCCGTCCGGCGACCGACGATCTGGATAGCTCCATGGGCGCGGATACAGAAACCACCATGGTTCCCGGGATCGTGGGCTATTCGGACTCAGCGCGCGACATGCGTTTGCGGCTGCGGTTCGATGACCGCGAGCTGGTGGTGGACGAGCGCCCCTCGAGCATCACCATTGGCCGTGCCGAGGAGAATGACGTCGTAGTTAAGGGCCGCCTGAGCTCGCGCCTGCACGCCCGCATCGTAATCGGTCGCAGCAACTTCGTATTGATCGACCAGAGCACGAACGGGACCTTCGTACAGACCGGCGACGGAGAGGAATTTTTCATACGCCAGGACATCCGGCAGCTCAAGGGGCAGGGCATGATGGGCCTCGGATGCCTGCCCGAGCGGGGCTCCCCACACACCATCCACTTCACCTGTGAAGAGATCTACTGACGCTCAGTACGCGGGACCGCCCCGATGGTATGCAACTCGATCGCTGTCTTCGGGTGAAATTTCCTAGCCTTGTCGCCTCCAAGGCCGGTTCGGAGGGGATGGAATGCGGCGTCACGAGGTCACGATCGCTCACGATCGCTCAAATTTCCTGACTCATCGCTTTGATAGCAGCAGGGAGCACATGGCAACAAAGAGCCCAGCTACGTCCGTAACCAGGTGGTCGCAGGCACGTGGGGCCGATGATCGACTAGAGTGCACGCCGCTTAATAGTCAACGATTAGAGCCGCGCGACCCGAACGGACGCAAGGAAACAAGGCCATCCGAGAGCCAAGTGAGCTTACAGCGGGCGCTGCGTACGCTTCGCGCCGTCCGACAGCGATACGAAACGGGCCGCAACGCACACGCAGACGCGCGCTCTTACAGTGTGCACGTCGTTGTCGACCATGGCGACGTCGCCTGGATCGCCGCAGCGATTGAGGCAGTGGAAAAAGCAATCGCTGCTGGTGCAGACGAAGCTGCTGGACCCGCGGCCGAGGCTCGCCCGGAAAACGTGAACTGACCGCACGAGTCGTCCCGCCGCCATTTGCCACTTCATGCCCGGCTCACTTGCGGGCACATCGCGCACCTCAGGCGCGGAATCCGGGTGTTCGCCTACCCAGAATCGCCTTGTGCGTAGGCGAGCAGTCAGGTTACGTCGGAATACCGCCCCAGTGCGACGTTGGGCTGATAGGTAGCGTGGGCCACAGGCCCGACCATTCCCGCCAGAGCCCCAAGACAAAGAGCCCAGTACGAGCACGAAAAGTGCGCGTGACCACATGGGGCGGCGCGCCCAGATGGGTGTCTGGTGCGCATCGGCTACCGATGTGCAACCAAGAGAACGAAAGACAGGATGCGCGTGGACAGACGACCGTGAATTTTCCGACGCCTAACACGTCGGCGGTTTCGCACGCCACTTGACAAGGGGCCGGTCAATGGGCGTCCGCTATCGCGCGGCGGAACGAGGCTATCTCAAGTCCGATGCCGGCGGCTTGTGGGCCGGACCCGGCTGTCGGAGTAAACCTGTGCCTGTCGGTGCCACGCGAGCGAATGGCGGGGCCTAGTGCCCGCTTGATATCTGTTTGGGAACTGCCCAGCTTTGGATGCGATCACGTGTAAGTTCCCTCCGACACCACGTATGGAAATTACTGACAGACGAGGGAATTGCGCGGCAGCTACGCTTTAGCGGCTAACAGGGAGGTAGACCTCCATGACCGATGCCGACTACCGCGACATGGCGAGCGAGATTCGGGACCTCATCCCCTTGCTAGTGCACTCTCAGGCTGTCGCAGACCTCCGCGTGCTTGCAGATCGCTACGAGAGGCTGGCGCACTATCTCGAAGTGGTACCCGGCACACTGCCGGATACGCTTCTCGAGCACAGGCGTCAGGCGGGCTGATACTTCCGGCGCCAGGGCGGATTCTTCGGGATCCGCGCTTGGCCGGTCAGCGACCGTCGATTGCAACTGACCCGCGACGGTCGCTTGATGACCCTTCAGGGCCGCTGGGTCTGCTCCATAGGAGTCATTCGGAAACGGCGGGAGCGGACGTTCCCAGGGTTCTTCACCGATCCTTGCCCCAGATCTCAATGCAGTCCACGCTGCGCCGTCTGGGGTTCACACGCCCGCAGGCAAGCAATGTTTGCAGCAGTTTTCTTGATTGTTACTGAAGCCTGGCCGCGCACTTATTAGATTGCACGGGAGCGCTTGCGCTTCGGAGTCCGCGACGCGACTGGCTGAGCCGATACTCTGACGAAATCGATGAACGCTCGTAGAGGCGCAGGCACGAGGCGCCGTCCGGAGTAGTAGAGAAACGGCCCTGAGAAGCGCTGCCACCACGGTTCGAGGACAGGCTCGAGCGCGCCGGTCTCAAAATAAGGACGAAGCCAGTCATCGAACAGACAAATGATGCCTGTTCCGGCAATTGCCGCCTCCACGGCGAGGTCGGTCGCCGTGCCGAAGCTCACGAGCAGCGGCCCGGTGGGTTCGATCCGCACCACCTTGCCGTTGCGCTCGAACTCCCATGTCGGCATCGCACCGCCGCTGAACCGGCCGCGCAAGCACGCATGCTTGAGCAGCTCGCGCGGACGCTGCAAAGCGCTGGGTGCGCGGACCGATCGGTACTGCGATCATGTCCTGCTCCAATCGCTCGTCATAGCGGATGCCAGCGTCGAACCCAGCTCCGAGTACGTCGACGAAGCTATCCTCAGCGACTACCTCCAGGCGAATCTCGGGATAAGCTGCAAGAAAACGCGGCACGATCGCCGGTAGGACGAGTCGCACGCGCTGACCGGGACATTGAGCCTCAATGTGCCCGCCGGCCTGTCGCGAAAATTGTTCACTACATCGAGCGCCTCTTCCACTTCGGTCAACGCCGGACTGAGCTGCTCCAGCAGGCGCTTGCCCGCCTCTGTCGGTACGACGCTGCGCGTGGATCGATTGAGGAGCCGCAGGCCAAGCTGCGTTTCCAGGCGCCGCACCGCTTCGCTCAAGCCTGACGCGCTGGTGCCGGTCGCGAGTGCCGCATCGCGAAAGCCCTTGGCACGTGCGACTGCTACAAAGGCGGTCAGATCCGCGAGACCTGTCTTCATTGTTCGCCCTTACGCACAGCCCGTGTGGATTGTGCCCCATTATCGCGCAGGCGGAGAGCGGCTAGATTGTGCCCCAGCTCGATAGGAGATCGACCATGTCCACCATCAACAGAACTGGCACATTTGCCCTGGGTGACCGAACCGTAAAGAGACTCGGCTACGGTGCCATGCAGCTCGCGGGGCCCGGGGTGTTCGGGCCGCCCAGAGATATGGATGCAGCACTGACCGTCCTGCGCGAAGCCGTGGCAAGCGGTGTGAACCACATCGACACCAGTGATTACTACGGCCCGCATATCACGAATCAGCTGATCCGCAGGGCCCTGCATCCGTATCGCGATGATCTCGTCATTGTGACCAAGATCGGTGCCCGGCGTGGCGCAGACGGATCGTGGCTACAGGCTTCCTCTGCGGAAGAGCTGACCCAGGCGGTGCACGACAACCTGCGCAACCTGGGCCTGGAGGTGCTCGATGTGGTGAACGTGCGCAGCATGTTGGGTGCCCATGGGCCTGCCGACGGCTCACTCGAGGCGCCGCTCAGCGTAGTGGCCGAGCTCCAGCGCAAGGGGCTGCTACGTCATATCGGACTGAGCAACGTCACACCTGCGCAGATCGAGGAAGGACGGCGGATCGTTAAGATCGTCTGCGTGCAGAACCACTACAACCTGGCACATCGGGCAGACGATGCATTCATCGATGATCTTGCCATCAACGGCATAGCCTATGTGCCGTTCTTTCCGCTGGGCGGCTTCAGCCCGCTGCAGTCTTCCATCTTGTCCGATGTGGCTCAGCGCCTCGGTGCCACGGCTATGCAAGTTGCACTCGCATGGCTGCTTCGCCGCGCGCCCAACATTCTCCTAATCCCGGGTACTTCCTCGGTCGCACACTTGCGGGAAAACCTGGCTGTGGGCGAATTGGATTTGCCCAAGGATGCGGTCGTGGCCCTAGACGGCATTGGCGGACACGCTGGCGCGGCCTGATGCTAATGCGAGGAGTGCTTCCGATGGTCAAGACGTGGTTCATCACCGGAATCTCATCCGGTCTGGGGCGGAAGATGACGGAGCAGCTTCTGACTCGCGGTGATCGAGTCGCCGGCACTGCGCGCAGACTGGACGCGCTCGATGAACTCAAGAGCCGCTATGCGGATCAGCTCAGCGTTGCGGCGCTGGACGTCACAGATAGTGCGGCTGTTCGGCGGGTGATCAATGGAGCCTTCAACTCTTTGGGGCGGATCGACGTCATCGTGAACAACGCCGGCTACGGACTGTTCGGCGCCGCCGAAGAGCTGAATGATGAACAGATGAGGCAACAGCTCGATACTAACCTCGTCGGTTCGATTCAGGTGATCCGCGCCGCACTTCCACATCTGCGGGCACAGGGCGGCGGGCGCATTCTGCAGGTGTCCTCGGAGGGCGGGCAGATTGCCTATCCGGGCTTTAGCCTGTACCACGCAACGAAGTGGGGCATTGAGGGGTTTGTCGAGGCGGTATCGCAGGAGGTGGCACCGTTCAACATCGAGTTCACTATCATCGAACCGGGCCCCACGGCCACGGACTTCGGCAAAGGCATGGTAACCACGCCCGCAACTGCGGTCTACGAGAACACGCCAGTCGGCGAGATTCGCAGGGCGTGGAGCTCAGGCAGGCTCTCCGTGCGTGGAGACGCCCAGAAGACGGCGCGTGCGATGATCGATTGCGCCGATCATCGCTCCGGGCCCAGACGGCTCACGTTGGGGAGCGACGCGTACGAAAGAGTTCATGCAGCGCTGACAACGAGACTCGGCGTGCTGCAAGGTCAGAAAGGGATCGCACACTCAACAGATCTCGATGAATTGCGCAGTTAGATCAGAGTGCGCCATCCCAGGCACGCGGGTTTGCCCGGAAGAGCAGTGCAGATCCAGAATGATAATCCTCTGACCGGGCCCTCTCCATGGGAAACACATACGATCTTATAGGTAAGTTCGCCCTCGTGACCGGGGCGGCGCAGGGAATCGGACGCGGGATCGCCGAAGTGCTCCTTGCCAATGGCTGCCACGTTCTGATCTGGGACGCACGGAAGGCGGAGGTTGTGGGCGCCGAGTCTGCTTTGGTCGATATTACACAACCCACGCAGATTGCCCTTGCAGCCGCTGCACTCACAGACAATCAACACGTTGACATACTTGTGAACGATGCAGGGTATCTTGGAAAGACGACGGAGTTCGTGAGCCACGCGCAAAGCGACTGGCAGCAAATTGTTCGGGTGAACCTCCTCGGCACCATGCATGTAACACAGGCTATCTTGCCGATCATGATTCGCCAGCGCGCCGGGCGGATCATCAATCTCGGCTCCCTGGCCGGGAAGGAGGGTCTGGCGGGCATCACCGCTTATTCAGCCGCCAGTGCAGGAGTGATTGCGTTCACTAAAGCGTTGAGCCGCGAGGTCGCCCGGTACAACGTCCTCGTCAACTGCATAGCCCCCGGACCCATCGATACCGATATGATCCGAGCCCTAGGGTCCGAGGTAGTCGACCAGATGATCAATGACAGTCCTCTGCGGCGCCTCGGACAAGCGCGCGAAGTCGCCGAGTTAGTAGCCTGGCTGTGCACGGATGCAAGTCGATTCAACACCGGGGCGGTATTCGATATGTCCGGGGGACGCGCACGGTACTGAAAATCTTGGTTGTAACGGGTAAGTGAGAACGTCGCGGCTGGCTGTAGTCAGCTGTCGTCGCCGTCACTTTCGACGCCATGGCTTTCCCTCTAGTCGACGGTCGCGAAAGACGGCCACGGGTCACCAAGGGACCGTCGGCGGTCGGTTGCAATCGACGGTCGCTGATCGGCCACCACCGGCCGTTCAACCGTGCCGCATAGAATTCCATAAACCGGCCGTTCGCTGGAGCGTCCCTCGCCAGGAACTTGAGCAGCATCTCGGTCACGAGCTGCGGCGCTTCCTCCGGCGGCGTGTGCCCGACCCCGGGCGTACCCGCGGCACACGCCCGGTTCCCTCTGGCCAGGATCATGAATCGAAAGCGCCAAACCCGCCTTCCGGTCACACCGCCACCCGGCCGCCGTCGACGTGGATCATGGCTCCGTTCACGTAGCTCGCCCTGCCGGAGGCGAGGAAGACGATCGCCTCGGCGATCTCTTCGGGGTCGGCGGCGCGGCCAAGCGGAATGGTCGAGACGATGGCCGCGAACCCGTCGCCCATCGCGTCCGTACCGGGGGTAGTGGTCGGGCCGGGAGAGACGGCGTTGACGCGCACGCCCTTGGGACCGTACTCGGCCGCCCACACCTTGGTCAGCAGCGCCACCGCGGCCTTCGAGGCGCCGTAAGCGGAGAGCCCCGGCATCCCGAACTCGGCGGCCATCGTGGTGACGTTGATGATCGTGCCGCCGCCGCGCGCGACCATCTTCGGTGCGATCGCCGCGGTCAGCAAAAACGGCGCCTTGACGTTGACGGCGAACGTCTCGTCAAATGTCGCCTCAGAAAGTTCGTGGGTTGCCCCGACTGGAAAGACGCCGGCGTTGTTGACGAGGATGTCCACCTCGGCGGCGCGCTCGGCGAGTGCACGCACCTCGTCGGGCGACTCGAGATCAGCGCGCACGAACTCCGCCTCGCCACCACCGGCCTCGATCGCGGCGACCACCTCTGCGCCACGCGCCTCGCTCCGGCCGCTGATCAGGACACGCGCTCCTTCGCGCGCGAGCGCTTCCGCCGTCGCGCGACCGATGCCCGAAGTGCCACCGGTGACCAGAGCTCGCTGTCCGCTTAGCTCCTGCATTCGTTCTCTCCTCATACAAATGTCGATGCTTGGGCCGCCCTGGTGCGCCTCGGGCGGCGCTGGAGTTTCCGTGACCCGCCGTCCTGGCCGACGGGCAGTCATACGATCCGAGCCCTGACGCCTGTGGAGACCGCGATCTCAGCCCGGTGTGGCGATCTCACTCAGCACGTCGAGCGCCTCGTGAGCCGCAGAAAATCCTGCATACGCTCCTATCTGGAGCAGTGCCTCGCGCAGCTCGTCCACGGTCCACCCGAGGTTCAGCGCACCGCGCAAGTGCGTCTTGAGCTCCTCGTTGTGTCCAGTGGCGGCGAGCACAGACACCACCACCAGGCTGCGATATTTCAGGTCCAGACCGGGCCGATTCCACACTCCACCCCAGACGTGCTCGATGGCGGTCTCGAAGAACGGCGCCAGAAACGGATCGCCTTGTGCCGTCCGCTGACCGTTCGTTTCACCAAATACGCGCTGGCGGATCGATGCGCCGCTCGGCCTCGCGTCCTGTGTCACTTGCTGCCTCTCGTTCATCGCTGCTCCTCCTGTATTGGACTCAACGGTCCAACAATACTAGCTTAAATTGGACTGTCAAGTCCAAAGAGACTACTATTTTATGGTGGCGAACACGCTCTCACCCGCGACGGCGAAGGGACGCGCGACGCGCGAGCGGATCCTGCAATCTGCAGCCGCGCTCATCGCCGAGAAGGGCGCCGCCGGCATGAGCCTCGACGACGTCCGGGCACGGACCGGCGCTAGCCGCAGCCAGCTCTACCACTACTTCGAAGACCGCGATGACCTCGTCCACGCCGTCATCGACGTCACCATCGACGCTGTCCTCGACACGCAGGGCGAGCTCCTCGACCACTTGGACTCCTGGGCCGGTATCGACCGCTGGTTCGACTCACTCGTCCAGCATCAGACCGACCGGCAAGCGTGCGGCGGCTGCCCGATCGGCTCGCTCGCCGGCCAACTCGCGGAGAGCGACCCAGACGCCCGGGCGGCGATCGCCGCCGGCCTCGAACGCTGGGAAGAGCACTTGCGCGACGGCCTCACCCGAATGAGAACCCGTGGCAAGCTGCGCAAAGACGCCGACCCCGCCGCGCTCGCCACCGCCACTATGGCCAGCATCCAGGGCGGACTCCTCCTCACCCAGGTCCGCCGCGACCCGCACCAGCTCCGCATCGCGCTCAACGCAGCGCGCAACAACCTCCGCGTCGTGGCCTCCTGATCACGCGCGCGAAGCACATTTGGCATGGAGCCTTCATGGAGCCAAGCGGGCACAACCGGTGGTAACTGGTCGCAAATGGTGCGTCCTCGACTGAAGACTGAAACATGGTGACCGCGCGCAACGACCGCGCGTACGTGATAGGGCCGATGCTTCCGGTTCCACCGAGGATCAGCAGCCGCAGAGGCTTGGAACTCGCGACGGGTTGGCGCGGTTTACTTTCGAGTGACCGCTGTGAAGGGGGCAATCTTGCGCAGCGCCCGTACCGCCCGAACGTTGTTGGGAGCTGCCCCCGCCTGACTCGTTCAGCCGATCGAGCGCGGCGCGCTGCAGATCGTCAAGGCCGGCGTTCCCCTGTGCCGATGAAGCGCCGGTAGGACTCGAGGTCGACGCAGTTCGCACCGCCGCGCAAGAGCAGCACATCGCCGATCGCGCGATTCAGGTGCCCATGCGGGCTCTCGATTGAGCACGCCGCGGAAAAAATCAGAAGGTGAAACGAATTCCGATTAACGGAGCAAGGTTGTCGTCGTGGTAATACGGAACGCCGGGGCCATGAGGAATGGCAATGGCCAGGCCGCCGCTCACCTTGGAATACGCGATTCCGGCATAAGCGTCGAAACGCTTCGTGAAGTGATGATCCACGTAGAGCGAGCCCTCGTTGAAATGCCCCCCGCAGGAAGCGCGCATGTTGGTGGGCGTGCAGGTCGGCGGCACACGGAAGGTGTTCTGCTGAAGACCATAGTAGGACAAAGTGATATCGGTCTTGCTGCCGTTGAACGTGTATTTCACACCCGTCCAGTAAACCTGCACGGTCTTCGTCGAATCAAGATTGTTGTCTTCGACGCCGCTCAATAGATAGCCACCCTGGGCCGTGGCGCCAATTCCCAAGGGATTCGACGGGTTATTCTGAGTGATGTGTTCGTAGCCGACAAAAAACTTGAAGGGGTCCCAGGTGTATTTGGCAGCGACCATAACGGCGGTATTGTCGGTCACGATGCCATATTCGGTGTTGGTCGTTCCGATCAGATTGTCGCCGACGATGGGATGTTGATTGATGCTGTTGGTGGTCGACTGATATGGCTGCGTCGGACTCTGAGGTCCGAGCAAGGGGTTGAGCACGCTGATCGCCTGGTAGTTACGTTGGTAGACAACGTCGGCCGAGAACTTGCTGATCTCTGCGCCGAGGTCGAATCCATAGGCATTGTTATGTGGCTGTTCCGGCGTGCAGCTGGCGGCAGTCCAACCTGCGGAGGCGGAGTAGCAGCCGCCAGAACCGTCTACGAATTTATACATCGCGCCGAAATGGATCACACCATAGTTGACGCGATACTTGATGGCGTTGTCCCAACGGGTGTCCTGGGTGTCGCCGCCGCCGGCCATCAAGCCGTTATAGCCGATGAACGAAAAGGAATAGGCGCCGGCGGCCGGATCGTAACGGAGCATTGCATCGGTACCGAGGGCGCGTTGACGGCCGAAGGTCAGGGTCCCGAGCTGCGGGGACGATAGACCGCCCTGGAATTCGTCGTTAAAGGTTTGACCCGCCCGCGCGCCGTCACCGGCGAACGAATAGCTGGCCCTGGGGAGGCCGTTGTTGGCGACGTTGGTGGCAGCCAGGTTGGCGAGCTGGCCGGACTGCGGATTGATGCCGGTCGAGGCGTTGAACACAACGAACCAGTCCTGCATAAACTCTACCCTGCCCCTGATGCCCACACCCGACTGCGACAGGTTGTTCGGCGCAATGAGCCACTGGGGGTGATTGCCGTTCCGGTTGACCAGCGACTCACCTTCATAGTTATAGGGACTTACCGGCATGCCGTGGCTGACCCAGCCCACGCCGACGTCATACGTACCGTAGAGGGTGATGCCGTGCCAGGTCAGCGGGCAATCGGTGTGGATGAAGTCCTCGAAGCTCGCGCAGCCTGCGGAGCTGAGTGGAGCAGCCGGAGCTGGAGCTGGAGCCGGAGCCGGACCGGCGGTTTGAGGCCCGGCGGCGCGCGCCGCATGGTTCAAAACGAGAGTTGAAGCAAGCGCCGCGAGGGCGCACGACCAGACGGACCGCATTCTACTTTCCCCCGGAACAACAGCGAAATAGTCAGCTTAATAAAACGATCGCGATGGTTGATCGAGCCTTCCGGCGCCCCGCGCGACGCCCGCGCTTGCGCTCATGACTACCAAAGCCAGGACTGACTTTTTCACGGTTATGCTTCTCCCTGAACTGCTAACCGCCATCGCCATTAGAACTCGTTATATTTCAGCATATATAACACAGCTACCTCGTAAGGCGCAAAGTCCCGATGGGGACGAGCTAACAGACAGAGGTTCATTGCAAAAGGGGATCGCTTGCAAGGTGATTTGCAGAAGACTCGCCTTCGCTATGCTGTCGTGAGGAGGAATCTCTATGGCTGCTCCTGTTGTTCGATTCAGGATCGATTTCGCGGAACATTCCAGTGTTGGGCCGGGGAAAATCTCTCTTCTGGAGGCCATTCGCGATGCCGGTTCTTTGTCACAAGGGGCGCGCAACATTGGGATGAGTTATCGTCGTGCTTGGCTCTTGGTCGAGAGCCTGAAGCAATCTTTCCGGGAGCCCGTGACGGTGGCAAGCACGGGAGGCAAGGACGGAGGCGGGATGCTAGTCACCGAATTTGGCGACGCCTTGATTAAAAACTATCGCGAACTGGAACGAGCCTTTGCGACGTTGGCAGAGCGGCGCCTCCACTCCATCAGTGCATCGGTTATCCGACATTCCAAGTCTGGCGCTAAAGTATCGGTACGCACGAAGCTTGAGTAAAAAGCAAGTGGTATGACACGCCGTATGCTCTGAGAGCGTATTTCTCGCTGCACTAGCGCTGACGGTCACAGCCGGCGGTAGAGGGTCGATTTCACCCCTCCACTGTGACGCATCAGCCTGACGCTTATGTGCTGCTGAGTCGGCTCATTTTAGGAGTCGGGCAGATCAGTCACGCAGACCGCCACATAACGGCGGTCGCCACATCTATCCCGCCGTAGCGGTCAGAGTTTCCAACTCCGTGAGCCAAGGCTCGCCGAACGACCGATACGCCCCATGTAACACCGCGCGCGTTCGTCTCTAGTTGATTTCCCAGACTTGGATCGAATGCCGGTCGATTTCTAGGCGGCAACGGCCGGCCTCCGCACGGTGTTCGAGGCCGGCCCGGATCGTTAGGGGAGAACAGCCGAGGCGGACTAAGATCTCGCGCGAGCCCCCGATAATGTTGTTGCTTTCGATGGTTGCCTCATAGTGTCCATCGGGGCTCAGGCGCACGGCTCCGGCCGAACGCTCCAACCGATGCGCTTGCCGGATTGCAGCGCTGGCCCGGCGACGGTCAAGATCTCGCCGCCTGCGATCGCGATTTGATCCCCGGCAATTGCAGTGCCAGCAACTCGACGGTGAATGCACCCTTCGTATCGAGTTTGGGATCGGTGCGACCGATCTTA
>Ga0210408_10003785_pt1 | contig 13789 bp, 11 predicted proteins | sample IncBWH4MmetaG_FD_155471 | JGI IMG/M metagenome (GOLD analysis project Ga0210408, IMG submission 155471) | Forest soil microbial communities from Barre Woods Harvard Forest LTER site, Petersham, Massachusetts, United States - Inc-BW-H-4-M | ecosystem: Environmental > Terrestrial > Soil >...
CGAGACGCGCGCCATGCCTTCCGGTACGACGGTCGCGAACCTGCGCGTAGCGACCAGCGAGAGCTGGCGCGACAAGCAGACCGGCGAGCAGCAGGAGCGCACCGAGTGGCATCGCGTCGCGCTCTTCGGGCGGCTGGCGGAAGTGGCCGGCGAATACCTGCGTAAGGGCTCGCAGGTCTACATCGAGGGGAGCCTGCGCACGCGCAAGTGGCAGGACAAGGAGGGCAAAGACCGCTACTCGACCGAGATCGTCGGCAACGACCTGCAGATGCTCGGCGGCCGCGGCGGCGCGTCGGGTGGCGGAGCGGGCGGCGGCGGGATGGCGCCGGGCGGATCGGCCGCAGGCGGCGGCGGGCGGGAGCCGCACGGCGGCGAAGACACCGGTGGTGGCGGCGGCGGAGCGGGCCGCGGCTCAGGCGGCGGATCGGGCGAGGAGTTCGACGACGATATTCCCTTCTAGCGCCCGTGGCCTTACAGGTGCTGCTTGAGGAAACCGTCGAGCGCCTGGAGGAGCTGCGTTCGGGTCTCGGCCCGTGACAGCCAGTGGTCTTCGTCCGGGGGCCCTGGTTCATATAAGTAGCTGAATTTATATGAATTTTTGTCAGGGGCCCCGTCACTGGCCCCGACACCGTAAAATCCACGCGCTTACCTTCTATGCCCCGCCGCTACTTCATCAAGACCTTCGGCTGCCAGATGAACGAGTACGACTCCGCGCGCATGGCGGACGTGCTCCATGCCGGCATTGGCCTCGTCGCGACCGAGGACCCGCACGAGGCGGACGTACTCCTTATGAACACCTGCTCGGTGCGTGAGAAGGCGCAGGAGAAGGTGTTCTCGCTCCTCGGCGAATGGCGGCTCCTGAAGAGCCGCCGCCCCGAGGTGATCATCGGTGTGGGCGGCTGCGTCGCGAGCCAGGAGGGGGAGGCGATCACCGAGCGCGCGCCGTTCGTCGATCTCGTGTTCGGGCCGCAGACGCTGCATCGCCTGCCGCAGATGATCGCGGAGCTCGAGCACACCGGCCGCGCGCAGGTCGACGTCAGCTTCCCGGAGATCGAGAAATTCGACTCGCTGCCGCAGCCGCGCGCCGAAGGAGCACGCGCCTTCGTGTCCGTCATGGAAGGCTGCAGCAAATACTGCAGCTTCTGCATCGTGCCGTACACGCGCGGCGAGGAGATGAGCCGCGGCTTCGATTCGGTGCTCGAGGAGGTGCGCGCGCTCGCCGCCCAGGGAGTGGCCGAGGTGACGCTGCTCGGCCAGAACGTCAACGCCTACTCAGGCCCGATGGGCGACGGCGCGCGCGTCGATCTCGCCACTCTCATCCATCACGTCGCGCGCGTGCCCGGCATCGAGCGCATCCGCTTCACCACCTCGCATCCGCTCGAGTTCAACGACAGCCTGATCGAGGCCTTCGCGCGCGTGCCGCAGCTCGCCAATCACCTGCACCTGCCGGTGCAGAGCGGCTCGGACCGGGTGCTGGCGCTCATGAAGCGCGGCTACACGAGCCTCGAGTTCAAGGACAAGGTGCGGCGGTTGCGCGCCGTGCGTCCTGACATCGCCCTCTCTTCGGACTTCATCGTGGGCTTTCCCGGGGAGAGCGAGCGCGACTTCGAGGCGACGCTGGCGCTCGCGCGCGAGGTGGGCTTCGACCAGTCGTTCAGCTTCCTCTACAGCCGCCGCCCCGGCACACCCGCGGCGTCGCTCCCCGACGAGGCGAGCCACGAGGTCAAGCAGCAGCGGCTCGCGCGGCTGCAGGCGCAGCTCGAAGCCCAGGCGCAGGCCATCAGCGCGGCGATGGTCGGCACGCGGCAGCGCGTGCTGATCGAGCGGCCGGCAAAGCGCAATGCGCGCGAGCTCGCCGGCCGCACCGCCAACAACCGCTGGGTGAATTTCGCCGGCCCCGCCGCGCTCATCAACCGCTTCGCCGACGTCGAAGTGACCGCAGCGCTCGCGCACAGTCTGCGCGGCCGGCTTAGCCACGCGGCGCCGCTCGCCGCCTGCGGCTGAATGGCCGTGGCTGCATCTTCAGCGCACGAGCAGCGGGAATTCGATCTCGGCGGCGGTGACAACACCCGCCTCGCCAACCTGTGCGGCCCGCTGGATGAGAACCTGCGGCTGCTCGAGCAGCGGCTCGAGGTGCGCATCCGCCGCCGCGGCGACAGCTTTCGTGTGAGCGGCGCGCTCGCCGCCAGTGCCGAGGACACGCTGCGCGAGCTCTTCGAGCTCACGCGCACCGAGGAGGTGACGCCGGAGCGCGTGCATCTCGCGCTGCACGAGCGCGAGGCCGGCGCGCCACCCGCGGACGCAGACCCGCGCGAGCAGGGAGTGCACGTGCCGCGCGGCGGCATCCGCGCGCGGGGCAAGCATCAGCGTGACTACCTCGCGCACATCCGCGGTGGCGATCTCACCCTCGGCATCGGGCCGGCCGGCACGGGCAAGACCTATCTCGCGGTTGCGTGCGCGGTCGAGGCGCTGCAGGCCGACCGGGTGCGGCGCATCGTGCTGGTGCGCCCCGCAGTCGAGGCGGGCGAGCGCCTCGGGTTCCTTCCCGGCGATCTCACCCAGAAGGTCGACCCGTACCTGCGTCCCATGTACGACGCGCTCTACGAGATGATGGGCTTCGACCGGGTGGCGCGCTTCATGGAGCGCAACGTCATCGAGGTCGCGCCGCTCGCCTTCATGCGCGGCCGCTCGCTGAACGACTCCTTCATCATTCTCGACGAGGCGCAGAACACCACCATCGAGCAGATGAAGATGTTCCTCACCCGCATCGGCTTCGGCTCGCGCGCCGTGGTCACGGGAGATGTGACGCAGACCGATCTGCCGGCAGGCAAGCAGTCGGGTCTGTCGCACGTGGTCGAGGTGCTGCGCAACGTGCAAGGCGTCGCCTTCACCTTCTTCGACGCCCAGGACGTGGTGCGCCACCCGCTGGTGCAACGGATCGTGCAGGCCTACGAGTCCCACGGCGGCTCATCGTGAGCGCGCCGCCGCTGTCCCTCGAGCTGCAGCGGCGGGTACGCGCCTGGTCGCCGCAGCGCGCGGACCTCGAGCGCTGGGCGCGCGCCGCCTTGGGTCGGCACGCACTCGGTGCCGAGCTCGGCGTTCGCATGGTGAGTCCCGCGGAGAGCCGGCGGCTCAACGCGCGCTACCGCGGGCGCGACCAGCCGACCAACGTCCTGTCCTTTCCACCGCCCGCCATGCCGGCCGGACCGCAGCGCGGGGCGCGCGCGCTCGGCGACCTGGTGATCTGCCCGCGCGTGCTGCACGGTGAGGCGCGCGCACAGGCGAAGACCCTGAAGGCCCACTGGGCGCATCTCGTCGTGCACGGGGCGCTGCACCTGATCGGCTACGACCATCAGCGTGCCGCGGACGCGCGCCGCATGGAGCGGCGCGAGATCGCCGTGCTGCGCCGCCTCGGCTTCGCCAACCCCTATCGGTGAGGGCATGAGCAAGGACCCGAACACGACCGGACGGTGGCTGCGGCGTCTCAAGCAGGGGCTCGCCGCCGAGCCGCAGGACCGGGAGGAGCTGCGCGCGGTGCTGCGCGATGCCGGTGACCGTGGGCTGGTCGACGGCGATGCGCTGTCGATGATCGAGGGCGTGCTCGAGGTCTCGGACCTGCAGGTGCGCGACATCATGGTGCCGCGCGCCCAGATGGTGTTCGTGCGGCGCCACGAGCGTGCCGCGAGCATCCTGCCGGTGGTAGTCGAGTCCGGCCACTCGCGCTTCCCGGTGATGGACGAGGACCGCGACGATATCGTCGGCATCCTGCTCGCCAAGGACCTGCTGCGCCTCACGGGAGAGAAGCGCGAGCGCTTCGACATCCGCGAGTTCATGCGTCCGGCGCTGTTCGTGCCGGAGTCCAAGCGCCTCAACGTGCTGCTGCGCGAGTTCCGCCGCAACCGCAACCACATGGCGATCGTCGTCGATGAGTATGGCGGAGTCTCCGGCCTCGTCACCATCGAGGACGTGATCGAGCAGATCATCGGCGAGATCGACGACGAGTACGACGTCGACGACGATCTGAACATCCGTCGCGATGCGGAACGCCAGTTCACCGTGCGGGGCGTGACGCGCATTGCCGAGTTCAACGAATACTTCGGCGCGCGGCTCTCCGAGGAGGAGGGCTTCGACACGGTGGCGGGACTGATGATGAAGCAGCTCGGACACCTGCCGCGGCGCGGCGAGAGCGCGACCATTGATGGCTTCGAGTTCCGCGTGTTGCGCGCCGACCGCCGCCGCATCGAGACCCTCAAGGTGGCGGCGCCGCGCGACGTGCTGCCGCCGGAAGAACACGCCGCGGGCGGCGGGTCGTAGCGTGGCCCTCAACGTCCTGGCGCGGCCGTCCTCGGCGCGGCTGCGGGCCTTGAGCGCGCTCGCCGCGGGCGCAGCGCTCACCACCGCCTTCGCGCCGCTCGCGCTGTGGCCGCTCGCGGTCCTCTCGCCCGCGGTGCTCATGTGGCTGTGGCAGGACGCCACGCCGCGCGAGTCCGCCTGGCTCGGGTTCCTCTTCAACATCGGGACCTTCGGCGCCGGCACCTACTGGCTCCTCATCAGTCTTCCGATCGGCGGGGCGCCCATCTGGCTGGCCGTGTTTCTGCTGCTCGGCCTCAGCGGCATCATGGGCCTTTACCACGCGGTGCTCGGCTACGCCTGCGGGCGCTGGCTGCCGAGTGCCGGCGCACTCCGCTGGCTCGTAGCGCTGCCGGCGGCCTGGCTCCTCATCGAGTGGTGGCGCGGCTGGTTCATCTCGGGTTTCTCGTGGCTGTCACTCGGCTACTCGCAGACCGATACCTGGCTCGCGGGGCTCGCCCCCGTGGGCGGCGTCTACGGCGTGAGCGCGGCCTTGCTGCTCTGCGCCGGGGCGCTCGTCACTCTCGTGAGCGGGTCGACGTGGGCCCGGGTTGCTGCAGCGCTGGTGCTGCTCGCTCCGTGGGCCGCCGGGGCGGCGCTGCGCGGGGTGTCCTGGACACTGCCCTCCGGAGGGCCGGTGTCGGTGGCGATTGCACAGGGCGCCGTTCCCCAGGATCAGAAATGGCTCGATGCGAACCGCGAGGCGACGCTCGACCTTTACCAGAAGCTCACCGAGCAGGCGTTCGGGAACGCGCTCATCGTGTGGCCCGAGTCGGCCCCGGCCGATACGGCCAATGACCTGGTTCCCTGGCTCACGCAGGTCTACCACGACGCGCATGCCCACGGCGCGGCGCTCGTCACGGGGATCCTGCGCGCCGAAGGCGGCGCCTCGGATTCGGACCCGGTTCGCTACTACAACTCGGTGCTGGCCCTCGACGATAAGGTGAGCTGGTACGACAAGCGCCACCTGGTGCCGTTCGCCGAATTCTTCCCGGTGCCGCAGTTCGTGCGCTCCTGGATGCGGCTCGCGAGCCTGCCGTACTCGGACTTCACCCGGGGTGCGGCCTATCAGCCGCCGCTCGAGGCCGCGCACCTGAGGCTCGGCACCACCGTGTGCTACGAGGACGGCTATGGCAGCGCCATGCTCGCGCCGCTGCGTCGCGGGGGCGCCGACGCCCTCGTCAACGTCACCAACGATGCCTGGTTCGGCCACTCGAGCGCCCGGCACCAGCACTTCCAGATCGCCCGCATGCGTGCCCTGGAGGAGGGCCGTTACCTGATCCGGGCGGCGAACGACGGTATTTCCGCGGTCATCGGGCCCCACGGCGAAGTCGTGGCCCGCGCCCCGGAATTCCGCCCGGTGGTGCTGGTCTCAAAAGTGATCCCGCTGGCCGGCCTGACCCCCTATGCGAGTGTTGGAAACTGGCTGATCGTGTCGCTCGCGGCGCTGGCGCTGGCATGCGGGCTCACGGTGCGAAATGATAGGCTGTGGCGGACCCGTTCCGGGTCGGCCGGGGCGGGTAGCTGAAGGACATGCACGTGAAAGCCGAATCGATCCTCGTTCCGCCGCTGCGCAGGGCACTCACGGTGCTGGCGCTGGCGGTGGCCCTCGCGGCCTGCTCTCGCGACACCAGCGCACAGACACACCCGGCGGTCACCCAGGAGGGCACCCGCTCGGCCGCCACGCCTGCAGCCGCCGTAGCCGCCGTAGCCACCGCGGCCGCCGCGGAACCCAGCGCGTCCGAGGCCACCGTGCGGGCGCTTCCCGACTTCACGGCGCTGGTCGAGAAGTACGGGCCGGCGGTCGTCAACGTCGAGGTGCTCGAGAAGACACAGCCGCAGCCTGGCTTCCAGGGTCTCTCGCCCAACGACCCCTTCTATGACTTCTTCCGCCGCTTCGGCATTCCCCCTCCGGGCGAGGGGCAGCGCCCGAATCAGCCGCCGGTGCGCGGCGCGGGCTCGGGCTTCATCGTCAGCCCGGACGGCTACATCCTCACCAACACCCACGTGGTGGCGGACGCGGAGACGGTGACCGTGCGGCTCACCGACCGGCGCGAGTTCCAGGCCAAGGTGGTCGGCGCCGACGAGCGCACAGACGTGGCGGTGATCAAGATCAGCGCCAGCAACCTGCCCATCGTCAGGCTCGGCGATCCCTCGCGCATCAAGCCCGGGCAGTGGGTGCTCGCCATCGGCTCGCCGTTCGGCTTCGAGAACACCGTGACCGCCGGCATCATCAGCGCCACTTCTCGCTCGCTGCCGAGCGACAACTACGTGCCGTTCATCCAGACGGACGTCGCGGTCAACCCGGGCAACTCCGGCGGGCCGCTCTTCAACATGGCGGGCGAGGTGATCGGCATCAACTCGCAGATCTTCAGCCGCACCGGCGGTTTCATGGGCCTGTCGTTTGCGATCCCGATCGACGTCGCCCGCAACGTCGAGGAGCAGCTGATCAAGACCGGCCGCGTGGTGCGCGGACGGATCGGCGTCACCATCCAGGATCTCAACGCACAGCTCGCCGAGTCCTTCGGGCTCGACCGGCCGCGCGGCGCGCTCGTTTCCTCGGTGGAGAAGGACGGCCCGGCGGCGCATGCCGGCATCCAGCCGGGCGATGTGATCCTCGGCGTCGCCGGACACCCGATCGAGCATTACGGCGAGCTCTCAGGCGCGATCGCCGCCATGAAGCCCGGCAGCGATACGTCGCTCTCGGTGTGGCGCGGTGGCAAGCAGCTGAACGTGAGCGTCGCGGTCGCGGAGCTCCATGAGCAGCAGCAGTCGGCCTCGGCCCGCGGCCGCTCACCGGGCGGCGGCGTCAAGGTGCCGGGGGCCTTCGGGCTCACCGTGCGGCCGCTCAATCCGCAGGAGAAGCAGCAGGCTGGCACGCAGGGGAGCCTGGTGGTCGAGGAGGTCACCGGTCCCGCGGCGACCGCCGAGGTTCAGCCCGGCGACATCATCCTCGGCGTCAACGGCAAGCGCGTGCACACGACGCAGGAGCTCGAGGAGGCGGCCAAGGCCGCCGGCAAGAGCGTGGCGCTTCTCATCCAGCGTGAGGACGCCCAGATCTTCGTGCCGCTGCGCCTGCCGTAACGCGAAATGCAGGAGACCTACGATCCCGCGGCCGTGGAGCGTGCCGCGCAGGCCTATTGGCGCGAGCGGCGCGCTTTCGAGGTGCGCGAGGACCGTACCCGTCCCAAGTTCTACTGCCTGTCGATGCTGCCCTACCCCTCGGGCCGGCTGCACATGGGGCACGTGCGCAACTACACGATCGGCGACGTGCTGGCGCGATACCTGCGCATGCAGGGCTACAACGTGCTGCAACCCATGGGCTGGGATGCCTTCGGGCTTCCGGCCGAGAACGCCGCCATCAGCAACGGCGTGCCGCCGGCGAAATGGACGCGCGACAACATCGCGCACATGCGCGCGCAGCTTCAGTCGCTGGGTTTCGCCATCGACTGGCAGCGTGAGGTCGCGACCTGCGACCCGGACTACTACCGCTGGAACCAGTGGCTGTTCCTGCGCATGCGCGAGCAGGGGCTCGCCTACCGCAAGAGCGGCGTCGTCAACTGGGATCCGGTCGATCAGACCGTGCTCGCCAACGAGCAGGTGATCGACGGGCGCGGCTGGCGCACCGGTGCGCCGGTAGAGAAGCGCGAGATCCCGATGTACTACCTCGCGATCACGCGCTACGCCGAGGAGCTCCTCGCCGCGCTCGAGCAGCTGCCCGAGTGGCCGGAGCGGGTGCGCCTCATGCAGGCCAACTGGATCGGCCGCAGTGTCGGCTGCGACATCTCCTTCCCGTATGCCGCCGATACCGCGCAGGCGCTCGGCGGCGCGGGCGCGGTCAAGGTGTTTACGACACGCGCCGATACGCTCTTCGGCGCCACCTTCATGGCGGTCGCCGCCGAGCACCCGGTGGCGCTCGCCGCGGCCCGCGGCAACGCAGCGCTCAGCGCCTTCATCGAGGAATGCCGCCGCGGCAGCGTCATCGAGGCCGAGCTCGCCACGCAGGAAAAGAAGGGCATGCGGACCGGCCTGCACGTGCTGCATCCCTTCACCGGCAAACAGCTCGAGGTATGGGTCGCGAATTACGTGGTCATGGCCTACGGCGAGGGCGCGGTCATGGGCGTGCCGGCCCACGATGAGCGCGATTTCGAGTTTGCGGGGAGAAATCATCTGGCCGTAGTCACAGTCGTGCGCTCGACGACCGGCGCCTACGACGAGGTGCGCGCGCCCTGGATCCCGGCCTATTCCGACTACGGTGTGACGGTGAACTCGGGCGAGTTCTCCGGGCTCACGTTCCAGCAGGCGGTGGACGCGATCGCCGCGGCCCTCGAGAAGAAGGGCTTGGGCAGCAAGCGCGTGCAGTTTCGTCTCCGCGACTGGGGCATCTCGCGCCAGCGCTACTGGGGCTGCCCGATCCCGATCATTCACTGCGGCGCCTGCGGCGAGGTGCCGGTGCCGGATGAGCAGCTGCCGGTGGTGCTGCCCGACGACCTGGTGCCGGACGGCAGCGGCAATCCGCTCGCCAGGTCGCCGGCCTTCTATCAGGTCAAGTGCCCGAAGTGCGGCGCCGCGGCGCGGCGCGAAACCGACACCATGGACACTTTCGTCGACTCGTCCTGGTACTTCATGCGCTACGCCTGCCCTGATGATAAGCGGGCCATGGTCGACAGCCGCGTCGATTACTGGCTGCCGGTCGATCAGTACATCGGCGGCATCGAACACGCGATCCTGCATCTGCTGTACGCGCGCTTCTGGACCAAGGTGATGCGGGACCTGAAGCTCGTGAAGTTCGGCGAGCCCTTCACGCGCCTCCTCACCCAGGGCATGGTGCTGAATCACATCTTCTCTTATCAGCCGCCCGGCGGGCGCAAGCGCTACTTCAACCCCGCCGAGGTCGAGACGCTGAGTGAGCCGGACGGCAGCACGCGCTACGAAGTGCTGATCGCCGACGGCGACGCGCTCGAGGTGCAGCACGAGGGCATCGGCAAGATGTCGAAGTCCGAAGGCAACGGTGTGGATCCGGAGGGGCTCATCGAGCGTTTCGGCGCCGACACCGCGCGGCTCTACACGATGTACACCTCGCCGCCCGAGGACACACTCGCGTGGTCGGACGAGGGCGTGCAGGGCGCGGCGCGCTTCATCCGCCGCCTGTGGAGCACGCTGTACGAGCACCTCGCGGCAGGCTCAGTGCCAGCCCTCGAGGCGGGCGCGCTGACCGAGGCCCAGCGCGAGTTGCGCCGCCAGGCGCACCAGGCGCTGGCCAAGGCCACGGACGACATCGGGCGACGACGCAATTTCAACACCGCCATCGCGGCGATGATGGAGCTGCTCAACTCGATCCGGGGCGCGGACGACGCCAGCCCGCAAGGCCGCGCGGTGCGCCATGAAGCCCTCGAGATCGAGGTGCTGGTGCTGGCGCCGGTCGCTCCGCACGTGTGCCACGCGATGTGGCAGGCGCTCGGTCACACGACGGCGTTGATCGATGAGCGCTGGCCGAAGCCGGACCCTGCAGCGCTCACACAGGACACCCACGAGCTCGTGGTGCAGGTGAACGGCAAGCTGCGCGGACACATCACGGTGCCCGCGCAGGCGGATGAGGCGACGGTGCGTGCGGCCGCGCTGGCCGACGAGCACGTGAAGAAATTCGTGGCCGACAAGCAGGTGCGGCGCGTGATCGTGGTGCCGGGCAAGCTCGTCAACGTGGTGGTGTGATGGCGCGCGCGCCGGGCAGCGCGGGCGCCGCCGCCACGTTGATCTCGAGCACCCTGCTCGCGCTCGGCGGCTGCGGCTTCCATCTCGAGGGGCGCGCGCCGCTGCCGGCGAAGGTGTTGACCCCCTATCTCGAAGCCGAGGACCGGCAGAGCGATTTCGTCCAGAGCCTCGAGCGCGCGCTGGCCGCGAACGGCGCCGAGCTAGCGCCCGAGAGGAACAAGGCCTCCGCGGTCGTCACCATCCTCAAGGACAACCTGAAACAGCGCGTGCTGTCGGTGTCGAACCTCAACCAGCCGAACGAGTACGAGCTCACCTATACGGTGAGTTTCTCGGTGACCGCGGGCGACAAGGAGCTGCTGCCGCCGCAGGAGATCTCCACCACACGCAGTTACAGCTTCGATGCGCGCCTGCTGCTCGCCAAGGGACACGAGGCGGACATCCTGCGCGGCGCCATGGCTCGCGACCTCGCCGATATGGTCATGCGGCGCCTGGCGAGGCTCTAGGGCCGTGCCCGGAGCACCGGCAGCGGGCGCGCCGCGCTCGATGGCCCCCTCATCCACGGGGGCGCTGACCGCGCTGCCCGAGTTCGGCGCGCCGGCGGTGCTGCTGCTGCGCAGTGTCGATCGCGTGCCGGTGGCGCTGCTCCTCGACCGCTTCGGGCTCGAGCTGACGCTGGTGGCGCATGGCGAGGAGATCCCGGGATCCTTCTGGGGCGACAGCGAGGCGGGCCTGAAGGGCGAGCGACTGTACGCGCGGCTCGACACACCGGTGCATTCGATCCTGCACGAGGCGGGCCATTACATCTGCATGAGTCCCGAGCGGCGCGCCGGGCTCGACACCCATGCGGGGGGCGATGACTTCGAGGAGGCTGCGGTGTGCTACCTGCAGGTGCTGCTCGCCGGAGAGCTGCCCGCCGTCGGGCGCGCGCGCATGCTCGCCGACATGGATTCCTGGGGATACAGCTTTCGCCTCGGCTCGACGCGCGCCTGGTTCGAGGGCGATGCCGCGGATGCGCGCGCCTGGCTCGAGCGGCACGCCGTCGTCGACGCGAACGGCCGCGTGAGCGGTGGCCTGCGCGCCGGATGAGCTGCACGGCGCCGCGCCCATGATCGCGCCACGCACTTCGAGGGGGGCGCCCGCACCCAGGGAGCGCGCCGGCTTCCTCGAGCGCATCTGGCAACGCATCAGGGCGCACAAGGTCGTGCAGTGGACGCTCGCATATCTCGCGGTCGCCTACACGCTGCTGCACGGCGCGGAGATGCTGAGCCACTCCTTCGGCTGGCCGCACGCCGTGCTGCGCGCGTTCGCGGCGCTGCTGATCCTCGGGGTCCCGGTCGTCATCACTATATCCTGGTACCACGGCACCTACGCGCGCCAGCGTGTGAGCGCCACCGAGGTCATGATCATCGCGATACTGCTGGCGCTCGGCGGAACGCTCGTGTGGCGCGACCAGACGGGGCACCCCGCGCTCGCGGGCAGCGACTCGGCGGACGAAGGCGCGGCCGGGGCAACGGAGCCGCGCGCGGCATCCGCGGCGTCGATCGCCGTGCTGCCGTTCGCCGATCTCTCGCCGGCGCGCGACCAGGGCTACTTCTCCGACGGCGTGACCGAGGAGATCCTCAACGTGCTCGCGCACGTGAGCGGCCTCAAGGTGGCGTCCCGCACCTCCTCGTTCCAGTTCCGCAACCCCGCGATTGCCGTCCCGGAGATCGCGCGCAAGCTCGGCGTGCGCAACATCCTAGAGGGGAGCGTCCGCAAGGCGGGCGACACCGTGCGCATCACCGCGCAGCTGGTCGATGCGGGCGCGGACCGGCACCTGTGGTCGCAGACCTTCGACCGCCCGCTCACGACGGCCAATCTCTTCGGCATTCAGGACGAGATCGCCGCCGACATCGTCGAGCAGCTGACCGCGACCATCGGCGCGGCCGGTGCGGGCGTCGGCAAACCCGTGTTGCCCGTGGCCGGCACGGCGAGCCTCGACGTCTATGACCTCTATCTCAAAGGGCACGAGCTGTTCCTCGCCCGCAGCAGACAGAACCTGAGCGAGGCGGCGCGCCTGCTGAGGAGCGCGGTGGCCGGGGATCCGAAGTTCGCGCGCGCCTGGGAGTCGCTCGCGGCCGTGCTGGTGGTCTCGCAGTTCTGGGGACTCGCCGAGGAGCAGGATTACCAGCGGGCGGCGGCTCAGGCCGCCGATGAGGCACTGCGGCTCGATCCCGGCCTGGCGCTGGCGCACGCGGTGCGGGGCCTGGTGCAGGAAAACATGATCGCCCTCGGACAACCGGGCAGCTGGGAGCAGGCGCTTGCCGGGCTCTCGGATGCGCTGACGCGCGATCCGCAGAATGCAACCCTGTACTTCTGGCGCGCCGGGATCTACTTCAACCTCGGCTATCTCGACCGTGCGCGGCCTGACCTGCAGCGCTGCCTCGATCTCGACACGGCGTATGAGCTCTGCCGCCGCAACCTGGCGATGCTCGAGCTGTGCGCCGGCCGTACCGAGGAGGGGTTGCGCCTCTACGAGGCCGGGATGGCCCGCGGCTATGCGGATGCGGATGCCTACTTTGCTCCCGCCGCCGCCGCCCGCGGCGACCGGCTCGGGGTCCTCGGCATCCTGCTGCAGCAGTATCGCGCGCGGCCGCAGCTGCTGCAGGCGCTGTACCGCTCGCTCACCGATCCGCACTTCGGCCCCGCCGAGCGGCAGGAGGCACTGCCGCTCATCGACCGGGAGCACGACGATCCCGAGGGCGCGATGGGCGGGTACTGGCTGCTGAAGTCCTACGATCGGATGCTCGGTGTCGTGACGGATGCGCCGATCGTCATCTGGGCGCGCAGCGATCGCGACTGGCTCGGGTCGAGCGCGCGCAAGAGCCTGATCCAGCGCTGGCGCATGCCCGAATACTGGCGCGCGCACGGCTTTCCGCCGCAATGCAAGCCCGTCGGCGCCGCAGATTTCGCCTGCCCGTAGCGTCGACGCCGTCCGCGCTGGCCGCGCGGCGTGCCGCGCGTTAGACTCCCCGCCCCAATGCGTCGCCTGTCACTTCCGTGGGTCCTGTCGCTGCTGCTGGTGTTTGCCCAGCAGGGCGCAGTGCTGCACGAGCTCGGCCATCTGAGTGTTGGCGACCGCGCCGAGGGCTCCGCGCTGCGCGCGCAGCTGCCCGCGGGCGGCCCCTGCGCGACCTGTGAGGCTTTCACTCAAGTCGCGAATCCGGCCTCGGGCGCCGCCCACACCCTGTCCGCTTCAGCGCCGGTCTATTTCCCGACCCCCGCTCCCGTCTACGCGATCATCGCGGCCGACACCCTGACGCCGCGCAGTCGCGGTCCTCCGCAAGCCTAAGCCTCGTTCCCCTTCCTGAAGGCTCGCAGCCCGATCCACATCGGGTGCTGCGTGACATACGGCTTTTGCGGAGTTGTTTATGCTCGAGCATCGATTGCGATTCGCCACATCCGGTGTGGTGTTCCTGGTCATCTGGTCCCTCGCGACGCTCGTTGCCGCGCCTGCGGTAAGGGCGGCCGCGCCGGAGGCCGCTGCCGCGCCGGATGCCGCTGCCGCCGACGGTGGTGCGACCACCCCGGCTACGAAAGCTGCCCCCGATGCGTCTTCTGACAGTAGCCAGCTGGCCACCATCCTGGTCACGGCGCAGCGGCTCAACGCGGCGCGCTCCACGATCGAGACGCAGACCGGCGCCTCGACCTACACGATCACGAATGATGCGATCGCCGCGACGCCCGG
>Ga0210408_10003787_pt1 | contig 13784 bp, 10 predicted proteins | sample IncBWH4MmetaG_FD_155471 | JGI IMG/M metagenome (GOLD analysis project Ga0210408, IMG submission 155471) | Forest soil microbial communities from Barre Woods Harvard Forest LTER site, Petersham, Massachusetts, United States - Inc-BW-H-4-M | ecosystem: Environmental > Terrestrial > Soil >...
CGAGAAGCCTGCCATCTCAAGCGAGGTACAATAGTTGCCAACGTAGTTCCGCACGACCTTGTAGCCCGCATCTTTGCTTCGAAGTGCCGCGCGCCGGTACAAGACAAAGAGTTCGCTCGGCGGAGTGCCACCCAAACCATTAATCATCAGCGCCACTTCATCACCTTTTTCGTAGGGCAGATCCTTCGAAACAGCGTCGAACAATTCGTCCACGACGGCGTCGGCATTCGGGAGCTTCGCTCGGCGTCGCCCTTTTTCGCCGTGGATGCCAACACCCATCTCCATCTCGCCCTCGGCCAGTTCGAAGATCGGTTTATCTTTGCCTGGCGGCGTACAGCCGGAAATGGCGACACCCATGGTTCGAACGACTCCGACGACTTTCTCGCCGAGCTTAACGAGTTCTTCGAGACTAGCACCTCCCGCTGCCGCAGCGCCGCAAGCCTTGATAACGAAGAAATTGCCGGCCACACCGCGGCGCCCGACCGTGTATGCGCTGTTCATAACCGCAACATCGTCGTTAATCAATACGACCCCGATCTTGATGTCTTCGGCTTCGGCAAGCTCGCGCGCCATATCCCACGCCGCGCGGTCACCGGTGTAGTTGTTGATCAAGTGAAGCACGCCCTTTTTGGAGTTCATGAGCTTCGTGCACTCAAGCACATATTCCATCGGTGGTGCGGCGAATACATTGCCGGGACACGCGGCGTCAAGCATCCCTGGACCGACTGCCATTACGTGTGCGGGCTCATGGCCGCTGCCCGATCCTTGGATGATGGATACGTAGTCATCGTTCGGACGATCCTTTCGGTAAATGCAGTTGTATTTCGGTTCTAAATTCAATTTATCGGGATTGGCGAGGACAATCCCTTCGAGCATTTCCGCCACGAATTTCTCCGGGCTATTCATGAACTTATTCATAAGAAACGGTTTCTTTTCAGCGTTTATTTGGGGGGTGCAAACGACGAGTCTCCGCCGATTGTAATGACTGCTTCGTCAAAAAAGTTATTACGCCGGCGAAATTAAGCGCCGTCGTGGGTTTCCAATGCCGCGACGATGGCTTTCATCATCATCGCTACTGCGACGATTCCAGGATCGAGGGTGCCGATCGTGCGATCCCCGGCATACGATTGGCGACCGCGTTTAGCAGGCCAGTTTCGCGTAGATTCAATGGCCGCCTCCGCCGCAGCAGCCGCCGCCCGGAAGGCGCCGACCAGATCTTCGGGAGTAGACTTTGAGAACTCATCCAGCTTGTCGATGGCGGGAATCACCGCGTCCAGTAGTGTTTTGTCACCCTGCGTCGCGTTCCCGCGAGCCATCATTCCCTGGATCGCAGCGCGGCCCATCACGACCATTTCTGCCAGCGTCACCTCCTGCTTTCCCTTCGAGTTCGTCCCCGCACGGAGAAAGGCTGTACCCCAGACCGGTCCCGATGTTCCGCCCGCGCTTCCGGCAAAAGTCGCTCCGATTTTTATCAGGAAAGCGCCTATCGACGACCGATCGATCGAACCATCAAGTTGGGCGAGAATTGCGCGGAACCCGTCGGCCAGCGTCTTACCAAAATCCGCATCTCCCATCTCGCCGTCGAGATCACAAAAATACTTCTCGTTATCGAGCGACACTTTTGCGATCGCTCGGATGCATAATTCAATGGCGGGTAGGTTCAGGTTATTCATCGGATCGGGGAAACGTTCAGGGATGGCCAGGAAACCGGCAAACCGGTTCGCGCGTCCGAAAAGCGCGGCACTGAATACCAAGAAATAAATCGTGATCGGCTGATCAAGCAACCCGACTGTTTAGTCAAACTGTTGACTTCTCCTAGCCCGCATTCCCTGACAAATCCTTATAGATTTGTGCGCGAAACAGGTCTCAGCGGAATCTTTCGCCTACGTAAGCGAAAGCTCCCTCCTCATTAAGCCCAAACTCCGAAGTTTGGATCCTCGTGCTCGTCGTCCTCGATCAGTCGGCGCTTTTCTGCGGCGAAGAGAGCCCGATTGTCCCGCAACTATTTTGTCCAGTTAGTCTGATTGTCAAACATCGGCATTCTCGAGGACGAACGACGACGACTCCTCAATTTCGGAGTTTAGGTTAAGACAGACGGCAAAAGCTGGAGCTTTCGCTTACTAACCCGCAACGAGCTCGTCGCTTCGGTTTTTTCGTGATTCTTGCGGGTTAGCAGCCTGCCGCAGGGTCCTGCCCTCGCACCAGGAACCCTCGACCATTAACATGTAAGGCATTGCCGGGACCCCGCGCTCGTTCCGGTGCAGCATGTCCACTAGCAGATCGACCGCCATGATACCGATCTGAAACGAGTTCTTCTTCATCCCGGACAAACCTCGTCTCCCCTCATCCAACGAGTGAAAAGCGACTCCGACATCAGTGGGGACTCTGAAGCCTGCATGTTCGAGACAGCTCAAGACTTCCGGCAGGCGTGTCACGATTGCATCGGGCTTGTTTTCCGAAAACCAGTCTAAAAACAGCTCATCGCTCCACCGGCCCATAATCAGGGGCCTCAACCGGTTCTCAGGGCAGACCCTGTTCTCTTCCACAAGATAAGCGGCAAGCCAGTTGTGGTCTACCCGCTCGTCGTGATCGCGGAGATTGACCAGACCGACTCGGCGATATCTTCGCCGCTGCAACTCTGCGAAAAGAGTGCCCATCGTCCGGTAGTCGTGATTCGAAACCAGGTTGAGTCTCGGCTGAATCAGGGTGTATCCGAAGGTAACAGCCGACAGCTTATCCCAATCGAGATCGATCGAGCAGATCCGCTCTTGCGGCGGAAGCAGAATTCCCTGAATACCTCGCGTCCATAGAATCTGGGTCATGCGTCGCCCGGTCATTCCGGGCTCGGCCAACCAAAAACATTCGATGGTGTACCCACGCTCGGTGGCTCGGAGAGAAGCTCCCGCGAAATAGTCGCGATTACACGCGGACCGCTGCCATTGGGTGGGTGTCCGATGATTCGTCAGCCACGCTATCACGCTCTGCCGGTGAGGAGGTAATTTTTGCTCCCGATAGGCGCAGAGCGCAGATAGCGCAGCGTCAGGGCGATAACCCAAAGCATCCGCGATCTTGCGAATCCGGTCCCTGGTGGCAGCTGGTATTCGAGGGTGCTCCCGCAGCGCGAGTGATACCGTTGAGTAATGATAACCGGCTCGCCGCGCGATATCGCGCAGCGTGGCACGCGGTTGAACGTTCTGCATCGGTTTCGGGGGGGAAAGACCGATTTAGCATGAACCGTTTTGCAACAAATGCAACAAAGGCCTCCACCGCTCGGCTGCGTTCTCATGCCCGTGCGAGGGACGCGCTCCCGCGCGTCCGGCGTCGCGCGTCCAAAGAAACGTGAAACAAGCGCACAAAAAGGCGAGAAATAAGCGTAAAGGGCTACAACGGCATCGGGACGTGCAACGCCGGATCGCGCAGGAGCGCGTCCCTACCACCTGCAATGGCGGATCACCTCTCTAATCGCGTGCGAGCCCGGATCGCGTAGTAGGAGCGCGTCCCCCCTTTGGGTTAGGCCAGGTCATTCGCCTCAGGTGCTCCGCAGCAGTGTTTGAATTTTTTCCCGCTGCCACAGGGGCACGGAGCGTTTCGTCCAACCTTTGGTTGAGTCGTTACAGGGGTGCCAGCCCCGATAATCTCGTCCAACCCCGATTCGAGACGCCAGAAACAACGAATCAGCGGAACGAGGTGCTCAATAACACCATAAAGTGCCCACATCGTTTCCGGCGTTTCAAAGTCTATTCCCTCAGAACGAAATTTGCGATTTCCAGCTGCTTCGATCGCATAAATAGCCTTTTTTCGCCTCGAATCATTATACCATTTTTTCCACACCTGGACGTCGTGATTGATTCCAACCAAAAATCCCTCGCACCAGCTAAATGTGTCCGGATAAATTTCTCCCGACGAGTGCTCGCGCTCGAAGGACTCGGGCTCAAATATTTCCGCGTCAAGGTCGAAAACAATTTCATTGTGGAGCCGCGCGATTAACTCGAGAATTTTTTCGGACTGCGAGAAATCATTTATGGTCGGCCGCTCCGCTTTCGAGTTCTGCAATATAACCTGGACAATTTCGGAAGGTGAAAACAGCACTGGACCAACCGCCAGGGCCGTCAACAACCCGTGAAACTTCGGAAAATCAAAACGCCCGCCCGACAGGGTCTCGACAAACGCTGCAAGTTCATCTTCCTCCTCGTCCGAAATAGGCAACTCGAGCAGATCCTGAAAGTCGACCTCTTTATCGCTAATCTCCTCATCGTTTTCTACTCCGACCACATCTAACTCGGTCGCTAGACTCTCGGAATCCTCAACTCCTTCCGCCTGAATCCCGAGATCCGCAAGCCAGGCAATCGCGGAACGCCGAACCGCTTCATCACGAAACGCGTACCACTGCTCTCGCACGTTTTCGTCATTGACTGAATCCTCGAACCGGCGAAATGGCCTGGGACCATGCAACGACGTTTCCAATTTGTCGCGCACTCGACTGGCCGGAAGCGTTCGAACGAAGTCTTCCATCATCAGGAACCCGGCCCGCGAATCGATCGAACCGATTTTTACAAAACGACCTGAAGTATCTTCGCCAATTTGGTCTCGTAACTCTTGATCCTCCTCCAAATCGTCCGACACGAACAGCACATCCCCGGTTCCGGTATCGAACCAATACGCAGCCAGATCATATCCAGAATTATTAGTCTCGAGTGCCAGTGCCAATTCATCCAGATCGACCGGTAGCTTTTTCATGCCGACCCAAACTCTAAAACAAACTTGTGTGAAACGAAAGCACGGTTAGTGATTAGAAATTCGCCTACCTGCAACCATGGAGAGCCCGCGAGAAAAACTGCTCAAGAAATTCGCCCGAAAACCCCGTTTGATTCCTTCGGAGATCGGTCGATCAGCCGCCGTCCAATCTGCTCTGAATGAGTTGCTCGCCGCGGGCGCCATTCGAAAATTGGACGCGTTTTACCTAACTGGACAGGAGCCCTCCGTTCATACGGAAAAGGCACGGATAGCGAAACTACTGGAAACGAGACCGAAACTCTTTCGCACGTCGTTTTTGTTGCCGGGAAACCGGGTGCTAAAGCCGTTCGCTCGCTCCGCACTCGCCGAACTGGTCGATGAGCGCATCGTCATGGAACTGCCGCTCCATGGCAAAAAATCTGAATTGTTATATATCCATCGGCGCCATGTAGGCCGCGGTGAACCGGCGAACCAGACGGCAGACAAAGAAGCAACCGAAGGCCGAATTCTAACGGCCTATCGGGACATCTCAACTGCGCGCCAAAGACGATCTATTCCTATTGCCGAATTGATCCAACGTTCCGGGCTCGCGGCAAGCGAAGTTCGTTCCTGGATTGTTGAGAAGGGCATACCCTCCCGAAGAGTGCAACTGGACGAAGGCGACTGGGCGTCCGCAAGCGAAGATGAGCGGGCTGCTGGGATCGAGCACCGTGGCCGGCAGCGACTCTACATCGCCATCGAGCCATGAAATTCGAAATACCCGGGTTATCTATCAACCCATTCGAGAAAGACGTCGTCCACAAACCGCGAGAATGCCCAAGCTCGGTCACCACGCTCAACGAAGACGTACTGTCAGGACTTATCGCCGCATTTGGGGCGATGGACAAGGATCGGACATTGGTCGGAAATAAGGCAGAGCTTATCCTTTCTACCGCGCCCGGCTACGGAAAGAGTCATCTCATTGGACGCTTGTTCAAAGCGTTGAATCATCGGGCAACCCAGATCTTTCTCACCCCCTTTCAGACCGTGTCACTCTGCTGGCAATCCATCCTCCTTCATCTCGTTAACGAACTCGACTATCCAGACTCCAGCGACGAAACCAAGTGGGCATTCGACGAACCAAGACAGCTTGATGCGCTTGCGGAAGGAGTACTTCAAAATCTCGTCGCAAATGCTATCGATCGGGGCCTTGTCACAATTGTGCAGGGGGACTTGCGATCAGGCCAACTGCGCCAACCCTCCGAGATTTCGATAGGAAAGGGTTCGGATCCGCGGAGCACCTGGCTCCGTGACCATTTCATCGACGAACTCCTTCCTTTGTGCCAACAGCAACTCTTTCCGTTGCGATTAACCTCGACCGCCTGGTTGAAAGTGCTGTTTCACTACCTGACCAGTTCGCCGGGGTCGGATACCCGGCAAGGCTGTTTAGCCTGGCTTAGATACGAAACCCTTGATGACCCGGTGCTTCAATCTCTTGGGATCGCACCCGGCGAGAACCCGAGGAGTGAACCGGTGGATGTCGTGAACAACGCTTGTTGGCTTCGGATCCACGATTTCTGCATGCTCGCGCGCTACTATCGTCCTTTTCTGTTCTGCTTCGATCAGACCGAAGACTACGCCACAAACCTGGAATTGCTCCAGCAGTTTGGACGAGTCGTGGTTCGCATGGTGAACGAAGTGCCAAACCACCTTACAGTCGTGACCGCGAACCAACAAATTTGGGATTCCAAAATTTTCCCGAATATCGATACCGCTCATCGCGATCGTTTTTCAACTTCGAAGCAACTCCGTGGCCTGGATCTCCGAGAAGGCGAAGAATTGATCGGGTTACGGCTTACCCCTTTCGCGCCCGCCGAAGAGCTTCTTCGACAATTCAGGGACCGGAGATGGCTTGAGGCGCTCTTTTCCGATGGTCACACGTTTCCTGTCCGCGAGTTTATGCGGCAGTGCCGGGATCGTTGGGCCGGAGCAAAGACCGCGACTCCAACGCCCCCGTTAGATCAGATTTTCGACGAATACCTGTCCGAGTATCGTGTCAACCCGCGCTGGCGATACTTTGATCCCGATGTATTCCGGTGGCTTGTCCGAGGTCCGCTCGCAGCAGATCCAGAGATTGTCTGCTCGGAAAACAAGAAGGAGACCCCTTTCGCCGAAATCCAATGGAGCGTTGGCGGACGGGCGGAGATCCTCTTCGGATTTGTCCGCGAAATCCATCATATGCAATGGAAGAGGGTAGCCGACGTGGCAGAAGCATGGCGCGCGAAACATCCCGCCAAAATCGCTAAGATCATCTATTTTCGCTCCGAAGAATTGGATCCCGTCCCAAAGCCAACCTGGACAAAAACCGGACCGGCGATCCGCGCCGCGCTCGGATCTGGGCTGCTGGTATTAAGCAAAGAGGAAAGCTCAGAATTGAACGCGGCCCGAGATCTCTATCTCGAAGCGGTTTCCGGAAACGTGGCAGGGTACTCCGGTGAGGATATCCTCCGGTTTCTGCAAAAGCGGCTGGCGCCATGGCGCGACCGAATTTTGCAAACTGAGTCAGCGTCGCATTCCCCCGAGCAAGAACATCGCGCTCCACAGAAGCCTCCGAAACAGTCGTTACTGGAGAAGTTACGCATACTTGTGCAACAAGAGAAATTCCTAAGCCTCAGCGATACGCTCGAAAAACTCGGCTCTGGAAGCACCGAAGACCTCGTACTCGAAGCGTGTGAAAGGATCCCTCAGATCCAAAAGATTGCTCACCCGAACATGGTCGTGCTTATATGGCAAGGATAACTGTCACCCAGTTGAAGCACGCTGCTCTTGATAAGAAATGGCGCGACGCCTGGATTCTTGACCCATCGATCCCTGTCCCGATTGTTCGCGCACCGAAAAACAGCGTACGCGTAAACAGCTCGTTATTCCATCGTTTGGTCGACCAATTCTCCAATTGGCTCACTGCGGAGTCGAACCTCCGGACCGCGGTGAAACTATTCCGCTACGAAGATGTGTGGGATGCGTTCTGGAACAACTTTGCGAAGAAAGAACTGCTAGGGCTCTTGCAGCAACAAGGACCCGAAGCCGCGGATCGTCTGACGAAAGCGCTGAAGAATTGGTGCCAGGAATTGGTCACAAAGCGCGCAGCTTCCGCTTCCTTCAAAAATTGGAGAAGCCTTATCCTGACCTCTGAATACCAGTTTGACGATGTTCCAATCTCTACTCCACGGGGTATCGTCCATGTCGCCGGGCGCCCTGATTGCGTTTTTCTGGAAACCGGCGGTCCTGTCGTCGTCGATTACAAACTGTCGCGTGGTGCAAACCTTAAAACGGATCTGCTCCAGGCGGTGATCTATGCCGCACTCTTGCAGCGTACCCGCTCGGGGCTTGTTATTTCCGCGCGGCTCGAATACTACGAGCCGCAGCTGCACGTCATCGCTCAGAACCCTGACCAAATCCAAAAGTTGTTCGACGAACTCATCGCGCCAACGCTCCGGGAAATCGCTGCCCATTTCTCGAAAAATCCCCCAAAGTCAACAACGTCAATTCACACCTATGCGCGGAACTCGTCGTCTCAGGATTTCGGCTCCGAAATCGTTAATGCTTATCGCACCTACGGTGTAACCGTTCAGGTCGTGGATCGATTGGAAGCTCCTCAGTTGATCCGTTACCGGCTCCAAATGGGCGAGGGAATGAAGTTCAACCAAATCGAACAACACTCTACTAACCTCAAGATCGCGTTGTCATTGCCCTCTGAACCAATGATCTCAGCGGGTCCAGGCTTCGTTTTCTTTGACATCGCGAAACCTGATCCTGGCACGGTCGCGTGGTCCGACGTCACGAGTCTCGGCGAGGTTTCGCAGCATCCCAGTTCGAGCGCGTTTTCGATAGGCATTGGCGTCGACAATGAACCGATCGTTGCAGATTTGTCCGACCCCAACATGGCTCATGCGCTCGTAGCGGGCACAAGCGGAAGCGGAAAGAGCGAATTTCTGAAAACCGTGGTTGCGACGCTGGCTGCTCGAAACTCGCCGTTACAGATGAAATTCTCTCTAATCGACCCCAAGCGCCTCACGTTCGGGATGATTCGCAACAGCCAATACCTCGCGAGTCCGGTGATCTTTTCGCTCGAAGAAGCTTTGGTTTGTCTCGCCGATGCAGCCGAGGAAATGGATCGGCGTTACGAAGTCTTGCTGCAGGAAGGGTTCACCAAGCTGAGCGATCGATTTGCATCAGGCAAAAAGGACATCCCATTCTTCGTCCTGGTATTTGACGAATTTGCTGATCTTGTGCATTCCGGAAAAGAAGGAAGGAAAGAGTTCGAACTCCTCGTGGCACGAATTTCGGCCAAAGGCCGAGCGGCGGGGGTCCATCTAGTCGTCGCGACCCAACGTCCTGATCGCGAGACGGTGAGTGGCCTGCTTAAGGCCAATCTCCCCCTGAAGGTCTGCTTCAAAGTTACCAACGCGATAAATTCAGCCATTGTCCTTGACCAACCCGGCGCTGAAAAACTCTTGGGGCGCGGAGACTTCCTGTGCGACCGAGGTAAGGGCCTGGAGCGTGGCCAGGCCTCCCTGATCTCCCAGGAACGATTCGTAGAAGCCTTTGCACGGTAGGGATGCGCTCCCGCGCGTCCGGCGTTGCACGCCTGGAAGCCGTTCCAGCCCTCTATGTATTCCCGCCTTTTTTGTGCGCTTGTTCACGTTCTATGGACGTGCAACGCCGGACGCGCGGGAGCGCATCCCTACCGCGCCCACGCGTCGCTCACCGCACCGTCCCTCGGCCCTTCCCACGACTTTCAAGCGCGGGTTTGATTCGCGAGGGAAGTGTCGCGCCATCATGCCAGATGCCTTTAATGAGCACCTCTTTTGGGTGATCGCTCACGCCGGTAATGTTTGCGTTCAGCTTCTCCACGACCAGATCCAGCGCCGCAGCGCCGACCGCGGAAAGATTGCCGTCGATGCCGGCGGCGGCGCCCATTTCGTCCGAAGTGCGATAAAGATATGCCAACCCCACGTCGCCGGGAACCGTGCGCCCGCGCTTGGCAAGAAACCGGCGCACGGGCACTTTATAAACGAGCAATGAATCCGGCTCATTCGCGTCCAGCCATCCATTGAATTCCTTCGCAGCCTCGGCGTCAGCCGGAATAAATGGCTCGCAACGGTCGCGTTTCGGCAGCCTCAGCTGCCAGTCGAGAAAAGCGCCAGACCAGTGGTTGTTGGAGATTTTGTTATTCGACTCCGGGACCACGAGCCCCGGCCGCCGGTAGCCGAGCCGCCACATTTGCTCCAGTGCGAGCTGTACGTTGTAAAAACCGTGAAAATTCGCACGATCCACTGCGGCCCAGCGAAAATAGGCACTCAATCCGGCGACAGCAAAGCCTTCAGTGGGAAGTAGCACCTGCAGGCTCTCCTCGCGGGAAAATCCAAGCAGAACGCCGCGAATGCCCCGCGCTCGCAATGTGGCCGCGAGTTGCGTCGCATCCCCATGGTACTCGCTAAGCGGAAAGATCTCGATGCGGAACCCAAGCGCGGCGGCGCGCGCCACAATGCCCTCAAATTCCCATTGGCAAACCTCTTTAGAGCGCCAGCTCTCGCGGCCGCCGTAATTGGTCACCAGCGCAATGACGTCCACCTCGCCGATACCGCCGCGCCGGCGCCGGTTAGCCATAAGAGCGCTAACCAGCGGATTGGGCCTATAGCCCATCTTCTCCGCGACATCTTCTACGCGTCGTCGCATCTGGGCACCGATCCGCGGATCGCCTCGCAAAGCGCGTGAAACGGTCGAGGACGCCACCCCGAGTTGCTGGGCGATTTCAGCCATTCGTACTGTTTGGATTTTTATCACGAGAACATTTTTGACCAGATCATTCTCTCGGTGCGCAATGATATGCGCATAAGTTTTCCACTTGTTGCGCAACAATATGCACAAAGATCTCGTCGTCGCAAGCGCATAACGGTACGCCTGCTGCTCAGCCTCTAGTGCCTGAAGCGAATCAAAGCAGCAGCGGTCCAAATTGCTCCGGACCTCACGGGCGGCAGCGGCACCGTCGATCGGGTTTGCGATGCGATCAGCCGTGCCGCTGCCCAAGGAGTGGAGTTGGCCGTCTTTCCAGAGACATTCATTCCTTACTACCCATATTTTTCGTTCGTGGTGCCGCCGGTGCTCATCGGGAAAGAGCACCTGCGGCTTTACCATAGCGCCGTGGAAGTACCTGGTCCCGTCACCTGTCAACTCGCGGAAGCAGCGGCGCGGCATCGCATGGTGCTCGTGATAGGCGTGAACGAACGCGACGGGGGTAGCCTTTACAACACGCAGCTCGTCTTCGACGCGGACGGATCACTCATCCTGAAGCGACGCAAGATCACTCCGACTTACCACGAGCGCATGATCTGGGGCCAGGGCGACGGCAGTGGCTTTCGCACGGTGAACACCGCCGTGGGACGCGTCGGCGCGCTTGCCTGCTGGGAACACTACAATCCACTCGCTCGTTTCGCGCTCATGGAGGGACGCGAGGAACTGCACTGCGCGCAGTTTCCCGGATCGATGGTCGGACAAATTTTTGCCGACCAAATTTCTGTTACTATTCGCCACCATGCGCTGGAGTCAGGCTGCTTCGTCATCAACTCAACGGGCTGGCTTACCAACGAACAAATCGAGTCCGTCACGCCGGACAAGGAATTGCAGCGGGCGTTGCGCGGCGGTTGCTACACCACGATTATTTCGCCGGAGGGCGTACCACTCTGCGAGCCAATCACAGAGGGTGAAGGCATGGCGATCGCAGAACTCGATCCGGCCTTAATTGCTAAACGAAAGCGAATGCTCGATTGCGTAGGTCACTACTCTCGGCCCGACATTTTTACGCTTCTTATCGATCGCGAAGCCCGTGCACAAGTCCGGCAAAAGGGCGCGGCCTCGATCGAGGATGAGACGGTTGATCCCGACATCATTTATCACGGAAATAATCGAGTTCCAAGCCGCGCTCCGGAGGAAGAAGCACTGCCTGCTCGCTAAACTGCAGACCCAGAGCCCGCCGGTCCTGAAACAACCTCAATACCATGCCCGAAGTTTTCTTCACAATTCAGCTCCCGGACGGCGCTAGAAAGGACTGCTACTCGCCGTCCAGCATCGTGCGCACCTACTTCACCAAAGGCGAAGAAATGCCGGTGACCGAGTTTCTCACTCGCAGCCGTAAAGCCTTCGGCGAAGCCTCCGAGCGGGTTCGCGCCAAGTTTGGCTTTTACTGCAGCTCTGCGTCAGCGCAGCTCGCTGACATCGAACGATGGACTCTCGAACATCCCAACAACGCCACGATCCGTATCATCCACATTTAGAGAGCGTGTCCAGCTTTGCTTGTTAAGAACCGAGCAAAGCGAGACGCTTCGCCTACACGACTCTGCGATGCTCTCACTACGCCAAATCCCATGAGCACTATTATGTATGACCACCTGAACACCGACCGAGCACTTGGTACCCCACTAGAGAACCACTTTCCTGTCATCATTGTGGGCGGCGGGCAAGCCGGCCTTTCGATGAGTCACTGCCTCAAGGAGCGGGCTATCGATCACATCATCTTTGAAAAGCAAAGGCTCGCAGAGTCCTGGCGCTCAAAACGTTGGGATACCTTTTGTCTTGTGACACCTAACTGGCAATGCAAGCTCCCGGGCTTTGATTATCCGGGCGACGACCCGCACGGTTTCATGAAAAAAGATGAAATTGTGGAATACGTTGAGGCTTACGCCCGATCATTTAAACCGCCATTAAAAGAGGGCGTAACGGTTTTGCGTCTGTGCAGACACGATTCCGGCGTCTTCGAGGTCAACACGAGTATTGGCGATTATTTCGCCGACCACGTGGTCATTGCTACTGGCGCATACCATGTCCCAAACATCCCACGCTTCGCAGAACGCTTTCCTGCGAGCATCACTCAACTGGACTCTTCCAAGTACAAAAACCCAGCATCATTACCGCCGGGCGATATACTTGTAGTCGGATCGGGCCAATCCGGCTGCCAAATTGCGGAGGATCTCCACCTGGCAGGTCGTCGGGTGCACCTGTGTGTAGGCGGCGCCCCAAGGACCGCCCGGCGCTACCGGGGCAAGGACGTCGTCGCCTGGCTGCACGAGATGAACTATTACAATAAACCCGTTCATGAACATCCGCTTAAGGAGCGCGTCCGCGCGAAGGCGAACCATTATGTCACGGGCCGCGACGGAGGACGGGATATCGATCTGCGAAAATTCGCCATTGAGGGAATGCGTCTGTACGGACGATTACGGGAGGTGAGAGAGAACCTTTTAAGTTTCGGGGACGATTTGAAGCATAATCTGGATCAAGCGGACGCAGTTTCCGAAAGCATTAAAACGACCATCGACAAATTCATTGAAGCGAAACAAATCGATGCTCCGATCGAGGAGCGTTACCGCCCGGTTTGGGAACCCGAAACGCACTGCCTGGAGCTCGATTACAGTGAGGCGAACATCAGCACGGTCATCTGGTGCATGGGATATCGAACAGATTATAGCTGGATTGAAATCCCGGTCTTTGACGGGAAGGGATATCCGACCCACGAGCGCGGCGTCACCAATGTGCCGGGCGTGTACTTTCTCGGGTTGCCATGGCTGTACACCTGGGGTTCCGGGCGTTTTTCCGGAGTCGCGCAGGATACCATATTTCTAGCGAATTATATCGAAGCAAGGCACGGCGCGGCGCGGACGGACGGCGAGCGTTTACTGAACGAATTGGCTCTCGGTTCCTGAGCTAGCTAAGAAGAATTCGAGAAGTCAAGAAGTCGAGAATTCAAGGAGGCTTTACTTCCCGACTTCTTTAATTCTTGGCTTCTTGAATTCAATAAGGCATGGACATTGCCGGGCAGGCAAAGGCTGGAGCCTTCGCTTACATTGCCGGGCAGCAAAGGCTGGAGCCTTCGCTTACATTGCCGAGCAGGCAAAGGCTGGAGCCTTCGCTTACACCGCCAAGCAGGCAAAGACTGGAGCCTTCGAGCGATCCGTGGCACAGCGTCTGGTAGACAACGCAATATCGGTTTGTCAATTCCAATAGTCGCGCTCGCT
>Ga0210408_10003788_pt1 | contig 13782 bp, 10 predicted proteins | sample IncBWH4MmetaG_FD_155471 | JGI IMG/M metagenome (GOLD analysis project Ga0210408, IMG submission 155471) | Forest soil microbial communities from Barre Woods Harvard Forest LTER site, Petersham, Massachusetts, United States - Inc-BW-H-4-M | ecosystem: Environmental > Terrestrial > Soil >...
TTGTCGATCAAGTGATAACTCTGAAACACGAACCCGATGTTCGCTTTGTGCAGCTCGTTGCGCTTCTTCACGTTGAGCTTGTGCACGGCTTCGCCGAGGAAGTAAAATTCCCCGCTCCACGCGCCATCGAGCATCCCGATGATGCTCAGCAGTGTGGACTTTCCCGCACCGGATGGGCCCATGATGGTCACAAACTCGCCCGGCTGAATATCCAAATTAATTCTGCGCAATAACCAAAATTTATTTGGCCCTGCCTCGATCACCTTCTCCAAATTCCGCAACTGTATTAATGGCTCCACAATTTCTCCTTACCTCACTCAAGGGAATCCGGGCAGCAGCACCAAGTCTTTGCCCGTCTCTCTGTTGTAGCGCAAGTGGTCAGTTTATTCCAAGGGCTGTCTGAAGGCGCGGCGCAGCACAGCACCTCAATCGTGCCGCAAGGCCCGCAGCGGATCGAGATGCGCGGCCCGTCGTGCGGGAAGGTAGCAGGCTATTCCGGCCACAGCCAGCAGCAGCAAGGGCAGGCCAATGAATGACGCTGGGTCGGCAGCCCGCACTCCGTAAAGGAGCGACGAAAGCGCCTGCGCCAGCAGGAATGCGACGGGCAGGCCAATGGCCAGTCCAAGCACGGTTAGCAGCATGCCGCTTCGCAGCACCAAGGCGAGGACGTTGCCCGTCTGCGCCCCCATCGACATGCGAATTCCGATCTCGTGTGTCCGCTCGCTCACCGAATACGACATCACCCCGAATACGCCCACTGATGCCAGCACCAGTGCGATAGCCCCCAGCACCGCCATCATCGTGGCCACGTATGAGATGCCCACAATCGATTCCGTGATCACCTTGTCCATCGGCTTGATGTTGTACAGCGGCAAGTTTGCATCGACCGCCGCAATTTCCCCGCGGGCCGCGGAAACGAATTTCAGCGGATCACCTGCCGTGCGTAGCACAACGGTCGTGTAATACGGAGGCGCTTGCCGGAACGAGCGGTAAATCGTGGGGACATCCTCCTTTACGATCCAGCTGTAGCGCACGTCGTCTACCACCCCGACCACGGTCATCCATCCGCCTTCGGCTTCCGTTTTGCCGCCGATATGGCGGCCCAGCGGATTTTCTCCCGGGAAATACCGCCTTGCTAGGCTTTCGCTGATCACCGCGACCTGCGGTGATTCCGCTCCGTCCGTATCGCTCAGCAATCGGCCGTCGCGCAGCGCGATATTTAGCGTATTAAAGTAATTCGGTGTAACCGTCTCCACGATGGCGCTGCGTACTTCGCCGCGCCGCGTCAGCGGCCGTCCCTCGATCGAAAACTCTCTCTCGTTGATCGCTCCTCCATCCGCGTAGGGGACAAACGTCACCTGCGAGGCCGCTTGCACCCCGGAAACAGAACCAAGCCGCCGCATGATTTGTTCGTTGAAGTTCAGCCGCGCGGCCGGCTGTGCGTACTGTACTTCCGGCAGCGAGAAGTTGAGCGTCAGCAGCGTTTGCGGGGCGTAGCTCTCATTCACGCTCAGCAATCCCTGGAAGCCTTTCACCATCAGGCCCGCGCCGACCAGCAGCACCAGCGCGAGCGCCACTTCGGCAACCACCAGCGCTCCACGCAGGCGGTGCCGTGCACGGCTGACGGAAGAGCCCCGGCCCCCTTCTTTCAGCGTTTCCGCAATGTTGGCGCGGGAACCCAGCAGGGAAGGGGCGATCCCTGAGATCACCCCGCTCAATACCGCAATTACCAGCGCGAACAGAAACGCATTGGCGTCCAAACGAATCGTCTTCCACCCGGCCACGAATCGGGCTACGTCCGGCGGCATGTGCGCCAGAATCATCTGGATGTCCCATTGGGCCAGAAACAAACCGAGTGCCGCGCCTGCCAAGGACAACATGATGCTCTCGATCAGCAATTGGCGAACGATCCTCCAGCGGCTGCCGCCCAGCGCCGTGCGCACCGCTAGCTCACTCGTTCGCCCCGTGATGCGCGCGAATTGCACGTTCGCGACGTCGGCGCACGCGATCAGCAGGACGAACCCAACCGCCACCATGAGCAGCACTGTGTATTGCCGGGTCAGCGTTCCAGTGATGAATACCCGCAGCGGTTGCGGGTGCAGCCGCCAGGCTTTATTCGTATCGGGATAAGCTTCCGCTTGCCGCTCCGAGATGGCTTGCATCTCCGCGGCGCCCGCGGAAAAAGAAACGCCCGGCTTGAGCCGCCCGAGCACCCAGAGCCGGCGATTGTCGCGCCGGAGCCGTTCCTTCACGCTCAGCTCCAACGGAATCCACGCCTCGGCGGGCATCGGAAAATCGAAGCCCTTCTTCATAACGCCGATAACGTTAAAACTCTTTCCGTCAACCTTTATAACGCGCTTCAGCACGTTTGGGTCGGAGGCATAGCGCTGCTCCCACAGCCCGTAGCTCAAGATAATTTCCTGATTACGGCCCGGCTCTTCCTCCTCCGGAAGAAATGTCCGGCCAAGAAGCGGCTGCACGCCGATCATCGGGAAAAAACTAGCCGTAACCTTGAAGTCCTGGACTTTTTGTGCTTCGCGGTCGCCGGTCAGGTTTATTTCATCCCAATCGTACGCAGCCAGATCATCGAAGGAATGCACCTCCTTTTTCCAATCGAGATACGTGGCAGGCGCAACCGGAGTAAGGTCCTGGGGACCGAACCCTGCCCCGCCATCACTAGCCATGCGCGCGTCCACCAGGGCGACGATCCGGTCAGAATTCTCGAACGGCACCGGATGCAGAAGAAACGCCTCTGCCAGGCTGAATATCGCCGTGTTCGCACCAATCCCCAGACCCAGCGCTATCACGCAAACGATCGTCGCGATCCGGTGCTTCATCAACATTCGCAGCCCGAATCGAAGGTCTTGCCATATCGTCTGCATGTCTTGGCTCCGTCACTACTTTGGCGTTACGCTCCGACGTGCGCTTCCTGTGTCTCCTCGACGATGCGGCCGTCAAACAAGTGAATTGTGCGCTCGGCGAAATTCGCATACCGCTGGTCGTGTGTGACCATGCAAACCGTCGCTCCGTTGCGATGCAGGTCGCGCAGCAGTTCCATCACCGCTTCGCCATTCTTCGAATCCAGGTTTCCGGTCGGCTCGTCAGCCATCAGAATCAGCGGATCGCCAACCAGCGCGCGCGCCACGGCGACGCGCTGTTGCTGACCGCCCGAGAGTTGCGAAGGGTAGTGGCGCAGCCGGTGCGCCATCCCGACGCGCTCCAGCGCGTGCTGGACCTTCTGCTTCCTCTCCGCCGCGCTCGTCCCGCGATACGTCAACGGCAGCTCCACGTTTTCATACACCGTCAAGTCCCCGATGAGGTTGAACGCCTGGAAAATAAATCCAATCTCGCGGTTGCGGATGCGCGTGCGCTCGCTGATGGTCAGATTCGCCACGGGCTGCCCGTTCAGCGTATATCCCCCGCCTGTCGGTGAATCGAGCAGTCCGAGAATCGAGAGCAACGTCGATTTGCCGCAGCCCGAAGGCCCGGCGATCGAGATGTATTGCCCTTTCTTGATCTCCAGGTGAATTTCAGACAAAGCGTGCGTTTCCACCTCATCCGTGTAAAACACTTTCTTCACGCCTTCCATCTTGATGAGTGTTGCCGTTGCGTCGGTCATTTGCTCTCCTTCTCGTATTCGATCTTGGAAACTCGTTTCACCCGCGTCCACTCCCAGTGGCTCAAAAATTTTCTCTCCTGCCGCTACTCGTAGCGCAGCGCCACGATGGGATCAATCCGTGTGGCTCGCCGCGATGGGATGTAGCACGCCGCCAAGGCCACCAGGCAAATGATCCCCAGCGACGCCACATACACCGGAACGTCCCCTGCGTGTACCCCGTACAGTAGCGACTCGCTCAGCCGCGCCAGCGCATAAGCCAGTGGTAATCCCACCACTGCGCCTCCCAGCATCATCCATCCCACTTCCTTGAACACTAGCCCTCTCACATGCCCGGCTTCAGCCCCCAGCGCCACGCGGATTCCAATCTCCCTCGTCCGCTGCACCACCAGGTACGCTAGCACTCCATAAATCCCCAGCGCCGCCAGCAACGCCGCTAGCCCTCCAAACATCGCCGAGAGCCCCGCGACCACCCGTTCCGCAAATAAATCTTCGTCCACCACGCGCTGCACCGTCTTCAAGTCATACACGGGCAAGTTGGCGTCCGCTCCTCGAACCGTCTCTCGAAGCGTGTTGGCCAACAGCAACGGATCTTGCTGGCTGCGCACGTAGAAACTCATCCCGTAGAGTTTTCCAAATTGCGAATACGGCTGATAAAAAAACGGCCGCTCCGGATCACGGACGTGGGACTCCTTTGTATCCTTCACCACACCCACAATCTGGATGTCCGGTTTCGCGTCGCTTCCCGACCCCATCGCGAAGTGCACCCCAATCGGGTTTCGGTTTTGGAAGAACGCCTTCGCCATGGCCTCGTTAATGATTGCCACTTTCGTGCTCTTCGCCGTGTCCCCGGCGTTGAATTCGCGCCCCGATACCAGCGGAATCCTCATGGTTGAAAAATAGTTCGGGCTCACCGCGTCAAAATTCACGTGCATGTCGTCTGTATCCAGGTTTTGACGGCCCTCAACAGTGATGTTCCGCCCCATATCGGTTCCGGTCAGCACCGCAATTTGCGATGACGCCACTCCCAGCACTGCCGGCAGCCCTCTCACACGCTCCCGCAGTTGATCCACTAAGGCCACCGTTTTCGTCTCGTCGTACCCGCTCAGGTGCGGTGCAATCGAAAACGTGATCAAGTTTTCCGTATTCAGCCCCAGGTTCTGATTCCGCAGATTCCAGAGCGTCCGCGAAAACAAAGCCCCGCCCGTTAGCAACAGCAGCGTAAACGCCACCTGCCCCGCAACCAGGAACTTGCGGAATCGCACGTGCCCCGGCCCCGCCGAGGTCGTGGATCCCTGATCCTTCATCATTTGCGAAACCCCAGTTCGCGTTGCCCGCCATGCTGGCACCAGCCCGAAGAGCATTGCCGATAACAACGTCGCTCCCGCCGCAAACCCCAATACACTTCCATCCACCTGGGCCGTGATCCCTTTTACTCCTGCTTCAGAAACGACAGCTTGCGTCAAAATGTTCATTATCCAGACGCCCAAAATCAGCCCCAGGACCCCGCCACCCAGCGCGCAAAGGAAGCTCTCCACCAGTAATTGACGCATCATCCGCCCGGGAGTCGCGCCCAAAGCCGACCGAATCGCAAATTCGCGCTGCCGTGCCGCCGCCTTTGCCAGCAGCAGGTTCGCCACGTTCGTGCACGCAATCAGCAAAACCAGGGCCACCATCGCAAACAGCACCTTCAGCGCCGGCCCCGAATCCCTCTGAGCCGTCGTTCTCCCCTGCGCGCCAGGAGCCAGTACTATCTTCTTGCTCAAGAATTCCTTTTCGTCTTTTCCACCGGTGCGCATTTTGAGGGTCGCGGCCTGCTGCTCCAGCAGCCCCGGGTAGTCTGCATTAATCCCCGCCTGGGCCTTCGCCACAGACACACCAGGCCTAAGCCGCGCCAGCACCGCCAAAAACGAATCATTCCAGTCGTCCAACCCGTTGCGGATCGGCGTCATCTGTCCCTTCATCGTCATGGGCACAAAAATGTCTGGAGTCTGTCCCACCTGGATGCCCGTAAATCCGTCTTGCGCGACGCCCACGATCGTCATTTCCGTGTTGTTTACCAGAATCGTCTGGTTTAGCACTCCCGCGTCCCCGGCGAAGTGCCGCATCCAATAGGCATGGCTCAGCACTAGGACCGGATGCGCTCCCTGCACATCGTCATCAGCAGGCGACAGCACTCGCCCGAGCGCCGGACGCACCCCCAGCACCTCAAAATAATTCCCGGTCACCAATTCGCCAGAGCTGCGGTCTGTCTGTCCGTGGCTCGCAATGCCTGCCGCAAACTCGTACCGGGCGATCGCCCCATCAAATACGGTGCTATTTCGTGCCAGCCCTTTGTACAGCGGGTAAGAAAAAATCTCCGAATCGTCCCCGTCGCTCCAGACGTGCCCGTGCTTCGGCCCCGGCGACTTCAGCACCACCAACTCTTCGGGACTTCGCACCGGCAATCGGCGCAATAGGACTTGGTTCAGCAGGGAAAAAATAGCGGTATTCGCGCCGATCCCCAGCGCGAGCGTAAGAATGGCAATGCTGGTGAACCCAGGGTTTTTCGCCAGCATCCGCAGGCCGTAGCGTACGTCCTGCAAGAGGGTGTGCATCTTCTCCATCCTCCGCGAGCGCCAGCCGCGATTTCTTACCGGGCGCAGAAATCGGGACCCCATACTTCCGCAGCGCCCTCGAAGGGCAGCAGTACTATTACTTCAATCGAACCCGGTCGAAATTGTCCCAAGCGGACATATCGGACAGAATCACTTTGTCTCCGACCTTCAATCCATCCAGTATCTCGATCGTGTTCACCGAGCTCCGCCCCAGCTTTACATTGACGCGCACCGCCTCCGCTCCGTCATCAATGATCTTGAATAATCCGATCGTGCTGTCCGACTGCCCGTGTACCGGCCGCCCCACATACAGCACATCCTTTAAGTTCTCCAGCGTGATCGTGCCGTCCACGCTCAAATCCGGCCTTGCGCCCGGCGGAAGCGGATCATCGATCGTCACGTCCACGGTAACCGTTCCGTTTATCACCGAGGGGTCCACTCGCGATACGTGCCCGCCAACAATGCCGTTCCGCGTATCAATCGACGCCTTTTGCCCGGGCACCACGTCCTTGGCCTGCGTTTCCGCAATCTTGATTTCCGCCCGGAGCTTTTTCGGATTCGCCACTCGCGCCAGGTTCATTCCCGGTGTCACTTGCTGACCGACATCCACCGGCAGAAGCTGCAGCACTCCGTCGATCCCTGCGCGCACATGGAGCGCCTCCAACTGGCTCTTCTTCAGCTCGTAGAGCGCCTTCATCTGTTCCACTTTTGCTTGCTGTGCCGCAAGCTTCGCGCCCGCTGAATCCGTCGCAATTTTCGTCCGTTCGCTCTCCAGTTGGGCGCGGATCGTCAATTGCTCCATCTTTACTTTCGACAGCTCGGCTGTCACCTGGGCCCCGATGCCTTCCTTAAAGAGCTTGTCATCCACTGCGTGCTGAAGTTTTGACTGCTCGTAATCACTCCGCACGGATGCTTCCGTGGCCTTCTGGCTCATTAAGTCGCTGTTGACCTGTACTTTCAGGTTCTGGTAGTCCGCTTCCGCTCCCTTTAGCTGGTATTCCGCGTCGACTGCATCTCTCTGCACCGTCGGATCGCTCAGTTCCATAATGATAGAATTTGGTTTGACGATGGCAGGCGGCCGCAAAACCCATTTATCCACGTGTGCCGTTGTCTGCGCCGGGACCCACCGAATGTCTTCGGGAACCAGCGTCCCCAGCCCGCGGACCTCCCGCACCATCGGCCCGCGCTTCACCTCGTCCGGCCAGATCGTGGCCCGGTCCACGCTCGGCGCAGCTGGCCGAAGCTTCGACAGTCCGAAGGTGACTCCTCCCAAAAGCAGGAGTGCGACGGTCCCGTAAGCAATCCGTCTGATTTTCTTGGCGCGCGCGTTCGATGGTCGTTGAATGTCCATATAGTTGATACCCTTCTAAACGCAACTCTCCGGCCCCAGGTTCCCTTATTTAACCATATTCAATGTCAATGACTTACAATGACTTCCTTCCTCCCAATCCCCCCAAATCGCTCGAAAATGGGATTCCCCGTCCCACCAACGAACAAGCCCCTGCCCAATCCTCACCGAACTTGTAAGGGTGGGGCTTGTTTACCATGAGCGCCGCCGAAGGGCCCCGCACAGAAGCCAACCACCGCCAAATGCCGCTCGCATCACTAACCAGGGTCGGACTTCAATCCGGTCCGCCCTACTCTTCTTCCTATTCGACCGTCGGCAACCGCACCCACCCCGAATTCTTCCTCGAAGACTCCAGCACCCCCGCAATAAACTGTACCCCCTCAACCCCCTCCTTCACCCCTGGCACCAACATCGCCGTCGCCAGCGGCGCACGCCCCTCACTCCGCGCTGCAATCTGCTCCGCCAAGTCCGTATAAAGTTGCGCAAACGCCTCCAAGTACCCCTCCGGATGCCCCGAAGGTATTCGGCTCGCATGCTTTGCCGAGTCCGTCGCCCCTGCACCCGCCCGGCTAATCGTAATCGGCGGCTTCCCGTACACCATAAACCGCAGATAATTCGGGTTTTCCTGCCCCCACTCGATCCCCGCTTTCTCCCCATACACCCGCAGCCGCAAATTATTCTCGTTCCCTGTAGCCACTTGGCTAGCCCACAACATCCCCCGCGCCCCGCCCTCGAACCGCAACAGCAAGTGCACATTGTCGTCGAGCTGCCGTCCCGGCACAAAGATCGAAACGTCCGCCGCCACCTGCTCGCACCGCAACCCCGTCACAAAGCACGCGATGTTGTAAGCATGTGTTCCAATATCTCCCAGCGAACCGGCCGGCCCGCTCTGCGCCGGGTCCGTCCGCCAAACCGCCTGCTTGTGCCCGGTCGCCTCCACTGCCGTGGTCAGCCAGTCCTGCGCGTACTCCACTTGTACCACCCGAATTCGCCCCAACTCCCCCGCCGCCACCATCTCGCGCGCCTGCCGCACCACCGGATAACCCGTATAATTGTGGGTCAATCCAAAGATCAGCCCGCTCTTTCGCACCATGCCCGCCAGCACTATGGCGTCTTCCACCGTAGTCGTCAGCGGCTTATCGCAAATCACGTGAATCCCCGCCTCCAAAAATGCCTTCGCCGGCCCAAAGTGCACGTGATTCGGCGTAACAATCGAAACCGCATCAATCCGGTCCGCCCTCTTCGCCTCCGTCGCCGCCATTTCTGCATAACTCCCGTAAGCCCGCTCCGCCGCGATGTGCAGTTCCAGCGCCGCCGCCTTGCTCTTCGCCGGATCCGACGACAACGCGCCCGCCACCAGCTCATACCGGTCATCCATCCGCGCCGCCAGCCGATGCACCGACCCAATAAACGCCCCCGGCCCCCCGCCCACCATCCCCAGCCGCAGCCGCCGGTTCTTCCCATCACTTGCTTTTGGATTTGCTGTCATGTCCCTTTTCTCATTTCAAATGATTGTCGTACCCGCGAACAATTTGAACCTTCTTGCTCTTCTCCGTGACCTCTGCAACCTCCGCTTTGAAGACCACCCGCCGCTCCAAGGAAACTCTCCCCATAGCCCTCTTCACGGTTTCAGCCGAACAGCTCTTGTGCCAGCACATCTTTGCTGATTTCAAGATACGTAGCGATTTCCAGAAGGATTCCGCTGAGCGTTCCAACTTTCAGCGGACTATGCGCGGGAACTGTGACTTGGTGTTCTGCGCCTCTAAATGTGGATCTGACACGAATGTGGCTTCCGGACTGCCGGATTTCCTCGTAACCGTACCGGCGAAGCAGCTTTGCCAATTCCGCGCCGGAAAGATCGCGAGGCAATTTCACGCCTCACCTCAGGCGACAATGACCTCATCCTTTACCATATGCAGCCGGATGAGTTTGGGTTTGTTCTCTTTTTCAAAATGACAGTTAACCGCGTCTCGCACCATCTGACGCAATTCCTCGAGCGTCTCGCCTTGCGTGAAGATGGCATGCCCGAGCGCTCGCGCCGTGTAACCGCCTTCCGGCGCGTCTTCAACGGTAAAGATGATCTCTTGATCGGCCATGACAGTTGGTAGTCCGTCCAGCAAAGGATACATCAAAAATCGCCCCCATCGCCCTCAGAATGAGAAACGGCTCCGGCCTCTCCGGGCAAACTGGCCGTCGCTCGTGATCTCAGCGGCGCTGGCCACCGCGTCGGCTCTTGGCTGGATTTTCTACCGCGACGCGCATGAAGAGTGGCGTCTGCGCATACTTCTTGCGCCTGTTTACACTCCATTGGCGTTTGGCCTTATCTGGCCGGCTTTCATTGTCCTTCAGACGCTTTCGATACGGTCCGTATCTCCGGCCCGGCCGCCCCGAGTATGGGTCGCGCTCATCGTGTTTATCGCCTCTGCCGTTTGTTCGGCGCCCTTCATCCTGGGGGAATACAAGAGCCTGATGAGCGACCGAGAACGCGGGCACCATAGGTCGGGTGGCCCGGACGTTAAATCCTGAGACGAATCTGGGTGCCCAACACCTCGGGTTTACGTGTGGGGCTCTTGATTTGCCTTTTTCCTGCTTGCCCATTGCTATCCCTAAGTATCTAAACCACTTAAAGTTACACTTGACATACGTTACCAATATGGTATAATGGCTTCGTCAATTCGGCACGGTCCCGTTGTGCCTTACGAACCATGTGTGCCCGCGAAGCCGTTCTTCTAACCCTCCATCCCGATGGGAGTTACCCGACTTGGTCGTACCGCTATACTGGTACGTTGCCCCGACTTATCTCCCTTGTTTCGTTCGACCTATCCGAAGACAAGACCTTAATTTCGCACTCAAGTTCTTTCTTTTCATGCTCTTGCAAACTCTTTTGCGCTCACCAAAAACTCAACCTCCTTCTTTTCAAGCGATTCCGAACTCTTTTGCCAAAACACCCGGGGTGGGGGTATCACTCACAAGTCACGCAACACCATCCGATGTATCATTCCACCCCGTGAACATCCTTCTGAACGAAGTCGAATGCCGAGTCCTCGGCTCCCTGATCGAAAAGGAAATCACCACTCCGGAATACTATCCACTTTCCCTGAACGCACTGGTCAACGCTTGCAACCAGAAATCGAACCGCGATCCGGTCATGAATCTCGACGAAGCCGCCGTCCGCCAAGCCCTGCATTCTCTCGACGGACAATCCCTGGTCCGCTCCGTCAGCGCCTCGGACAGCCGCGTCACCAAGTACGAGCACCGCCTCCAGGAAGCCTTCAACTTTTATCGTCACGAAATCGCCATTCTGTGCGTCTTGTTGCTCCGTGGCCCGCAGACTCCCGGCGAACTGCGCACCCGCGCCGAACGCATGCACACCTTCGACGACCTGGGCGCCGTGCAATCCAGCCTGCAACATCTGATGAAGCGCGAGCCGCCCCTCGTCAAAGTTCTTCCCCGGCAGCCCGGCACAAAAGAGGCCCGCTACGCCCATCTCTTGTCCGGCGACGTAGAGGTTCTCGAAGCAAAGCCAGCCGCGGAGTCGCAGCCCGCTCACGCGTCAGCCGGCAGGGAAGGGAATGACGATCTGAAAAAGGAGGTAGCCGCGCTTCGGCAGGAAGTCGCCAGCTTTCAAGCGGAGGTTGCGGAGCTGAAGCAACAGTTCGCCGATTTCCGAAAGCAGTTCGAGTAGGACAAACCGGACTAGTGAAACTGCTTGTCACCTTCCCGTCCTCCTCCCGCGAAAACGGAGTCCGGAACGAACGAAAGGGTACTCGTGGAATTCAACGTAAGGAATCTTCAAAAATAGCTGGCGCGCCCGGAGGGACTCGAACCCCCGACCCTCTGGTTCGAAGCCAGATGCTCTATCCAGCTGAGCTACGGGCGCGCCGACAACGTTGATTGTAAATCATTCAAAGCGGGCAACAACACTCTTTTGAAGGCGTTGCCTTTCTCTTGAAGTGTTGTAGCGAGCTGTGCGATGGACTAGAATCACGCGCGTGGAGCCTTCCGGGTAGATTGAGGAGAAGGATAACAAGTCCATCCAGTTTATGCGCCTCGTCCCATCTATGATGGCTTCGGTAATTCCCGCCGGCGGGCGCGTCCACGCGCGCGCGGCGAGGAAAAGCAAGGCAAGGCCATGAAGCGTAGAGCGGAGGACAAAAGGGATCGACCAGACGAGGAGTCGCAGCGCGGCGTTCCGAAAGGCGCGATGCCTCACGGGCAGGGAAGCGATACCACGATTGTGGCGATCGGAGCATCGGCGGGGGGCATCGAAGCGGTTACAGACCTATTGAATTATCTGCCGGCGAACACCGGCATGGCGTTTGTGCTGGTGCAGCACCTGGACCCGAAACATCACAGCATCCTCACGGAGTTGCTGGCCAGGAAGACGGCGATGAGCGTAGAAGAGGTGTCGGACGGCCTGCCGGTAAAAGGCAATCATGTCTACGTCATCCCGCCAAACGCCTCGATGTCCATCAGCGAGGACGTGCTGCATCTGGGTCCGCGAGAAGAATCGCGCGGGATGCACATGCCAGTGGACAACTTTATGCGTTCGCTGGCGGAACAAAAAGGGAACCGGGCCATTGGGGTGATCTTGTCAGGCTCAGGCTCGGATGGAACGCTGGGAATGGCGGAAATCCAGGCTCACGGCGGCGTAACGTTTGCGCAGGACGAATCGACGGCCAAGTATTACGGCATGCCGCGAAGCGTGGTGGTGTCGGGCTGCGTGGACTACGTGCTTCCTCCCAAAGGAATCGCCAGGGAGGTGACGCGGATAGCGCGTCATCCGTACGTGGCGCAGCGAAGTTTGCCGGGGGCGGCCGATGGATTGGCGGTCGCCGGCGTGGGACTGGAAGCCATTTTCCAGCTATTGCGAAAGGCCACGGGAGTGGACTTCACGCATTACCGGCAAACCACGATCATGCGGCGCATCCAGCGGCGCATGGTGGTTCACAAGATCGACAAAATAAAAGAGTACGCCAAGTTCGTCCAAAAAAATTCCGCGGAGGTCAAGGCCTTATACCAAGACATGCTCATCAATGTGACGAGCTTCTTTCGCGGGCCGCGGGTGTTCGAGGCCCTGAAATCAACGGTATTCCCGGTCATCCAGAAAAACCTGAGGGAGCGGGGCATGCGCGTGTGGACGCCGGGGTGCGCTTCCGGTGAGGAGACGTATTCGGTGGCCATCGCGCTGCTGGAATTTCTGGGGGACAGGGCTTCGCAAGTACCGATTCAATTTTTCGGAACGGACGTGAGCGAGACAAGCGTCGTGAGGGCGCGCAGCGGCATGTATCCGGAGAATATTCAAACGGACGTATCGCCGGAGCGGCTGCAGAGGTTTTTCACCAAGGCAGAGGGCAGCTACCGGGTCAGCAAGATTATCCGGGACATGTGCATATTCGCGCAGCACAACGTGCTGAACGATCCTCCCTTTTCACGGATGGACCTGATCTGCTGCCGGAACCTGCTGATATATCTTGAGCCCGTGCTGCAGAGCAAGGTGATTTCACTATTTCACTATGCGCTGCGGCCCGGCGGCTACTTGGTGCTGGGAAGCTCCGAGGGCCTCGGGGGGACAACCGGCCTGTTCACAGTGGAAGACCGGGTTCACAAGATTCTCTCGAGGAAAACGGGAGCGGCACGAGAGGCGATGACTTTTTCATTCCGATCCCATGTGGAGCGCGAGGAGTATGGCGCAGCGCAGGCTCCCGTGAAACAGATGGAGGCCAACTGGAATTATGCGGAGGCGCAGAAGGAATTCGACCGGCGGCTGCTGACGCAATATGCGCCGGCGACGGTGTTCGTGAACGAGGAGATCGAAATCGTACACACGCGGGGAAATGTGAACCGCTACTTGAAGCTGGCGTCCGGACGCGCGAGCCTGAGCTTGCTGAAGATGGCGCGCGAGGGGCTGCTGTACGAGCTTCGAAACGCTATTGGGAAGGCGAAAAAGGAAAACGCTGTCGTCGGAAAGCGGAACCTGCAATTCAAGGATGGAAATGGAAACGGGAATGAGGAAGGAGCACCGGAAAGGGAGACGAGGCGGCTGGTAAACTTCGACGTCATTCCGGTGACGCTGGGAAATGCGGAAGAGCGCTACTTCATGATCGTGTTCCAGGAAGCGCAGGTGGAGCAGCCAAGCAAAGGGACAGCGAGGCGAGCGCGCCCCGGCAGGGAAATGGAAGAGGCCCTGCAACGAAAGGCGAAGCTGTAACAGGAACTGG
>Ga0210408_10003789_pt1 | contig 13773 bp, 17 predicted proteins | sample IncBWH4MmetaG_FD_155471 | JGI IMG/M metagenome (GOLD analysis project Ga0210408, IMG submission 155471) | Forest soil microbial communities from Barre Woods Harvard Forest LTER site, Petersham, Massachusetts, United States - Inc-BW-H-4-M | ecosystem: Environmental > Terrestrial > Soil >...
ATCCTGCTGGAAAGAGAAAGGATCAAGCGCAAGACCATCCAAAACCGTCGGTTGCTTCACCACAAACAAGCCGCGTAACATCAACCATGATGCGCCAGACTCTCTCTTGGTTCAGGCCGCCTCCTGTCTCAAAATCTCTGACGACGGACACGAGTGTGATCGGGCCTTTTTGGTGGTCGCCGGCAAATACCATGTCATTGTTTCCGTTGCCGAGGGTGACCCAGTCCTGGCTGCCGGTCGCGTCCACCACGTCCCCGGCGCCGTCGCCGAGCGTGATAATATCGAAGGTGCTACCGCCGGTGGCGTTCACCACATCCCCGGCGCCGGCGCCGAGAGTGATTGTGATGGCAAAGGTGTCGTTGGCGTTCACCACGTCAGCGTTGCCAATGCCCAGAGTGATGAATGAAGCTTCGCCGAATAATCCATTACTGTGATCGGCGTTCACCACATCCCCGGCGCCATTGCCGACGATAACTTGAACTTCTGCCCTGAAGCCGCCGACGTCCACCACGTCAGCAGTGCCGTCGCCGAGAGTGATAATGTTCAATATGTCAAAGGGGAGGTTAAGGCCGGTGGCGTTCACCACATCCCCGGCACCGTTGCCGAGAGTGATCGTCACGTGACCACTGTCTCTGGCATTCACCACGTCACCCACGCCGTTGCCGAGAGTGATCGTATCGTTCTGGCTACCACCCAAACCAAACGCCCCGATACTCACCGTGTCACCGGCGCCGCCGCCTAGAATGATTGTGTCATTGTTGCTACCGATGGCGTTCACCACATCCCCGGCGCCATTGCCGACGGTGATCATGTCGCCACTGGTGTGGTCGGCGTTCACCACGTCATTGTTACCATTGCCAATGATGTAGGTGTCGTTGTCGGTGGTGACGGGCACCAAAAGATTGTCGCCGTTGCCGAATTTGAATTTCGCCATTGTCGTGTTCTCCAGCGTCCCCACCGCGATATCGGCAGGCATATTCCGTGCGCACGCCGTGTTGCTGGAGTCAATGGCGGCGGCATTCATCGGAATGTCGCATTCGGGTCACGAACTGCCGCGCCACCTCGCTGAACGCGCGGCAGTAATGCCCCCAAAAGCCGCCGCGCCGTCACGCGACCAGGGCGGCAGAGGTGGGCCACTTCCAGACCCATGCGCTGCAACAAATTCGGGGCAGTGTCGAGATTGCGGGTCAGGCATTCAGCTCATCGAGCAACGCCTTCGCTTCCTTCAGATCGAGTGTATCGAAGCCCTCGGTGAACCAGCCGTATACCGGAGCGATGAGATCGCGGGCCTCATCTCGCTTGCCCTGATCGCGCCGGAGCCGCGCCATGCTCATCGCCGCGCGCAATTCCCAGGATTTGGTTTGCTGTTGACGTGCTACCGCGAGTGCGCGCTCGAAATACGCTTCTGCTTTTTCTGGATCAGGCGCGAACGACTTGAGTGCGATTTCCCCGGCAATGCGATGCAACTCGGCCTCGCACCATTTTTCCTCCGACCTTTCTACTTTGTCTATCGCGTCGTCAATGCAACGCCGAGCATCGTCAGGCTGGCCAAGCAAAAATTCCTCCTCCGCTCAGCGCTACAACCAAATTAGATTTCGTTTTCACACCGCCTGGGCCATTTTCGACTATATGCGCCGCAGCAAAAGCCGAACTTATTCAACCACCTCGTCGGCGCGCTCGACCTATTGCGATCGCCTTGATGACGCTGCTGGCGGCGGCCTTACTCCAGCGTCTTCACCACTGGGCCGGAAACCGGGTCGGTGACGCCGAGCCCGCCGCCAAGGTCTTCAAGGGTGTCGCGAAAAGAGTCGAGCGTCGCGATCATTCTGTCACGTGCGTTGACAATCGCATCCATGTCGGTCCATTCAGCGATGACGCAGAAGGTATGCTCGCCGGTTTTAATGATATTGACGTGCCTAAGCCCAGGCCACGCGAATGCAACCTTGTTGTGAGCGTCGAGGAATTGCTGTTCGCGCCCCGCCTTCACCTTGAAACGCACGGCATTGAACGCAGTCATGATCTGCCCCTTTTCGCTGATGCGGCGCGAACGCCCGCTGATTGCTTCGCTATCGTCCGGGAAAGCTCGGAAAGCTCGGTGTACCCGGAGAGCCGATCCCGGCCGAAACCGCACGAGAAGAAAGCGCCTTTCAGGCGACTTCAACAGGCATCCGGCCTGACGACGCCTATGCCGCCCGCCGCGGCGCCTCGACCGGCGGCGTTCCATCCCTCATCGCAGTTCGGATCATGGTACGTAAATCGGGCGTGTCCTCGTGCCCATGCACAGTGATCGCGTGTTGCACCGCCGCCTCCAAGTGTTCGTCTTCGTTATTGGCACTCAGCGCGAGTGTACAATTCATTTCGCTCGGAAATTCACGACAATCGATGAACTTACGTCCCATCTTTTCCTCCCTGCCTTGCGGACCAAAACGTTCCATCACCGGAATGCACAGTGCATCACTGCAAAATCGACCTGTCGAGGTCCGGTAATGGGATGGTCCGGCCGTGCTCCTGCCCCGCTAGCGATCGAAGCTGGCAAGGGGCGCCAAGACAAGGAGCACGCAATGTCTCAGACACTCAAAACCGCGATCGCCGTAGTCGGCATCGATATTGGTAAGAACTCATTCCACGTCGTTGGCCTTGATCAGCGTGGCGCGATCGTGCTGCGGCGGAAGTGGTCGCGTGGCCAGGTGGAGGCGCGGTTTGCCAATTTGCCGCGGTGCCTGATCGGCATGGAAGCCTGCGTGGGTGCGCATCATCTCAGTCGCCGACTTAAGGCACTTGGTCATGATGCTCGGCTGATGCCGGCAAGGTATGTGCGGCCCTACTCGAAGGGACAGAAGAACGACTTCCGTGATGCGGAGGCGATTGCCGAAGCGGTGCAGCGGCCGACCATGAAGTTCGTGGCGACGAAGACAGCCGATCAGCTCGACCTGCAGGCGCTGCACCGGGTGCGCGAACGGTTGGTCAGCCAGCGCACCGGCATCATCAATCAAATCCGCGCCTTCCTGTTGGAGCGCGGCGTTGCGGTGCGGCAGGGGTTACGGTTTTTACGCGCCGAGCTACCACGCATCCTTGCTACGCCACCCGATGTCCTGTCGCCTCGCATGGTGCGGATCATCGAGGGTCTGCTGGCGACTGGCGCCGGCTCGATGAGCGAGTCGAAAGTCTATCGGGCGAGATCGCGGCTGTAGCGCGCCAGGATGCCGGTTGCGAGCGGCTGATGAGCGTGCCTGGCATCGGCCCGATCATCTCGAGCGCGATGGTGGCCGCGGTCGGCACGGGAGATGGGTTCTCCAAAGGCCGCGACTTTGTCGCTTGGCTGGGGCTCGTTCCCAAGCAGATCTCGACCGGGCGACCGCACCATCCTGGGCAAGATATCCAAACGCGGCAACCGCTACCTGCGTGTCCTGTTTGTGCAGGCGGCTTGGGCGGTGCTGATCAAGCCCAAGAGCTAGGAGCGCCATGGGCTCAAGCCCTGGATCGAGGCCGCCAAGAAGCGGCTGCACCGCAACGTGCTGGCGATTGCACTCGCCAACAAGCTCGCCCGCATCGCGTGGAGCGTTCTCGCTCGTGGTCGCGCTTTCGAGGTCAGGAAGGTCGATGAGGCCGCTGCCCAGTCCGCCTGATTCTCAATCCGGCGACCACAGGGACTGCACGACAATGAGGAGCCCGCAATGACGTAGCCAGATGATACGACTTACCTGCCGAGGTCTGCGAGAGGATGAGATGAGATGGAGGTTAGGTCTTCCCGGCGCATGCGAACACTGGTGACCCAAATGGCCCGGTCGAGGCCTGTCCGGTAATGAGATCGCACGCGCGCTGATATCCATGATGGCCCGGAGCACAACATCCTCCAATCAGAGGTCGGATACATTGATGCAAGACCGCTCACCACTATCTCAACGAAGACTCTTGCAACGCTCGGCCGGACCATACATTGGGTCACGTGTGGACGGCGCCCTGGCAAGAACTTTCTGACGTTTCTGCAGCATTGGTCGGGTGCGGTCACGTGTCCGGCCTGTTGATGCGGCGCGGATAGCCGCTGGCCCTAATGCTCTGCGCGGATCGGGTCCCAATCGTTTACCCGCACTCGGAAGTGCGATGACCCAAGCGGGTTCTCCCGATCCCCGGATCGACCGTATCTGCATTACGTCGTCATGATCAGATTGAGCGCACGTCGACCTCAGGGCTCACGATCGCGCGCATCGGCACACGCAAGACTACGTCTCGAGGAGCGTGCCGAGCACTGCGGGCCATCGACGCTCGAAGCTGCTGTCATGTTGGAGACCGCGCTTTAGCAGAGCTTCGATTCGCTGCTGCGTTTCAGTTCACGTCAGCGCGGTTTGGAAGGAGTTGAGCGCGTCGAGGAGCTGGTCGGCGGATGGCAACGAGGCCCGGTTGACGAGACTCTTTGCTGCCGCGATGGCACGTCGGTCGAAGGACGCGATCCGGCGCGCGAGCGTGTCGACGAAGCCGTCCAGTTCCGCGTCTGGAAGTGCACGGTTGACGTATCCGTATCGCTCCGCGGTATCGCCGTCGAAGTCGTTCGCCCCGAGAATGATTTCGAGCGCGCGGCCTCGGCCGACTAGATGTGGGAGACGTTCCGTGCCGCCGCCGCCGGGATGTACTCCGACCCCCACTTCGGGTTGGCCCAGCAGCGTGTTTTCGCGCGACGCAAAGCGCATGTCGCAAGCGAGCACGAACTCGCTGCTCGCGCCTCGGACGCAGCCTCGGATCTTCGCGATGCTGGCCACTGGAGATCTGGTGATACGCACGAACGTATCCGTTAGGATCGGGAGGCCTGAAGGCCCGACTGCGGTGGTGATGTTACCGGTCTTTCCGGTCAAATCGAAGTGGGCGAGGTAGAACTCGGGATTCGCGCTCTCGAACGCTACGACACGCAGGCTCGGGCTGGCGTCCATGCGCCCAAGCAAATCCTGGAGGCCTTGGAATAATATCGCGTCGACGATGTTGAAAGGCGGATAGTCGAACACAACCCGCCAGTATGCAGGCATTTCCTCAATGACCCGCAAGGGCGAAGCTGACTCAGCCACGACTTTCACTCCTTGTGGCCGAACGGTCGCAAGCTCTAGCGGTTGCCTCCAGAATTAGATTCGCGGTCTCCTGCGGCCGCGCCAGCATAGCGACGTGGCTGGCGGCGACTTCAATGGTCTTGGCCTTGATAGTCTTCGCCATCGCTCGTTCAAGGCTCGGCTGAATGGCGCGGTCCTGATTCGCGACCAGGTACCAGCTCGGTTTCGTCTTCCAAGCCGCGGCCGACACGTTTTCCCCGAGAGCGCCTGCCGCCGTCGGTGCCTGCGCGGCGAACAGGACGTCCTTTTCCGTCGGGCTGAGGTCTTGAGCGAAGTCGTTCTTCACGCTAGTGCCCGCTTTACAGTTGCTACGTCGTCCTTCAGCGACGTAAGCGGCATGGCCGCGACGCATTCGCGACCGGGTCCAACCAGCAGCAGATCGAGCCCGTGTCCGATCTTCGCCGATCGCTACCGAAGTGGTGAGCCGCGGAACCCGACCTTCAGGGCCAGAAGCGGACCTCGCACCGGGCAACCGACGCCATCATCAACATGAGCTATTTGATGCCGCTCGCGGCTTGTTCGATCAGGTCGGCGACGGCCTTGGGATTGGAGACATAGATCGCGTGGCTGCCAGGCACCTCAACAACTGTGGCGCCCGCCCGTTTCGCCATGAGCTGCTGGGCGGGATAAGGAATCATCTTGTCGTCGCGGACTTGGAGATACCAACTGGGTTTCGACTTCCACGCCGGCTGCGTGACCGCGCCGCCAAGGGCGTCGACGCCCCACGGCACCTGGGAGTCGGCCATGAAAGCGGCGGTCTTCGGATCGACGTCGCCGGCGAAGGAAGCCGCGAATTTGATCTTGTCAAGAAATAGATAACCGCCGTTGGGCGGCAAAATCGGCGGCACCGGCGCGCCGGGCGGCGGATTGGCGATCAGCGCATTGACCGACTCGCCCGCGTCCGGGGCGAAGGCGGTGATGTAAACCAACGCCGCAACGTTCGGGTCGGTCCCTGCTTCGGTGATCACGACCCCGCCGTAGGAGTGCCCGACCAGGACTACAGGGCCGGGTTGGGAGTGGATCACCAACTTCGTTGCGGCCACATCTCCCATCAGCGAGATGGTCGGATTTTGCACGACGCTGACGTTGAAGCCGTCCTTCTTCAGGATGTCATAGACACCCCTCCAGCCGGCGCCGTCCACGAAGCCGCCGTGGACAAGAACGATATCGTTGATCTTAGGCATCGCCTCAACGCTCCGTTGCCGGCATTGGCTCTTCTTGCCATGCCCGAGCGCTACGAACTACGCAAGCAATCCCCGAAATCTCGACCGTTCACGCGTGAAGCTTGGAGGAAAACCATCACCCGTCCGCTAGCGGGCCAGCCCACGGCTGTCCGCGTGAATTCCGCTCCCCCGCCTGTCGGCATGAGCCCAGGCGGGCCACATATTTGTGACACAATTACTACAATGAAATGTCAGTTCGGCGAAAAGCGGGGCACCCATGCGGATGGAACGGCAAGCCCGGTCAAGCTCCCTAGCGTGGTCGAACCCGTTGGGCTGGTGGTGGGGTCTGTTGACCCTCGTCAGCGGCGCAAACATCACGGTTTGGCTCTGGCTGTACCACCAGCTCCACGACCATCCAGCCCGCGGTCTCGACAGCGCGTCCGGCATCGAGCCAATGCTGCTCCTCAGTGCGGCCTATGTTTTTGGTTGCGCATTCAGATCAATTCTTCCGCGTGCGGATGTTCAGCGGATATGTTTGTTCGATACGTGGCTGTCGAGCGTAGTCGTCGGACGCTCGGTGGCGACCGTGGCCGAGCTCTGCTTCGCGGCCCAGTGGGCTATCGTCCTGCACCAACTTGGCGTGATGACCGAAGCTGATACGACCCTGAATGCCGCATGCCTGGTCACGTCACTGATTCTCATCGCGCAATGCTTTTCATGGTATGCGGTGCTCACCACCAACTATTTGGGCAGCGCCATCGAAAATTCGATATGGGCCGTCGCCTTCTTTGCAGTTGCGATTGGCCTCTGCCGGTCGCTGCCGGACTTTGATGGCCTGGTTCGTGTGGTCCTTGCCGTCGCCATTGTCGGGATTGCAGGCTATCTAACCTTTCTCGTGACCGTCGACGTTCCGATGTATCTGCGGCGATGGCGGGCCGCGGCGGGCCATGGCGGCAAGCTTCTGCGACCACTCGAGGGCCTCCGTGACGTGAGCACGCGTTGGGTCGTGACGCACGATCTTGCTCAGTGGAAGAACGAGATTGCCTGGATGTCGCTTTATTTCAGTGTCGCGGTCTGGGCAAGCCTCGCACTATGCGTCTTCTACTCGCTCGAAAGTCATCTTGCGGGCTGTCGAACCCAGGCGACAGTGGCCAGCTGTGGCGTCGAAGAGCAATGGTTGGACAACAGCACCCGGTAATGCCGTGAAGGCAATTCATTCTCAAGTATTTGTTCGTTGGTCGCGGGCGGACCCGAGCTAAGGCAGCGCGAAGCGGAGAGTGCTCCCTTTCGGCTTTGCGACAGCGAGGTCCCGCTTTTCCCTTCCCCATATGTTTGGCAGGCGATCAAGGTCTGCTTTGGGGCACTTTCCGGACTCAAGTCGGACATCTCCCGAGGTCCGTGAAGGGCCGCGAACAGACATCGCCTGCCCTCGCCTGACAAAACCAAAGACCCCAGCAAGGGGGACCTTGCCGGGGTCTTCAGACGCTTTACAGCGCAGGCGCGAGGGCTCGGGGGCGAGGGGGAGCGCCTGTGCTGCGCTTACAACTTTGCGCCCGGCGCTTCCCAAATCTGTATCGAATTGCTCACTTCGATGGGTCGGCGGCGGGCGATGGATATCTTAGCGGCGATCGTCATAGCGATCGTCATGGCGATCGTCATGGTGATGGCGGTGTCGCGTGTACATGTAGAGGTCACCATGGTCCCGATGGCGGTGTCGCACGCCAACGCCAACGCCAACGTTGCCGACCTCAACTCCGACGTCTTCCGCGACGATCATTGGTTTGTCGCCGGCGCTCAAAGAGCCGGCAAATGCCGGCACCGTTAGGAGCGGAACGACAAAAAAGGCGAGTAAAGCATTCTTCATGACATTCTCCTGGGCTGGGACGCTCGCCGTCCCGACGCTCATCAGAATGCGCGTTTGGTGTTCCTGTAGTCTGTATAGAATTGACCAGCGCGCTATCTGGAACGATACCTCGCTGAGGCCGTTACCTTTAGACACAAAACAAAATAACGAGGATGCGGCAATGGACAAAGATCGAATCAAAGGCTCGGCCGAGCAGGCCAAGGGTGCGGTGAAAGAGACCGCCGGGAAGATTTTTGGCGATAAGAAGCTGGAAACCGATGGCAAGACCGACAAGGCTGCCGGCAAAGTGCAAAACGCGATCGTTGGATTAAAAGATGCGGTGCGCGGTAAATAACCTCAGCACCGTCAAATGAGACCTCCCATGGAATTGATCCTGATTATCGTTGTACTGGTGCTGCTGTTTGGCGGCGGCGGCGGGTACTTTGGTCGCGGCCGAGGGTATTGGTGATTGAACGCGGCCTGCGCTCAGGGACGGACTTCTGCATAATTCCGCAAAATCGCCCAGACTGCGGGCGTGGCGGCAGTCGCCGGTCTCAAGATCGTCAACCGTCTCCGCCCTTAATCTGCGGCTGGTCGCGCAGAACGACATTCAGCAATGAACTGTGGATTTCGATGCTGCCGTTATAGTCGATCAAGCCCAGCTTGCGAAATTTATTCATGAAGAAGCTCACGGGCGACCGGGTCGTTCCGATCATCTCCGCAGGCGTCTCCGGGCTGACTTTTGCTATGATCGGTTCCGGCCGGCCTTCCTTGCCAAAATTCGCCGGCAGGTGTGGGCGTGTCACTTCAGGAGTCTATCGCAGGCACTGACGCCATAAGAACGGCCACGGACCGGAGGCCTTGTTTTTGGGTTCGGTCCGCAGCCGCTTCGCTCTATGGTGCTCCCGTAGAGCGCACCTAACGCTAAATGCCAATCGGATCTCACTTCGGCGGATCGCGCGCTCGCGCGTTCAACAACAAATTCAGCGCACGACGCCGGTCGGACGTGAGCGATTTTGCTCAGAGTCCGGACGGACATAGGCGTAGCTGTCTAAACGATGACGCCAATGCGAACCGTGCGCGGTTAAAGAGTATGAACGCTCCAGCGAATTGGCCCCGCAATCGGCTGTTGCTGGCGTTGCCCTCCCGCAATCTCAAGCGGCTCAAGCCCGAGCTTGAACAGATTCGCTGCCAACGCGCGCAGGTCCTGATGGACGCCGATAGTGCGCTCAACCATGTGTTCTTCCCCGATGGCGGTGTCGTCTCGGTGGTGGCGGTTTATGCGGACGGCAGCATCATCGAGATGGCAACGATCGGAAGGGAGGGCTGCAGCGGCGTGCAAGCCATCTTGGGAGCCAAGCGCTCCTCGGTCCAGCTTCTCGTCCAAATCCCGGGGAGCGCCGCAAAGATGTCGCGCGCGGCGTTTACGCGGGCCATGCAGTCGATGCCGTCCTTCCGAAGTGTCATGGACGCTTACGTCCAAGCCTTTCTCGAACAGGTCATGGTGTCGGTCGCGTGCAACGGTGCGCACAGCCTCAAGCAGCGGCTGGCGCGCTGGCTGCTGATGATGCGTGACCGCAGTGACGGTGACGCGCTCCCTATCACTCAGAGCCTGCTCGCCGAAATGTGGGGGTCCAAAGGCCAAGCATCAGCAATGCTGCCCGGGAGTTCGAACGTGCCGGTTTGATCGAACGCGGCCGGCGGCAAGTCACGATACTTGATCGGCAGGGGCTCGCGGAGGCATCTTGCGAATGTTATCAATTGGTCCGGGCGCGCCTCGCTTTTCACCTTCCCAAGACATACGAGTGATATTGTCGCTACCCCGTATCGGTCATGTACATTACCGACAGCACCCCCCTAAACTGAGTTAGAATTCAGGGCGCCCAGGCAGGGTGGGCGGAGTGCCATCTCCAGCAACTGCTGTCGAGGATGAGCCCCGTCATCACAAGGTGCGCAGGAACCGGCCGTGAGCGAAGTCGACTGGATCTCGTAGAGACGATCCGTGAAGGCCTGCTCGTGCTCGATCCCGACCTGACCGTCCGGTTTGTGAACCGTTCCTTTGGCGACACATTCGCAGTCACTCCAGAGGACACGGTCGGCCGCAAGCTCTATGAGCTCAGCAACGGACAGTGGGACATTCCCGAGTTGCGCGCCTTGATCGAAACCATCCTTCCTGAACGTGACACGATCGAGGCCTTCGAAGTGGACCGCGTCTTCCCGTCGATTGGACGACGGGTGATGCTGCTCAATGCGCGGAAGGTCTATCGGGCCGGCAGCCACACAAACCAGGTCTTGGTGGCGATCCAAGACGTGACCGAGCAAAGGAGACTCGAACACGAGCACGCGGCGGCGCACGAGCGTATCGCGGCGCTGCTGCAAGAGCTCGGCCACCGTATCAAAAACAGCCTGCAGATTATTGTTGCCATGGTCAGCCTAGAAGCGCGGAACCACAAGAGCGGCGAGGGCAAGGCGTCGCTTGAGAGGGTGTCGCATCGCATCGCCGCCCTCGGGCGCCTCTATTCCATGCTAGGGGAAACCAATTCGGTTGAGCAGGTCGATGCGGCGAGCTATCTGGAGGCATTGTGTCGCGATCTGATCGAGTCAGTGCAAAAAGAAAATGGCACCTCCATCGCGCTCACAACCGACATCGAGAGCGAGCCCCTGCCGGTCGATCGCGCGATTCCGCTCGGGCTCATTGTGAACGAGCTCGTCACGAATGCCGTCAAATATGCATTCCCGAGCGAGACCAGGGGCACGGTCGCGGTGACGCTAAAGCGCACTCCGGGAGAGCTTCGCCTGACGGTCTCCGATGACGGCAAGGGGGTCGATCGTCGACGCTCGGATTCCGGGCTCGGCGGCCGGTTGGTCGATACCTTTGCGCGACAGCTCGGCGGCCAGGTGGCGCGGGAGAGCGGCAACACGGGAACCATCGTGTGTCTGACATTGCCTTCGCGTGAAACCTCGTAAGATCTACGCGCGTGAGGGGTATCCCTCACGATAAGGAGGGCCTGCAATGGAACGCAAAGGAAAGCTTCCGTTCGATCCCAAAGTGTTTCTCTCGAAGGTAAGTGGCGGGCGAGCCATTCACGATTATCGAAAGGATAAAATTGTCTTCAGGCAGGGCGATCCTGCGGACGCCGTTTTTTACATCCAGAAAGGCAAGATCAAGCTCACCGTCGTTTCCGAGCGGGGCAAGGAAGCAGTCGTAGGAATTCTTGAACCTCGTCACTTTTTCGGCGAAGGATGTCTGAATGGCCATCCGCTGCGTGTCACAACGGCTACGGCAATCGAGCAATCCCTGATTACACGTATCCCCAAAGCAGAAATGATTGCTACTTTGCACAATCAGCCGGAATTTTCTGAATTGTTCATGGCTGATCTGTTGAGCCGGAACAGTCGAATTGAAGAGGACCTCATCGATCAACTATTCAATTCAAGCGAGAAACGGCTGGCGCGGGTCCTTCTGCTTCTGGCGAATTTCGGCAAAGAAGCCACGATTGAGCCGATCATCGGGAAGTTCAGTCAGGAAACCCTAGCGGAAATGATTGGCACCACCCGGTCGCGCGTGAGCTTTTTCATGAATAAATTTCGCAAATTGGGTTATATCGAATACAACGGTAAACTGGAAATCCGCAACTCGCTATTGAACGTGGTCTTGTACGACAAGCCTGAGATCAGGAAGCGCGACGCGAGCGAAGGACAGCGATAGCTTCCCACGCTCAGGTCCGAAGTGGGTCAGACTCGGTCATTGGGCGACGTCGCCTGCATGTCCGGTTTTACTCACAAGCGGACATTGATCGAGGAAAAGCGGAAGCACTCATGACAACCCCGTGCTCCGTTACGCGTTTGCGGCAGTCCGGCTAAAGTGAGCCCTTAGTCGGCTTGCCTAACCAACGCCCCCGGGAGGGCCTACGTCTTCTTGACAAACAGCTGGCACCAGCCGTTCGGACTGATGTGGCCTTCGACGAATTTGCACGCATTCGGCGGTTGAAAGTTGGCGCAGCCCGCGCAGCGCTGGTCGCCCTTCGGCGTGTCCTGATAGTTGGCGGTCGCCGCGCTGATCTTCACCTGCGCCGCCGTTTGCGAGACCACGGTAGCGGTCGCGCCGAGCGCAAGCGCTGTGCCTGTAAGCACTACGCGGCGTGAGATGCGTTGGCGATCGTTCCTGCCGCTATTCATGATCGACTCCCATCAGGCTTAGTGCTCGTGCCACTCCGTTCGCGCGGCGGCTAAGGGGCTCATCCGCCACGAAGGCGGCCAAGTTAGCGCCGTGTACACTAATCGTCCCGATGTTGTGGGCCTGGTCGACCTAGCCGGGAGCATCTTGGCGTTGGACGCGATATGCCGATTTCTCCGCTTGCGCGCTCCCTATGAGACCTTAAACCTATTGCTGAACGGTCTTCGTGATCTAGCCTAGGGCGGATCCCCTGCTGCGATGTTTCTTCCTCTTGAACGCACCAATGGTCGACGCCCTGATGTGCCGACAGTGATGGCAGCAAAAGGGATGCTCGCCGCCGTAATGCACAGACAACAAGCGGCAGGATTGACACGGGATGCCGCCGCCAGATGGTTCGTTGAACACACCTCGCCGACGCTGGCGGCGCGCATTTCGGGAAAGCCGCTTACTCGCCGAGACTAGATGCATATGAGCACGCTCGAAGACTGCATTGGCATGTGTGGCTTGACCGAAGAGGCTATTGCCGAGCATGAACATCTGCCGGAATTCGCCGCTACGGCTCTCGCTCATAACGTCATAGTTGGAACCACGCACAGATCGAGGTGGGCATGGAGGCGGCTTGCGCCTGCCGAAGCGCGATTTATTACCCGCTCTGCGATCTCATTTGTCGGGTAACTTGTGGCCATTTGCCTGAAACTTTTGGCCGAATTCCTTGAGTTTGCCGCCGCCAGCGGGATTTTCGTGGCATTGTCCGCAAGGCAAACCCGTCTGCTCGGCGAATACAGGTGTCGCGGCAACTTTTCGAGGCAAGACGATCAACACTGTGGCCGCCATCCAAGTCGCCATCGCCACGGTAAAAGCCCCCGCGATGCCGAGCAACAGGATGTTCCGCATATCTGTTACCTCCGGTTGACCTGAAAGCCTAAGCCACACGCTGTCCGTCTCGAAAATCATATCCGAGCCTAGCGATGATTCAATTGGGGAGGGATAACCTATCAACTCCGAAGAATGTTCCTGATACCCGCTAACTATTCGGCTTAGTTCCTTGCGAAGGCGCGGATACATTCTCAAATGCTGTAAGCGTAGGCCATGAGGCTGCGTGATCGGAGGCCCCGAGGGCAGACCGTTCGCATGTCGCTCAAACAGGAGGTCATGCTATGCGTAGCGTTCGACACCGCGACCGCTACAAACTCCGGCGAACTTGTGCCTAGCTGTCTGAAGATAATGAATAGGGCACGCCGCGCGCACCTGTTGGAAGGTGCCGCACCGGCAGAGACGAACACCCAGCCGAATCGCAAATTCAGAGAGGAGGGTCTGGCAAATTAGGGCAGAGGGCTGGGAAGTAGGACTCCATGGACCGCGTCCGTACAACTAGACGATCGATTCCATGAAAGTTGTCAGTTGTCATAAGGGGGGATTCATCTTGGTTTTCGGATTCCCACATATGTCGCGCGTGCCCACAAGAGAACGGGATGAGAAGTCATGGCAGCGTGGCGG
>Ga0210408_10003791_pt1 | contig 13772 bp, 16 predicted proteins | sample IncBWH4MmetaG_FD_155471 | JGI IMG/M metagenome (GOLD analysis project Ga0210408, IMG submission 155471) | Forest soil microbial communities from Barre Woods Harvard Forest LTER site, Petersham, Massachusetts, United States - Inc-BW-H-4-M | ecosystem: Environmental > Terrestrial > Soil >...
CCGGCCCCGCTCCCGCCTTGCGGATGCGGTCGAGGCGCGATTGCATCTGGCGACGCGGATCGTGCATGACTTCCGCGGGCATGGCGGCCGAGAAGACGTTCGCGATCTGGCTGTCGAGCACGGCCGTTTCGCGCTTGGCCTGACGAATTTGCAGCGCCTGGGCGGCAACGTGCACGACGAGCAACCCCGCCGCCAGGAGCGCCGCGGTGCGCCACCGGCGCCACCGCGCGCCATAGTCGGTGACGCGGGCGAAGTCGCCTTGCAGGAGGTTCACCGCATCGGTTGATTGCACTTCTCGCGCCAGCCACGGCAGCGGCCCGTCCGGCAGAAGCTGTACCTTGAGCGAATCGAATTTCTCGGCCAGTTGCTCGAACTCGCCTTGGCATAGCGCCCAATCCTCGCGGGTGACGTAAAGAACCGCGCTTTCCAGGAGTTTCGGTTGCGAGGCGGTATCCAGCGGATCGGCAATCACGCCGGCGACGGCCAGGGCCTCGCTGACCGGCGAGAGTTCCACGGCGAAAGGCAGCGCCCCGGGACGCCGCACCGCGAGCCGTCCCTTCTCCAGCCACAGCACGGTTTGGCCGGGGTTTTCCGGCATCAGCGAGATGTCCGGATAGATGGCCGACGGCTCGAGACCGGCGGTGGTCAAGGCCGACACCCAACTTTGCAGAACCGTGCGTGAGACCACGGCCACGGGCGTGCCGCCGCCGGGCCGGCGCCGGCCGATCGCAAAGTTCAAGTGATCGATATCTTCGGTCAGCTGTTCTTCCAGCGCGAAGGGCACCGCCCGCGCGAGCTTGACGCCGCTGCCGGGTGGCAATTCCGGTTCGGCCAACAGAATCTGCGTTGCCGGCGCGAGTGCCACCACCTTGCGGCTTCCGGATACCGCCGCCGCCAGGGTCAGCGGTCCTCGCTGCCGGGTCGTGGGCGAACCGGCCGCCTCGTCGATCACGAGCCACTCGGTCTCGTCCTGGCCGGGCGACGGAAGGCGTAACAGTAGAATTTGCGGCATGCGGCTAAGGGGTTCCGAAAGAGCGCAGCAGCGGCGTTACCCTGCCACTACCCCCGCCGCGCAACAAAAGACTGTACAAGGTGAACTCCGTAGTGCCAAGGGTGACATGCGTGGTCAGGCGGAAATAGTCGCTCTTGGTGCCATAGTATTTGGATAACGCCGTGCGCTTGGGTCCGAGGATATTCCCGAAGGACGTCGCGTCGGGGAAACAGCCTGTTTTGCGACCGCTGGCCAGCACTTCCGGGGTGTACTCGCCGCTCGCGTTGGCCAGCAGGCTTTCGAGAACGGGTGCGGATGCCGTGCAGATATTGATCGTCGCGGTCGCCGTCGGCAAAGCCGTCACATAGGGCGCGATCTTGCGATAACGGTCCGCGCCGAATCCGGGTAGGTTCATCAATTCGCTGGGCGACATCATGGGCCAGTTGCCGGTGCGGTAGGGCGGAGTCTGCGACGTGTAGACCTGGTCTTCGGCGCCGTCCGGACTACCGGGAGTATCGTCGGCATCGATCCAATCGCGCGCGATGGCAGCCCACTTCGGTTCCACGCCGACGGCTGCCAGCAAGTGTTGAAATTGCTCCAGAGGCTGGGGATCCTGGATGGGGGGCTGAGGCAGCCCGCCCCGCGCTCCGCCGCCCTGCGGCGGCGCGGCCTCAATGACATGTGCCAAGTTGTTCAAATTGAAGCGGCCCTGCATGTCTTCCAATTCGCCCTGCAAGATGCCGATGGGCTCTCCCTCGGGGTCGTTCGGGGGAGTGATCGGCAAGGGTTGCGTGGGCTGCGCCCAAGCTCCGGTGAGCGCGGTTTGCGTGGGGCTGGTCTGCGCATCCTGCACCAGCACGCCGGCCGCCAGCGCTTCGGCGCCGAGGCCGAAGTGCAGCGCTTGCTCCGCGGCCAGCACACCCATGGCACGCCGACGCTCGAGAAATCCGTCGAAGGTCAACTTCGACGCCAGAATGGTGGCGAGCGCCACTAAAATGAGCGCAATGATGAGCGCCACACCGCGCTGCCTTGCCATGGGCTTCACCCGGCGACCTCGATGAGTCGGCGAATGCGTCCCCAATCCTTGAATTCGATGATGAGTTCCACGGCCACCGGCCGGGTCCACCAGCTGTCGGGCTGCGGCAGGCCGGGCGGCGGCCACTGGCTCTGCCAGACTTGGTTGCCGTCGAGGTAGCGTAGTTGGATTGCCTTGACACCGGTGAACAGGTCCTGAACCACCGGCTTGTTGCCTTGCACGGTGTCCAAGTTGATCTGGTAGCTGCGCTGGAGCACGTCATTGACCAGGCCGTACGACACGCGTTGCAAGGTGCTGCGCTGCTGGCCGGCCGTGTTCGACCAACCGGCGCGCGTCAAATCGACGATGGACGCCACGCTCGAACTCGTGCCGGAGCCGAAGTTGGAGCCTGAGGCGGTTCCCGAATCAAAGCTCTGGCTGACGAAGCTTTGACTGACGAAGCTCTGGCCGGAGCCGGAACCCGAACTCGTGCCGGTCACGGCGCTCAACGTGCCGATTCCCCCCGTGCCCCGCATGGCCGGCAACCGGCCCTGACCCAAGATGTCGCGCACGGGGCGCGGCACCGCTTCCGCGAAGTCCTGCACCATCATGCGCATCCCAAATTCGATCTCGCGCGAGCGCTTCATCGACTCTTCGGTGCGTTCGGCGGAGATGCGCGCGGCGCGGTATGTTCCGTAACCCAACGCGGACATGATTCCCAGAATCAGCAGCGCAACCATGATCTCGATCAGAGTGAAACCGGCAACGGCGCAGCGGGACGACTGTCGCGTCGCGCCGCTCATTTTGTGCCTCGGGCCATTCATTGGGTTGGAGTTGAAGTCGGAGGCGGCGTGAAGGTCGGCGTCCGACCGTTGCCCGGGGGAGGGGTCGGCGTGACCGTGCCGGGCGCCGTTGCGCTCGGGGTTGTGCCGGGCGTCGCGCCCGCGGGCGCGGTGCTGCCGCTGGTCCAGTCGACATTGGAGCCGCCGGGTGTGGACAGCACGGAGGTACCTAAAAAACCGGTGGATTCGGCCAAGGGGTTGCCTTTGGTCTTGGCGTCCCCGGCATAGACGCGTACCACGACGCGCTTCATGCTGCTGATGGACGTGTCAAAATAGCGGGTGTCGTAGTGCCAGGTTCGTTTGGCGAAATTGACCTCGCCGGTGTCGGTGTTTTGGCCAAATTTGACGAGATTCAAGCGCACCTCGGAGAGCCGATTGAGCGCCATCCACTGTGCGAGAGTTTTGTCGCGCAGGGCGCCGGTGGTGCGTGCCGTGCTGCTCACCGCGATCATCAACGCCGCCAGACCCATCGCGACGATCACCAACGCGACCAGGACCTCGACCAGCGTGAAGCCGCCGGTGCGTGGGTCATTGCGCGGCGGTCGGCGATTCAAGTGCTCTTCTCCGATTGATTCGTGCTGGTGCGCGTGACCTTGCCGAGCGCGTCGCCGTCCACCGAGGCCTTCGCCGTGGTTCCATCCCGCAACAACGTCAGGCGAAACGGCGTCCCTTCGCCGCTCGCCGCGATGGCCACCTGGGGTCCGGGAGACGTTTCATCGCCCGCCAATTTGCGGTCGATGGGTTTGATCACCACGATCTGGGAATCGAGCTGCAGCTGGAAACTTAGGCCTTTGGGCAGGTCGCGACGGCGAAATTCATGCTCTTGATCGAACGCCCTCCATCGATCGCGGCGCGGATCGTACACGATGAATTCATAGGCGGCAGGCTCGATTCGCAAGCCGAAATCCCGGCCCTCGAGCAGCGCGCGCTCATGCAGCAGGCCGATCAGACCCTCGATGCGGCGGCTCTCTTCGTCGAGCTGGGAGTCGCGCCCCGTGACACCGACCGACAATGCGGCGAGCGAGACCACGACGGCAATGATCACGACCACCACCAATATCTCGACGAGCGTGAAGCCCTTGCTGCGCATTGCGGCACCGCTTTGCGGTGTTTATCTCTGATCGAGAGTGGCGGTGCTGATGTCCGCGTCGTAGCCGTCACCGCCGGGTTTGCCGTCGCGGCCGTACGTCGTGATCTCGTAGTCGCGGCCGTCGCTGCCGGGGCTGGCGTAGATATACACGTTTCCCCACGGGTCCTTGGGTAGGGACTTCAAATACCCGCTGGGAGCATAGTTGGTGATGGTGGGGTCCGCCGGTTGTTTCACCAGCGCCTGCAGGCCCTGTTCAGTCGTGGGGTACTTGAAGTTGTCCAGGCGGTACAGGTCCAAGGCGGTCTGAATGGCTCGAATGTCGCTTTGCGCCCTCTTAACCTTGGCGACGTCGACTTTATCTATAATTTGAGGCACCACGAGGGCGCCGAGCACCGAGAGAATGACCACTACGACCATGATTTCAATAAGGGTAAAACCGCGTTGGCGATTACGCATTGTGACCTCGAAAATTCCCCGGATGATACCAAAATAAGGGATGCCGATGCCCGGTGACGCCGCAATCCGCCTCGCGCAGCTCGCGGCCGCCTTACAGTTGGATCGCGGCCGCTGGATTTGGTTGCTGGCATTTTTGCTGGTGTTGGATGCCGTGTTGGGTCTTGGCGACAGCGTCGGCCAACTTCTGCGCTATGACCGCAGCGCCATCGCAGCCGGCGGATGGTGGCGGTTGCTCACAGCCCACATCGTGCATCTCGATGTTCACCACTTGGTTCTGAACGAGTTGGGCTTGGTGTTGATGTGGTCGCTGTTTGCACACGACTACGACGCCGTGGAGTGGTGCGCGATCGTGTTGGCCGGCGCGTTGGCGATCAGTTCGGGCCTGTGGTGGCTGAGTCCCCGCGTCAGCTGGTACGTCGGCGCCTCGGGGGTTCTGCATTCGGTGATGGCCGCCGGCGCTGCGAAGCATCTGGTGGAGCGCTCTTGGGACCGATGGATCCTCATTGTCGGTCTGTGCGCCAAGCTTGCGTGGGAGCAATGGCACGAGTCGGCGGCGGTTTTGATCGTCGTCGACGCGCATCTGTATGGGGCCTTGTGCGGATTTGCCGTAGGGGCTGCACTGTCGCTGCGGACCGCTATAATTCGCCACCGCTCCCGCGCCTAGAGGCCCAAAGTCAATGTCACTTGCGTTTGTCTTTCCCGGTCAAGGTTCACAGTCCGTCGGTATGCTCTCCGCGCTGGCAAAGATTTCACCGGTGATTGAGTCGACCTTTGCCGAGGCCTCGGCGGTGCTGGGATACGATCTTTGGCGGCGATGCCAGGAAGGACCGGTTGAATCGCTCAATTCCACCGAATGCACGCAACCCGCGATGTTGACGGCAGGCGTCGCCACCTATCGTCTCTGGCTCGCGCGAGGGGGCCCGGCACCGCAGTTGATGGCGGGTCACAGTCTCGGTGAATTCACGGCGTTGGTTGCCGGCAACGCCCTGGACTTCAGCGCCGCTGTCGGTCTCGTCAGGCACCGCGGCGAATTGATGCAGGCGGCCGTGCCGCCGGGATTTGGCGCAATGGCGGCGATCCTCGGACTCGAGGACATCGATATCGACGAAGCGTGCCGCGAGGCCGCACAGGGTGAGGTGGTGGAGGCGGTTAACTTCAATGCGCCCGGACAGGTCGTCATTGCGGGTCATGCGGCCGCGGTTGCGCGTGCCATTGCGATTGCCACGGCGAAGGGGGCCCGGCGCGCGATAGAGTTGCCCATCAGCGTACCCGCACACAGTTCTCTGATGCAGCCGGCGGCGGAGCTGCTGCGCGTGCGGCTCGAGAGCACCGCCTTTGCAAGCCCTTTCGGCGTCGTCGTCTACGGCGTCGATGTCAAGGCGCATACGAGCCCGGAAGGCATTCGTGCCGGGCTGGTCAAACAGCTGTATACGCCGGTGTATTGGGCGGCGACCGTGCGCACGATGATCACGGCAGGCGCGACCGAGATCGTGGAATGCGGTCCGGGCAAGGTATTGACCGGCTTGAACCGGCGCGTCGATAAGAACCGGGACCTCAAAATGCTGGCGCTGGAGGATCCCAGGGCCCTGGAAGAAGCGCTTGCTTCAATAACACCCTCATGAGGATGGGCACCATGCTGAACGGAGAAATTGCCTTGGTGACCGGAGCGACGCGCGGCATCGGCGCGGCCATCGCCGAGCGCCTCGCGCGAGACGGGGCCCGAGTCATCGGTACCTCCACCACACCGGAGGGGGCTCATCGGATCACTGCAAGCCTGAGCGCACACGGGGGACGCGGCACGGTTCTCGACGTGGTGAAGCAGGAATCGATCGAGGCAGCACTCGAGGAGATTGAGGCCAAGGAAGGGGCCATCGGCATTCTCTGCAATAATGCCGGCATCACGCGCGACACCTTGCTGCTGCGTATGAAAGAAGAGGATTGGGACGCCGTGCTCGACACCAATCTGGCGTCGGTATTCCGGCTCTCCAAGGCCGTTTTGCGCGGCATGATGAAAGCGCGCAAGGGCCGCATCGTCAGCATCACCTCCGTCGTGGGCGTCACGGGAAATCCCGGACAGGCCAACTATGCAGCCGCCAAGGCGGGAATCATCGGGTTCACGAAATCGCTGGCTCGGGAGGTGGGCTCGCGCGGCATCACGGTCAATGCGATCGCACCGGGCTTCATCGACACCGACATGACCCGGGTTTTGACCGAGGCGCAGCGCGCCGCCTTGAATGCCCAGATACCCTTGGGAAGGCTGGGCCAGCCCGCCGACATTGCAGCCGCGGTGGCGTTTCTCTGTTCCCCCGACGGAGCCTATATCACCGGCGAGACCTTGCATGTGAACGGCGGGATGTACATGTCTTGAGGTCTTTGCGCCCTAACTCGTCCGGATTTGTCAATACGAATGGGGGAGGCCAGATGTCAAATATGCGTTCCAGGTAGCCGCCGTCGCCGTGTTCACATAAAATACGCGCCCGTCGATTCCTTAAGGCTGGTCGCGGGCTTTTGTCAGTCAGTGCATAAATAGCAAATCCGAGAGGACACCATAACGATGAGTACTGTTGAGCAGCAGGTTAAGAAGATCGTGGCCGAACAGTTGGGCGTCAAAGAAGAAGAAGTCACCAACGACGCCTCGTTCGTCGACGATCTAGGTGCAGACTCGCTGGATACGGTTGAACTGGTGATGGCGCTCGAGGAAGAGTTCGAGACCGAAATTCCCGACGAGGACGCCGAAAAAATCACCACGGTTCAGCAGGCCATCGACTATATCAATTCGCACAAGGGCAAGGCCTAAACCCAATTGGGCGAGCCGCCGTTGAGCAAGCGACGCGTCGTTGTTACTGGACTCGGAATCGTCTCGCCGGTGGGCAATGACGTAAAGAGCGCGTGGGCCGCCATCCTGGCCGGCCGCAGCGGTATCGCGCCAACGGCGCGTTTCGATACCGCGAATTTTCCATCGCATTTCGGCGGCGAAATCCGCCAGCTGGATCTCGAACCCTATATGAGCCCGAAGGACGCGCGCCGCATGGACGCCTTCATGCAGTACGGGGTGGTGGCCGGCATGCAGGCCATGCGCGATTCGGGACTGGAAGTGACCGAGGCCAATTCCGATCGCATCGGTATAATGATGGGGTCCGGGATGGGCGGACTCGAGTCGATCGAAGAAGCCTACGACAGGTTTCTCGATACGCATTCGCCGAAGAAGGTTTCGCCGTTTTTCATTCCCGCCAGCATCATCAACTTGGTCAGCGGACATCTGTCGATCGTATTCAAGGTGACGGGTCCGAATCTTGCCGTTGCCACCGCGTGCACCACATCGACTCACTCGCTCGGATTGGCGATGCGGCTCATTCAATATGGCGACGCCGACGCGATGCTGGCCGGCGGCTCGGAAATGTCGACCTGCCCCACCGGCATGAGCGGCTTTGCCCAGGCCAAGGCCTTATCCCAGCGCAATGAGGACCCCGAAGCGGCCAGCCGCCCCTGGGACAAGGACCGCGATGGCTTCGTCATGGGCGACGGCGCAGGCGCGATGATGCTCGAGGAGTACGAGCAGGCAAAGGCTCGCGGGGCGAAGATCTATGCCGAGATCGTCGGATTCGGGATGAGCGGGGATGCGTTCCACGTCACGGCACCGCCGGAGAACGGCGAGGGTGCCCGCAAGGCCATGGCCAAGGCGCTCATCGATGCTCGATTGAATCCGGATCAGGTGCAGTACGTCAATGCGCACGCCACCTCCACCGAATTGGGCGATCGCGCGGAAACGACCGCGATCCGCCGCGCCTTTGGGCCGGCGGCCGATAAATTAGCCGTCAGTTCCACCAAATCGATGACCGGCCATCTGCTCGGCGCCGCCGGAGCCGTCGAGTCGATTTTCTCGGTGCTTGCGCTGCGCGATCAAGTCGCGCCGCCCACCATCAATTTGGCGCAGCCCGGCGAGGGCTGCGATCTCGACTACGTTCCCAACACCGCGCGTCCCATGTCGATCGAATACGCGCTGTCCAATTCTTTCGGGTTCGGTGGCACCAACGGTTCGCTCATTTTCCGCCGAACTTGAGCCGCTGACTCTCATCGAGAAGTTTCCGGAGTTCTATCCGGGACTTCTCGAGAGCGGTGCCGGCTTAGGCAAGGCACGCGGCGACCGCTGCGGCGGCAGCCGGTTCGACATCCTGCCCATGGCCAGCGGCGAATGCCTGCGGCTGGGATCGGATGCTCAGTTGTCCGGTCCGCACGCGGGCCCATCCGGCTTTCTCACCGCGCTGGAGAATTGGTGGGCCGCCTTGCGCACGCCCGAGGCGGGATCCCCTTTGCCGTTCACGGGCGGCTGGCTGCTGTACTTGGGCTATGAGCTGGCATCGGAAATCGAACCTCGGCTGCGGCTGCCGCGCAGCGCCGATCCGGTGACGGCATTGGCGATCCGGGCGCCGGCGGCCTGGGTCCGCGATCGCGCGACCGGTCAAGCCTGGCTCATTGCCGAGACTGAGCGCGAAGCCTTGCTCGACGAATTTGAGAGCCGCGTGCAGGGCCTGAAGGAGCCGCAGGGAACCAGCGCCGCCGTGTTCCTCATCGAAGAGGAAGAATCCGAGGCGTTTCTCAGGGCGGTGCGCCAAGCCCTCGAGTACATCGCGGCGGGCGATGTGTATCAGGCGAATTTATCAAGGGGTTGGCAGGGCAGAGCGGCGCTGCAGGTCGATCCCGTCCGGATTTACCAGCGCCTGCGCGCCACCAATCCCAGCCCGTTCGCGGCGCTGCTGCAATACCCGGATTTCGCCTTGCTGAGTTCCTCCCCCGAGCGCCTGCTGTCCATTCGCGGGAACATCGTTTCCACCCGCCCGATCGCCGGAACCCGGCCGCGCGGGGCCACTCCGGGGGCCGATGCGGCACTCGTCCGATCCCTCCTGGATAACGAGAAGGAACGCGCTGAACATGTCATGTTGATCGACCTGGAGCGCAATGATTTGGGAAGGGTGTGCGTCGGCGGCTCCGTGCGGGTCGACGAGTACATGAGCGTCGAGACCTATGCGCACGTGCATCACATCGTCTCGAACGTGAGCGGCCGGTTGCGCAGCGACGTGTCGCCCATCGGCGTGATCCGCGCGCTGTTTCCCGGCGGCACGATCACCGGATGTCCCAAGGTTCGATGCATGGAAATCATCGCCGAGCTCGAGGGAGTCGGGCGCGGGGCCTACACCGGATCGATCGGCTATTTGAACCGCGACGGCAGCTGCGATCTCAATATCCTGATCCGCACCATCACCGCGCAGGGCGGGCTGTTCAAGTTTCGCGCCGGCGCCGGAATCGTGGCGGATTCGAACCCTGCGCAAGAATTGGCCGAGACTCGCGCGAAGGCAGAGGGCCTGCTGCGCGCGTTGGCTGCGCCGCCTTGAACACCTGGATCAACGGCCGGAAAGGCACGCGGATCGACTCTCGGGATCGCGGATTGCAGTACGGCGACGGCGTTTTCGAAACCATGCGAGTCCGCCGCGGCCAGGTCCGGCTCCTGCACTATCACCTCGAACGGCTCTTCGCCGGGTGCCGGCAACTTCAGATCGCGGGCCCCTCTGCGCTCGCGCTGCGTCGGGAAATCGAACGAATAGCGGCGCTTCGTCCCGAAGGCGTCTTGAAGCTGATCGTCACACGCGGCGGCGGTTCGCGCGGCTATCGGCCGACGGGGCGCGAACGATGCACGCGCATTCTCAGTCTGCATGTCCTGCCGCGGGGCGTTCTGACGGACGCAGCGGTGCCGGCGCGAGTGCGCCTGTGCGCGACGCCGCTCGGGCAGAACCCCGGGCTTGCCGGTCTCAAGACCCTCAATCGCCTGGAATCGGTGGTTGCTCGCGCCGAATGGAGCGATGCACGGATATGGGAGGGATTGATGCGGGACGTGGACGAGAACATCGTCTGCGGTACGATGTCGAACTTGTTTCTCAGGCGCGGATCATCGTTGATGACGCCGGTGCTCGATCGATGCGGCGTGGCGGGCGTGATGCGCCGCTGGGTGCTGGAATCGGCGCCCCACCTGCGCTTGATCCCGGTGGAGCGGCGCATCGGCTGGCAGGAACTGTGCGGCGCCGAGGAGGTGTTCTTGAGCAATGCCGTCGTAGGATTAAAATCGGTCGGCGTGATCGAGCGGGGGAGGGAGCGGCTGCGCCGCTCCGCGTTCGACACTGCGAATCTGCTGCGCGCCCGGTTGGAGTCGCTGTGAGCCGGGCATGGCGCGCAGCTGGCGTCCTTGGCGTGCTGCTGGGCGCGGGCGCCGCTACCGCGGTTTGGTTCGCAGTGCGCAGCCTCGATGAGGCGCTGCCTCTCGCGGCGCCGCTTCGGTTCAATGTGGCGCCCGGGGCCAGCTTCGCCCGGGTCGCGGCGGAATTGGCCGCGCAGGGTGTGATTGCCAACCCGCGGGCCTGGGTCGTCTATGCGCGAGTTCGCCGCCTCGCTCCGGCAATCAAGGCGGGAGAATATGAAATTCAGCCGGGAACGACGCCGCGCGAGTTGCTGGCGAAGTTGGTCAACGGTCAGGTGCTGCTGCATTCCTTCACCATTGTCGATGGCTGGCGCGTGCAGGATTTGCTCGGCGCTTTGCGGCGCAGTCCCGACATCACCTCCACCCTGGCCGACAAGGCACCGAATCTCATGGAAAAGCTCGGGCTCGCCGGCGTGGATCCCGAGGGTCAATTCCTTCCCGAGACTTATCGATTCGTCGGCGGCACGACCGACCTCGAGCTCCTGCGTCAGGCACACGCCGCTCTCGAGCGAGAGGTGGACTCGGCCTGGAAGGATCGAGATCCGCTCCTGCCGCTGCACAACTCCCATGACCTATTGATCATGGCGTCAATCGTCGAAAAGGAGAGCGGCCTGCCGCAGGAGCTCGGGCTCATCGCCGGTCTGTACTTGCATCGGCTGTCCATCGGCATGCGCCTGCAAGCCGACCCAACCGTGATCTACGGATTGGGAGAGCGCTACGACGGCGACATACGAACCGTGGACCTGCGCACCGACGGGCCCTACAACACATACACGCGCGCCGGATTGCCGCCCACGCCGATCGCCTTGGCCGGCGCCGCGGCCATTCGCGCGACCGCGCATCCGCAGAAAACCGATGCCATCTATTTTGTCGCCTCGCCGAAGGGCGATGGCAGCCATGTATTCTCTTCCACGCTGCAGCAACACAACGCCGCGGTTGCGTCCTACCTTGCGCATCTGCGGCAGAAGACGGCCGGGGACGGAGCCCGATGAGCGCGATCCCAGGGCGTCTTTTGACCATCGAGGGGATCGAGGGTGTGGGTAAAACCACGCAGGTGGCGCGGCTCTCCAAAGCCTTGACCGATCGCGGCATAGACCATGTGCTGACCCGCGAGCCCGGCGGCACGCCCTTGGCCGAGAGCATCCGCGACATCGTGCTCAATGTGCGCAACGAGGCGCTGCCGGCCACGGCGGAACTGCTGCTCATGTTTGCCGCGCGAGCCGTGCATTTGACCAACCACGTTGAACCTCACCTCATGGCGGGCCGGTGGGTGGTGTGCGACCGGTTCACCGACGCCACCTATGCTTATCAGGGAGGCGGCCGCCGCCTGAATGCCGACCACATCCGGCAGCTGGAAACCATGGTGCAAGGCGCACGCCGCCCCGATTTGACCGTATTGCTGGATGCGCCGGTTGAACAGGCGTTGCAGCGGGCGCGGCAGCGCAACCCCGGCGCCGCCTCGGATCGCTTTGAAAGCGAACGCGCCGAATTCTTCGAGCGCGTCCGCGGCGTATATCTTGCGCGGGCCGCGGCCGAACCCGGCCGAATCGCCTGCGTCGATGCCGGCCAATCCGCCGATGCGGTTGCGGCGCGAATCCTCGAGCTGCTGGTGGAGCGATCGTGGATTTCTTGAGCGCCGATGCTTTGCCGTGGCTGCACGGCGCGCAGCAGCGCCTGCGCGCCGCACTCGCTGCGCAGCGACTGCCGCACTCCCTGTTGCTGCTGTCGGTCCCGGGACTGGGCGCGGAGCAACTGGCGAATTGGACCACCGCACTGGCGTTATGCGACTCGCTCGAGTCGCGTCCGTGCGGCGTGTGCGCATCCTGCCGGCTGCTGCGCGCGGACACACATCCGGATTCGCACCTGGTGCGCCTCGAGGAGGATGCGCGCCAGATCAAGGTCGACCAGGTGCGTGACCTGATCGACTCGCTGTCGCTCAAGAGCTATCGCGGCGGTTACAAGGTGGGCGTCATCGAGGGCGCCGAGTCGCTCAACGCCAATGGCGCCAACGCCTTCTTGAAAACGCTGGAGGAGCCGACCGCCGACACCGTGCTGATCATCATTGCGCGGCCGAGCCACCGCTTGCCGGCGACCGTCGTCAGCCGCTGTTTGCGCCTCACGCTGCAGCCGCCCCCGAAAGAGGTCGCCATCGCATGGCTGAAGGCGCACACCGGCGCCGCGCCCGGCGCCGGATCCGAGTCCGCCGCCGAAGCCGTGGCCGCCTCGTCGGCCGCGGGATCGTGGGATGCGGCCTTGGATCTGGCCGGCGGCGCGCCGCTGCGGGCTGCGGAACTGCACGCGTTGGGGATCGCGCCGCTCGATGCGGACATGCGCGAATCCTTACGCCAATTGGCGGCCGGTGCGGTGGATGTGACTTTGCTGGCGGAGCGCTGGATGAAATCCGATCCGGAACTGCGCATCACTTGGCTTGAGAACTGGATCACACAGTGGGTACATGCATCGCTCGGCGGCGCCGCTTCGCATCAAAGTGCGGAACCGGTCCGCTTGCCTGCCGCTTTACTTAAGGCCAAGATAAGAGCCCTATTCGAGCTGCTGGACGCCGCCCGTGACCTGAGGCGGCTTGCGTCGACCGGCATGAATCAACAACTGGCCCTCGAGGCCTTGCTGCTCGGTGGTCGAACCGCGCTGGCGTAATGGAACTTATTGTGGGAATGGTAGGAATTGCGAAGTCCAAGTAACAAACCGGGTTTGTTGACCCTTACGATCAAGGATAAGAGCGCGCTGTATCTCGCCTATATGCCTTTCGTGAAGAACGGCGGGCTGTTCATTCCGACGAACAGCAATTATCGCTTGGGCGACGAAGTGTTCATGCTGCTGAATCTGATGGGCGAAGAGGAAAAACTGCCGGTCGCCGGCCGGGTGATCTGGATGACGCCCAAGGGCGCGCAGGGCAAGCGCACCGCCGGCATAGGCGTGCAGTTCAGCGATCAGGACCGCGGCAACACCCAGAAGAAAATTGAGAATTATCTGGCCGGCGCCTTGGGCGGGGACAAGCCGACGCACACCATGTAGGAGTCGGCGCGGGGTAAGGAGACGCGCCCGATGGGCCTTTAGGTTCTGTGCGAGCGAGCCGCCTCGGTGGCGGCGAGGCCGCCCTTCAATATGTACGC
>Ga0210408_10003792_pt1 | contig 13771 bp, 17 predicted proteins | sample IncBWH4MmetaG_FD_155471 | JGI IMG/M metagenome (GOLD analysis project Ga0210408, IMG submission 155471) | Forest soil microbial communities from Barre Woods Harvard Forest LTER site, Petersham, Massachusetts, United States - Inc-BW-H-4-M | ecosystem: Environmental > Terrestrial > Soil >...
TCCGCCACCACCAGTATTCGCTGTTTGAGTAAGCAGGGCTTGCCCATAACTTCCAGTTAAATTCAAATCTCCCCCAGTGCCTACTGACCCACCAGACCCAGCCCCAACACCGCCGCCAGTAGCCCCATTAGTTACGATACTTGTGATTACCTGAGTTCCCGAAGCTACTGTAGAACCCGTACCACTATTTCCAGGCGCGCCTGATACTCCCGTTCCACCAGTACCGATGGTTACGGTTAAGGTATTTGATGGCGTCAAACCAGTAAGCCATTTTATTCCTACACCACCTGAGCCTCCACCATAACCTCCGATAGTTCCTGCTGTGCCACCACCCCCAGCTCCTCCTCCAGCAATGACAGTTACTTTAACCGTTGAAACAGGAATGGTGAATGTTCCGCCGTTAGTGAATATTTGCTTTTGCGGTCCTACGCCAACCAAGCCGCCGATGATGTTGTCTACCGTCCATTGCGTGACGCTTGCGGAGTTCTGCACCACAAACTTGTAAGCTATGTTGCTGGAGAGCCAGATGTTGGCAAAGCCGCCAGCGTCAAGGATAATAGGATTTGCGTTAGGCGTTGAGCCAGTGGAATCGGTGAATGTCGCCAAAGGCGTAGTGGTTCCAGCCGCATAGCTAAATACAAAGCCGCCCGCGAGAGGCGAGCCATTGGCCGCGAAAAATTGCTGGTGGGCTACAGGAGCAAGGCTTACCGCCATTAGAATGCCCCTTTCCGCTTGCTGTAGATTATGCCATCAAGATTTGCGCTGATAGAGATGAATCGCACCATGCGCTCTAGCTTGTGGTGATGCGTTCGATGGAACAGATAAGCTAAGACTTCTTGCCCTGCAACCTCGGCGGTCAACATGGCCGTGATTCCCGCACAGGATTGCGTTGGCAGGAAATCCTCATGCCCTTTGTGGGTGACGTTGTAGCAGCTTTGCGCGCTGTCGAAGGCTGAGAGCGTTACGGCTGCGGCCAGTTCTATCTTTGCTGGGCGGTCATAGAAGCGATGCTCAAGCTTATGCGGTGGCGCTGTCATGCAGCAAAAGAATAAAATGGCCAAGTTCATTGGTTCCTAAGCCTTCTATTGATTTCATTCTTAGCTAGTTCATCGCCCCAATCGGCAAGTAATTTCAGCCTACCTAACGGCGCTTGCGTCAAGTCGCCAGCCCTTTTCAAATCTTCAGCGCTTGGCGTTTGACCCGGCTGGACAAGCTTCCTCGTTCTTGTAATCAAATCCTGCGAACTTCCAGCGGGTGTAGGCTCGGCAGGGACCAACCCACTCGGACCTTTGGTAAACCCGAAGGCTTCCGGCTGCTGTTTCATTGCCGCCATGATTTCTCTTCCGCGCATCTCATAGAATTTGGCCACGGAAGGCAGGGGCGCTCCCTTGGGCGGTTCAGGGATTCCAAATGCCTCCGGTTGCTGCTTCATAGCGGCCATGATGTCCTTGCCGTGATTGGCATAGAATTCATCTGCGGAAGGCAACGGCGCTCCAGTCTCCTGAAATTGCGGTCTGTTAAAGAATTCCATGACATCAGCTTTGCTAGGTACTTTCCCCCCGCTACCAGTGTATACTCCGCCCACCAACGCCCCGAGGTCCCCACCAAGCCCTGGCTGCCCAACTAATCCACCAACTTCCTTGCCTATAACCCCACCTCCAATCGCTCCAAGTATCCCTCTGGCTAGGGGATATAAAGGAGCCAAACTACGGGCCGCGATAGCTTCAACTCCCATGCCAGCAGTACCAATAAGACCGAGACCAGTGGCAGCGATAGGCGCTCCTTGAGCGATTTCCTCCTCTTCTCCCCCGCCAGGTGGTCGTGGTAATTTCTGAGTAAGCCTAGACCAAACTTCTTTCCATGAATGAGGCAGTCCCCAACCAGTATCAGGCTGCGCATCAAGTGGTGTGGCTTTGCTCATATCAAAAAGCGGTGTAGGCGCAGAGATAGGCGTAGCCTTGCTCATGTCGAAAATGGGGCTATTGCCCATCGGGGACAACTCCTAGGTCTTTGGTCCCTTGCGCGTTTGTGTAGTGCATCTTTCCATCTTTGCCTGGGACTTTATGAGTTGCTTCCGGTGGCGGTCCAGTGGGGGCCTTTGGCGTTGGCTTGCCTGCTTCACCGAGCGTTGTGACAGTCCCATCCTTGGCAAGTATCGGCACATCATGTGCATTGACCCTGCCGAGCGAGTTTGTGTCTGGGTCTTTGTGGAGCTTAATCGTGTATTCGGCTTGTTTTTTGTAGCTGTCGTATTTCACGTCCTGGTATTTGTCGATGAGTTCGCCTAAATCCTTGGAAAGCTGTGGGCTGAGAGGTCCAGTCCCTTGCAGTTGGCCGATAGAGCCGTTGATGCGCTCGACCAGCGAACCAGCTCCTTTCACATCAGCAAACACCTGTGGATTGACTCGCGCAATGTCGCCATTCGCTTTCATCTCAAACACAGCGGCGCCCAAAGGAGCAAGAGAAGCAGCTACCTGGTTGCCAGCAAGCCCTTGCGAAATGGCTGTCTTTACGGCATCGGCTTGGCGTGAATACTTCGCATAGTCATCGCCCTGTTTCTGTAGGTTCTCAAGCCCTTGTCGGCCGGTAGCATTGGCGCTTTCTGCTTGCCGTCCGAGCAGAGCACGATAGTTCGCCTGCTGTTGCTCATATTTGATGGCAGGAGTGACTTGGCCAGCCTGCTGTGTCTTGGTTATCGCTTCCTGTGTCAGCGCCGCATTCTTAGCCTTTTCAGATGGGACAAGTTCCGCCGCCGCCTGACCGCGCAACAATGCGCCTTGCGCAGTCTTGGCCTGTGTGGCTAATTCCTGTTGCTTCTGCGAGGATTGCACTACGCCATCAATAATCTGGTTCAGCTTGTCGGGATTGGCATTGATTTGCGCTCTGAGCTGCGCGGCCTCTTGCGGGTAAGTTGTGGCGATGTGTCCCAGCACAGCCCCGACAGCGGAAGGATTGTACTGGCCGGTCTGTGGGTCCTTGGAAGCTACTACGGCCTGTAAAGCCGCTCCCATGTAATCATCTGCTGCTCTGGCGTGGGCGTCACGCTGGGCAACGACCTCGCCTTGCGCCTTGTCCATTTCGGCAAAGGATTTCGTGATGCCAGGGATTAGTGAACCAGCCCCGCCAGCGGCTAGGTGTTGGAGTACGGCTTGCTGGTTGAATACCGGAGCGCTGCTGCTCGTTGCCCCGCCAGCGGCGGGTTGGCCCATGTTCGGCGTTACAGCCGCAGAGAAAGCCTCATTCAAAGTCTTGTTTTGCTGCAAGGCTATGGTCTGCTTCTCGTTCTCCAGTCGAGCATTTTCAAGCTGTTGCGCCACTAGCTGCCGCTGCTGAAGCTGCCCTTGAATCTGCAAAGCTCCGCTAACCTGATTTGTAAGTGGCTCAGGGCCTCGGATTTGCAACGCTGGAAAGCCGCCCATATTTTCCTTTACGGTGGTGGTATAAATGTTCCGCCATTGGCTGCTGCTGGGATACTACCAGCCGGAGCCAATGGATTCTGCTGGCCCAATAAACCACTAAGCAATGCATACTGACTAATGTTCCCTATCCCGCCCGTAACCGAATTAGCTAGGCCAGCATAACCCGAAGCTGTTGCTGCCCCTGCGTTTTGGAGCGAGTTTCCGACCTGTCCACCAGTCGAAGTGTTAATATTGGCGATGTTGGCCGAGCCTTGCTGCCCTAACTGGCCTAGCTGTGTAGTAGCGGTTTGCCCAGCACCCGCCAAGGCCGCTAACCTGTTAAACGTGTTTGCTTGGTTTCCTTGGAAGATGTTGTAGCGCTGCTGGTATTCGGTTAGCGCCCGGTTATAGACATTGGAGTATTCGTTGCTGGCATAGTTCTGGGCGTACTGCTCTAGGGCTTGGCCGGTATTGCCGGAAAGCAGCCCACCTTGCGCCGCCGCTGAGTTCTGGAGTGCTTGCTCGCCCTGCTGGAGTCGGAACTGGTAGCCTGGGTCATTCTGCTGAGTAGCTGCTGTGGGCGCTACGAATGGCTGATTGAAGCCCTGCAATAAGGAACCATAGCCAACTTGGCTGCCAGTGGCAGGAGTGCCTTGGGCATTGCCGACTTGGTTAGGTTGAGTGACCGCTCCAGGTGGAATGCTCCCACCAGCTTCATTCGCATAGCGCAAGCTATTGTAGGGAGAACCAGGAGCCGGAAGCGTTCGCTGGGCTGGCAGACCACTTAGCCCATTAACTGCTGGAGCGGCCCCTGGGGCCGCTGGTGCCCCTTGTGGCGTGATGCCTAGACCTGTCTCTAGCTGGCCGAGCGCACCACGGCCCGCTGCCAGCCAGGGAGCGAAATTGCTCTGTGTGGTATTGAACTGACCTTGCTGCTGGGCAAGAGATTGCTGGCCAAGGCTGTATTGCAATCCGGCTGCATTGGTGGCCGCTCCAGCTTGCGCCCCAGCCGCAGACGATGCCGCCGCCGCGCCGATTCCTGCGCTTGCGAGACCACCACCAACCACGGCGGCAGTAGTTCCCACGCCCGTATTAGTACCCTACTTTCATGCAACCATCACTTCAACAACTTCACAAAAAAAAAGTCAGACAGTTCAAAGCCTAGAAGTTTGAACATGGCAGTATGGTCCTGCTTGACCTTGCAGGATAGATAAGCCTTAGTGCAGCCTAACTGCCGCCAGCAATGCTCGACATAGAGCAATAGTTTTGCTCCGTAGCCCGTCCGATACCTGGGTTTCAGCCAGTACATATCGGTATACGCCATCGTGCCGGCACTGGCATAGTGCAGATGCGGCATCAGGAAGGAAACGAAGTAACCTACCAGCTCGCCATTGTCCCTGACCGTAGCGATGTGCAATGCGCCTTTCTCTTCCAGTTCTTCGTAGCGCGAGGCATCGAGGTCCAGCTTAATAGCATCCTGATTCATGGCCAGTTCTGCATAGTGCAGCGGGAACAACGGTCGCGCGTCGAAGAACCACTTAGCCAGCGGCTCTGTGGCAAACGTGACACGCCCTATCGCCTTCTCTGTGGCTACGGCTATCATGTAACCTCGGCCATCTCGTAGTGCCTAAGCAAATCGCCTACAGTCTCTATAGCGGTTAGTTGCTCATTGCTGATTGGCCCGAACTTCTCTCGCACGTCGAGCATAAGCTGCAAAAATGATAGCGAATCCTCGATTACTTGAGCGAAGCGAGTCTCAGGCGTGAGCTTCACGCCCAGCTCTCCTTCGAGAAACTCTAAAAGGCCACTAGCGCTATGCGTTTCCATGTCCCATTCCCAAGGTTAACATACAGGAAACTGCCATCCGTTTGCATTGAAAAAGGGATGTTAGCGATTCCTGCCGTAGCCGCTACCGAAGTCGCCGGCGCAGTAGACGATACCGGCCCCTCTACTCGTTGCAAAAGCCCATTGAGCTGCCGCTGCCAGGAATCAGTAATCTTGCCATCCTTGTCAGCAATGGGAGTGTTGTACTGGAACGGCGAGACTTTGGGCGGCACACTCATGCCATTTTCGCGTACTTGCTCACTAGACGCTCCTCCACTTGATATGCCGGGGTTGCTTTCAGGTAGCTGTCCACCACCCGCCAAGGAATAGGGTCGCTACAAGACACTTCATAGATTCTCTGCCGCGAACGTCCCAGCCTACGCCATACGGCTCTTGTCTTGTAATTCCCTGCCTGCCCTACACCAACGAAATACTGATTCGACCAGGTGCGCCCGCCATCATCTGACCAGCGGAGCATCAATTGCGGGTCGCGGGCATTGCCGCTGCCGTCCAGCAAGGGTGGAATCGGCCCTAGCCCAGCTTCTAGGTCCACTTGCATCTCGTGATGAAACACCCACTCTTTTTCTAGGTTGATATGCGGCGAGCGGCGCAAGCGTTGAATGGGGCTAACAATGCTGGAGAAGGCTATCACCTGGTCAGTCGTGAAATCTGCATTACCGATATTGTTGGGCGAACCTGGTATGCCCATATGATAGACATTTGGAGCGTTCCAATCGCCTACCAGATGTTGGTTGGTTTGCTGGATGAAAGCGTGACACCAGCTGCGATGTGCAGAAAAGGTTCCATCGGAGTTCAGAAAGGCTTTTTCATGCCACAATCCTGTGGCTGCATCGTAAACCCATGTAGCTCCTAATCCATTGTTCGCTGACGGAAAATAAATCTGATAGAAGCTGTGGCCCTGGTCCTGATAGGTATAGGCTACAGCGTCAGAGACCTTTGGATACCTCTGCATCGCAAATTCTACCGCATGGTTGCTGACACGCTGGGGGGTGTATCCATTCGCTCGCCACACCATTGCCTGTCCAAGCGAATCCCCGCCTAGCCAGAAGATAGAATTGTCCATTTTAGCCGCAGAGAATACTGCGGAGCAACCTTGCTCCATCAGGCTTCCCTGGATTACATCGAACGGGAAAGGACTATTCCCCGAATTGTAGTACACCACGGAGTTTTCCGAGCCGAGCATCCATACTTGCCGCTGATTCACAATCATGGCTATTACATTGTTTGGGAATACGGACACTTTGGCTGTGGATGTTCCTGGCCAAGTAGTGGCGTCGAGTAGGGCAGAGGCATACCACTGGCTGGATAAAGCATTGAGCGCAAGAAAGAAACCATCGCAATAGGCCACTTGGGAAACTGGCAAACTATTGAAGTTGGATTGTGCGACTTGAGTAAACGCCAAGGTTGTCAGATTATAGACATAAACACTACCACCACTAGCGATTAGAACCTGTGTTGGGCCAAACGCCATTGACACAGGAAGTTCGTCGTTAGCTAACGGTCCAAGCGCCACTCCATGAAAAGCCTGAAATCCCCCAATACTCAATTCGTATAACGTATTGCCGGATACCATAACTGCACGGCTTGGGCCAAACAACCCACCGGAGATAGTAACTACCCCTAAATTGTTAGCCACCGCAATTCCACGCACGCTTTTACCTGGCAGCAATCCGCCACCAGCAGCAAAAGCTGTATAATTAACAACAAGCCCCGGCGTCGGATACAGCGCATAGACTGATTTGCCAGCAGCTTCTAGGCGCTCTGGATACCAATTCAGGCAGCGCTCATCGTCAGCAGCGGGGGACTGCGATGTGTAGCTAGGACCGACAAAGCCAAAGCGAGCCATTTATGCTATACTCCTGATATGACTGAAACTTGGAAGCCCGTTGTTGGTTATGAAGGACTTTACGAAATCAGTGATTGCGGGAATATCCGCACTCTTTACAAAAACCCTCCACGCCTGCTTAAGCCAGGCACCGGGACATCCGGTTACCGGTACGTACAACTGACAAAGGACGGAACGTATCTGCCTAAACAAATTCACCGACTTGTGGTTGAGGCATTCCTTGGCGAAATCCCGGATGAGGTTAATCATAAGAACGGAATCAAGACAGACAACCGTTTGGAGAATCTTGAAAAGGCTACGCGTTCTGAGAACATACTCCATAGAGTGCGGGTGCTCGGTATTCGCCCCATCATCAATCGCGGGGAAGATTCCGGGAATGCCAAGTTCACGGAAACTCAGATAAGGACAATTAGGCGTATGTATAAAAACGGCTATTCGTATTCCCAAGTTGCAGCACAGTTCGGCTGTACTAAAAGTGCGATTTGTCACATTGTTAAGCGTAGGAGTTGGAGCCATATATAGCCATTCACCTGCGCGTCACGAACGTGTCGCTACGCCAATCAAAATAGCTTCTATCCGTGCCGCTCAAACCTGGGTCACAGCGAAGTACAGGCGCTCCGAGATTGATGTCCTTCAACGCTTCCAGCGAATTAGCGGCAATAGCTGTCACATCGGGCCGTAACGGTGTCCCTGGGAACTCCGCTGCCAGCAAGATAGCCAGGTTGTAGCGCAACGCTTGCGCATAGGCAGGCGGGAAAATGACATCAGTAGTCGCCAGGTCAGGAAATGTAGTTAGCGGATTCCATGAATAGATGACGCAGTTGCAAGCTAGGCCAGGGATTATCCAGAAGTTGAGCGTCATCAGCGGCGGGTTGCCTACAAAACCATAATCGGGATAGCAGAATAGCGGGTAGGAACCGGAGATATTTTTCACCCTCACATTGGCCCACCCGTCGAAGTCCAGCAAGGTGATAGGGATCTCGGATGGTTGAGTGGGATTGCTGAGTATCTGGCAGCCCATGCGCTGAATCTTGGCTGGGCGCGCCATGCTGAAGTTTCCGCCAGTGCCGAGGGTATAGGTCTGTTGGCCGAGAATGAATGGGAAGGTATTTATTGACTCACTGAAGATTTTCAGGCCGTCTGCATTCCAGGTGTCCAACATTTGCTGCAAAATCAGCAGCGCGTCGGCAGACTCCGCCCCTGATAAGGTTTCGCCGGATGCCACAATCCCCACCAGCCTCGCGGCGCTAGAGATGACATCCAGTGCCTTCAAGTTAAGCCCCTGTTCTTACCTCTTTTTGAATACTTCGTGGACGTGGTTCGCTGGCTTCAGGCCATGCAGCGCCGGCAAGGAGTTCCCGCTGGGCTGCTCTGCCTTGATAGCCGCCAGTTTATTGCGCCGTGAGTGCTGCGCAGCCTGTACCGTCTCGTCTACGCGTGCATTCCGTTCCAATGCAGCGGTATGATGATTTGCAGGCACAGACAGCTCATGCGCTGCGTCTACGGTGATTCCGCCTTGCTTGACTTGCGGCATCAATCCACCTCCACAACGCGCTCTGGCAGGTTCAGTTTGCCTGGATGGTCTACCCAGCCATTCTTGGCCAGGTGCGCTTCGTCCTTTTTGCAGTCTGCCTGGTCAATAGGCGTGGGGAATTGCGGGTCCCAGCCAATCGGCACAAAGCAGGTTGTGTAGGGATAAACGATGTTCACACCCTTATCTGAGCCGTGACCGGTTACTTGGCCTTGGTAGCCGTTCTCGATTGCCAGAGCATACGGCATCGGATAGTTGGGGTTTACACGGTCGCCCTTATAGATTGGCTCGGCTTCGGGGTCTACTTTGCCATCCTTGAGCTTGTGCTTGACCGCCAGCTTATACATTACCTTCGGATAGACAGCCCACTCTTCCTTGATTTGGTCAGCGTAGAGCTTGTCCGTGCCGGTGATGTATGGTGGTTTCGGGTCGTTCTGCTCCATTGCGCGAATCTGCGCATCGGTGCGGCCTGCTGAGTCGCGTGTTTCACGAATCAGCACCATTTCGTTGTTGCGTGGCTGCATTCGTACTACAGGCATTTATTTCTTTCCTTTCTTGGCCTTGGCTTTCTTGGCCTTCTTTTTAGTTCGCGGTGGCTTGGGCATATCGACGGAGAAATCGACTTCTTTGCCCTCTTCCAGATGAAAGGAGTCCACCAGCGAGTGCGTGGTTTCAAATGTTGCCGTTTCTCCGTTTTCGGCCTTGAAATACACTACGCGATTGCCGCTTGAGCCTTGAACCACCTTTGTAACTTTGAACTTCATGGCGGCCCCTCCTAGCTCCAGGTTCCCGTTCCAGTGGATGTCATTGTGATTGCACCGGGATTCACCACCACAACGAGATAATCGCGGAAGGATGTTGGAGCAACCGTATTGACTCCAGCTCCGCCAAAAGTCACGCCGGTCCCCGCTGCAAGTGTCAGCGTGTTGGTAATAACCGTGTTGGTCACGCGCAAGGTGTAAGCAAAACCGTTCAGGTTTTGAATCCCAATCAAGTTCTGAAGGTCTGCATACATCTGCGCTGCCGTGCGAGTGGTCAGAGTTCCTGGTGTAACTGCCGTGCTGACATAGAAAACGTCATCGGCTCCAGTAATGGCATTGGCTGGAAATGTCGCAGGCCCAGCAAGAGTGCTGGTTGTTATCTGCGACCCATCGGTCTGGATGATGTCCGTTACGGCGCTCTCATCGAACGCGCCGCGATGGGTGATAGGCATCGGTTAGCCTTTCCGCGACGGATACCACAGGGCCGCGCCGCTTGATGTGTCGAGGATGAAATCAATGAACGTTCCGGCAGTCAAAGCTGCGACCGTCCCGGCAATCGCAGGTCCAGTGCCGCCGCCGCCAGTCGCCCACGCTGCCGTGGAGTCGGTGATGATGGTGACGCGCGTGCCGTTGACGTAGTTCTCTTCCGAGTTTGGTCCGCTCTGCGACAACAATGCAGAGGTCGGCGGTTGCATGTTGGTAATCGAAGCCGAGCCGCTGACATGGAACAGCGAGCTAGGGCAAATGATGCTGGCAGCCGAAGCAACAACCGGCCCAGCGGTCTGGAAGCCAATATCCGGCTGAACGATTTGAAACGCCTTGATTGCTGGTACGAAGTTCAGGAAATCAGTGTTCAACCCAAAGATGAACGGAGATAGTGCCGGATGAGGCATGGCGCGAGTGCCGAGCATCCCGCGCTTCACGTTTACCACTACACCGCTGACGCTGATAATCTGCATCATTTCCTGGTCAACAAGCAGATAGGTCTGAACGCCAGTGCCGGGATTGGTGGCTGCCTGGAAGATGGATGCGGTCACGCCCGTCGCGCTGGTCAGCGAGAAAGAAGTGTCCGTTGGGAGGACTGCCGCTACGATTGTGGAATAGGCAAATGCCATGTCATGTCTCCTTTACGCCATGACCCTACAGGCCGTTTCGCCGTAGAGTGTCGCCCAACCGTAGAGAACATCGAAACGGCCAGGGAGCCTATCGCTATTTATGTCGTATGCCTTAATATACCTCATTGATAAACCAAGCTGGTCGCTGGACTTCCGCTCGGCCATGATGACTCCACCGGTTGGCAGAACCATATCAGCCATGCCCAAGGTGAAGCTGCCTTTGTGGAAGCACAGACCTTGCGGTGAAGCAACGCCAGCCGCTCCGAATACGTTGATGGAAGCGCCAGCACCAGGAGCCGCCACCACGTTCTGGAACGGCCCAGAAAGCACGATGGCCGGGAAGATTGGCACGGTGGCCGCGCCGCCCGATGAGGTTACGTCTGCGGTTACAGTAAAGCATTGCAGCGAGCCGGTGGAAGTCTTTTCCTGCGGGTTGACCGAATAGCAGCCGGTCGTGCCTGACCCGATGGTAAAGACATTGCCCTTTTTGAACAGCGCGGTGACAGAACCAGCATTGGAAAGCACCAGGGATGACCCAGACTGCCCACCAGCGTTGATGGTGATGGTTGTCGCGCCGTTCAAGGCTCCCACAGTGTTGATTGCTACGTTCTGGTCCATCGCCCAGGCCGCGCCAATCGCGTAGCCCATGTATCCTTCTTCGTACTGCTCGCGGATACGTTCGCTGGACTGGAACAAGCCTTTCAGTGCATCAACGATGGGAGGTTCCATCGCCTGGTTGATGATAATCGCGCGCGGCGTCTTGGCCGCAGCGTTGTCATTCAACTTCTGCATGGCTTGCAAGTAAGTGAGCAAAGCGTTCGGTGGAGTGCCGGGAGTTCCTACCGCATTGGCCACGTTCAAGTACTGAAGCAAACCATCTGCGTCAATCTTATTGGCTATGCGCGCCATCGCCGGCTTGAGGAACCTATCGGCAAAGTTCTCGATGTTCAGGGTGAAATCTTCCGAAGTGAATGTGGTGTCTACGCCAAACTGCGTGGTAAGCACCAACTGGACTACCGTTTCGATTGCATCTTCCGTGCTCAAACCTTGCCCAGAACGGCCTGTATATTTGGGCGGCTTGCGAATGTTCAAGATGGTGCCGATTTGAGCGCCCTGCTTGGCGAAATCCTTGTCATACTCGCGCACCACTTCTTTGGTGAACGTCAACTCATTTTCCAGCACAGGCAACGATTCGAGCGTTACCATGCCAATCGTCAAAAGTTGGTTCAAGGAGCGTCTCCTTCCTAAGAATAGAAATCAGTTTCGATTTCCGTCCCTGGGCGGAGATGCGTTTGGCGCGAGTGGGAAGCACCAGCGGGGAGTGGTTCTACTGGCCGCGATAGGCAGCCGCATGAAGCATGTTGGCTTCAAGTCCTCGACGTTACAGTACGACAAAAAATGGCAATGTCAAGCGAAATCTAACGTGCTGACCGTCCATTACGCCTCTGTTGCTTGCGCGCTCGGATATACCCGTCATTGTCCGTCTCAGCCAATTCCTGCAATGTTGGGGCATTCGGGCTGGAATTGCCAGCCAATCTGATTCCTGGCGGCTGTGGCGCATTGGATACAAAGTCGCTGGGCTTGACCGCCAGCCGCTCCGCTATCTTGCCAATCTCGATGACTTGCTGGAAATCGTCCATACGCATCAGGTTGCGCGCTGCGAGGTCGTTCTCAGGCTTGGCCAGCCAGTAGACTACTTCCGGCGCTGCAAGTTTGGTGATTGCCTGCCTAGCCTGCTCTGACATGGTAAGACCACGCACATGAGCCGCTTGCAGAGTGTCATTAAAGTCTGGATGGCTGACAACGAAGGCTTTGCCACGCTCGAGGAAGCGGTCAAACTCCTCTTGCCGCTTGGTATCTGGCGCTGGTGCTGCTGGGGTGACAGGTGGGGTAATTGCTGATGCTGCTGGGCGCTGTTCAGCCGCCCATAGTGCCATCGCTGCGTGGTACTCTTCGACATCCGTAAAGTCGGCCATCTTGGGCCTTGGCTTAGGCTCCGTACTAGATGGCTTAGGTGCTTCGACTGGTACTTTCTTGGCTAGTTCCTCAGCCTTAAGCTTGGCTTCCTTGGCTTCTGTTTCCGCTTTGGCTGCTTTCTCTTCCGCTTCGTGCTTCTCACGGGTTAGCTGGTCGATGCGGGCTTGCTTGCCGCCCCGCTCGCGCTTCTTCTTCTCATCGCGCACCGTCAGATAAGCGTCTACTGCTTGGCGGTCGGCATCTGAGCCAGGTTCCGGTGCTTTGGCTGGCTCTGTAGTGGATGGCACTTCCACTACAGGCGCGGGAGCCGCTACAGGTTCAGGCACTATTACTGGCGTCTTAGGTTCCTCTACAATCGTAGGAGTTGTGCTCATTTAGACCCTCATGGACCGCATTGATAATCGAGTACGATGCTTACCGCCGTCGATGTTCCGGTGAACGTGAACACAACCGAGGTCGTCGTCGGTGTTCCGGCGGTGACATTGGTGAAGTCGGTGAACGCGCCCGCGCTGTCAAAAGTCATCGTGCAACTTGCTGGCGCAACAAGAAACGGCGTCGGGAAGGTGAGCGTCAGAGTCGGAGTCGCGACGCCCGCCGCTCCGGTGATGGTGAAACGCCCTCGGTGCGAATCGCTTCCGACTGCGACGCTCGCGACGCTGCTTGTGCCCCAATTCGACGTGAGTCCGACGTTGCCGGTCGTGAGCACGGTCCCGGTGATGGAGCAAGAGCCGAATAGCGGCCCGGTAAAGGTGTTTGCTACCGCGCCTGCGGTGTAGGTGTTCCCGCAATCATCAAAAACTTTGTCCGTCGCGGCAGTCGTGATGATGTGATTGTTCGTCCCGCCGTTGGCGTTGAGGATGGTATGGTCAAGATGGACAACGTTGCCGCCGCCGAGAATGAGCACTTGGCTCGCGGCGCTCGTGCCCGATGGGATAGAGAGAGTGCTGCCGTGAAAATTCAGGTTCCCTGAATTGACGTTACACGCAACCGCTGAAATGGCTGCAGGCGTGCTGTTCCCGTTGCTGAACAAATCTCCCCACGAGTTGAAGGTTGCCCCGGAAGCGAAACAGTGAAGGACCGCAGAACCTGTGTTCATCGGCCCCATGTACTGCCCGCCGTAGGAGTTGAATGTCCCGCCGCTGACACCATCTAGGTCAGTAACGAAACCGCTTGAACCGAAGCAAAACAGTCCCATTGCAGTAAGGACGTTGCTGGCCGGTAAAATGTGGCATGGCACGGCTCCGAATGCGCTCACGTTGACATTGATGATTGTCGAATCGTTGCACATGAGCGCGCCG
>Ga0210408_10003794_pt1 | contig 13766 bp, 8 predicted proteins | sample IncBWH4MmetaG_FD_155471 | JGI IMG/M metagenome (GOLD analysis project Ga0210408, IMG submission 155471) | Forest soil microbial communities from Barre Woods Harvard Forest LTER site, Petersham, Massachusetts, United States - Inc-BW-H-4-M | ecosystem: Environmental > Terrestrial > Soil >...
GGCGCCCATGAGCCAAATTGACCGGCCACAACAGGCGACCCGCCATAGCTCAGTTCAACCGCCGACCCGCCATTCGGATAAAGAAAATAGTTGTTCCCAACCTCAACCAGACTGGTCGATCCAAATGCCTCGATCGTTGTGTTCATTGAATCCCCGATCCCACGCAATTAGAAAACGAAAAGAGATAAAAAATCAGATATCTGTAGAAGATGCTCAAGCTAGAATCCCGCGACCAGGGTCAGGAAGAAAATCATTATTTTTTATTGGGATTAATGCGACAAAAAAGCGCAGTTAAAGTTGGTCGATCCAAATACCTCGATCGCGCGCGGATTAAATGAATATCTGAAAAACCAGCCTCGCGGCCTCTCTGGGCGTTAACTATACGCTTGGCCTGGTGTCTCGAAAAAGACTATAAAAATCGCAGCGCAACCCGAAAAACGCCTGCCATCGTCACGATTTATCCCCGTGCAGAAAAACTCCCGGCTGGAGAATTTATTTATTTAAAACAAGAGCTTCGTTTATTATAATTTAAATAAGAAAACTACTCTTCTTGTCGATTTTGTGGGAAGAGAGTAAAACTAACTGTCCCCCGTGGAACGGCAAAAAGGTACATTCCTTGAGCGTTAATGAAAATTATATGACCAATAATCACGTTGACGCCTATCCCGAGAGAGATGCTTCGGGACCGCAACTCGCTTCAAGCGCGTTCAACCTAGGGGTTATCTTTGAATTCGCGCGCCGCCGACTCTGGGTCATTCTGTTTTCCGTGTTGGTCATGAGCGTGGGCGGAATTACTTACTTTATAGCCGTACCGGCGCCCTATAGCGGAGCAGCGGTTCTCAAGATCGATACTCGGAGGTTCCAGCTTTTCCAGCAGCCAGGGAGCCTTGGGGATGGTGCCGGGGCAGAAGTAGAAAGCCATTTAGAGGCGTTGAAATCAGAAAACCTCGCTCTGAAGGTTATCGAAGAGTTTCATCTCGCGGACGATGACGAATTCGGCCGGGCCGCGGCAATTCCGATCATTTCGAACCTGATTGAAAGGCGAAGGCCGGACTCGGAGGCTTGGCGTGTCCGAAATGCCCTGCGAATTTTTGAAAAGCATTACACGGTTGAGCGACAGGGCCTGTATCTGATTGGAATCAGTTTCGAATCTGCTAACGCGGAGCGTTCCGCGCAAATCGCTAATGCGATCGCCCAAGCCTACATTGGGGAGCAATTGAATACGAAGTATGAAATCACGCGCGAGGCCAGTAAATGGCTTGAGGGCCGGATCAAGGAATTGCGAGATCAAGTCTCGACCACAGAAAAGGCAGTCATCGACTACAAGGCAGAGCACAAGATTGTCGACGCTGGAAATGGCCGTCTGATGACGGAACAGCGGCTGACCGATCTAACTAGTCAGCTTGCGATCGCTCACGCCAAGACCTCCGAGATGCGGGCGCGCCTGGATCGTATCAGTGCGGCCCTCAATGACCCGGATGACATGGGCCTCGTCAACGCAACTGCCACCGAGACATCAAGCAACCCACTTATGATGAAGTTGCGAACCCAATACCTGGATCTTGCTGTCCGTGAAGCTGAGTGGTCGGAAAAGTACGGCCGCGGTCACCTCGCGGTGGTAAGTGTGCGGGATAATATGCGCAGGGTCCGCGCTTCCATATCCGACGAATTGCAGCGGCTTCGAGAGGCATACAGCGGCGACTACGGGGCCGCGAGTGAAGCTGAAGAAGTCATTGAAAAGCAGGTCCAGCAGGCGATTGCCGAATCTCAGACATCGAATGAAGCTCGGGTAGCCCTAGGCGATCTCGAAAGCTCTGCCGAGAACTATAAGACCCTGTTCGACAATTTCGTCAAACGCCATGCGGAAGCCACCGAGCAGCAATTGTTCCCTTACACGGAAGCTAGGCTGGTAACGAAGGCAACGCCCCCCATCAGACGGACCTATCGCAAAAGCTTACTGATTGCTGCGATGACACCCTTGATGGGTTTGGTCCTTGGAATTGGCCTGGGTGCACTACTCGACTTTTTCGATCGCGGATTCCGGACGGCCAGTCAAATCGAAGCGATGCTCGGCTTAACATGTATCACCCTAGTCCCATTGGAAGAAAAACTAAAAAAGAGTCGGCGCCCGCAGAGAAATGCAGGCTCGAGTGCAAGTCTGATTTCGAGCAAGCTCGGCATCGCGTCGACTATTGGCGAGAAACCATTCTCCCAGTTCGCCGAAGCCATTCGTACGATAAAGCTCGCCGCGGACTTGAATGGGATCGCTGCCAACAAGATTGTCGGGATGACCTCTGCGATTCCCGACGAGGGTAAATCCACGCTCGCAGCCGCTTTGGCGATGAGCATCGCGCAAGTCGGTGGACGCGCCATCTTGGTTGACTGCGACTTGCGCAACCCGTCGTTGTCCCGGGCTTTCACGCCAGACGCAAATGCGGGGGTTCTTGAAGTGCTTTCCGGCAAGGTCAATCTGGATGAGGCCGTCAGCAAGGAGGCATACCCGGGTATGGCATTCCTCCCCGTCTGTTCCAAGGAACGGATTGCTGATTCCAGTGAGCTTCTGATCTCAAGCGCAATGAAAGGTTTGTTCGAGACGCTTCGACACAGCTACGACTATATAGTTATCGATCTGCCGCCGCTTGCTCCATTGGCGGATGTTCGCGCGACCACTCATTTCGTGGACTCGTACCTCTTGGTCGTCGACTGGGGCCGTACTTCTACTGCGATCGTTCAACATGCATTGGGCAGAGCACCGCGCGTTTATGAAAGAATTGTCGGCGTGGTGCTCAATAAGGTGGATATGAAGGCGCTTAAGCTCTACGACAGCAATCGAGCCCGCTACTATTATGACAAGGAATACAGTCGTTACGGATATACGGAGTGAAGGATCGGCAACGCGCGCCTATCCGGCTCGGACAAAAGGTGTTTCGGCCGCGAAGGTGGAATCCAGAAGGTCTTCCGGGTCTTCGTAGTCGGTGGAAAAAGAGCTTGGGTCGATTGGTCGGAGTGACCAGTTATCATCCCGCCGCTAAAGCCGACTCTATCGTGTTTCCGATCTCTTAGGAGGAGCGGTTTTTCAGAGTCGTTCTCGCAGGCGGTTTCGACGTCACGCGTGCCGCCTCGGCTACTGCCATAAAAAGGTGGTACAGCGTGCTCGCTGGGATCATGTTAACGATGGGCCGTCCTATCGGATCAACATGATCAATCCAGCCGCCCGAAATCGGCCGCCCAATGAAGGTGTTCATGAGCTGCTTCATGCAGGCAGCTGCATTTTCGTCACAGCCCTCGCGTCCAACTTCAGCTTCGACAATATTAGCCTTCAGGGCCTCGGTGTGCGGCCAGGATCGCCTCGATGCCTTCAAGACCGCCCCTGACGTCTCCACTTCATCGACAACGAAGCCCTCCGCGTCCCAACCGTATCGGTCGGCATGGTCATAGAGCGCAGTGCAGTACGACCCCACATCCCGTCCAGAGGCACGCTGAAACCCACGCAGAAGCCAGACCCACTCATAGTGATGCCCGGGTTCGGTCACCCTCCCACGCGGATCAGGGAGCGCATCGAGGTCCTCAGTGAAGTATTCGCAGAGCGAGCCGGTTATCGGCTGAAAAAAGTGAGCCGAGAAAAGGTCGAAAAGCCTGGCACCGCGCGCAAGATACCGAGGGTCGCCGGTTGCTTGGTAAAGAGCAACGACGCTTTCAAACAAATGCATGTGTGGGTTCTGCCTGCGGATTGCATCGGGAGGCGGAGCGGCGTCGAGATATCCGCCATGCTCGCAAGCCAGCGCTTCATCCATGAAAGCCAGGGTTTCATCCGCGATCCGCAGAACCTGAGCATCCTGCGTTAGGCGATAGTACCAAGCAAGCCCGAGCAACGCGAACGCGTGGCCGTAGGTATCGCGCACGGCACTTGCGACATGACCATCTGGCGCAAGGGAATAGACCCAGCCCGGGCTGCCATCTCGTCGATAGAATGACGTCACCATGTATTCCGCGCAGCGGTCAGCCAAGCGTCGTGCATCAGGGTGCCATCCGAGCAGACCCGCATGACAGTAGACGTAAAGCTGGCGGCCCTGCACCATCAATCGCTTCGGGACATCAAGAATCGGCCGCCCCTGGAGATCCAGACGTTCGTGGAAACCGCCGCGCGTTTCGTCGACACCAACTGTGCCCCAAAACGGTAGTGCCTCCTGCTTCATCCAGGCCAGCATTGGCACTAACTCTCGACGCAGGATTGGAAAGTCACCCATCAGCTTTGCTTATCCTCCCACTGCGCCCGCAGTTCGAAGAGAACCAACGCAAGCGTCAAGAAGCACAGCGAGGTTTCCGCCGTTGAAGAGAAAGCCCTTAATTCCAGCACTGCGCGCGCATTCGATATCGCTTTCCTTGTCTCCAATGAGGAAGCTATGGTGCTTGTCGATCTGCATGTCCGAAAGTGCCCGAAAGATCATACCGGGATTGGGCTTGCGATCGATATGGTCAGCGCGAAATCTTTCTACCTGTGCGTTGGGATGGTACGGACAAAAATAAAACGCATCGATGAACGCGCCTTTCGTCGCTAGTTCTTCCTGAATCCAATCGTGCAACGCGATAATATCTTCCTCGCCATAATAGCCGTGAGCAACGCCTGCCTGATTGGTCACCACCACCACCCGATAGCCGAGGTCGTTCAAGCGTCTCACGCTATCCTGCGCACCGGCAATCCACTCCACTTGATCGGGCCGATGAACGTAGCCAAAGTCGCGGTTGATGACTCCGTCCCTATCGAGAAATGCTGCGGGCCTTGTCCGGCGCGCCAGCAGTTCGCGCCGACCTTGCTGCAGCGTTTCTGGCAAGCCGATGTCGATAAAATACCCCTCGCCAACACTTCCTCTGAGCCTCCCTTCTTCCGCGAGGACGGGAAATATGTCTGTTTCAATCGAGCACGGCAGGGAACTAATCCGGTTTATGATCGTCGCGCTCAGCACATAAATGCCGGCGTTGATGAGTGCCGGCCCGGTGTTCCCAGATTTCTCGCGGAAACGGATAACTCGGTCTCCGCTGAGTTCGACCGTGCCATAGCGCGACGTCTCGGGAACGCGCCGCAGGGCGATCAGCGCTTCGCAATCAGCGCCGGCTTCCGCCGCCAAAGCGCGCATATTGATGTCAAACAACGAGTCCCCATTGAGCAAGATGAACCGCGGTTCGAGGATGTCGCGTGCCGAAACGAGCGCGCCGGCTGTCCCGCGTGGTGTCGGCTCGACCAGCACACGCGCTCGCGCGCTTCCAAAGGTCCGGCCGTCATAGCGTGCTTGAACGAGATGGCCGAGGTGCCCAGCAAGCAAGACGACGTCATTGAAGCCTTGCCGCACCGTCTGCTCGATGAGGATATCCAGGAAAGCGATCCCCTCGCCTATTTCCAGCAGCGGCTTTGGGATCGTCCGCGTGGCCTCACCGAGACGCGTCCCCTTGCCGCCAACCAGAATGCAAGCTTGCCTAATCGATGCGGTCATCTGCAACCTGCACTCGGCCTGCAGTGCGCCAAGCGACGTCGGAGAACTTCACGGTCAATGGCTGGTCGCCCAGGCCTCTGCGCCGCCATCCGTGAATTGGACCGAAGATGACGCCAGGCCACTGGCGTTCAGCCCCGCTATCAGTCGATACCGTTGCTCAGGGTCAGTCATGAACATGAGGAATCCACCGCCCCCTGCTCCGGATACCTTGCCTGCGACGGCACCATTTTTCAGGCCCAGGTCAAAAACCTCCTCGATCACAGAATTCGAGACCAGCCCCGAAGTACGGCGTTTCGCTTGCCAAGAGCGATTAAGCACATCGGCCACCTCTTTAATATTCCCCCGCAGCAACGCTTGTTTCATGTCAACCGCGTCGGCTCTCAACTGGTGCATCGCCTGCAACGCGTTTTCATCGCTCTTTGTGACAGCTTTCATCTGGTCCTGAATAATTGCAGATGCGCGCGATTGACCCGTGAAGCAAACAACGAGAGACGCCTCAAATTCGTAGAGGTACGTCGGCTGGATGCGCAGCGGATTGACGATCACACGATCGCCCGGGAGGAATTCCATGAAATTCACCCCGCCGAAGGCAGCAGCATACTGGTCCTGTCGCCCGCCGGCGAGGCCGAGGTCGATGCGCTCGATTTCGAAGGCCAGGCGAGCAACGTCGTAGCGCCCAAGCGGCAAGCCGAATGCGGCGCGATAAGCCTCGACCAGGGCGACCACCAGCGCGGACGATGCGCCCAAGCCTGAGCCGGGCGGAGCATCGACGGTAGACGAAACAGTAATGGCGTGAATTCTGCCGCGCAGGAAATCACGTACGATGCGATTGTAGACCGCACGATGAAGGAGCAAACCACAGTCAAGCGGTAGTTCCGCCGCTAGTGGTAGGACGTCGTCTTGCTCGACATCGTGCGAAGAAAAACAGACACGATGATCATCGCGAAAGCTCAAATGCGCATAGGCATATCGGCCGATCGTGGCGTTCAGGATAGCGCCGCCGTACTCGTCGCAATAAGGGGAGAGGTCGGTTCCGCCGCCAGCCAACCCAAGACGAAGCGGGGCGCGGGCACGAACGCTGTGACCTTGCCTGTGACCGGGCTGTGGATCAGTTACCGTCGTTCCAACCGAGACCGCAGTTCTTGAGCCATAATCTTCGAGGGGTGGGAATACGGGTATGTTCATGGCACGCACCTCAACCAGCAAGACCGAAAACGTTCGAATTGCACAGCAAGTCCAAGTTTCAACTATTTGAAATGCAGCCCGCTGAGACGAAATATCCTTTTGAGATGCGGTGACAGTCCTTGGAAATTCGGGGCTGCCCCGGCGTTCTTGAGTTTCTTTTTCAGCATCAAAAGCAATCCGAGAAAGCGAGCATCGACGGTGCGCGTATTTGAAAAATCAAGCGTTATCTGCTTCTTGCTCGCGATCGCCTCTCCGAAGGCAGAAATGGCCTTGTCCACATTCCGGGCGTTTGCGGGGCCGGAAAGGTGCAAAATGACGGTATCGCGACCCTGGACCCAGGTGATACTGAAATCTTCATTCCGTTCATGTCGATGCCGCAACCACCAAGTCCAGAAGGCAAACGGCAGTAACTGTGCAAACAGCAACCGGAGCAGCACCCTGCCATCGTTCCAGTAACGTCTCCAAAGGTAGGGTTCTTCCTTGATACGCCACAACCATTCGAGACCGAATTTCCGCATCACGCGCGGGGCCCGCTTCACGGTGCCCGCTTGAAAATTGACGGTGGCACCCAAGTGGGCTCGCACTGGAATCGACAAGCGGCGATGGTTGCGCTGTAGCCACAATTGTCCTTTTTGATTGCCCAAAGCCGCAACTACGAAATCCGCACCGCTCGAATTGACGATATCAATGATGCCATCTCGACTCATCTCTTCGGCTGAACAGAATCCGGGATAGTACCAACCCACACAATATACGCCGCTCGGTTGCCTGTTCAGCGCCCGCACAGCGGCCTCGGCGGCACCTTCCGGACCTCCGAACAAGAATATTTTCAGCGGATTCACAGCGCTGTGTTCGGCTTTGAGCGCGTCGAAAATATCGGATCCGGCAATCCGACTCTTGATCGGGATGCCAGTGAGCCGTGCGATCCAGATAATCGGCATACCGTCTGCCGTACAAAGATCGCTCTGGACCAGCGTTTCCCTAAACTCCGCGTCCGATTGGCTGATCACCAACGAGTTGAGATTCGGAGCCGAAATAAGGAAGGGAACTCGACGGTCCGCGGCCGATTCGATCCGGCGCAAAACCGCCTGCATCCCGATGGCATCAACCGGTATCCCAAGTATGCTGTAGACTTCGCGCGAAAGGTCGTCAGGCAGCGGCAAGCTCGCGACTGGTGTCGGAAACGCGGCAGATCGGAATAACAAGGGTGCGGCTTGTTCGCCTTCGGATGCCTTGGCTTGGGTGCCGGAGAGCGGCAGCCCTCCATGCCCGGAGTTCGCAGCGTCATGCCGCTTAAAGGTCCTCAACATCGCCGGCACACCGCCCCCAATGCCACAAGGTTGTTCCCGCTCGGAGTAATTAAATTCATTCAATTAAATATCAATAATAGACCAAATTTACGAAATCAAATATATATATATTGCAACGACGGAATTCCTTAACGTCATTAACCTTATAATTGGTAGTCGGGCATCGAGCGGCTTGAATAGCCCAGAGCCTCCCATAGCCGCATGACGGACGGTCCCGCCAAGGCCGTGGACGGTCCCGGCAAGGCCGCCATACGAGCCCCGTAGTCGCGCTGCGCCGGCGACTGGATGGCTCGCTCGAACCTGCGATTCACCGGTAGACGCGGTTGCGGTGGCACCAGCGGATCAAGACGTATACCGACCAGACCCGCGACCAATACATGCCCGGGTGCCCCCTCGAGGAAGGCACGCCAGAGCCGCTCCACCGCCGCGGGGTCGAGCCCAACTGGAGCAATGGCCTGCGGGTCCCGCAGGGTTTGATCCATATCGTCCTTCAGGCCGCGCCGGATCCAGCGATCGATTGGCAGCACAAACCCGCTCTTGGGCCGCTCGAACAGCGCGGGGTCAAGGCCGCGCAGGCCGATGCGCCGCAGCACGGCCTTCCGCCCCAATGGCTGGTAACGCACCCGATCCGGCAACCGGTCCACGCTTTCGAAGAGGACTTGGTCTACCAGGGGCACGCGCTGCTCCAGCGAGGAGGCCATGCTGGCCGCGTCGTTGTCGCGCAGCAACCGCTCGCCCAGGAAAAGCCGCTGCTCCATGACGCTGATCGCCGAGAGCGGCGCGCGGCATTGGGTCTCAGCAGTGACCCGCTGGCGCATGGCCGGAGGCAGGCCGTCGGCCAGCGCCTCGGCGAAGCCCGGCGCGAGGAGTTCACCCTGGAATCCAGGGAGGAAGAGCGCATAGGCGAGCTGGTAGAGCGCCAGCAGATCGTCGCCGTGACGGACCATTTCAGGGAGCTTGGCCCAGCGCGTCTGAGGTTGCACCGTCCCGCCCGGGCGGCGCAGCCGCGAAGTCACCAGCGTGGCCGCAGCCACCTGCAGGCCGCGTGGTACCCAGGCAGCGCGCCGCGACCAGCGCTGCAGCACCGGCAGGTCGCGGTAGGAGGTGTAGCCTCCGAAGAGCTCGTCGCCGCCCGTGCCCGACAGCCCCACAGTGAACCCGGCGCTGCGGATGGCGTGCGACATGTAGTAGGCGTTCAGCCCGTCGAAGGTCGGCTGGTCCAGGCTGTCCAGCGCGGCCTCGAGGTTCGCGACGAAGCGCCCCTCTGTTAGCACCACCTCATGGTGCTGGGTCCCGATGGCGGCGGCGATCTGCCTGGCGATGGGCCCCTCATTGAGCTCCTGCTCCTCGAAGGCCAGAGTGAAGGTGTGGATGGGGCTCTGGGCGGCGCGCTGGGCCAGGTTGGCCATTACCGAGGAGTCCACTCCGCCCGAGAGGAAGACCGCCAAGGGCACGTCGCTGGCGAGGTGGAGCCTGAGCCCCTCCTCCAGGATCGCGGCCAAGTCGTCTTCGCCCATAGTCGGATCAGGGGCGTGGTCGGGAATGCGCCAGAACTCCTCCTGGCGAACCTCCTTGCCGGCTCCGTCAAGTTCCAGAAAGCGGCCCGGCCAAAGGAGTTCGACACCTCTGACGGCGGTGCCGGGACCGACCACGAAGCCGTTCCACACACTGCTGGCCACTGCCTGCGGGTCGAGGTGAGGCGTACCCAGCAGGCCGGAGGCCAGCAGGGCGCGAAGCTCCGAGGCGAACGCCACCGACCAGCCCGCTTCCGGGTTTGGCGACCGTGCCAGATAGAGGGGCTTGATGCCGAGCGGGTCCCTGGCCAGCAGCAGTTGGCGCTGCTTAGGGTCCCAGCAGGCCAAGGCGAACATGCCGCGCAGCCAACTCAGCGCGCTCGGCCCATGCAGGCCGAGCGCGCGCAGCATGACGGCGCTGTCGCCGGTGGACTGGAACTCCTGCCCCTCGGCCGTCAAACGCCGCCGCAGGTCGCGGAAATTATAGATCTCGCCGTTGAAGACGATCACGTGCCCGGTCACCGGGTCTACCATGGGCTGATCACCAGCAGTGGAGAGGTCGAGAATGGAGAGCCGGCGGAACGCCAGCAGCGCGCCCCAGCCGCGGGCGTCCGGCGTGGAGACCCACGTCCCGCCGGCGTCCGGGCCGCGGTGGATCATGGCGTGGTTCATGCGCTGAAGGGCAGCGCGGTTGGGCTCGTCCAGTCGCCCGATGATCCCAGCAATGCCACACATAGACTAGGTCCTTTGAGAAAGCAGGATACTGACCACTCTTTTTTCAAACCGTTGTCACAGCCCGTGCGACGACATGCATTGCTGCTCGACGTCAAAATGACATTGGGTGCAGAACGACATCGAGCACAAGCTTCTGGAACTCTACGATTTCAGTCCGGATGCCGCTGCGCGTTTCCCACCATCGGTCCGGGTCAAAATCTGAGTAGTGTTCAGGTTGAACCGTGACATGCGTCGGATGGCCTTTCATGACTCGATCGAGCATCCGCCGCGTTCGTCGCGCGTGGTCTCGAGCTGCCACGAACACAATAGATCGGTACTGATGCTGGTCGCACCATGACGGAAGAACTTGACCTTCACCTTCGGTTCCAGCTTCGGTCCTGGGAATTTGCACGACATCCGTTACGTTAAGCCACCTCAGTTGGCGAATTTGCCTTGCGCCTGCATCCTCGTAGGGGAGCCTCCGGCGGATGAACTCGAGATCTTCTCCACTCGGAGGGTCGGTAAAAACCGCAACTCGCGTCGCGATGCCGCTTTGCACGAGGTCGGCCGCTTGCAGCGCCCCTGCCCCGCCGGCATCAAGCGATATGACGATGATGTCGGCAGGCGCAACCGGCTCGTTGACGAGGAGCGCCCATCCTGCGGCTCGTAAAACCGGCTCTCGAACAGAGGGAACAGCAAGGATGGCTGCCCCAGCCATTGCGAGCACGATTAGTAGCATCGTGCCCCATCTCGGCCGCCGGTAGCTCGTGCTCAGGTCGATCTCCAGATTTCGTGTGCACGGCGCACAGATTCGGTCTTTTGGTCACCGCATAAAGCCATGTTCAGGCACTTACGCCGCCATGGGAGCAAGGGATAAAGGAGATCGTTGTTAACGGACCATCATACATGGAGCCCACGCTGATTAATGTCTATAATTAATCTTTATTCGGCGCCTCGAGAAATAACGCGCCGGCACCTTTGATTAATATCAAACATAAGTATACGCTTTTAATTCCCCCGTGCATTAAACACCATAAGATTCTCTCCGCCGCCAACAGAGTGTCCAGAATGTCCGAGGCATCAACGCATTCCATCAAATCCGGGCGCCCCGCCGCTCCCACGTCCACCGACCTCCATGGCGAAACAATTCAACCGGTTCGGCGCCTGGAAGCCGCCGAACTGTCTGTCATAGTCCCAACCTTTAATGAACGAGACAATATCAAGGGCGTGATCGCTGCCGTTGCCGAGGCGCTCCCAAACGTGCTCTGGGAAATCATTTTTGTAGACGACAACTCGCCCGACGGCACTGCGTCACTCGTTCGCGAGATCGCCCAAGCCGATCCCCGCGTCAGATGCCTGCATCGCTTCGGGCGCAGGGGTCTCTCTTCAGCCTGCGTGGAAGGAATAATGTCGACCGCATCACCTATCGTCGCGGTGATGGATGCGGACGGCCAGCATGACGAGCGCGCTCTCTTGCGAATGCTTGGAATCCTGAATGCCACCGACGTAGATATCGTCGTCGGCAGCCGTTACGTCGAAGGCGGGGGCGTGAGCGATTGGGATCGCAGCCGCGCCGCCATGAGCCGGTTCGCGACGCGCATCACCAGTTGGATCACACGCACGAATCTGAGCGATCCCATGAGCGGCTTTTTTATGATGCGGCGCCATGTTTTTCTCAGCGCGCTTCCGAGACTCTCTTCGATCGGTTTCAAGATACTGCTGGATATTTCCGCAAGCAGCGACTCGGCATTGAAAGTCGTTGACGTCCCCTATCAGTTTCGCTCGCGCAAGTATGGCGCAAGCAAGCTGGATTCGACGGTGTTATGGGAATTTGCTCTGCTGCTTCTTGACAAAACGATTGGGCGTTACATTCCGACACGATTTATCAGTTTTGCATTGATCGGCAGCAGCGGTGTATTCGTGCATGTCGTCGTTTTGACGCTGCTGTTCAAAATCATCGGCATCGGTTTTGCCGGCGCTCAGACTGCCGCAACATTTACCGCTATCACGACCAATTTTCTGCTCAACAATTCGCTTACCTATCGCGACCAGAGGCTCCATGGCATGAAGCTTCTGGCCGGATGGATCAGCTTTAACCTGGTCTGTGCAATCGGCGCTTTCGCTAATGTCGGCATTGCGAACTGGATGTTTGCAAACAATTCCATGTGGCTCATCTCGGGGTTGGCCGGCATCGTGGTTGGCGTCGTCTGGAATTATGCAATGTCATCAATTTTCACTTGGAAAACGCGGTAGATGCGTGCGTTTTCACATGTTGAAAATCAAGAAAATGATGCACCGCGATTTTGATGGAAGTCCGGTTGTTCCTGCCCTGATTGTCGCGGTGCTAATAACAGCGCTTGCTATTGAGCTCTATATTTTTGCTCGGGTGCAGGATATCTGGCTTGACGAATCCACTCAGCTATCCGGAATCAGGCTAAATTTTTGGGACATGCTCCGGTGGCTCGCTGGTGCGGATCCGGACCGCCTAAGCGTTCCAGCAGACCGCATGCCGCCAGTTAGCTATCTGTTAGATTGGTTGTGGCTGCACCTTTACGGGCCCTCGGAGATCGGCTTTCGGCTTTTCCATTCAGCTCTTGTGATTGTCGGCATATCGTGGCTTGCAAGCGTAGTATGGCGCGAGCTTGGGCAGTTGGCGACCATAGTCACGCTTGGATTTTTGATCTTGTCACCTAAGCTTATCCAAGCCGGTGTGGAGATACGTGCTTATCCTATATTCTTTGCCGTAACCTGTGCGCAGACCGCAGTTTTTATAAGACTTGTGGCTTGTCCGGTAAAAATCGATCTGAAACTTCTTGCGCTGTTTACCGCTATTTGTCTTGTCGCGATATACACCCATTACTTCGGACTCGTGAGCAGTTGCGCGTTTTTCCTTGCGCTGGGAATTTCATTCCTTGGATCCTTTGCGGCACTCGCAGAAATCATAGGCGCCTTCGTGGTTGTGGCTATCGGTTCATTACCACTAATACCGTTCGTCTCCGCGGCAACTCACGTACCACTGTTCGTCCCCGCGACGGCTACTACGGCCACGATCAGGGACGAGAACGCGGTCGTTCAATATTTGACCTATCTGCTGAAATTGGTTGGTGATTCCGCTAACATTGTTTCTGTGTCGGCCTCAATATTGTTCTTTTGCGGCACCATCGCACTCCTGGCTGCGAGCTTCGTCGCCACGGTGATACGCGTGAGGAAAAGGGACTTAAAGCCATTTGATTGGTTGATTCTTGTTGTCGTCTCCGGTGTCTTTGCGACGATTTTGGCAAGCTTTTTCGTAACATTTAATCCTTTGACGGCCAGTTACAGCATTTGGCTGCTCGCGCCGCTCAGCCTGCTCATCGCCGCAGGGGCAACCTCAATCACCGGATTTCGTTCATGGGACGTCGCTGGCAGGAAGGTGGCCGTAGGCGCACTGCTGGTAGGAGCGGGGATATCTAACTATATGTTTTTCGTCCATGCTTCTATGTTTGTGCATGGACCGCAACGTTTTGTCGGTGCCCTATATGACAAAACCATAGGTCCGAAAGCGATAGTATACG
>Ga0210408_10003795_pt1 | contig 13766 bp, 12 predicted proteins | sample IncBWH4MmetaG_FD_155471 | JGI IMG/M metagenome (GOLD analysis project Ga0210408, IMG submission 155471) | Forest soil microbial communities from Barre Woods Harvard Forest LTER site, Petersham, Massachusetts, United States - Inc-BW-H-4-M | ecosystem: Environmental > Terrestrial > Soil >...
CATCGGCGCGTGGCGGAAGGCTCCGCTTCTTGGTGCGGACGAGCCAGTTGATCTCGTACTCCGCCGACTGGTGGCAATGCGGGCAATTGAGATTCGCGGGCTTTCTGTCGGGCTTTTCGTCGAAAAATTCGCGCTCTTCCATAGCAGCTGTCAGCTATCAGCCGTTAGCTCTTAGCTCGTGCATTCTCGACACCGTAAGCAGCGCTGATATCAGGAGATTATTGCATAAACAATAGACGGGAGACACGCGTTGGCACAGTGAAATTCGAGGTACACTCAAACGAAAATCGACCATGGCACGCAAGAAAAAGAAGAAATCGTTCCGGGCGGTCACCGCGGTAAAGGAAATGGCGCGCGAACGGATCGGCACACCCCCGCCAACTCAAGTGGTGCCGGATCGCAAGAAGAGCAAGCAGGAAAAGCACAAGCCTACGCTGGAGAAGTTGCTGGAAGAGGGATAAGGTGCGAGCGAACAAAACCGTGCGTTGAGGCATTTCATCCAACCAGTGAACCTCACCCGTCTCATATTGCACAGTCAGTTGGGACTTCAGTCAATCCCGGACCACAGATACGCGTGCCGGCCGCCATATTTAGTGGAATGTAATGGTGACGGTTCTGTTGGCGTTCATGGTAACGACGCAAGTGTTCGCAGTGGGGTTGCTGTCGCAGCCTGAGTTCCAGGTCAATGTGGTGGAGGGGGCAGTTGGCGACGCAGTGAGCGTCACCTGAGTGCCGGTATTGAAGATAAATCCGCAGGTCAGGGAACATGCAATCCCGCCGGGAGAACTGACAACCGTCCCGCTTCCCCCGGCAAACGTGACGATCAGGCTAGGGCCGACTGGTCCGGTACCGCTGAAACACACGACATTCGCGGTCATAAACCCCGTCTGGATGCCGCCGTTATTCGACTTCATCGTTGCCGACACCAAGGTGTTGCCGCAGGCGTTGCCGGTCGCCGTGATTAACCCACCTGTGCCCACAGTCACCATTTGCGGGGTATTGGAAGCCCAGGTCACCAGGCTGGTGATGTCCTTGGTCACGGGCGGGTGAATGTAGGTGCCGAGGGCCCGCAGTTGAACATTCAGGCCAGCATCCGCGGGAACGGGTATGTTCGTCGCGCCGAAGGTCTCCGTACTCGGCTGCACGGTGATCTGGGTCAGTTCCTGGTCGCGCCCACAACTGGCGAGGCTCAGCAAAAGGCTGGCCGCGAAGATGATCGTAAAGACACCGATAACAGCAGACCACTTCTGAGTCATGACCTCTCCTGGGATCAAGCGATCCCGGATTGAGTAGTTTGGAGCAGTTGGAATGGCGTCAATGTAGTCAAAGCCTTCTCAAAAAGCAAGAGAGCAATCGGCCATGTGCCGAGTGAGGGAAGGGAGCGTTGGGCCCACTTTTGAATCCCAGGTTAGCGTCCAAAAAACGGACGCGAGCCTGGGGCACCGACGATGGTCCATTTTTGGGCGGGGCCGGACGATGACTCAAGCTGCCACCACTTGGCGCACGAACGTTGCGAACTGCCGCACGTCGTCTTCGGTTGTATCGAATGAACACATCCAGCGGACGACGCTTTCTTCCTCATTCCAGACATAGAAGAAGTACCGATCTTGGATCCTGGCGATGGCGTCGTGGGGTATTTGCGCGAAAACGCCATTCGCTTCGACTTTGTAGACGATCGTGACTCCCGGAATCTCGCGGATTTCCTTCTCCAGCAGCTGAGCCATGCGATTGGAGTGTTGCGCGTTGGAGAGCCAAAGATCGTTGGTCAGCAAGGCGCCGAGCTGGACGGAGATAAAACGCATTTTGGAGGCCAACTGCATAGCCTGCTTCCGAAGAAACAGGAAATCATCCCCCTGCCCGCTACCGAAAAACAGAACCGCCTCGCCACCCATGATGCCGTTCTTCGTACCGCCAAAAGAGAGGATGTCGACACCGAGGTCGCGTGTGGCCTGGCATAGGGTCTGGCCCAGGCCGGCAGCGGCATTCGCGATGCGGGCTCCGTCCAGGTGCAAGTACATGTCATGTTCGTGGGCGAAGCGCGCGAGCGCCAGGATCTCCTGCGGCTGGTAAACGGTTCCCATCTCCGTGGACTGGGTTATCGAAACGACCTTGGGCTGAACGTGATGCTCATCACCGATGCCGTGGTAGGCGTGGCGGACCAGGTCAACGGTGAGTTTGCCGTCGGTGGTCTGCAGCGGGATTAGCTTGCAGCCGGTAAATTTCTCCGGGGCACCACATTCATCGGTATAGATGTGTGCGGACGCGGCACAGATCACGGCGTTATAGGACTTCGTGAGCGATTGCAGACTCAGGCAATTGGCGCCGGTTCCGTTGAACACAACAAAAACCTGAGTATCGGCTCCGAAATGCTCGCGAAACTTGGCGACCATCGCCTCGGTATAGGGGTCGGCGCCATAGCCCACGACATGGCCCTCATTGGCCTGAGAGATCGCTTTCAGAATCTCGGGATGGATGCCGGCATTGTTATCGCTGGCAAAGCTACGGGCTGGTTTCATGGCGTTCCAATTTAGCAGAGAGGAGTCGGGAAAACCGCCCGCGCGTGGGACGGAGGCACTGGTTTCCCTTGTATCCTGCGTGATAGGGTGTTCAGCGAATTGGGAGCGTCTTTGTGCTGAAAGCCGGCAAGAATCCACTCGCGGGCCGATGGTTGGTGGTTTGCCTCGCGGCAGGCGTCAGTCTGCTGGCGACAGCCTGTGGAAAGAACTCAGGCGCACAGCCGCAGAGCGCCGGGCCGATGCCTGTGAAGGTTCAGGAAGCTCAGGATGTGCCGGTAAGCGACACGTCGGACTACGTGGCCACCCTCAAGTCGCGGAACTCCGCGGTGATCATGCCGCAGGTCGAAGGCCAGGTTGTGCAGATCTCCGTGCACTCCGGCGACACCGTTTCCGCGGGGTCGCCGATGATGCAGATCGATCCGCTAAAGCAGCAAGCGACGGTCAAGAGCCAAGAAGACACGCGCGCGGCCGCGCAGGCGAATCTGAGGTTTGCGCAGCAGCAGTTTGATCGCACGAGCGCGCTGAATGCGTCGGGGGTGGTGAGCCGGCAGGATCTAGACCAAAGCCGGTCCGCGCTCGATTCGGCCAAGGCACAGGTACAAGCACTGGATGCGAGCGTTCGCGAACAACAGGTGCAGCTGCACTATTACAACGTAACCGCGCCCTGGTCGGGAATCGTCGGCGATATTCCGGTACACGTGGGAGATCGCGTGACGACCTCGACCCTATTGACCACGGTGGACAAGCCCGGATCGCTCGAAGTCTATGTTTATGTGCCGATCGAAAGAGCCTCGCAATTGAAGATGAACATGCCGGTGCAGATTCTGGATGGAGCCGGAAACGTGATCGCCGGAAGCCGGGTCAGCTTTATCTCTCCGCAAGTCGACAACACGACGCAGACCATCCTGATGAAGGCTCGGATTGCAAATAGCCAGGACAAGCTGCGGCAGTCACAGTTCATTCGGGCGCGTGTGATCTGGGGAAGCCAAAAGAGCCCGGTCGTTCCGATTCTGGCGGTGTCTCGCATTGGTGGCCAGTATTTTGCGTTCGTCGCAGAGCCGGGAGAGAAAGGTGGATACGTGGCTCGGCAAAAACCAGTCAAGGTCGGCCAGATGGTAGAGAACAACTACGTGGTGCTCGAGGGAGTGAAACCGGGCGACAAGGTGATCGTTTCCGGAACCCAGTTCCTGGTCGACGGCGTTCCTGTCAGTCCGCAGGGCACGTCGTAGTGTTTTTATCCTCTAGAAGTCATAACCTTCCCGGAAGCAGCGCCACGGGCGAGACGCCCTCGGGACAGCCGGCAAGATGCCGGCGCAACCTAACGACGGATTCATCGCATGTTCGTTGATTTCTTTGTCAAGCGGCCAGTCTTTTCGACCGTGTGCTCGCTGCTGATCGTCCTGGCGGGCGCGGTCGTGATTCCGTCGTTGCCTGTGGCGCAATTTCCAAGCTTGGCGCCACCGCAGGTTTCCGTAAACAGCTTTTATGTCGGCGCGAGCGCGCAGACCGTCGAGTCGGCGGTCACGACGCCGCTCGAGCAACAGATCAACGGCGCGGAGGGGATGAAGTACATCACGTCGTCGAGCGGCAACGATGGATCGAGCAGCATCGTCGCGACGTTCGATCTGAATCGCGATCCGGATCTGGCGGCCGTGGATATCCAAAATCGCGTGAACACGGCCCAGGGACGCCTGCCCAACACGGTGAAGGCGAATGGAATTTCGATTGTGAAGGCGTCGAATAACTTCGTGTTTGGCGCGGCGGTGTTTTCTCCCGATGGCCGCTACTCTCCGCTGTTTCTCAGTAATTACCTCGACGTTTATGTGAAGGATTCGCTGAAGCGCGTGAAAGGCGTGGCCGACGTGATCATCTTCGGCGAGCGCAAATACTCCATGCGCTTGTGGCTCGACCCGGTGCGCATGGCCAGCCGCGGGCTGACAGCCGGCGATGTCGTCAACGCGCTGCAAGAACAGAATGTGGAGGTGGCCGCCGGCCAAGTTGGTCAGCCTCCTGCCAAGCCGAGCCAGGAATACCAGATCAGCGTACGCGCCATCGGGCGGCTCTCGGAGGCCTCGCAGTTCGACAACATCATCCTGAAGACCAACAACGACGGAACGCTGGTGCGGGTGAAGGACGTCGGCCGCTCGGAGTTGGGCGCCGAAGACTATAGCTCGGACCTGGAGTTCAACGGCCAGGATGCCGTCGGCCTCGGCATCACGCAGCTTTCCAACGCGAACGCGCTTGAAGTGGATCGCGACGCCATCGCGGAACTAAACCGGCTCTCGAAACGATTCCCGCCGGGAATGACCTACAAGTTGGCGTTCGACACGACCGATGCCGTCGGCGAGTCCATTCGTGACGTGCTGTACACCGTGGGTTCGGCGATCCTGCTGGTCATCCTGGTGATCTTTGTTTTTCTGGGAGACTGGCGGACCACGATGATTCACTTCATCGCCACTCCCGTTTCGCTCATCGGCACCTTCGCCTTCGTCAAGCTGCTGGGATTCTCAATCAACACGCTGACGCTGTTTGGCATTACGCTGGCCACCGGGCTAGTGGTTGATGACGCCATTGTCGTGATTGAAAACATTGAGCGTCATATTGCCGGGGGCGAGCACGACTCGCGCAAGGCGGCATCAGCCGCTACGGCGGAAATAACGGGCGCCGTGATCGCCACCTCGCTGGTACTGGTTGCCGTGTTCGTGCCGGTAGCATTCTTTCCGGGCACGACAGGCATTCTGTTTCGCCAGTTTGCGCTGACCATCGCATTTTCCATCGCCATTTCGGCCTTCAACGCACTCACACTGGCGCCGGCGCTGGCGGCTATTTTCCTGGCGGGTCCGCACGGACAAAAATGGTGGTGGCTGCGAAAATTTGACGATGGCGTCCAAGCCGCGACCCGCGTGTACCAACGCTCGCTGCACAAGTTCCTCGAGTTTCGCTGGGTGGCGGTGATTCTGTTCTTCGCGGGCCTGGGGCTGACCTGGTTCGTTTTCCGGCGAGTACCCACGGGATTTGTGCCCAATGAAGACCAGGGCTATTTCATCATTGCGATCCAGGCGCCGACGGGAGCATCGCTGAGTTACACCAAGAAGATCGGCGAGCAGATAAACAAGATTCTGGAGAAGGTTTCTGAAGCCGAGGGCACCTTCGCGATCGCCGGATTTAGTTTCGGGGGAGGCGCGCCGAACCGGGGACTCGTTTTCGTTCCGCTCAAACCCTATGCGCAGCGCAAGGGTGACGCGCACAACGCGGACGCGATCGTAAACCGCATTCGCGGACAGCTGTTCGGGATTCAGGGTGCGATCGTGATTCCCTTTTTGCCACCCGCGGTGCAGGGACTGGGGGAGTTCGGCGGGTTTCAATTCGAGGTTCAGGACCAGGGCGGACACACGCTGCCACAACTCGATCAGGTCACGCAGGAATTCATTCGCCAAGGCAACCAGCGCAAAGAGAAAGACCTGACCGGTTTGTTCACGACCTATAGCGCCTCGGATCCGCAATTTCTGGTGACCATTGATCGCGAAAAGGCGAAAAGCCTTCACATTCCACTCTCGCAGATCACCGATACGTTAAGCGTTTACATGGGCTCGGCATACGTAAACGACTTCGATTTCAATAACCGTTCGTATCGGGTGTACGTCCAGGCGGACCAGCAGTTTCGCAGCGAGTCGAAGGACATCAAACAGTTCTACGTGCGCTCCGACAGCGGGGCGATGATTCCGCTCGACAACCTGATCACGATCGCGCAGACGACAACGCCGCAGGTGATCAGTCACTACAACTTGTTCCGCTCGGTAGAAATCGACGGGTCGGGTGCACCTGGATTCAGCTCCGGCCAGGCCATTTCGGCCATGCAAGACCTGAGCGCGAAGGTCTTGCCGCAGGGCTATACCTATCAGTGGACTGGCCTGTCACTGGAAGAATTGCAATCGGGCTCGACGACGGTTCTGCTGTTTGGCCTGGGAACGCTGGTGGTTTATCTGACGCTCTCGGCACAATACGAAAGCTTTGTGCTGCCGTTTATCGTATTGCTGGCCGTGCCCATGGCGTTACTCGGGGCGCTCACTGCGCAGTGGGGGCGCGGTCTTGAAAATGACGTCTACTGTCAGATCGGGCTCGTGATGCTGGTCGGCCTGTCCAGCAAGAACGCAATTCTGATCGTGGAGTTCGCCGAGCAGTTAAGACATCAGGGGACACCGTTGATCGAGTCGGCGGTGGAAGCCGCGCGGATTCGACTGCGGCCAATTCTGATGACCTCTCTGGCATTTATTCTCGGCGTCGTTCCCCTGGTGACTGCAAGCGGCGCGGGCGAAAAGGGACGGCACTCGGTCGGAACCACGGTCTTCGGCGGTATGATCATGAGTAGCATCCTGAATCTGTTCTTCATTCCTGTGCTGTACCTGATTATCGAAGGGTGGCGCGAACGCGGTAAGACTGAGGCACAGATCAGGGCGGAATAGGCGGAGGGCAGGCGAGCCAGCGACTTATTTCGCGAGTTTCTGCAGCGTCGCTCCCAGTACCCGACTGGGACCGGGTTCCTGGATAAACGCAACAACCCGAAGATCGGAAGCCTCGACTGCTTTATCAAGTTTGATGGCGATATCCTGCGAAAAGGCTCCCTGGGAGTCGATCGTGCCTACCTTCGAAATGCTGCGTACCACAGCAACGTGAACCAGGTGCCGTCCGGCATTCTCCCCGTTTGAAACCTGCGATTCGGCATGATTCAGAGCCACCGCGAACATTACGTCGGACTTTTTAGCGTGATCCGGCAAAGGCGCAGCATCAATGTGGGCATGGATTACGCTCCCATGCAATGCTGCACCCGTAATTTGAACAGGAACTTTCATGGCGGTCGCGGCGGTCAAAAGGACTTTCTCCGCTTGCTTCCCATTATTTCCGACAAACTGTTCCGTACCATCCACGATCATCTGCGGGGTGTAGACACTTGCGAGGTGGAAATGCTGCCCGTAGGCGTCTTGCCGTTCAGTCAAAGTGTGAGATGAGTACGGATCGGTCCAGCCATCGTGATTCCAATACTCGACGTGCTCGCTCAAGACGATGAGCTGTTCTGTGGAGATCGGCTGCTGGTCGAGTTTCTGCAGGAAGGCGTCGGCCGGAGGACAATCAGAACAGCCTTCCGACGTAAACAATTCCACCAGGACGGCCGGGTGCGCGGGCGAATTTACCTTGTCATCGCGGCTCCGGGCGGGGAGGCCAGCCATAGTCAGCGAGGCTACGAAAAAGAGAAAGACAGGTACTTTCATGGAGCGAACCGCAAGGGTATTACAGCTCAGAGTTTGGATGTTCCGATCACATAGAAGTTACAACCGGGCGCAAGCGTCGGTTTGGCCGATCTTGTAATTTTGTTTAACTCGGATTTTGGGAGTTGGGTTTTCTACCGTTATTGCGCTAACTCCCGGGACCCAGGTTCGTTCCCGTCGCCAGACTTCGACATCGTTGCGCTGCCGAAATGACAAAAACTGTCAGGAATTCGGCACTCAGGGGTGGGCGTGGGAGCAAACTTTTCGCCCCGTCACCGATGTAATGGACCTGCTTCCTATTGAATTAATGGCAGTTACGGTACTTTCGGGACTTCAACAGGACCCCTGCTCCTTCTGGTGCTCGATCTGCGGAGACTTCTCCGTGGTTTTTAACGAGGCATTGAACGCATATGAGCCAAGGCTCCCCGATGACACCAGATATGTCGCCCCTGGAGCACCTTATGGATCAGGATGTAACGCCGCGACAGGTGTGTGGCGTGCTCGCCAGGATGTTCCAAGTGCAACAAACGGAGGTAGCTATCCTGCGCCTGGAGCGCGGGCTTTTGCACTTTATCTTCCCCGATGAACTGCGCACGGCGGGGTCGATTCCAATCTCGAGTTCGTCAATCGCGGCGCACACGGCGATCAGCAAAAAATCTGAGATCTTTAACAACTTCGCCCGCGTCAAACATGCGAGCGTGTTTGAGACGGTTAAGCTCGGAGCTGCGGAAGGCGTAGATACCAGCGAGCCGCTGCCGATTCAGAAGTTGATGTCGGCGCCGGTTGTTGACGAGAATGCGAAGGTTTTAGGCGTCATCCAGATCTCGCGGAAGGGATCGGAGGCAACGTTCGCGGGAGCCGATTTCAGCCGTGAAGATTTACACGAATTGGAGAGGGCGGCAGGGATCCTGGCGGCATCGACAGTAATGCGGTCCAGCTAGTTTGGCGTCTCCTGCGGTTCCCAGTGGGATTTGATCCAACCGGGCAAGCACGATTGGACGTCTCATGCGAGAAAGAACTTCCATTTTCCCGGCTTACCGAGGAATAATGCGGAGCGTCTATAGTTTGGTACGATAACGACCCGTGAGCTTCGACCCAATCGCGCTGTTCCAGCCGCACGCCAACCTCAGCGATGACGTCAACCACAACATTGTGCAGTCAGAAATTGAGGGCGGCGTTTTTCTGAGCGACCTGGAACCGCGGACGGTCTTACAGATTCAGACGCAACATCACTGCTATACAGCATTGTTTCTGGGAGACAATCAGGCGCTGATCTGGGGCCATCCGGAATTCTGTCCGCAGCCGGTACCGGTCGCGATCGCCGGTTCGACCTGGGGCGGAACGATGTTGAAGGTGCGTTACGTAGGTCGGGGGATGCGTTTGGAGTTTCATCATCCAGGGTATCGGACGCCGATCGTGACTTCGCCCATCCAGGAAATCAACGAACAGCCGCGGTTCGTGCATGAGACCGCCGACCATTCTTTAGCGAACAACTAGGGTTCGCATTCCTGACAGCTCTTCTGCGTGTTGCAAAGCCCAACGCTTGGTGCTTGCCACGCCCGCGTTATATGCTCGGGGCGTGCAACGCTCCACGGTGCGGTCTCCTACGGCAGGACTACTGCTCGGATTGATCATCACGGTTGCAGCCGTGGTGGCCGACTCGTGGTATACGACCCGCCAGATCTCCGGCCTGCGGGCGTTGCAGAACAATCTCACCGACCGCAACCGCAAAGACTCGTTGCAACTGCTGCGCATCCAGAATGACCTGAACAGCCTCGCGCTAGGCATGCGCGACATGCTCGACAACGACGAGCCGTATCCGTTGAGCGCATGGTCGGCGCAATTCGAACGGGTCCGCTCGGATCTGGACAATGCTTTCAAGGTCGAGGAACAGTTGGCTCCGACGCAACGAACTCCCGAACAAAGACAGTATCTTGCCAATTCGCTTTTTCAGTTCTGGGACGCGGTGGAGCGTACATTTGCGTTGGCGCAGGCTGGAAAAGCGGAGGAGGCGCGGAATCAGATTCGCTTGACGCTACAGGCGCGGCAGGCAGCGCTGAGCACGGCGGTCGCGCGGTTGCTGGTTCAGAACAACGAAAGCCAGGAGCAGGCGGATCAGCAAATCCGGCAGATCTACGACAAAGTGCAGCGGCAAGTCTACGTATTTCTGGGGGCGACGCTGGCGGCGATCCTGCTGACGAGCTTGTATCTGATCACATCGAACCAGCAACTGTTCGCGCAATTGGCGACGCTTTCGGGTCAGCGCAGCGAGCTGGCGCAGAAGCTGATTGCGACGCAGGAATCCACATTGCGACACATTTCACGCGAGTTGCACGATGAGTTTGGGCAGATCCTGACGGCCGTAGGCTCGATGCTGGGGCGGGCCGAGAAACACACGCCTGAAGACTCGCCGGTGCGGACCGAGCTGAAAGAAGTTCGCGACATCGCCCAGACGACGCTCGACAGCGTGAGAAGTCTGTCGCAGGCGCTGCATCCGGTGATGCTGGATGAGTCCGGGCTCGAGACGACCATTGACTGGTATTTGCCTACCGTGGAAAAGCAGACGGGGATTGGCATATCCTACGAAAAATCGGGGACTTCGTTTCCGATCAGCGGGAGCGCCAGCATTCACATCTATCGCGTACTGCAAGAAGCCTTGAATAACCTGACTCGTCATTCTGGCGCAAACCAGGCATGGGTGCGACTGCGGTTTCAGGCGGACCGTCTGGAACTCGAAGTGGAAGATCATGGCAAGGGATTTGTGAGACAAAACGGCAACCCCGGAATTGGATTGGTCGCCATGCGGGAACGCGCCGAACTGCTGGGAGGCACTCTGAAATTCATGCCGCCGGCAATGGGCGGAACGTTAGTACGGCTGTCGGTGCCAAAGGAAAAAGTGGAGGCGCATGTCGAATAAGATTTCCGTGCTGCTGGTGGATGATCACAACCTGGTGCGGCGAGGGTTCAGGCGAATTCTTGAAGACGAACCCGACATCAAGGTTGTGGGCGAGGCCGGCGATGGCAACGAAGCGATTCGGCTCGCCGAGGAACTGAAGCCCAACGTCATCGTGATGGACTGTGCTCTGCCGAGTACCAGCGGTTTGCTGGCCACACGGAAGATTCTGTCGAAGGCGCCGGAACAAAAGATCCTGATGCTGAGCATGCATTCCGAAGACACGCTGGTGCGACAGGCGCTCGAGGCCGGAGCAAGAGGGTACGTCTTGAAAAACGCCGTGGATCTGGAGTTGGCGGGCGCGATCCGCAAAGTTGTCGCCGGCGAGGTTGTTCTTGATCCGCAGGTGTCGAAACGCGCGTCGCTCAAGGGCGAGCGCAACGGGGGACTAACTCCTCGCGAGCTCGAGATCCTGCAGCTGATCGTGGATGGCAAGTCGAACAAGGAGATCGCGGATCATTTAGGCCTTAGCGTGAACACGGTAGCCGTGCACCGGGCGAACATCATGGATGCGCTGGGCATCCACAAGACCGCCGAATTGGTGGTTTACGCGATCCGCAATGGGCTGGTAAACGTCCCGTGAATCGAAGGTCGTTCCTGGCGAGCCTTGGCGGGCTCGCGGCGGCGGGATTGTCCGGTCATGATGCGTGGGGCCTGCTGGCGCCTGCGCCTTCGAATCTGGGATTTACGCTCACCGATGTAACCTCGAGCGCCGGCATCCAGTTTCATCACAACAGCGGAGCTTATGGGGGCAAGTTGCTGCCGGAGACACTCGGCTCCGGGTGCGCCTTTTTGGACTACGACGGCGATGGCTGGCAGGACATTCTTCTCGTCAACGGGATGGACTGGGCGGGACACAAGCGAGAGCGCAGCACACTGAAGCTCTACCGCAACAATCGCAACGGCACATTTAGCGATGTCACCCGGAGCGCAGGGCTGGACTTCGAGATGTACGGCATGGGTGTCGCTGTCGGGGACTACAACAACGACGGCTTCCCGGACATCCTGATCACGTGCGTGGGCCAGAATCGGCTGTTCCGCAATACGGGTAAAGGCACGTTTGTCGATGTTACGGCGAAGAGTGGACTGGGCGGGCGGCAAGCGATGAGCACGTCGGCCCTGTGGTTCGACTTCGATCGGGATGGATTGCTGGATCTTTTCGTTTGCAATTACGTGCGCTGGTCGACGGAACACGATGTGTTCTGCAGCCTGGACGGCAAGCACAAGTCCTACTGCACACCGGAGGCGTATCGCGGAGAGACGTGCTGGCTATTTCGCAATCGCGGTGACGGAACGTTTGAAGACATTACGGCCAAGAGCGGGATCTTCGACAGCAGTTCGAAATCGCTCGGGGTCGCGATGTTCGATTACGACCGCGACGGATGGCCCGACCTGCTGGTCGCCAACGACACCCAACCAAACAAGCTCTACCGCAACCAGCACGACGGCACGTTTAAAGACGAGGGTATGGAAGCAGGCATTGCGCTGAGCCCCGACGGAAAGGCGAGAGCCGGCATGGGTGTCGACACCGGCGACTTCACCAATTCCGGTGCGCAGGGTTTGGCGATTACGAATTTTGATAATGAGATGGCGGGAGTTTATCGAGCGAGCCCGTCGGGATTTGAAGACGTTGCGACGCAGACCGGGATTGGTCTTCCAACGAAAAACAGTCTTGGCTTTGGATGCATGTTCTTCGATGTGAACCTTGATGGCTACCTCGATCTTGCGATTGCTAATGGCCACATCGACGAGACCGTGCGCAATATTCACGGCAATGTTGGGTACGCGCAGCCGCCGCAACTGTTCCTGAATAACGGGAAAGGCGCGTTCCGGGATGTCGCCGAGATTGTGGGAACGGAGTTTTCGCAGGCGAAAGTGGGCCGCGGGCTCGCGTATGCAGATTTTGATCGGGATGGCGATCTGGATCTACTGATCACCACCAACAACGGACCCGCGTATCTCTACCGCAACCATCAAACCTCTGGCAATCGGAGCATTCGATTTCAGCTTGTGGGAACCAAGTCGAATCGAGATGCGATCGGCGCGACGGTGCGGATTGAATACGGAGGCTTGAGTCAATCTCGAATGGTGAAGAGCGGTTCGAGTTATCTCTCGCAATCGGAATTACCGGTCACGTTCGGACTTGGGGCGCGCACTCAAATCGACCGCGTCGTGCTGTCGTGGCCTGGTGGACAAACCGAGGAGTACAAGAATCTTGGTTCAGGAAAAACCTATGTGTGCACGGAGACGAAGGGAATCCGTGCGCTCAATGGCTACTAGTATTTTTTCAGTATTGTTCTGACTTTTCTTTCCCGTTAGATTGCCCAGCAATTTATCGGTCCTCTTTTGCGCACCCCACGTCCGCGCTCTTGAGGCACCCCCTAGAGAAAACCGGCGGCCAACCGCCGGGGAATCATGTGTCCCCAGCTGGCAACACAGAAGCTAGCTGGGGCTTTTTTGAGAACAGGTTGAGCTGGGGTTCTGGAGCGAGAACGCGTAACTCACTCGTAAGGAAAATCACAATGAGAAAACTGATCTTGAGATCAGCATTTGTACTTCTGTCTGGAGCTGTGTTGTGGGCGGCTGCCGGAAAAACCGAAACGGTACAAGGCTACGTACTCGATTCCGCGTGCGCGTTTACAAAAGGTCTGGAGAAACCAATCAGTCGCGATTGCGCCCTCGCCTGCGCGAAGGCGGGGTCGCCGCTGGTAATCCTCACCGCCAACGGCACGATCTATTGGCCGATCGCCGATACAACGCCGTCGAGCAGTCAAAACGAGAAACTCGTTCCCTTCGCCGGCCAGAAAGTAACAGCTACCGGCAAGGTGTACGAACGCGGAGGATCGCGGGCATTCGTCATCGAGAAGATTGAAGCATTGGCTGCGAAGTAGCTTCATCCGCTGCGCACACTAAAAGACCTATGGGGAAGGATGTGGGGGGATGCGTTTTCGTAAAAGCCTGATTTGCTTTGCGATGGTGTCGTTGGTATCGCTGAACTTAGCCGCTCAACAGATTACTGGCAGTATTCGAGGG
>Ga0210408_10003797_pt1 | contig 13761 bp, 11 predicted proteins | sample IncBWH4MmetaG_FD_155471 | JGI IMG/M metagenome (GOLD analysis project Ga0210408, IMG submission 155471) | Forest soil microbial communities from Barre Woods Harvard Forest LTER site, Petersham, Massachusetts, United States - Inc-BW-H-4-M | ecosystem: Environmental > Terrestrial > Soil >...
GGACGGAAATTACAGCATCGAGTTCGTGGAATGTCTTGCCAGCTGCGGCACGGCCCCGGTCTGCATGGTGAACGACGATTTGCACGAGAATATTCAACCCGACAATGCGACGTCGATCGTATCGGAACCGGCGGTAAGCCCAATGATGCATCCGTCACATCCGCTGGAGAACCGGATCGTTTTCAAAAATATCGGCCGCAAGAATTGGAAGATCGACATCGACACGTATCTCAAAGCCGGTGGCTACGAGGATTTGAAGAAAGCGCTCACAATGTCGCGCACAGACATCGTCAATGAAGTCAAAACCTCAGGACTTCGCGGCCGCGGCGGCGCCGGATTTCCCTGCGGGGTGAAATGGAGCTTCATCAAGCCCGACGAAAAGAAGCCGGTCTATTTGATTTGTAACGCAGACGAATCGGAGCCCGGCACGTTCAAGGACCGCTACATCATCCACGAAGACCCGCACCAGTTGCTCGAGGGGATCGCGATCTCCTGTTATGCCATCAACGCCCGGACGGCGTACATATATATAAGAGGCGAATTCCCTGAGGGCGCCAAAATCCTCGAACAGGCAATTGAGGAAGCACGCCAGCACAAGTTCCTGGGCAAAAACATCCTTGGCTCCGGGTTCGACGTCGATGTTTACATTCACCGCGGCGCTGGCGCTTACATTTGCGGGGAAGAAACCGGATTGATCGAGTCGCTCGAGGGCAAGCGCGCCTATCCGCGAATCAAGCCGCCATATTTTCCCGCCGTGCTCGGACTCTACATGTGCCCGACGATCGTGAACAATGTCGAAACCCTTTGCGCGGTGAAACACATCATCGCCATGGGCGGCGCTAAATACGCGCAGCTCGGCCGGCCTAACAATACCGGCACGCGTATCGTTTGTGTCAGCGGCGACGTGCAACGTCCGGGTTATTTCGAGATCGAAGTCGGCGCGGTAACCATGGGCCAGTTGATTCACGACATGGCCGGCGGAATGAAACCTGGACGAACCTTGAAAGCGGTGATTCCCGGCGGCAGCTCGGCCAAAGTTCTGCGCGCCGATGAGCGATTCAAGATCAAACAAAAGCAGCCGGACGGATCGACAATCGACGTTGAGATGTCAATCGACGAGCTGCCGATGGATTTCGACGCACTCGCCGCGGCCGGATCGATGGCGGGCTCGGGCGGTGTGATCGTGCTCGACGATTCGCGCGATATGGTCTGGGTGCTCAATAACATCAACGAATTTTACGCGCACGAATCGTGCGGCCAGTGCACGCCCTGTCGCGAAGGTTCGCTTTGGATGAAAAAAATCACAGACCGGATGTTGAACGGCGGCGGTGTTACGGAAGATCCGCGCACGCTAAAGACGATTGGCGACAATATCGCCGGGCGGACGATTTGCGCATTTGGCGAGGCTTGCGCATGGCCAACTCAAAGTTTCGTCGAAAAATTCCCGGAAGAATTCGCAAACTACGCGCGTAAATCAATGCCGCCACCGTTGCCGCCAGAATACACACCCAAAGAGCTGGTCGATCGCCAACAAATCCCGACTGCTCCCCTCGCCCGCGATCCCGGCTGGGAAAAAGCGGGCGCCGATGCGGTGATTTGAATATGGCCGCCGAAAAATCCAACGCGCAGCCGATGTTCAACGTCCAGATCGATGGCGTGTGGCATCAGTTTCCGAAAGGCACACGCGTGATCGAGGCGTGCGCGCAAGTTGGCGTGTACGTGCCCCGCTATTGTTATCACCAGAAACTCAGCTCACCGGGAAATTGCCGGATGTGTTTGATCGAGATGGGCATGCCGCGAATGGGCCCGGATCGCAAACCGGATCTCGGTGCGGACGGCAAGCCGATGATTAATTGGATGCCGCGTCCGCAGATTTGTTGCGCGCAGGACGTCGCCGAAGGGATGGGCGTGCGCACAAATTCGCCGCTCGCGCAGGAATGTCGCAAAGGGGTCATGGAATTTTTGCTGATCAATCATCCACTCGATTGTCCCATTTGCGATCAAGCCGGCGAGTGCGAACTCCAGGAATTCAGCGTCGAGTATGGTGCGGCTGGTTCGCGCTTCCTGGAAAACAAAGTTAAGAAGCCGAAAAACGTAGAGCTTGGACCGCGCGTCACGCTCGACGACGAGCGCTGCATTTTGTGTTCGCGATGCATTCGCTTCTGCAACGAAATCGCACACGACGACGTGCTTGGCTTCGTTGATCGCGGCAGTCACACAGTCTTGACCGCACATCCAGGCAAGCGCCTCGAAAACAATTATTCGCTCAACACCGTCGACATCTGCCCGGTCGGCGCGCTGACTTCAACCGATTTCCGTTTCAGGATGCGGGTCTGGTTTTTGAAGGAGACGAAAAGCATTTGCACGAGTTGCGCGACCGGCTGCAACACGATTATTGGTAGCCGCGAAGACATCGTTTACCGGCAAACGCCGCGCGAGAACGATCATGTCAACTCGTGCTGGATGTGCGATTACGGCCGGTTGAATTTCAAATATCTCGAAGCGGAAAACCGGCTGCTTGAACCGCAAACACTCAACGGCAACAGACTCGGGCCGGCGGATTGGAAGGATGCGATTGCGCAGGCTGCGTTGCAATTGCGACAATTCAGCGGCTTCAACATCGCCATTGTCGCGTCCGGACGAATGACCAACGAAGAGCTGTGGCTCACCCGCAAAATCGGCGACCTTCTCGGCGTTCGTTACATCGACATCGTCCCGCGATTCGGCGAAGGCGACGACATTTTGCTGAGCCGGATTCGAAATCCAAACACGATTGGCGCGCGATTGATTCTCGGTCTCGACGGAGAGCCCGGTGCGAGACTTCACGCGATCGCCGATGATCTTAAATCCGGCGACATTCGAGCGCTCGTCGCGCTCGGCGAGAATCCAATCAACTGCGGAATCGCAGTTGAACAATTGGTAAGCCTGCCGGCGTTTATCGCGATGGACATTTTGTCCAATGCGGCAACCGAACACGCGACTGTGGTATTGCCCGCGTCAGGCTTTGCCGAAAAGCGCGGCTCGATGATCAATGGCGACGGTCGGTTGCAAAGATTGAATCGTGCGGTGCGTCCACCCGGGAACGCGCGCGATGACTGGGAAATTTTGCGTGACCTGCTTCAGGCGCTCGGCGGCAGCAACGGTCTCTACACAGTCGATGATGTCTTTCGACAAATGAGCGCGGAAATCCCGCAGCTCAACGGTTTGACTCTCAGCAAGATCGGCGATCTCGGCCTGCAGCTGACGACGGCTGATGAATCGCCACTGCCGCCGGTGGATCCGAAAGAGCGCGACATCGAGGAAGCGGAGCAGAAGCGGCCGCCCGGACGATAACAAGATCGACAATGGATTATTTTTTCATCGGCACATCGCTTCTGAAAATCATAGCCATGATTTTCGTGGTCATTCTGCCGATGGTTTCCTACGCCGTTTACGCGGAGCGTCGCGTCAGCGCGCTGATTCAGGATCGGCTCGGACCCAATCGCGTGGGACCGGCCGGCCTTTTTCAACCGATCGCCGACGCCGCAAAATTCTTACTGAAGGAGGATTTCACACCAGCGACGGTGAACACGTTTTACTATTGGCTCGCGCCATGTCTGGCGATGATCCCCGCGATTTTAACGATCGCTGTCGTTCCATTCGGCAGCACGCTGTTCGGCGTGCCGATGGTAATCGCGGACATCAACGTCGGAATTCTTTATGTGTTCGCCATCGCTTCGTTAGGCGTTTACGGAATCGTCCTGGGTGGCTGGGCTTCCAATTCCAAGTATCCATTTCTCGGCGGAATCCGGTCGAGTTCGCAAATGATTTCCTACGAGCTCTCGCTCGGGCTAGCTGTCATCCCGGTTTTCATGCTCGTTGGAAATTTGCGCCTGACCAGCGTGGTCCAATATCAAATCGATCACGGCTGGTTGATCGCGCCCTTTATTGGCGACTGGAGCAATGGCGCGAAATGGGCCCTGGCGATTCCAATGATCATCTCCTTCGCCGTCTTTCTCGTCGCCATTTTCGCGGAGACGAATCGGCTCCCATTCGATTTGCCGGAAGCCGAGCAGGAGTTGGCCGGCGGTTATCACACCGAATATTCATCGATGAAGTTCGCGCTATTTTTTCTTGGCGAGTACGCGGCGATGATCAGCGGCTCCGCGATTGTGGTGACGTTATTTCTCGGAGGCTGGCATTTTCCCGGAATTCCTGACGGGTCGCACGGCTGGATTTTTGGACTCATCAACATCGGCGTCTTTTTCACCAAGGTCGCCGCGCTCATTCTTTTCATGATGTGGGTGCGCTGGACTCTGCCGCGGTTTCGGTGGGACCAATTGATGCGACTGGGCTGGTTATTCTTTTTCGAAATTGCGCTCGTCAATATTTTTCTGGTCGCGATCATCCTTGCCTACTGTCATTTCTAATGGCCATCACGGTTCCACGACCAAATTTGAACTGGCGCGAGCGATTGTATCTGCCCGCAATCGCGGCCGGCCTCGCCATCACCATCAAGCATTTTACGAAGATGATTTTTCGGCGGACGAAAGTGACGATGGAGTATCCGGAAGAGAAGTGGGACCAGAATCTGCCGGACCATTATCGCGGCGCACCCGCGCTGGTGCGCGATACCGATGGCCGCGTCCGTTGCGTCGCCTGTCAGCTATGCGAATTCATTTGCCCGCCGCGGGCCATTAAAATTATTCCGGGCGAAATCTCACCAGCCGATCGCTTTGCGAAGGTCGAAAAGTATCCTGACGAATTCGATATCGACATGGTCCGCTGCATTTACTGCGGCATGTGCGAGGAAGTTTGTCCGGAGCAAGCGATTTACCTCCGTAAAGATTACGCCATCACCGGATTCACTCGCGAAGAGATGGTGCATCACAAGGACAAACTGCTCGAGATTGGCGGCGTGATGCACGGCGTCGTCTTGAAGTGGAACACGAAAAAGTGACCGAAAGATCGACGTCGTAACATGTCTGCTTTCCTGTTCTGGATCTTCGCGTTGCTAATGCTGGTGTTTGGCGCGGCGGTCATCATCAATCGGAATCCAGTCGCGAGCGCGCTTAGTCTGGTCGTTTCGTTTCTTGGCCTGGCCGCGCTGTTCCTCTCTCTCGACGCCTACTTCGTCGGCATCATTCAAGTGCTGGTCTACGCCGGCGCCATCATGGTGTTATTCCTTTTCATCATCATGTTGCTCGATTTGCGCGGCGAAAAATTGCGAAAAATCAATTGGATTGCCTCGGCGGGCGGCCTCGCGGTTGCGTTCGCGTTGATGCTTCAGATTTTTTCAGTGGTGGAAAAATTTCCGGCCGCCAAACAAACCTTTCCACCTATTACAAGATCGACATCGGACGATGTCCATCGAATCGGTTTGCTGCTTTTTAATAACTACAACCTGCCTTTTCAAGTGATCGGAGTCGTGATTCTGGTCGCGACCGTCGGTGTCGTTGTCTTGAGCCGGCGCGAAACCCGTTAACATGGTCACGCTCGGACATTATCTGATTGTCAGCGGGATCCTGTTCACTATCGGCTTTGCCGGCGTGATGCTCCGACGCAACATCATCATCATCTTGATGGCGCTGGAGTTGATGTTGAATGCGGCGAATCTGTCGCTGGTCGCGTTCTCACGGTTCCATGTCGATGTAACTGGAGCGCCGGACTACAACGCGCAGGTTTTTGTGTTCTTCATCATCACCGTGGCGGCAGCGGAAGTCGCGGTTGGTCTTGCCATCGTCGTCGCGCTTTTCCGGTTGCGACAGACGACGCACGTCGAAGACATCACTAGCCTAAAATTTTGAGCCCGCGAATCACGCAAAGAACGCGAATTGAATGACAGAGATCATTTATAAAAAAGAGAGCTACGCGATCATTGGCGCCTGTTTTGAGGTCTATAATGAGAAGGGCTGTGGTTTTCTGGAGCCCGTTTACCACGAGTGCTTGGCTATTCAATTCGAATTCCAACGGATTCCCGCAATTTCGAAACCAGCACTAACGCTGAGTTACCGTGGCCGCACACTCGTGCAAACCTACAATCCGGACTTCATCTGTTATCAGAAAGTCGTTCTCGAGTTGAAAACGGTGTCCAAACTCATTGACGAACATCGAGCACAACTATTGAACTATCTTAACGCTACTGGTTTTGAGCTTGGACTATTGGTGAACTTTGGACATTACCCGGGTCTAGAACACGAACGACTTGTCAAAACGCAGCGCTTAAAAGCGAAGGAGGATATGGCCGATGTCTCCCTTTAGGATTCGTGTCCATTCGGGTCATTCGCGGGAAGCAAGATGAAATTCACTACCAACACTTTACTTCCCTGGTTCGTCTTGCTGCTGCCGTTGGCTTCAGCAGCTACGATCACGCTGTTCACGCGCCGATTTAAGACTGTCAGCGCCGCGATTTCAGTCGCAGCTGTTCTCGGAAGTTTCCTCTGCAGTTGCGCTATCTTCACCAAAATCGATATCTCGGCGCCCGAGCTCATGTGGATCAATATCCGCGGAACCTTGCAGGTGCCGATTGGATTCATCCTCGACGATTTGAGCCGACTGATGCTGCTCATCGTTTCCGGCGTGGGATCGCTCATTCACATTTACTCGTTAGGCTACATGCGCGACGACGCTGGCAAATCGCGCTACTTCGCCGCGCTCTCGCTTTTCATGTTCGCCATGCTCGGCATCGTGCTGGCGAACAATTTCGTGATGCTTTTTATTTTTTGGGAACTGGTCGGCTTCACGTCCTACGTGTTAATCGGTCACTGGTTCGATCGGGACACTGCAGCGCAAGCGGCGAACAAAGCGTTCATCACCACGCGCATCGGCGATTTCGGATTCATGATCGGCATCTTGATGATCTGGATCGCCACCGGCTCGGTCGTTTTCGACGACATCGTTGCGCATCTCTCGAAGGTGACGAGCAATCCAACGTATCTCACTATCGCCGCGCTCCTGATCTTTTGCGGCGCGGTCGGCAAATCCGCGCAGTTCCCGCTTCACGTTTGGTTGCCGGACGCAATGGAAGGCCCGACGCCGGTTTCGGCGTTGATTCACGCGGCGACGATGGTGGCGGCCGGCGTTTACCTCCTGGTGCGCGTCGCATTTCTAATTCAAGCGACGCATACCGCGCTTCTCGCCATCGCCTGGATCGGGACAATCACAGCGCTACTCGGCGCGTTGCTGGCCACGCAGCAATCCGATATCAAACGAATCCTCGCCTACTCCACAATCTCACAACTTGGCTACATGGTAATAGCGGTTGGATTGACCTCGAGCGAGGCGGCGATGTTTCATCTTTTCACTCACGCGTTTTTCAAGGCGCTCCTCTTCCTCGCTGCCGGCTCGATCATCGTCAGCCTTCATCACGAACAGAACATCTGGAACATGGGCGGACTGGCCCGAAATCTTAAAATCACGTTCGCCACATTCTTTGCCGGCGCCCTGGCACTGATCGGTTGTCCGCCGTTCAGCGGATTTTTTAGCAAAGACGCGATCCTCGCGCTCGCCTTCCAAAACAACATGGCGATCTTTGTTGTCGGCCTTACCACTGCGTTCCTGACCGCCTTTTATGTTTCTCGGGCTGTCACCGTCGTGTTTTTCGGAAAATCGAGAAGTGATCTCGCGCACACGGCGGCAGAATCGCCGCCAGTGATGACGGCTCCGCTGATTATTCTCGCACTCCTTGCCTTAATCGGAGGCTGGTCAGTGTTCGCTCGAAACTTTCTGGTCGTTCCACACGAAAAGGAAACCACGCTCATTGTTCCCGCGCTGGCGCTGATCGCATTGATTTCAGGCGCCGGCATTGCGGTTTGGCTTTATCGCAATCGCGAACGCGATCCGTTGCGTGTCGATCTTCTTCGACGCCGCTTTTACATCGACGAGTTTTATCAATGGCTCATTGGCATGACGCAGGAATTTCTCGCGCGCGTTGCCGCGTTCTTCGACCGCTGGATCATTGACGGCGCGGCGGTACGCGGCGCAGGCGGCGCCACGTTTGGATTCGGATCGCTGCTGCGATTGTTTCAAATCGGAAACCTCCAGGCTTACGCGTTTCTCTTTGGATTGGGAATCGTCGCCCTCATTTACTTCACCATTTTCCGCTAATGCTTCTCTTTCTTGTCCTTTGTCCAGTCGTGGCCGCGATTTTGATTATCGCCGGCGTACCGGCTCGCTTCTCGGCGCTGGTTGCCGCGATTCTGAACTTGGTTGTCACGCTTGCTCTTTTCATGGAGTTCGATCGCTCGGCTGCCGGATTTCAATTCGTTAGTTCATTTGCGGTTTCGTCGGATTGGGGAATCCATCTTGCCTTCGGCGTGGACGGCTTGAGCCTGCTCATGCTTTTGCTCGCCGCCATCGTTACCGTCGCCGCGATCTGGTTTACCGGTAAGATCGATAATCACGAAAATGCGTTCTACGCCTGTCTTCTGTTCATTTCCGCTGGCGCGATCGGCGCCTTCGCTTCGATCGATTTGTTTTTCTTTTACGCCTTCCACGAACTCGCGCTGATTCCGACGTTTCTGCTCATCGGAATTTGGGGAACCGGCAACCGCACTCGCGCGGCCTGGAAAATCACGATCTATCTCACCGTTGGCAGTTTTATTTTGCTGATCGGCCTGATTCTTCTCTACCAAAGTTTGCCGCCCGGCGCGCGGAGCTTCGATCTTCGAGGACTACAATCGGTGATTGCCGCCAACAAAATCGCGCCGGCTGCTCAACGCGACATTTACATTGTGCTGTTGGTTGGTTTCGGCATTCTGATTTCGCTTTTTCCATTTCATTCCTGGGCGCCGGAAGCTTACGCATCCGCGCCAGCGCCGGCGGCGATGCTTCACGCCGGCGTCCTGAAAAAATTCGGTCTTTACGGTTTGCTTCGGTTGGCGATTCCGATGCTGCCCGATGGCGCGCAATATTGGACTCAGCTCCTCGTCATTCTATTGCTCGGCAACATCATCTTCATCGGGCTGGTCACAATCGCGCAGAAGGAGCTCGATTGGATGCTCGGTTACTCGAGCGTGATGCACATGGGCTACATTTTTCTCGGCATCGCCAGCGCCAACGCCATCGGAACCGTCGGCGCGGCCACGTTGATCTTCGCTCACGGGTTGTCGATTGCGCTCCTCTTTGCCGTCGCCGGCCAAATCCGCGAGCGCACAGGCACGCTCGCGTTCAACGATCTCGGCGGTCTGGCTAAAGTCATGCCCTTCGCTGGTCTCGCTTTCGGATTCGCCGCGTTCGCCGCGATTGGCCTCCCCGGTTTCGCGAACTTCGCTTCCGAGATCATGATTTTCTTCGGCGCGTTCCGGCACGGCTGGGAAATGCAACGCTTTCATCTTTTTCAAATCGGCACCGTGCTCGCGCTTTGGGGCGTGGTTATTTCCACCGTCTACATGCTGCGCGCTTATCGCGCGACGTTTTGGGGCGCAATGCCCGAGCGATGGAACAGCATGACGGACTTTAGCCGTGGTCTGCGAATTCCGGTTGCGATTCTGATTGCCGGTCTCATTTGTGTCGGCTTTTACCCGCAAACGGTCGTGAACCTCATTACGCCCGTGATTCGAACCTACTTCGTAGCCGCTAAATGATCGCAGCGATCCCCGCGCCTCACCTTGAGATCGACGTCCTTGTCCTGGGCATGGCCGTTCTGCTTTGCGAAACTTTTGCCCCGAAGATCGACAAGAAAGTTTTTGCTTACGCAGGCATTGTCGGCCTGACGATTGTTTTCATCGCCACCTTTTTTCTTGCGCCCAGTCCGTCGGCGCAGGATGCGCCCGGGTTGTGGAATTTCTACGTCGCAGACACGCTGGCGATTTTCTTCAAACGTTTCACCCTGGTCACGACGATCATCGTGCTCATCATGATGATCGATTACGCGCCCGTCGTGCGCGGCGCGGTTGATCGGACCGGTTCAAATCTCGGCGAATTCTTCTCACTCCCACTCCTGACCTGCGCCGGCCTGATGTATCTGGTCTCGGCCGTCGATTTCATTTTCATTTTCATATCTCTCGAGCTGGTATCGATCTCGTTCTTCGTGCTGGTTAGCTTCACCAGAAGAAACCCGGTCGCGCTCGAGGCCGGGGTGAAATACCTCATCCTCGGCGGCATCTCCGCAGCCTTTCTCGTTTACGGAATCACCTGGATTTTCGGCGCTACCGGCGAAACAAACCTTCAACGGATCACCGCGAGCTTTGCCACGGGCAGGATCGACACTTACGCCGCCACCTTCGGCGCGGTGCTGATAATCGTCGGCCTCGGTTTCAAAATCGCCGCCGTTCCATTTCAAATCTGGGTCCCCGATGTTTATCAGGGAGCGCCGACGCCGGTAACCGCGTTTCTGTCTGTGGGATCCAAGGCGGCCGGCTTCGTTGTCCTCATCCGCGTCCTGCAACCCTTTCTGATGCTACCAAAAATGCAGCGATTGATTGTGCTTTTGGCGTTGCTGACCGTCGTCTACGGAAATCTCGCAGCGCTTCCGCAAAATAATCTTAAGCGTTTGCTCGGTTACTCCAGCATCGCGCACGCAGGTTACTTGCTGATTGGCGTCGCCTGTTTTGATGGACGAGCGGTGACATTTTATCTCGTAGCGTATTTGTTAATGACGCTGTTGAGCTTCGCGGTCTTGATCATTGTCGCACAGCATACCGGTGATGAAATCTCCGTTTTCGACGGTTTGGCGAAACGCGCGCCCTTTCTCGCGTTCGCCATGCTCGTGGCTATGGCCTCGCTCGCCGGTCTTCCGTTTACCGCCGGATTCTTCGGCAAATTTTTCATTTTTGTTTCTGCGATCGCGCAAAAACAAGTCGCTCTGGTCGCAGTTGGAATCGTGACTGTGGCCTGCGGATTTTACTATTATCTGAAAGTTGTGCGCGCGATGTATTGGCAACCCGCTACCGTTAGCGATCCGATTTTGGTCAGCAAATTGTCGCGAGCAGTCATTGCGGTGTTGATTTTCGCCACGATTGGACTCGGCGTTTACCCGCAGCCAATTTTGCGGGCGATCAAGCCGCAGCGCGAAACTATCGCGCTAAGATCGACAACAAATCGTTAACCGCTGATTACACGGATAACACAGTTAAGAACTTCGGATTCCTTCTCTGAATCCGTTAGATCCGTATGATCCGTGGTTCCGACCAGTTCCGGACTAGTCGCTTAGCTCGACGTTCCAGTAAGCGAGATCGACGAAGTGCCGCCAGCTTTCGTGCTGCGGTGTACTGAATGTAACGTGCAGGAACGGCCGCCACTTCGGCCGCTTCGGTTTGCGGATCAGCGCCATTTGGGCTTCTTGCGGAAGGCGATTGCCTTTGCGCGTGTTACACGGAATGCATGAGCAAACGACATTTTCCCAGGTCGTCGTGCCGCCGCGATCGCGCGGCACCACGTGATCGAGATTCAAATCGTTGCGATCGAAACTCGTGCCGCAGTACTGGCAGGTGTTCTTGTCGCGTTCGAAAACGTTGTGACGAGTAAACTTCACTTCCTTTTTTGGAAGCCGATCGAAAAACAGCAGGACGATCACGCGCGGGATGCGAATCTTCCATGAAATCGTCTGGACCAGCTCGTGGTCGGGTGCGTCGGACGAAAAATCGCGCCAGCTGTCAAAATCGTGGGTGAAGAAATTGTTGGCATCGTCCGCAGAAACCACCTGGGCGTGTCCGGCGTAAACCAGCGAGAAGGCGCGGCGCGCCGAGCAGATGTTCACCGCCTGCCAAAGGCGGTTCAGCACCAAAACCTGACTGTTTAAGAGCGAGTGCACTGTTCTATTGCCTCGGTTACTCAGCTTTGACCGGTTTTCCGGTAAAGTGCGGCGAAAATATCATTCCCGTTTTTCGTTGTCAACGAGCCCGCCATGGGCCGGCGCGGCTTGCCAGGAATCCAAAACCTGGCATGATCGCAATCGAATGTCGCAGTTCTCCCCTCGCCTCGTAGCAAACTTCCGGATTAGGCGCCAAATTGGCGTCTTTAATTACGCCATTTTGGCGTCTACTTCTCGTTAGGTCTCATGCCACGCAGCGACGAAATTCGAAAGCATCGGTGGGCCCTCCTTATGGTTGGCCTTGGATTTCTGCTCGCGGCATTTCTTTGCTACAGTAGCTACGCACCAACAGATTCATTTTTTCACACATCGGACTCATTACCGGGCTGGGTTGCCGTCGTCGTGTTCATCGTCATTGGTGTTGTTGTTAGGCTCGCCCGAGCTAGTTACCACAAGTACGATGCTGAAAACGCTAAGCGTAACGCACAACGCATAGACCTAACCAAACGATGAAGCTCAACGGCATCAGGCCGAGTGGAGCTCTTTAGAAGTTGAGTCGTTGAGATGAAAGAGTGCTACAACTGCGTTCAATTCTACGCTTGGGCGAGGGCCGAGGCTTTCTTGTCAAGAACGGCCATTGCCTGTTGCAGCTCGTCGAAGTCGAACGGTTTGGACATCATCATGTCCACGCTCAGATCTTCGTAACCCTGAATATCCTCGTCCGCGAGATGTGCCGACAGAACGAGGATCTTGCCGCCAAAGTCTTGCTTCCGTAATTGACGCACCAACTCGAGCCCGGTCATGCGCGGCATTCGGTGATCGGTGATAACAACGTCAAAAGGTTTGGACGTCGCGCCGATTTTAATAAGGGCTTCCCAGCCGCTCCTTGCGCGAACGACTTTTGATGCTGGACCTCCGAGCACCATTGCAATCATGTGCGCAATCGCTTTTTCATCTTCGACCACTAAGATCTGCATAATTCCAGCGATTTAATTAGCAGAACCCGGGCCGAAGTACGCCCTGAATGCTTCTCATTGATCAAGCGTACGGCACACTCTGACAAAGTGCCCTACCCACCCCCTGATCGGCACGGAGGTGTTGAGAAATTACGCTCCCCCTAGTGCGCGAAGTTTGTTCCCTGGATGTCGTTTGCCGCAGAGCGGCATCGCTGAGTCGTTGAGAGCGTCGTTGACGACAACTAACGTCGCGCCGGCCGGCTCGCAGCTTTCTTCATGAAATTGCCGGGAAGTCGCTTCTCGTCGTCGGGAACTGCACCGGCGGCAACGCCAAGCTCCTGTTCCTCGGCCGGCAGGAATTGTTTGAACCGGTTCTTGTCGATCGCTTTCATGAACGCTTCATGCGGAGTCACCGTTCCATTTTGCAGGAGCGCCCAGATTGCGTCGTCCATGAATTGCATCCCCTGCCCTTTTCCGGAAACGATCACGTCCTGAAGTTTTTGAGTCGCGCCCTCGCGAATGATTGCCGAGACGGCGGGATTCGCGATCAAAATTTCGTTGACCGCAACGCGCCCCGAGCCGTCGGCTTTTTTCAAGAGCAATTGGGCGAGAACACCGCGCAATGAATTGGCCAGCATCGTGCGGGCTTGCGGTTGCTTCGCTGCCGGGAAAACGTCCACCATTCGATCGACAGTTTTTCGCGCGTTGTTGGTGTGGAGCGTCCCGAAAACAAGGAGTCCTGTCTCCGCCGCGGTGAGCGCGAGCGAAACCGTTTCCAGATCGCGCATCTCACCAACAAGGACGATGTCGGCGTCTTCGCGTAGCGCAGCTTTCAGCGCGACCGGAAACGATTCCGAATCGCCCGGAATCTCTCGCTGGGTGATAATGCTGCGCTTGTTGTCGTGCACGAACTCGATCGGTTCCTCGATCGTGACGATGTGCCGCGAGAAACTTTCGTTGATGTAATCGATTAGCGCCGCCAGCGTGGTCGACTTTCCTGAACCGGTCGGACCGGTGACAAGGACCAAACCTCCGCGCAGATGTGCGAACTCCCTTGCGACGAGCGGGATTCCG
>Ga0210408_10003798_pt1 | contig 13759 bp, 20 predicted proteins | sample IncBWH4MmetaG_FD_155471 | JGI IMG/M metagenome (GOLD analysis project Ga0210408, IMG submission 155471) | Forest soil microbial communities from Barre Woods Harvard Forest LTER site, Petersham, Massachusetts, United States - Inc-BW-H-4-M | ecosystem: Environmental > Terrestrial > Soil >...
ACCGGTACGTGCGGTTCGATCGCCTTCTCGTTGACCATCCAGCCTAGTAACTCAGCAGCGCCATAGGCCATGTCGCCGATCAGTCGGGTTGGCTTGATGGCGAAACGCTTCTCCACTCGATCGATCATGGTCCGAGTCGCGTCGACTTCCTTAATGCGGTGAGCGCTCGTTGCTTCGACATCAACAATTACACCAAGCCGAACGTCGACCAGATAGTTCGTCGAGTATGCAAAGAATGCCGGCCCGCCCGGAGCGCACGTCCACTCCGCCGCCGGATCGGTGATGGAAATGCTTTTGCGCATTATCTCGGGACGCCCATCCGCTTCGATGCCTTCCAAATACTCGCGGACCGCGCGAGTCGCCTGCGCGGGACCGAGTGCGCGCTGGTCGATTGCTAGCCCGGGAATGGCTCGCGCGCGAGTGGCATCGGCCTTGACCACGCTCGCGTCGATCGCAAAGCCCTCGCCGCCAACGAGTCCCTCGCTCATGCATCGCTTCAGCACGGTCTCAAACACATGGCGAAACGCGTCGCTCTCGCGAAAGCGACCGTGTCGGTTCTTCGAAAACGTAGAGTGCTCCGGCACCGCATCCTCGATCCCCAGCCGGCAGAACCACCGATAGGCCAGGTTAAGATGCACCTCTTCGCACAGTCGCCGCTCGGAACGAATCCCAAAACAGTAACCCACGATCAACATCCGAATCATCAGCTCCGGGTCGATCGACGGCCGGCCGGTGTGACTATAAAACGGGGCGAGGTAGGCGCGCAGATCTGTAAGATCGAAAAACTGATTAATGCCGCGAAGCAGATGATTGGCAGGAACGTGGTCGTCAAGGTTGAACGAGTAGAACAAGCGGTTCTGGTTACCGCTGTTTTGTCCCATCATCTAAGCAATCTCCCATTGATTTGCCTCATAAATCAGACCATCAACGGCGCACTCAGTTCAAGAGTTTTTCAACGGAATAGGCCAACACCGGTCAGTGAGTGCGCTGAAATCCCTGATGTGAAGCGGCCATACGCTGGCTGCGGTAAGCTACGTTGAGTTCTAGGGAACCCAGCGGTGGCTCAAGGAGAGATGCATGTCATTCGATATGTTTGTCACGCCTAAATGGCGATTCCGTCGCCTAATTGATAGTTAGATCACCTTGTTTGTTGGATCGGGATGAATCATGGGTTCATCGTTCGCGCTCGACTCGAAGCACCCTTCGATTGCGGATGCGGTCCGCGCCATTGACGGTCAGCGTGCTGATACAAGTGGGTTGGGTAGCACGGACGGATGCGATTGCTGTTGGGGACCGCGGACCCGGTGGCATTGGGCGTCGGCGCAGTATTGAGCAGGCTTCGCTGAGCGTTGCGCTCGGAGATCTCAGCGGCGGAGTCTTTGCGCAGCGCGAGGCGCGGGGGTAAGCTCATCAGCGCTGTTGAGAGGCAGCTTCGATGCGGGCGTGGCGCGGTAATCTAACAATCGGTTGGAGCGGTCCGTGATGCATAAAGTGCCAGACGCACGATATCCAGTCTGTCTGCTACCACTAGGCCAGCCGCGCGCCACAGGTCATCGCGCGGCCGCTCAACCGCATCGTTAGGCGGCGCTGCCACAATGCACACCATTGACGCAGAATTTCGCAGGTTCAGTGACATCGCCGTTCCGGATCTGATTGGCGCTATCGGTATCTACGTGCTATGGCGGGGCAGAGCCATCGCACGCCCGAGCTACATAGGAGAGGGGAACATCCTTTCTCGGCTCGTCACGCATCATGGAAACTTGCCAAATACATTTGATGGCTTCGCTGCTGTTCTGTCGGACCCGGCAATTTCGTCACAAAGGGCGAAAGCTAACGCGGAGATCGTAGAAACCATGCTTTTGTGGGTTGCTGATGAGACAGATAGAGCTCCGAGCTCAAACAAGGCTCCTGGCAAGCTTCGGGCACTGGACGATATCTTTCGGAGGCACGGCACAGTGCGCATAAACGTCTCGGGAATGGATCCTTTACGACCGCCCGAGGAGCGTCCAATCATTCGGGACCGAAAAGTCATCACTCTGCGCTTGGTCGGCAGCGGTCTTCCCGACATCGAACATGACTGGCGCGTTCGAAAAAGAAGGACATAACACGTGCTGGGAGCTATAGGCAACAGGGAGCGGCAAACGCCAAATGGAATTCGTGCGGCGATGTGCCTGGCAGTCTTGGCCACGGCAGCGGCCCACGCTGCGCCTCCGTGTGACTTCAAGGGCCTTTCCGTGGGCGACAAGGCGACGCCGCAACAAATAATGAAGCACTTCGGCATCGAAAAATTTGCGGATGCCGACGCGGAGTTGCCCCAGGAGCAACGAGACACCGCTTTTAACGCTCACCTCACGCGAGCCGAAAAGGTCGGGCTGACGAATGCCGCCGAGGAAGAAGACTGGAAATTGGGGCCTGCATGCGGCCACAGCTATTGCCGCATCCCATACGGCGTATCGGTCGGCAGCGGCGCGTTTCCTATTCCGGTCGGGGTCTTCGTCTCGTTTGACAAAGCCGGAACCATTGAGGCCATCGACGTGAGCTACAGTTATTTACAATGGGATGACGTCATGGAACTGCTAAACACGAAGTACGGCAACAATTGGCGCACGGAGGTAACCCCGCAAGCTGTCACCAACTTCGAGACCAAAAAATCCGAAACCATCGACATGACCGAGATTACGCACCGAACGCCCGGCGTCAATCCAAAAACGGGTGACAAGTGCACGATGCACGCAATATCGATAGATTTGATCTGGCAGCACACCACGCCGCCGATATACCGCGCGTCACTGGAAATTAAGTTGGTCTCCAAAAACTTCTAGCGCGCGCACCGCGCTAACCATCGTCGGTGTCTTCCTCGTTGTCCTCAACCACCGGTTTGCGCGACACACCGCCGGCGCTTCGATTTTGACCGGCGCATGCGCCTGCTCGAATGGCCGCGAGTTGGTGGCCGGCGGTTCCTTGGCGTGGCCGTTGAACTCAACGCTGGGTGCCGGCCGCGACGCAAGGAGTGACCCGCGAGGGGGACAGATAGCGTCCGCCGGCCGACGGGGTTTTGCTGACTCGCGGCACTGTCCGTCTGATCTGCGCCCGCCGGCCGAAGGAAATAAAACGGCGGGATGCCTGCGGTGCGCGAGGCATGGGTAACACCTCGCGTCCGCTGTAGCGCGCGGTGACAATAGGCGCGCCAATTTCAAAACTGAACATCGGGATCTTCGCGCAATCGTTTGGCGAAGTCGGCCCACGCTTGCGAGTGTGCGCGCAGCTCGTTGTCGGTGGGCTGGTAAATTTCCGCAGCACGCAGCTGGCTCGCGATTTTCGAGGCGGTGCTAGGGCTTGAGAATTCGTACCAGGAATGGGCCGGACCCCAGGCGCGCAACAGTTGGTGCAGTGATTTCAAGTCTGCGAGTGCTTCGATGTATTGCACGCGTGCGGCCTGGAGCACTTCAAATTGTGGCGCAACTTCCGTCAGCAAGATTTCGCCGATCGCCTCCTTGATCTCGAACACGGTATTGGTGACAGCGTTGCCGGCGTCGGCCGCAGCGCGTCTGGCTCCCGGCAGCGCGGCCCGTGCTCCTGGTGATTTGGACGCGGCCTCGGCGGCGGCGCGGCGGGTTTGGTCCATCTGATCAAGCAACGTCTGATCGACCTGGGTCGCTTCGCTGCGTGCGCCAGATTCAGCCCATGTGCGTGTTGCTCGCGAGACGGCCGACTCGGCGGCCTCTGCTGCGTCGGTGGCGTCCTCGGCAGCGCCAATCAGGGCCTCGATCCGTCCGACCGCTGCGACGGCTTCCACCTCGACCGCCTTCACGCGGTCTCGCGCCAAGCGCGCGGCACGCAATCGCTGGCGGGAATCGGACTCAGGCTCGCGCAGGCCGCCAAGATTCAGAACACGGGCCAGGAGGCTCATCGTTGACGAATTCCGAGCACGTTTTTATAGGGCGCCTTGAAAATATCCCAACACGCAGCAGGGTCGCCAAACAATTTGCGTGGCACGTTCGAGGGTGCGCGGGCTTCGCGCTGCGCGTCGGCATAAATCTGCTTTTCGGCGACTTCAAACGCTGCTAGGGGAAGGGTGCGAATTTCCACATCGCGCCACGTCGCAGAATGACGCTTGAGATCATTTGCGACGCGCTGTCTGTACCCCAATGGCCCCTCGCCTTCGAGTACCCTCGGCGCTGGTGCGCGAGCGTCGAACGCTCTATCGATTTCATCCGCGCGGGCTTGCGGTTCGCGCGCAGCGTGGAAGTCATCGAGAGTGTAAGTGTTGGCTATGGTTGGGAGACTCCTTGCTGGTAGAGGTTTCGCGCGGGCGCGCGGCTGAATCGTTGAGCGAGCGCTCAAGCAGGTTGCGAATGACCCATGAGCGCGAACGGTCCGCGTCTCGCGCAACTCGGTCGATTTTAGCGGTCAAGCCGAACGGCAGTGCAACGCTGGTGATTTTCATAACAGCTAGTGAACTCCACTAACATCTGAAGATTAATTAGAACTTTTCTAAGCATCACTCACCCGCGCGAGCGCTTCCACGGCTCCACGCCAAGTACAAAAGCCGCCACGAGTTCCTGCGCCGCGCCCTTGGCACCAGGGCGATATGACAGAACCTGCGACACAAAATGATTGCCGGTGGTCGAACGATGTGTGGTCCGTTTCGCGTACGCGGCCTGCGCGATTTTCACGGACTGCCCGCCGCTGACCGTGGGCCGCACGAGCTGGGCGCGATCGTCCAACGTGAGAATTGGATCATTCGCCGAGTAGTCAAACTTTCGATCTGTTTGTTGTTGAGCCCGTGGCCGCGCAAGTCGCTTCGCCTTGCGAGAGTTCTCCGAGCGCCAGGCCGCGCGTATCGAGGAGCTTGAGAAGCTCAGCGCAATACGAGAACTTATGGGCCCCGCGGCGATTTTCCTTTCCGCCAGCGCCATTGAGGCGCTAGATCTATTAACGAAGGAACACTGGCACATCGAGAATTTCAGCTCATGCACTGAGGAGTACGTTTCCGGTGCGCTCAAACTAGTTGAGGCGGCTCACTCGGCCATTTTGGCGGAAGCCAGAAGTCAACTTGCGCATGCCCAAGTCACTAGCTGATTTGAGGCGCAGACGTGTGTGACTGCGGCGGCAGCGGGCAAATCACGTCCTACGCAACGTATTGCAGCGCGCAGTGCGCCACTTAAGCCCAGGCGATCACTTTGTCGGCGATGCTGCGGCGGAGATCACGGATGCGCGCACCGAAATTCTGAAGGCTGTCGCGGTTCTTCGAGATACGAGCAGCCGGTAAGCCGGCGCTGGCTCGCTGGCGTTCTATTCCGGGTCAACATGATCAATGGAGTCTCTGTTTTGATTCCCGATCGCGCCCCTGGGAATTTCAGAGAGCGATCGACTCGATTGCGCTGCGGAGACAGAGTGGAACCGACGCACGAAATCGTCATCTTGTGCTTGGACCTCCATATTTGCCTGCTGAACGCGCCGAACGGCTTCATCTCGGCGCCCAGGGTCCGGACGACCATCGGCAGCTACCAATCCATCCGGTTCGGGCAGCGCTCGGCGATAGGCCATTCTCGTGACAACCTCCGCAAAAACCTTGCTCGCGTCGGCCCGGCTCATGTTCCTCGCATCCATGGTCATTGCAAGACCAGTGCCCGGGTCGGTGACGCTTGTCGGTCGCGAATCGATCATGTCCTGATCGCGATGCGACAGCAACCACATCACAATCGCCGCAAGCAATAGAACGGACCCGACAACCGCCGGGAACACCCACTCGCTTTTGCCGAACCACAAAAAAAGGAAACTCGCAAACAACGACAACGAGCCAGTGATTCCGACCCAGAGAACTACGACATGGCTGCGTCCCGGCCTTAAAGAGGCTCCGATCGCCGCGCCCACCTTGAGAATCATTTATGGCGGCCTGTGGATCGATATCCGACCGTCGGATTCGAACGTCGGGACGAACAATGGGAAGTATTCGGCGGCCCATGGGTATACCCTGTTGAACAGCCGGATGGCATTCACAAGGTGGCCGCCGAAGCATACCGTCGTGTCTGGCCCGATCAGGCACCGAGTAAGCTCAAAGTCCCCCGTATTAACGTAGAGGGTGCACTTATCGAATCTACACTCGACAAAGTGATACCCATCGATCGAGAACGATTTCTCGTTGTACCAGAGATGTTGGACCGAGGGCTTCGCTAACGTCTTTGTTAGGGCGCCGAGAAAATCGGTGCGTTCGGTCATCGTGTTGGCTCCTCCTCCCTCATGGGATTGCAAGATGGGACGACGCAACCCCAGCGAGCAAATGCTACCACGCTGCTACCCCGCGCGGCGCTCGACGATTCTCAGGGCTTGACTGCCTTGCGCGAATCCACAATTCGCAGCAGGTGCGACGCGAGCATGACCATCTCCTGCGCTTCGGCGGCATCGCTGATGGTGACGGTTCTATGGGAATGCGGGTTTTTGTAGGAGCCGATCGCCCCCGCAAATAGATGAGCCAGTGCTTCGCGCTCTGGCCTTGGGTCGTCCTGTTTTGCAAGAGGACCGTCGTCGGGATCGAAGGCTTTACGCATCAGCGGCAAACCTATATCGGTGGCGCTATAGCCGCCGGCCGCGCGGACTGCTTCCTCGACCGACCGGAACGCCAAGAACACCGCGTCGGCGTAATCGCCGCGGGCGAGTGCCGCCCACACACGCTCGGCAATCAGCGGGTGAAGGAACTCCCGCGGGAATGCGGCTGCCTTGGTGTAAGCCGTGAGCAGCTGGGGATTTTCCAATGCCGCGTGCCCTCGCCTGCCTGGGACGAACCAGCCGTTTTGGCCGTTGATGCCTGCCGCTGGCACGATGAACAAATTGAACTCCAGCCAGCGCCAAGCCTCAGTGATCGCGAGTTCCACGTCAGGTTGATGGTGTGGGTACTCCCCAGCGAACCTCGAGATGCAGTCGCGGTTGAACATGCCCTGATTCACATTGGGTCGCACCGGTAGTGCGCTCAAAAGCTGCGAGGCTAGTTCTTCGGGTGCGAGAGAGATCACCACTTGAGCATCTGATATTCGCGAGCGAAGACTCACCGCGAAGGGCCTTCGGGTCGACCTGGACTCACTACTCTCGATTCCATCGGAATAGCGGGCGAAGGATCTTCTCGTAGTCTCTTGACACGGCTGTGAGCAGCGAGAATCCCCATACCTGGGCCAGGTAGAAATGCGCTCGGCTGTGCGGTGAGATCCACAATACACCGAGCCAGACCAGCATCGACCCCAGCGCAGCCCACCCGAAAACCGCGGTGATCACCTCGTACCGACGCGACCCATGCCTGCCGCTCATGAGATTGGCCAGGAGAAGCATCGCCGCGGGGACAATCTGATCCATTGGTCACCGGGCGGCGACTACCGGCTCGAACTCGTGGTCGTCGAGGTCGAGGTCCCATTGATCGAGGCATGAACGCCCCACGGAGACAGCGCGTACAGCGGCCCGCTGACGTGTGTGTGCACGTGCTGGTGATTGCCGAAGAGATCGGTTAGCACAGCGGTTCCGCAGATGCCGCATATGATCTGACGCGAATTGATCCCCATTGGTGGCCCTCCCAAATGTTTCCCAAATGTTTCCCACGCAACCGCCGACAGAAAACCAGACGGTTCGACGACAGCGCCGCGCAGCGGCGATGGCGATCGCCCGCAGGGCGACCCCGGAAGGGCGAGGCGCGGAGCGCCGAGTAATCCGTCCCGGGGAGACAGTATAATCAATAGCTTACGATTCTTTCCTATAAGTTTAGTACGCCATTCTCGCGTATGCAACTGACCCCTCGTTTGCCAAGGAATCCCAACTCCGGACGCGGGTTCGATTCAGCTCCTCGGCACAGAAATATCGCGACCGCAGGTGTTTGATTTTGTTGGACCGTATTTAGAGCGACGCGATCAAGCAGCCACTTGGGGGACTCACGCGTTGAAACATCTTTGGTGCAAGCTGTTGGAGTCACGACGCTACGGTTCCATCCGGCAACGTCTAAGAGTGCGTCAGTTTTTTGTCTTCGCGCTCTCGTGATTTTTCTAGCCTTCAAGGCGGCTTCCGGTTGGCGGCACCGTAACGTCCAGCTGCTACGCCCACTGCTCACCTCACCACGGGAGTCCAATGCAGGGATCGTCGATCCGCTCGCTGTGCCGGGCTTTCGTCATCAAAGTGCACACCGGCCACCGAGGCCCAATTTAACGAGACGCTATCGAGTACGCGTGCATTGATGACTGCGCGCTTTCCTCGGGCAGTGTCGGTGATTGCCGCGACGAACACACCGCATTCACCGCAAATCAAGAAATCCGCGGTCCGATGGGCGAAACGATAGTACCGAACCTTGGAGAGATCTTCGATGTCGATGGAGAGATTACCCGCCGGGTCCGATGTCCCAACCACCCCATGGCGCCGACAAAACGAACAGCCGTCGTGCCGCAGGCGCCAATACATGGGATCGATGTTGGTACGATAGATTATTCCGAGAGCGCCACAATGGCATCCGCCCCGATATTCCTGCATCTTGTATTCCTCGCGATCTACCGCACACTCGCCCATTGGGTTTCCCCCGGCGCGCGCTCTTTGAACACGTATAACAATTTCATTTTAAAATAAGTTCACGAATATATTCAGTGCCCAGAACTTTTCTGTATTCACTCCGGGCCACTCTGGCCTTGTTCTGACACTCGGTGCTACAGATTACTTTCTTGGCCACCGCTTCTAGCTCGACGCCTTTATCTAAAGCCGCAGCCCCGTTTTTATAAGTGATCCACAAAATTATATTGGGCTGATCCGGTAATTTTGGAGTGAGCCTGAAGACTTTGTAATCGATGATTAGCCCAGCTTTCTTCGTGGCTTCCATGGTCGGCTTCCATGTCGAATTTAACCAATCGATGTACGTTTCAAATCTCCCGTACTCAACTTGTATGTAGTCCACCTCAGTGACCGGGCCCTCGGTATACGCGCGTTCATCCTGGGCACGTGCGTTGAGCGAAAGTGAGCAAGCTGCGAGACACATGGATAAGATAATAGTCTTAATCATTTTCTCTTCACCTGTTGCGATATATCCGACCCGATACTGTTACTCGTCGCGAGAGCTCCTGAGATAGTCTCCGGGGAGGCAGCCATCCTCATTACTTAGGTTTGCGGAACTTCAGGATGAACTGGTCGGTGTGTCCGCGAATCGTCTGGTCGAACACTTTGGCAGTGCGGGGATCCGCCGGATTGGCGAGAATCGAACTCTCGGAGTCGAACTTGAACCCCGCGGCTTCGACCTCTCGGCGCACGGTCGAGGACTCGATGCGATGCAGGGTCTCGGTTACACTTGCGGGAGCACCCGGAGCTGCGGAATGATCGAGAATTACATACACGCCACCGGGCTTCAGCGCACTGTAGACGGCCTTGTTAAACGCGGCGGTGTCGACCGGGCCCATGAATTCGTCGTGTAGGTCGTGGTAATTTCGGGAAATCCAGAACAGGTCGAGCTTCTCGGGGAACTTTAGTCCTTCGAGCGCCGCGGCAGTCGTCACCGTTACGTTTGGATGAGCGACCGCGTAGCCCTGCAGCTCCGCGACTTCCTTAACGAAATGCTCGAACTTGAAGAAGGCGGTGGGCTCCACGGCGTAAACGTGACCGTTGGAGCCGACGACGCTAGCGAAGAGACGGGTGAAATAGCCTTGGTCGGCGACATAGTCGGCGACCTTGTCCCCCGATTTAATGCCTACGAACACTAAAGTTTGCGCCGGCTTTCGGTCGGCATCCCGTGTGGTGTCAGAGTCCGGGCGCGACGGATCGGCGACCGCCATGGTGACGGCGGTTGAATTACTTGCGTTGTCCAAGGCATTCGCCCCGGAAACAAGCGCGACGACTGCGATCGAGATAGCCATAATTTTCATATCGATTCTCCTATCGTGAATATTTTTGGTTTAGCCCCGCGTCTAAGCAAAGTAATGCCTTGAGCTTGGCGCTCCGTCCGCGCCGAGTGAAACGAACATCAGGCGCGCTTCGGGTATTAGCAGGGCTTTCGTGCAGGCTCGATCCTTGTACGCGGGCCCGCTGATTGCCGCGTCGAACGCGGCGGGAATGCCCTTGGGTTCCGAAGGCAACGCCCAGCCGACATCCGGCGCCTGCGCCAACTTCCGGCCAGCACGCCGGCCAGAGTCGTCGCTGAAAATAGTGTCCGCAGCATTTTTCCTCCTTCGCGAATAGCGGGCAATGCCCGCGACGCCGCACGCTTGCCGTGCGAGCTACTTGTAGGTTGCGTTGACTCGTACAAAATCTGCTTGCGGCGTGAAGTTGACCATCATCGAGCCAAACGCCGGCGCGATCAGCGAGTTCTCGTCGAGGGCGGTGCCAAGTGCCGAGCGGAACTTGTCCAGACCCTCGGCGCTCGGCATTACGAAGCTAAAATGTACCTGAGCCCGCGAATCGGTGGTGTGGATCATCTCCCGGTCGATCTCGTACTCGACGATTGTGCCGTCGGCGAGCATCTTCTCGAACACCGGCACGTAAAAGCTGCTGAGCGTCCGCACGGCATCATCAGCGTCTGGCGCATCGGGCTTGAGCTTGTAGGTACCCGCGTACCCGTAGGCGCCCTTCCAGGACCCGGCTTTCCAGTTGTAGAAGCGGCTGATGTATATCTGATCACAGTGCTTCGTCGAGCTGACGAGCAGCGGCGAGCTCGAGCCGCCGCCCTTGTGGAAGGCCTCGAGCACTTTCATCAAGCCCGCGATCGAGTTGGCCTGCCACCAGTTGTCGTGGGTGAAGCCTTCCGCGAAGTAGTGCACCTGATTCTCGTCGTCGCCGTAGCCGACGAGGGTGCCGTCGGCGAGCGCAGGTGCGAGGATCTTCTGGTTACCCGTGGCGTTGTCCTTGTCTACCTCACCCCAGTGGGTCCGCGGAAACTCCCAGTACGATACGTACCTGTACAGCGGCGGCTTTTCCTTCACTTCGTTGGTTTGTGCGCCGGCCAGCGTTGCGGTCATCCCGAGCACCGCCAGGCCGGCGACGCCCACCATCACTCTACACACTGTTCTGTTCATACTGCCTCTGCTGCGTCCATTCATAAATCTAAGGGTGCGACCAAACCTATTGATGAATCGTCTCCATGGGGGCCACACGACAGTCTATGACACAAGCGCGGACGGCGGCACCTCGATCTCGCCGCTTGCGATGTAGGTTGTTGCGCCGCCAACGCTGACAGAGGTCACCACGCCGTCGCACTTGCGCGCTTCCGCTTCGATATCGCTTCGGCGCCCCATCGAGACGCCTTGCTCGATCGAAAGGCGATAGGCCATCCCGCCAAAATCTGGCTTCGATGCCATTGCCCCGACGAGGGCGGCACAAGCGCTGCCGGTCGCAGGATCTTCTTCGACGCCCAGCGCGGGTGCGCACATGCGGGCATAGAGCTTGCCGCCATCCCGAATATTTCCTGCGAAGAAGAAGACGTGCGGAGACCACGCGCGCGCGAGCGTTGCCGCCCAGACCGCCCGATTGATCGCCGCCCGATCGACGACCGCGTTCGAGTTCAGCTGCGCAAAACAGAATGGAAGACCGACACCCGCGAAAAGGACTTGGCTTACCTCGGCGGGCTCGATCGATAGGACTGCGGCGAGAGCAGCCGGAGAAGGTGCGCCGGTCGGTGTCTCGATCTTCCCCGACAACGTCAACGTGCCGTGGAACGCTCCATTTCGCTGAGCGACGTCGACCGTCACGGGACCAACATTCTCCTCCAGAATGAGCCGGACTGGATCACTGAGCCGTACGTGCTGTTTCATCACCAGCGCACAGGCTGTGCCGACCGTGGGATGCCCCGCAAAGTCGAGCTCCGCCCGAGGTGAGAAGATGCGCACCCGACACGTGTTCGCAGGATCCTTCTTCGGCAGGACGAAGGTCGTTTCGCCGAAATTGAATTCGCGAGCAATCTTCTGCATGCCCCCGGTCGAAATGCCGGCCGCGTCAGGCAGAACCGCGAGTTGATTACCGCCGAATGGTGTCGAACTGAAAACATCGACGATGTGAAATGTGTACTTCATGAGATCAACCTTGGTGCGTCGCCTCAGGCCTTGACGACGAGGTCGATCTCAACGCAGGCCCCAAGCGGCAGCGCGGCCACCGCGATCGTCGTGCGGGCGGGAAAGGGCTGGGTGAAATGCTTGGCGTAGATGCCATTCATCGCGCCGAAGTCACTCATGTTCGTGAGATACACGCCGGCGCGCGCAACGTGATCGAAACTCCTGCCGGCCGCCTTGAGAACCGCTGAGAGATTCCGGAAGACGCGCTCTGTCTCGGCCAAAATACCCCCCTCGACAACCTTGCCAGTAGCTGGGTCTTGGCCGACCTGACCGCTGAAGTAGAGGAAACCACCGACTTCGATCGCCTGGGAAAACGGGCCGACCGGTGGCGCGAGCTCGGGCGAGGTAATTGCGGTCTTGCTCATGGCAAACTCCTGTGGATACCGGGTTAGATGGTCAGAATGGTGGAGCCCGAGGTTGCGCGCGCTTCCAATGCCTTGTGGGCGTCTGCAGCATCCTTGAGCGCAAAGCGCTGATGGACGTTGATACGCACCTTTCCCGAAGCCACCACCTCGAACAGCTCGTTCGCGGAAGCTTCAAGCGCATCGCGTCGCTGTATGTAGTGGAAGAGGAATGGGCGCGTCAGAAACAACGAACCCTTCTGCGACAGCAGAACGGGCGCAATGGGATCGATGGCACCGGAGGTTTGCCCAAACGTCACCATCAATCCGCGCGGTCGTAGACAATCGAGCGAGCGCAGGAATGTATCCTTGCCGACAGAATCGAAGACCACCGGCAGTTTCTCGCCGCCGGAGATACGGGAAACTTCCGCTACAAAATCCTGCTTCGTATAGAGGATCGTGTGGCTGCAGCCGCGGGCATGGGCCAATTCGGCCTTAGCTTCCGTCGATACGGTACCAATGACCGTTGCCCCGAGGGCGGCCGCCCACTGACAGAGAATGAGACCCGTTCCGCCGGCCGCAGCATGCACGAGGATCAAGTCACCCGCCTTAACGGGATACACCTGCCGGATCAGCACCTGAGCGGTCATACCCTGCAGCATCATCGCGGCTGCTTGATCGAACGATATTGAATCCGGCAATCTCACCAGCCGATCGGCCTGTATGAGCCGCACCTCGGAATAGCCGCCGGTAGGACCGGCATATGCCACCCGATCGCCAACTTTCAGACCGCGCACATCCTGGGCGACCGCCTCTACGATCCCGGCGCCTTCGAGGCCCGGGATAAAGGGAAGCGGCTGCGGGTAATATCCGGTGCGGTGATAAACGTCAATGTAGTTGAGGCCTGCCGCCGCCTGACGCAGGCGCACCTGACCCGACCCGGGCTCCCCGACATCGACCGCTGTCCAGTTCAGAACCTCGGGACCGCCCGTCTGCCGAATTTGCATCGCATGAGGCATACAGATTTCCGCAAAAACATGAAGTTCCTGATATTTTGATGCAAGACAGACAATTCCACTACTTCATTATTCTCACGATTATAATGCCCATCCCGCATGATTTTATTATTCTTCGGGAGAACGCTTTAGGAGACCCCCTGAGGAATCGATTCGCCTTGCAGGCGAACGGGAAGATTCGATATGACCCAGCAAATCGACCGCGGCTGCCCAACCGTCAATCGCGGGCGGTCAGCTCCGTGAGCAACCCCTGGGCGCCGTAGACGTTGCGCAACGCCTCGGTGATCGACGCAGTGGAGACGGAGATGCCGCGGTCCACACTGCCCTCAAAGCCGAAGGCGCCACCGAG
>Ga0210408_10003799_pt1 | contig 13756 bp, 12 predicted proteins | sample IncBWH4MmetaG_FD_155471 | JGI IMG/M metagenome (GOLD analysis project Ga0210408, IMG submission 155471) | Forest soil microbial communities from Barre Woods Harvard Forest LTER site, Petersham, Massachusetts, United States - Inc-BW-H-4-M | ecosystem: Environmental > Terrestrial > Soil >...
ATGGGCGGGTTGAGGAGGTATTTCTGAAGGAAGTGAACGACGCGATGTTTCATTGTCTCGTGCTCGTGAACGAGAATTATATCTTCACCTTGGGTGCAAGGGGGACTCCGAAGTGAAGGCACTCCGGATGTAACTCAATAGCGAGGCGTTGGGAATGACGGGTATGGTGGGGCGGCATTATGTCGGAACCTTCGAGGCTCAGGGTAAACTACAGGTCCGACCCCCTGGAGGAACGTATGCTCCCCGACCCCGCTCCGGCAAAAGTTTCGTGGAACCCGGTGCTGATTACGATTGGCATCGGCGTTGTTATCGCGGTAGCTTCCTTCGTTGTACTAATCTCGCAGTGGGGCCGGCCGACGACCAGCATCGCCACCGCCGGGTTCTTCGGAATTCTTCTTGGCATTCTGGTCTTTACGGGCGGTTGCATCTGGCTCGTGGTCAAAATAGCAGTCGTGGTCTCTCGGCGCCGGTGACCCTCTTCGAACTTTTCCCCATAACGCGCTTTCCCCCTTACTTGGTTTAGCCTGCTGGATATCAGGGGGGGCGTTATTCCAGGCCGTCTAAAGGGTCAGCAAAGGGGAGAGTGGGAACGGTTGACGTTGGACGCCGACGGGTGAAATCATGATGCCTGTCAAGTGGATCGCGGTTCTTCTCGCAAACGCGATGTTGTTCGCGCCCTTCTGAGGAGTGTTTCCTGTGAGACGCACGAAAACAGCTACGCCAAGACTCTGGTTGTCAGGTTTCGTTTTAATAGCAACGCTCGGTTCATCGTCACAGGTAACTTCGTCCACCGCTGAAATCCAATCTCCCGATCTGAACCTGATCCTGCAACGCCTGGAAGACATCCAGCACCAGGACCCCTCGCAAGCTCGACCCTATGAGGTGATTCGAGAGTACAAAGTGTTGCGCGGCTATAATACGAAACCCAGCTCTGAGGTCACGGCCCAGATCAATTTCGTTCCTCCCGACGCGAAGTCATACAAGATTATTCAGGCGAAAGGCGACTCACGGGGAGAAAGAATGGTTCGCGAGCTTTTGGACCGGGAAACGGACTCGGCGAAGAAAGTACACAGTGACGAGGTCACTAGGACGAACTATGACTTTGTTTTTCTTAGGCGAGAGAACTTCGGCGTCGTTCCTGAGTACGTTTTGGGGATCCTCCCGAAGCGGAAGGATAAATACCTCTTGCGCGGGCAAATCTGGGTAGATGCGAGCACTTTCCGGATCCGACGAATTCAAGGAGTACCCGCCAAGAGCCCCTCCTTTTGGATCACAACCCTTCATCTCACAATGCAATTTGCGACACTGAACGGCATGTGGGTACCCGTCTCCTTCGACGCTATCGCGACAATCCGCTTCTTGGGGGAGTACACACTCGCTGGGCTCAATATGCCATCCTCCGAGTTTCCATCCACTGTGCCGAAATAGCCTCGTGCGATAACGCCTGGATGGTCGGCTACGGGAGATGCTGGAGAACTGACCGGCTTTCTAAAGTACCGGCGGAAAGGAACTTTTGTTCTATTGGTTCCCTGCCAATCGAACTAGTACTTTTACCCTGTCTATGAACACTGAAACCGTTTGTGGGACGCGTCGCCACGAGCGTATCGCCTTGCCGCAAGGCATGTCCGTGACCTGGTACGGTTGCGGCCAGCAACAGGTTTCTCGGGTCAAAACGTTAAGCATGGGAGGTCTGTTCCTCTGCGGGTCCAATACGCTGCGAGTCGGCACGGATCTGACGCTTGTTTTTGAAGTACCCGGAGGCATGGTTATGGCGGACGCGGTTGTCCGAAACGTCGTGCCTGGTGAGGGGATGGGTGTCGAATTTACTAAGATGAATCCGCAAAGCCGAGTTCTGCTAGAAGGATTGCTCACGCGGTTGTTGCGCTAACGAAGTGTTGTTAGCGGGAAATCGCGCACGGCGACTATCCGCTTGCAGGTTCAATTTGGTTCACAAGAATATCCACCGTGCGCACTACAAAAATTGTGGCATTTTTGAGCGGGTTCCAGAATAGGCAGAGGCTTGCGTTACCGCACGCGGTAAATCTCGTGCCAGCCGCCCGCGGGCAGCAGCGCCCCGATGCCGGCGCCGAGCAGGGCAAACACTGGAGTCAATATAGCTTTGCCCTTGTTTCCCGTGCAGACAATCGACGTCGCAGAACAATCGTTATCAATCGCTATTCCGGCGCCGAGTCCGCCGCCCGCTCCAATGGCTGCCCCGATCAGCGCGTGCTTGCCTCGGTGGCTGTTCGTTTTGAGGGAAACCCGCCGCACCGTGTCGCGGGCGATGCTTCGATCTTCGCCGGCGACGCGCAGCACGAGCGCATCCTCCGTGGCAGACTGAAAATCGCCCTGAGACGACGTTCCGCCTTTCACTGCGACCTTGATGGTTTGGCCCACGGCTATCTGTTTCAAGCTGCTCCACTCCGATTTCTCAGCGGCCCGCAGCGATGGGCCTGCGGTCAGCGCGAGCACCGTACAGAGCACAGTTACGTACGCGATTCGTTTCGCGGTTTTCATCGGAAGTCTCCTTACATTCGAGGCTACGGGGCCCGCTGGAAGCCGCCAAGCGACAAGGAGCGACTTGTTTCCTAAACGGTGAAATGACGCGATTTGTCGTACCAAGGAACTTGCGGGGAGGGAAGGAACCAGGTCTGCAGGGGTGGAATTTCAGAAAAAGCCCTTCGAGGCTCAGGACAAGCGGGAGATGTATTCGCGCATCTGGTGCTTCCAATACGGCCAGTCGTGGCCGCCTTCGGGGCCCCAATTATCAAGCGAATGGCGAATACCTTTCGCGGCAAGGACTTCGGAGAGGCGGTAGGACGGGCCGGAGTTTTCCCACTGGCCGGTGCCGGTGGCGATGTGAATGTCGCAGGAGGCGAGCTGCTCGAAGACCCAGGGATCGCTGAGATTGGCCAGGTAGTCGACGGGGTTGTTGAAGTAAAAATTGTCGTCGTACATGCCGTCCATGAAATTTTTCAGGTCGTAAACGCCGGACATGGCGAAGCAGCGCTTGATGACGTCGGGATGCTTGAAGAGCGAGTTGGCCGCGTGATATGCGCCGAAGGACATGCCCATGGTGGAGATGGCGACTTGCGATTGGCAATTGCTCCAGATGAACGGCACGACCTCTTCGCGGAGATAGGAATCGAAAACGGACTGCACGTAGCTGCGATGAAAGGGATGCGCGGACTTGTCGTAGAAAGACAGGCCGTTGATGGAGTTGACGCTGAAGAATTTAACTTTGCCGGCGTCGATGAAATCGGCGAGCGCGCCGATCATCCCTTGGCTTTCGAGCTCCCACTCGTCGCCCGCGGAGGTGGGAAAGCCGACCAGGGGCGGTCCCCAGTGACCGTAGACGACGACGCCCAGTTCGATCCCCAGGCGCGGCGAATGCCACCGGTGATATTCGCGCTTCACGTTTATGAGCCTCGTAGTAGCACAGGCTTGAGCCGGTGCGGTTGATTGCGGGTGAGGCAGTATGCCAGCAGCGACGTGATCGTAGCAATCATTTTTGGGTAGGCCGCGTGTAGAATAGACGCCACTCAGGAACGACGGAGGAACACTGTGGCAACACCATCGACGACAGGACGGCCCACGCCGGAACGAATTTTTAATGCGCTGAATGCTTACCAGCAGACCGCGGCGTTGAGGACAGCGATTGAGCTCGACGTGTTTAGCGCGATCGGAGCCGGCGCGAATTCCGCCGCGGCCCTGGCCGCAAAAACCGGGGCGTCAGAAAAGGGCGCGCGCATTCTTTGCGACTACTTGACCGTTCAAGGATTCCTGGCCAAGGACCAAGGGAAGTATGCGCTGACGCAGGAATCGGCGATTTTTCTGGACCGCAAATCGCCCGCGTGCGTGGGTTCCATGGCGGGATTTTTAGGCACGGAGCGCGCGCGCAGCATCTTTGATTCGTTGACGCTGGCGGTGCGCAACGGCGGGTCGGTGTGGTCCGAAGGCGACAACACCAAGCCGAACGATGAGTTTTGGGTAGCGTTTGCGCGCTCCATGGCCCCCCTTACCGTGCCGTCATCCGAATTCATTGCCAAGCTGCTGCGCGCCGAAGAAGGCAAGCCCACCAAGGTGCTGGACATTGCGGCGGGACACGGCATGTATGGGATCAACGTGGCGCGGAAAAATCCGAAGGCGGAAATTGTCGCTCTGGATTGGCCGGCGGTATTGCAGGTCGCGCAGGAAAACGCGCGGAAATTTGGCGTGGCGGATCGTTACAGCGTGCGCGAGGGAAGCGCGTTCGATACGGAGCTGGGCAGCGGCTACGATTACGTGCTGCTGACCAATATTTTTCATCACTTCGATATGCCCACCTGCGAGAAGCTGATGAGGCGGGTGCACGCGGCGCTGAAGCCGGACGGCAAAGCCATCACACTGGAGTTCGTGCCCAATGAAGACCGCGTGTCGCCGCCGACCGCGGCAGCGTTCAGCCTGATCATGCTGGCCAATACGGATTTCGGCGATGCTTACACGCTCGCCGAGTATGAGAAGATGTTTCGCAACGCGGGATTTGCGAAATCGACGTTACATCCCGTGCCGGAAATGCCGCAGCAAGTGATGGTTTCGGAGAAATCGGCTTGAAGAAGAAGGCAGCAAAAAAAGGGCGCGCCAAGGCGAAGAAGACCTCCAGCAGAAAGAGCTCCGGTGCGAGCCACGACGCGGAGTTGCGCAAACATCTGATCGATGTGCTGAAGGGCGGCGCCGCGCACGTACACTTTATGGACGCGCTGGAGGAATTCCCGGCGAACAAACGCGGAACGTTTGCGCCGGGCCTCCCGCACACCGGCTGGCAACTGCTGGAGCATTCGCGCATCGCGCAGTGGGACATCCTGGAATTCAGCCGCAACCCCAAGCATGTGTCGCCGGGATTTCCGGAGGGTTACTGGCCAAAGACGCCGGGTCCGCCGACCGAAGCGGAATGGGACAAGAGCGTGCAGCAATTCCAGCGCGAGTTGGACGAGATGATCGCACTTGTTAAAAATCCGCGCACCGATCTCTTCGCGAAAATTCCGCATGGCGATGGGCAAACAATTTTGCGCCAAGCGCTGGTGCTTACGGATCACAATTCGTATCATCTCGGCCAGCTTGTCGATCTGCGACGAGCGCTGGGCGCCTGGCCCCACGACTAGGAAATCGTTCACGCGCGACTGTTTGGCGTTACGATATGCATGATTTTACGGAATTGGCAGAAATCTGGGGGAGCGCATGATCTCCATTGAAAATGTTAGCCGGCGTGGCTTCCTGAAGGGGATGGTGGGCACGAGTGCGTTTGTGCTGGGCGTGCGGCTAATGCCGGTGGATTTGCTGGCCGGTGGAGGTGTGAGCGCACTTGATCCGTCGGTGTCGATGAGCAAGGCGCCGTTGCATCCGAGCGTGTATGTGGCGATCGACACGGATGGCACGGCGTACATCGTGGCGCATCGCTCGGAGATGGGGAACGGAGTGCGCACAGCGCTGCCGCGAATTGTGGCGGATGAACTGGACGCGGACTGGGCGCGCGTGAAAGTGGTGCAGGCCACCGGCGATGAAAAATACGGCGACCAGGATACGGATGGTTCGCATTCGGTAGTGAGCTTTTTTGTGCCGCTGCGCGAGGCGGGGGCGACGGCGCGGTTGATGCTGGTGCGGGCCGCGGCGCAGCAGTGGAACGTGCCGGCGGCGGAATGTTCGACGGAATTGCACACCGTGGTGCACAAGAAATCCGGAAAGAAACTGGGATATGGAGCGCTGGTGGAAGCGGCGTCGAAGCTGGAAGTGCCGAAGAAAGAAGAATTGAAGCTGAAGCCGCGCAGCGAATGGCGCTACATCGGAAAAGATGCTGCGGGCTACGACTTGAAGGATTTCTGCACGGGCAAAGCGACTTACGGTCAGGACACGCGCATGGACGGGATGCTCTACGCGACGGTGATGCATCCGCCGGTGATGGGCAGCACTGTGAAGTCGGTGGATAACAAAGAGACGCTCGCGGTCAGCGGAGTGAAGTCGACGGAGACAATTCCGACGTTCAAGCCGCCGGTAAATATGCAGGCGCTGGGCGGCGTGGCGGTGCTGGCGGACAGCACGTGGTCGGCGATGCAGGGGCGCAAGAAACTGAAGGTGGAATGGGACGAGAGCGCGAACAAAGTTTTTAATTCCGGGCCGTACCGCAAGGAGTTGGAAGAGACGGCGCGGAAACCGGGGAAAGTGGTGCGGGAAGTCGGGAACGTGGACCAGGCGTTCGCAAAGGGCGGGAAAATCGTGGAGGCGGAATATTATGCGCCGCTCCTTGCGCACGCTTCGATGGAGCCGCCGGCGGCGCTGGCGGTGTATCGCGATGGAAAAGTGGAGGCATGGGCAGCGACGCAAAATCCGCAAGGCGCGCGGGACGCGATCGCGGAGGCAGTGGGCGCGAAGAAGGAAGATGTGACGGTGCATGTGACGCTGCTGGGCGGGGCGTTTGGGCGGAAATCGTTTCCAGACTTCGCCGTGGAAGCGGCGGTGCTGTCGAAGAAGACCGGGAAGCCGGTAAAGGTGGTGTGGACGCGCGAGGACGACATTAGGTTTGATACGTATCATTCGGTTTCCGCGATGTACATGAAAGCGGCGTTGGGCGCGGATGGGAAGCCGACGGCTTGGCTCCAGCGCACGGTGTTTCCGCCGATCGGATCGACGTTTGACGCGAACGCGGTGTACTCGTCGGCGGACGAGTTGGGATTGGGATTCACGGATTTGCCCTACGCGATTCCGAATCATCGCTCGGAGAACGGGCCGGCTACAGCGCACGTGCGCATCGGCTGGCTGCGGTCGGTGGCGAATATTTATCACGCGTTCGCGATTCAATCGTTTACGGATGAGCTGGCGCACGCGGCTGGCAAAGATCCGCTGGAGTACACCCTGGCGCTGCTGGGGCCGGACCGCATTGTTCCGAAGACGGAGCTGCCGAAGGATTACACGAATTACGGCGGCGATTATGAGCAGTATCCAATCGACACCGGCAGGTTCAAGCGGGTGGTGCAGCTTGCGGCGGAAAAGGCGGGCTGGGGCAAGAAGAAAAACGGGAACGGATTTGGGATGGGCCTCGCAACGCACCGCAGCTTTTTGACTTATGCGGCATCGGTAGTGCAGGTGCAGATCAACGATGCGGGGAAGGTACAAGTTACGCGCGTGGATTCGGCGTTAGATGCCGGAACGGTGGTGAATCCGGAGATGGTGCGAAATCAGTTTGAGGGCGCGGCGGTGATGGGCACGAGCATTGCGTTTTGGGGAGAGATTAGCGCGGCGAACGGGGCGATCGAACAATCGAACTTCGACACGTTCCCGGTGGCGCGCATGAATTCGGCGCCTCGCGAGGCGCATGTGCACATCGTGGAGAGTGATGCGGCTCCTGGCGGAATCGGCGAGCCGGGATTGCCAGCGATCGCACCGGCGATTTGCAATGCGATATTTGCGGCGACCGGAAAACGCATTCGGGAATTGCCGCTGACGAAGGCGGGCTTGGCGTGACGTAGGTTCTCGCAGCGCAGCTACGAAAAAGCCTCAGGTCCAAAAGGCGGACCTGAGCTACAGCTTATGTCCCCGCGACCTTGCTAAGGCAAGGTCTCTAGTGCGGCTTCTCCGCTGAATACTCCAATTGATAGAGCTGCTCGAGGCCAGTGCGCTTGAGCAGGTCTCGGACTTCGGCCGGGGAAAGCCTGCGGCCGGGGCGCTGTTCGGCATTCGCGAAGGAATAGCCGGCGACCGCCATTACCGCGGTGTGGATGGCCAGCATGCGCGGATCGACTCTTTCAAACGTATCAATAATTGTGTGGTGCCGAGTGTCGTAGTCGCCGGGATCGACTCTCAAAGAATAAATGGGCAAACCAGCCACGATGAAGGTTTCCTGATCGGAGTCGAAGTCGGCTTCCAAGAAAACGCGGTCCGCGCCGAGCGGTGCGAGGGGTTTGAGCAGCGTCTTGGAAATCGCCTCGAGATCCTGCCGACCGTGAATCGCGAAACCGAGCGGAGGGTGCGCGCCGGAATCGATGTTGAAGACGGCGCGAATTTTGTCGAGTTCGTCTTTGTGCTGTTCGACATAAGCGCGCGAACCGTTCGAGAGCTGCTCCTCGCCTGAGAAAAATACGAAGCGAATGGTGTGCTTCGGCTGCATTCCCAGAAGCTTGAAAATACGCGCGGCTTCGAGCACCGCGGCGACGCCGGCACCATTGTCATTCGCACCTTGCGCGGCGTCCCAGGAATCGAAATGCGCGCACAGGAGGACCATTTCGCTGGGATCGGAACCTTTGATGTCTGCGACGACGTTGCGTTCTTTGCCGGGGCCGGGAAAAGAATTCTGGACGTCGAGCCGCACCTTGACGTCGCCATGGGTGAGGAGGCGGCGGAGGAAGGCGGCGTCTTCGCTGGCGATGGAGATGACCGGCAGCGGAGCTCGCGGGTAAAAGGCAAACGCGGAGGTATACACCATGCGATCTGGCTTGTCTGAGACGATGAACATTGCGGAGGCACCAGCTTGTGCCAAGCGGCGGGCAATGATGGCGCGCGCACCGACGTACATTGTGGAGCTGCCATTGCTGCGGAGATCCACGATGACGGCAGCGCCGTGCACGCTCGCGGGAATTGGGGCGCGATCATCGCCTATCGGCCCGAAATCGGTTACCGGCACCTCGATGGGGCCGGGCGTGCCGGGCACCCAACCATAGGAACCGATGACGAGAGTGCGCTTGACGGGGCTAATCACTTCGCCGGTTGCGGGGCCGTGACGCCAGGTAGACGTTAGGTTGTATTCCTCGAGATGCGCAGAGTCGATGCCGGCATCTTTCAGAGTTTTCAGGATGAGTTCGGCGGCGGCTCGATCTTCAGGACTTCCCGTTATGCGACCGCCGATGGTGTCGGTGAGAGTTTCGAGAAAGGCCAGCGCGCCGCCTCGCGTCATGGAATAGCCAACGATTCGCGCGATGTCTTCGTCCGCTTGGGTTGGTGACTGCGCTTGTGACGAAATAGATTGCGCCAGTGCGGCGCCGACCACCAGTAGAAGGGTTACGCAAACAGGACGGAGCATCCGGACCTTCCCTCTCGGTTGTAACGCAATTCAGGATGTGGAAGCTAGTTCGTAGAGGTACTCGACGTAGGAGCGGGTGGCGCCGTCGAGGCCTTGGACTTTGGGATTGGCGGATTCGATGACGTAGTATTCGTCGGGGGCGTGGGCGCCGCTGCCGTGGCCGAGGCCGAAATGGCCTGCGGGGAGACGCAGCGGATCGCTGGTGAAAACGTAGCCGGGCCAGGAGCCGGCGAGGCGCGGCATCATCACGGGATCGATGCCGTGATGTTTGTAGACGGCGGTAGCAGCGCGGATGAGCGCGGCGTCGGCGGGCGTGCTGGTGGGATCGTAGCCGCCGCTCATGTTGACTTCGATATCAGCGAATCCTTTTTTAGCGAGATGCGCTTTTAGAGCGGCGAGGGATTCGGCGGCGGTCATGTCCGGAACGAGGCGCATATCGATTTTGGCGAGAGCGCGGCCAGGGAGAATGGTCTTGCCGCCGGGGCCGGTGTAGCCGCCGACGAGCCCTTCGATATTGACCGTCGGGCGCGCGGTGAGCAGTTCGAGCGATTCCTGAAAACTTACATCGTGAACCCAATGCTGGACGCCGAGAAGCTTTTTGGCTTCGCCTTCGTTGAGGCGGCGCGCGGCTTCGGCGATCATTTTCCTTTCGGAATCGGAAAGCGGGCGGGCTTTGGCGGCGAAGCCTTCGATGGCGGGATCGTTGCCGTCGGCGGAAACCAGCGAGGCGAGGGCTTCGACGAGGTGCCAGGCGGGACTGTCGAGGCGGGCTTTGTTGCTGGAGTGTACGTCCTTGCGCGGGCCGCGGCCCCACTTTTCGCCGCTGGAGATGAGTTCGAGCTCGACAACCCCTTTGGCACCGAGGAATTGCGTGACTTCACCGTCGAGACCCTGCGACGGAAAGGGCATGAAGATGCCGTTGCACTTTTTGAGGGCGGCGAGAATATCGGGGCGATGCACGACTTGCGGGAAATGCGGGGAGCCGATTTCTTCTTCACCTTCGGCGACGAATACGAAATTTACCGGGAGCTTGCGGCCTGCGCCGCGAATGGCGTGAAGGGCGGCGAGGAAAGTGGCTTCCGGACCTTTTTGATTAACGGCGCCTCGGCCGATGATGACCTTGCCGAGCCCAGGCTTGTCGACCAGCGCGGCGTCCCATGGCGGCGAGGACCATTCAGCGGGATCGACTTGCTTGACGTCGTACATGAAGTAGAGGCCGACGGTTTTGGGAGCGCCGGAGTCGAGCGTGGCGAAGATGCCGGGCTGGCCGTCGGTCGGAACTTTTGTGACTTGAGCGAATCCGGCGTCGCGCAGCATTTGCATGGTGAGCTCGCAGCCTTCGTTCATACCGCGGTTTTCGGCGGCGATGGAGGGTTGGCGAATCCAGGTTTGCAGACGCTTGAGGGATTCGTCGTGGCGCTTATCGATTTCGGCGAAAATGGGATCGAGGTCGGAGGCGGCGCGCGTCCAGCGAGGAAGAGCGAGCGTGGCAGCGCCTGCGACGGCAGTTTGAAGGAAAGTTCGACGGTCGGTCATATTCATCTCCCCCAGGATGATTTGGCGTTCTCGATTAGTTAGGGCGAGAGACTACACCTTTTGCAGTGGGAGCCGCAAATCGCGCGACGGGAGAAAATGAGCGACTCAGCGAGTGGGCTCGAGGATTAGTTTTTGTACGCGCCAGTTGAGGATTTCGGCGACGTACAACTCATTTTCGGACGGGCAGGCGATTTCGTGGACCCAGCCGAATTCGCCCGGTTGCTTGCCGGCTTGGCCGAACACGCCGAGAACTTTGCCATCGAGGCTGAGTTTGTAGATGCGGCCGGGGAAGGCGTCGGAAGTGAAGAGGACTTGGTTGGGCGGCGGCGTGATGCAAATGGTCCAGGGAGCGCCGGGAGCCATGGTGCCGGTGTTTTGCGTGGGACGGTTGCCGACGGCGGGGCGAGCGTCCGCGGACGCGGGGACGTCGATCGTGATTTCGCGCAGGAATTTTCCTTCGGTATCGAAAACTTGAATGCGGCGATTGCCGCGGTCGGCGACGTAGATATTGTCGTGCGCGTCGGCGCCGATGTTGTGGGGAGTGTTGAATTGGCCGGGTTGATCGCCGGGCTCGCCCCAAGACTTGAGCCACACGCCGTTCTTATCGGCTTTGGCGACGCGGGAATTGACATAGCCGTCGCTGATGTAAGTGTTGCCGGCGGAGTCCCAGGCCATGTCGGTGACCTGGCGGAACATGCCGTCGACGGGAGGAAGCGGCGGCTTGGGATGCCTGAGCGGCCCGGTGCCTTCGTCGGAGGCTTCCTGCTTGCGGCCGAAAACCATTACCACATGGCCTTGGGGATTGAACTTGATGACCATGTCGGAGCCTTTGTCGGCAACCCAAATGTTGTCATCCTTGTCGATGCGGACGGAATGCGCGAAGGACCAAGCGTAGAGGTTGTGGCCGATCTCGCGAATAAATTTTCCGTCCGGGGCGAATTCGAGAAGCTGCGCGGCGGCGCCGCCGTAAGCTGGACCGGTGGTGTTGCCGCGGGAGAAGACGAAGATGTGGCCTTTGGAGTTGACGGCGACGCCGACGGCTTCGCCGAGGTAGAGGTCGGCGGGGAGCTTGAGGAAGTCGGGAACGGAGTGGTAACGGATCGCGGGTACGGGGGATTGCTGAGCGAAGAGCGGAGTGGCCAAGAATAAAGATAAGGCGAGAGCTGCGCGACTCATGTGCTGGCCTCCGAGGCGGCTTGTGGATGGGTCTGTCGTGGACGGACTATACACCAAACCGCTCGGGCCGCGATGGCAGTCAGCAGAAGAACGACGGGATCGATGGGATGCCGGTAGCGAAGCGAAGTGTGCGTGATGTAGTACAGGAAGGGAAAAACGACCGGGTAGGCGGCGAGCGGAAACGTGTAGTCGCTGCGCCGTCGAACGAGAACGGCGATGCCGACGAGCGCTCCCATTCCGGAAAGAACGGCGCAGAGCATCAAGGCGCGAACCAACCAAGAGTCCGTCGCCAGAAAGTTTTGCAGGGCATTGGGAAGGCCAGTCCAAAACGCGGCGAAGCGGTCGGCGAACAGGATCAGATCCGCGCGCGGATGGGAGACGATGAAGCTCATCGCCTTACGTCTCTCTTCGTCCATGAACGCGGTTTCGCCCATGCGGAAATAGCGCAGCGTCTCGCGCTCCTTGGTTATCGGACCGGGAAAGCGCGGATGCTGGTCGTCGTAGTTTTCGTTGTTGCCGATGTAAAGCTCAAGGGGGAAATTCGAACGCAACGGAACAAGCCTGTAGAAGACCACGTAGTTGCGGATGGTCCACGGAACGCAGCATAGGATTGCGAGGCCGAGCGCGAGCGCCGATTTCTTGAGCCATGCAAAGGACCCCGGTGAAGGAGCGGTAGCTGCTCGACTCCGCGCGCGGTATGCCGCCCAACCGAGGAGAAAGGGCAGAAGAGAGCCGAGCGAGGGATTGGTCATCAGGGTAAAGCCCCACAACAAGCCATAGCCGCACCAGTCACGCACACGATTGGAATCAGCCAATGCAAGCGTCGCCCACAAGAGCGTGGCCGCGAGCAGAGCGGAGAGAGACGTTTCCCAGATCCATTCGAACGGAACCATGATCGCGCCAGGGAAAAGAGCCCAAAGCCACGCCGCAGCGGCGCCGACACCGAGGCTCGCGACGCGTTTGCCAACGTGGAAAATCGGGATGCACACGGCAGTGGAGAAAAGAATGTTCAGGAACACCAGGAAGAAAAACGCGGGAATCGTGAAGGTTCCAAAAAGCTTGAACGCCGCAGCCACCAAAAGGGGATAGACGGGAGTGAGCCAGGCCGTCGGCCCGGTCTCCCGGCGAAATGGATTGCTGAATCCCTTGCCAGTGGCCAGCGAATAGGCGATGTTGCCGGTCTCCTGCGCAAACGGTGCGGTGGCCAGCGCGGTGGCCGGGATTTTTCGTTCCTGATCCCAGGCAAAGGCCAGGCGCGCTGCGAACGCAACGAGCAGGATGAGCGCTAGAGAGGTGAAGGCCTTCCATGAATCATGCATACGCAGGGCGAGCAAACACGTTAATTCATTGAAAACAAGTGGTGGGCCCGCCAGGATTTGAACCTGGGACCAACGGATTATGAGTCCGCTGCTCTAACCGCTGAGCTACGGGCCCTACGGGAAGCAACGCTTGATTTTATAATGATTTGGAACAATTGCGAGGCTGCAATTTCCGGCGACGGGACCGCTCGGGCTTTGGGCTATAATCGTGCCCATGGAAACGCGCTGCGCTCGCTGCAATGCGCCAATGGCCTGCAACCCAGAGGGAAATTGCTGGTGCGCCGAGCTTCCACACGTTCCGATGCCGACTGGGAGCGACGGCTGTCTCTGCCGCGACTGTCTTTCGAAAGAGCTTGAGCTGTCAAGTGATGAGGACCGGCGGGGTTTTCCAGAAATGACAAATCGACCTCAAACTGCCTGACGAAAATGTAGAAACTACGGCGTTCTGTCTCAGGGCCTTGGCCTCGAATAGACCGAAACTTTGCGGGGATTTGCATGAAACTTGTTACATTCCACTGGGGAGCGCGCGAACTGCGGATTGGCGCAGTCGCGGCGAACGGGAGCATCGTCGATCTCAATACCGCGTACGCGCTGTATTTGCGAAACGTGGAGCGGGAAGGCGCATTTTATGCGCTGGCGGACGCGCGAGTGCGCGCGGACATGCGCGGGCTTTTCGAGA
>Ga0210408_10003800_pt1 | contig 13752 bp, 11 predicted proteins | sample IncBWH4MmetaG_FD_155471 | JGI IMG/M metagenome (GOLD analysis project Ga0210408, IMG submission 155471) | Forest soil microbial communities from Barre Woods Harvard Forest LTER site, Petersham, Massachusetts, United States - Inc-BW-H-4-M | ecosystem: Environmental > Terrestrial > Soil >...
ACGCGTTGAGGTTTGCCACATGACGATCCTCGCGGAAAACAAGATTTCAACCCTTGTCGTACGAAGGATATACAAATAAAAGCTTATTCCAACGAGACAATTCCTTGGTGACCGTTCAACCCTCTCACCTCTCACCTCTCACCTCACCCCTCACCCCCGACCCCCGCCCCTCACTCCTCATTCGTCCAAATTTTTTCGGCAATCTTGAGTGCGCCCAGATAAGTCTTGTGTTCTCCTCCCCTGATCAGTTCCTCGTGAACCAGGCCTGCTAACGAAGTCCCGCCCGCCGGAAGCATCTGTTTCAGCTGAAAAGCGTTCGAGAGCGTCGTCTCGAGAAAATTTCCCGACCATTCCACCTCCAGGTCGCCGTGATCGAATCGTAGTTTCACGTGACCGATCCACGGGCCGGGCAACGCCATTAGCTTGACCCGAACGCGCGCGCCGTCCTTGCTCGATTTAAACCCGTATTCAAAGTCGCTCTTTTCCTCCAATATCCATCCGAGTTGGCACGCAAACCACGAGACTAAGAGCACTGCGGTGGTCCAATTCTCCGGATTATGGGTCACCTCCAGGTCCCGGATCATATGGGCATCGTGACCTGTCCAGGGATGATCAAAGAGCTGCGCCAGCGCCAGCCTGATATAGATTAACCGGCGCCAATTCAGGTCGCAAAGCACGCAACGCGAGCTCGCGGACGCCACCGAGGCGTGCAGAATTTTCATTTGGTGAGCAGGTTCCCGCCACGCATGGCTGTCGAACAAGAACCTGTCTACTAAACTCCAAAGCTGTTGATCGATCCGGTTCGATAATTGACCCTGCCACCACAAATAAAGAGGAAGATCAGAGTCGAGATTGCTGAATAGAATGTTTCGCATGACGTCCGGGTCGCCCCCTTCCAGGAGAAACGCAATTTGTTCACTGCAGACCTGTCTGGCGCCGGCTCGGGTTATGTGACAATGCGCGCTGATCCACGCTTGCACCCTCTGTTTCGAAGCAGCGGGATTCGCTGCCAAAAGAATAACGCGACAGGCGTGCTCACGCGTTATCTGTTCCATGAGCTGCGTATTTACGCTAAGCGCATCCGCGGCTTCGCTGTATACGACGAAATTGATCAACGAAGCCTTCGTCGAGACGTTCCCCTCCTGCTCCCAGAGCAGTTTCAAACTCCGGTTGATCTGAGCCACTTCAACCGGCATCCCACGAGTTAGATCTTGTATTTCAGCCATATCACACAAAGGTCACAGAGGGAAGACTCACACAGAGGTCACTAAGGTCACGAAGGCTTTTTTAAACTTTAACAGACAGGGTGAAATTGGGAAATCGGTCGTTCCCGGTCGACTTTCATATTTCCTTGGTGACCTCCTCTCCCCTTCGTGACCTTAGTGACCTTCGTGTGAGTCTTTCATTCGTGACCTTTGTGTGGACTGTTCCTCAAAGCCGCCGCCACGCTCTCCCATCGTTCTCGATCAGTTGATCGGCTTCGGTCGGTCCCCAGCTGCCTGAAGGATAAAAGCTGAGCCCGGACCGATTGTCACTGGCATGCCACGCCTCCTCGATGTCATCGATAAACCGCCACGCCTCTTCGACTTCGTCCCTCCGGGCGAAGAGAGTCGCGTCACCGGCCATCGCGTCGAGCAATAGCCGTTCGTAGGCTTCCGGACTCGCTTTGCCGAACGACGTACCATAGTTAAAATCCATTTTCACGGGCTGTATCCGTACGCTAGCCCCCGGAACTTTCGATTGCATCCGCAATGAGACGCCCTCGTCCGGCTGAATCCGAATCACCAGAACATTTTGAGAACCGTCACGCACCCCGCTTTTGTCGCGATTGAATAGCACGCCAGGGGCGTTCTTGAAATGGATACCGATTTCTGTGCCGCCTTTCGGCAAACGTTTGCCGACTCGCACATAAAAGGGCACGTCGGCCCAGCGCCAGTTATCGATAAGAACTCGCAGCGCAACATAGGTCTCCGTCATTGACTCTGGCTTCACGTTTTTCTCTTCCCGGTAACCAACAACCGACTTGCCGCTGATCGAGCCGGCCGCGTACTGGCCTCTGACGACGCTCCGGACTACTTCATCGTTTTGCATCCTCCGAAGTGAACGGAGCACCTTTACCTTCTCATCCCGAATCGAGTCGGCGCTGAGATCTGTCGGCGGCTCCATGGCAATCAGGCATAGGAGTTGCATCAAATGATTCTGAACCATGTCACGAAGAGCACCTGCGCCCTCATAATAGCCCGCGCGATTCTCAATTCCGAGCTGCTCGGCGGCCGTAATTTGCACATGGTCAATGTAACGCTCGTTCCAGAGATGCTCGAAGAGCGAATTCGCAAAACGGAGTACCATGATATTCTGGGCCGTCTCTTTACCCAGAAAATGGTCGATCCGAAAAGTGCACGACTCGTCAAAAGAATTGTGTACAACTTCGTTTAAATGCTGCGCAGTGGATAGGTCGGTCCCGAACGGTTTTTCCACAATGGCTCGCGTCCAGCTACCTCCCGGCGCCTCAACCAGACCCGAGTACTTGAGATTTGTCAGAATATTCTCAAATTGATCAGGCCCGGCCGACAAATAGTAGAGCCGATTCCCGCGGGTTCCTCGATCCTTATCGAGCTGGTCCAAGCGTTCCCTGAGCAGCCGATATCCCTCGATGTCTCCGAATTCACTCCGGTGATAGTGAATCGAGCCCGCAAAAATCTTCCACAGATCGTCGTTGATCGTTTGACGGGAAAACTTCCGGGCTGCTTCCTCGAGCTCCGTTCGAAAAACCTCGTCCGTCTTGTCCCGGCGGGCAAAACCGACGACACTCAACCCAGGCGGCAGATCGCCGTCAGCGGCCAGGTTGTACAAAGCCGGGATGAGCTTTCGATGCGTCAGATCCCCGGTTGCACCGAAAATCACGACAGAACACGGCTCAGGCATAGCGCGACTTGCGAGGCCCTCGCGCAACGGGTTAACAGATAATTTGTCGGCCATAATCTCCACCTCAGAATCTCGGTGGCGAGAGATACTTAAGTATCGACGCGAACAGCGGTCAACCGCAGCGTGGGCGTTTGTTGCGGGGGCAAGGGACGGGCTTCCAAAATCAAGGCTGGTTACTTGGAAGTCAGATGGAAATCTGGTTTTAAGTTGCCTTCTCCAGGGTAAGTTTTAGAATAAACTCCCCTCTTCGGTAAAGGCGAGGGGAGATTCTGTTTAACCCCCAGCATTCAACCATTTTGTATGTTCACAAAAATCCTTTCTGGACTTTTCGTACTTTTTTCCGCCGGTCAGGCATTTGCCTGGACCGACGGTGAACTCCTTGTCTGGATCAATGGCGATAAGGGCTATCGCGGCCTGGCTGAAGTAGGCAAAAAATTTGAGAAAGATCTCGGCATTCCGGTTAAAGTCGAAGCACCGGAAGGGCTGACTGACAAATTCCAGGAGGCCGCACAGAGCGGCAAAGGGCCTGATATAGTTTTTTGGGCACACGACCGGATCGGGGAGTGGGCCGACGCCGGGTTATTAAAGCCTTTGGACATCAAGGATGACTTTAAGGCGAATTATATCCAGATGTCCTGGGACGCCGTAACGCACAACAAGCAGATCTGGGGATACCCCCTCGCGCTTGAAGCAATCTCACTAATCTACAACAAAAAATTGGTCCCTGGCACGCCGCCGAAACAGCTTTCGGATGTTCCCGCATTTGCCAGAGAGCTCAAGGCAAAGAATCCAAACGTGATTCCGATCATGTGGGATTATGGCACACCTTACTTCAGCTGGCCGTTCCTCGCGAGTGGAGGAGGATACCCGTTCAAGAAAATCGAAGGTGGGTACGACACCAAGGAAATCGGCGTCAATAACCCAGGCGCAGTCAAGGGGTTGCAGGCGATAGTCGCTCTCATCAACACCGGTGTGATGCCGAAAGGCGCTTCGTACAGCGTCATGGACCAAAAAATGAACAGCGGCGAACTGGCGCTGATGGTGAGTGGCCCGTGGGCCTGGGCCAACCTCCGCAAAAGCGGAATCGATTTCGATCTCGCCCCGTTACCTGGAGTTGACGGCAACCCCGGTAGACCATTCGTCGGGGTGCTAACTGCGCTCATCAACCGCGCCACTCCAAACGCAGATATCGCAACGCAGTTTCTCGAAAAATATGTCGCCACGGCAGACGGGCTGAAGACCATCGATGCCGATGTGCCTATCGGTGTTCCCGCATTAAAAGCTCTCTCTGACGAGATGGCCGCCAAAAATCCCCTGATCAAAACCACCTACGAAAGCGCTCAGAATGGCGATGTGATGCCGAACATTCCCCAAATGGGCAAGTTCTGGAGTTCCATGGCGACGGCATTCCAGATCGCCACCAACGGCCAGGCCTCTCCTCAAGCCGCTCTGGATGACGCCAAAAAGAACATGGAAAAGTGAGCTAAGTGAGCTTAAACGGAGGGTTCCCGATCCGCCAGATTCTGGTAGCGCTTGTGGTCTTACCAGCGCTTTACCTGGTCTTCAATATTTATCAGGCCGGAAACTCCTTAATAGCTCTCACGATGCTAATCGTGATCTGCCTGGGTGCTTTTATTTACCTTAGTAACTTGGGCTACACCTACCGGTATCTGTTCCCTGGTCTTTTGGGATTTGGGCTCTTCGTGATCTTTCCGATCGTTTACATGGTGTTCCTCAGTTTCACAAAGTACAGCTCCCAAAACCTCCTCTATTTCGAGCGCTCTCTGGCCTTGCTTCGGCAGGAGACTTTTCCTGTCGGTGACGCTACCTACAAGTACAGGCTTTATTTGGAGGATGACGGTACCTACATCCTGTATCTGGAGAACGAGAAAGATCCCACCAAGCGCTTCGTTTCCGAGCCATTTGAACTGAAGGCCGGCGAACAGAGCAAAGGGGAGCAGGAACCGGGGAAATTAAGAGCACTGGCCCAAGGCGAAGAAGTGAAAGGGAGACCCTTGGAAGTCGCTCAGGTCACCCGTGAGAAACTGTTTATCCCGATGCGTGGACGCCAATTTGCTTTGCCCGGCGGGACGCTGGTCGGCATGGAAGGACTACAAAAGTTCGCTTCGCGCGAGCTGCTGTGGGCCCTTAATCCGGACGGATCGCTGACTAACAAGAAGGACGGTACGGTCATCCGGCCCGATTTCAGGCTGGGTTTCTTCGTCGATAAGCATGGGGAAAAAGTTGGTGTAGGATTCCGAACGTTCACCGGGCTGGATAACTATATCCGGATAGTAACCGATCCACGTATTCAGGGACCGTTCTTCAAGATTTTCCTTTGGACAGTCGGTTATTCGGCGATGTCCGTTTTGTTGACTTTCTCAGTAGGGATGGTGCTTGCCGTCGTTCTCGAATGGAAGGATCTCCGTTTTCGAAACACCTACCGAACTCTATTGATTCTCCCTTACGCCGTGCCGGCAGTCCTTTCGATCCTGATCTTCAAAGGGTTATTCAATCAGGAATTCGGCGCGGTAAACCAATTCTTGCGAGGAATTTTTGGCGCCGCCCCGGAATGGGAAACCAATCCATGGGGGGCACGCACGATGATTCTTCTGGTTAATCTCTGGCTGGGTTATCCCTACATGATGTTAATCTGCACAGGAATGCTCCAGTCGATCCCATCCACAATTTATGAGGCGAGTGCGATTGACGGAAGCAACCCTCTGGTCGATTTTTTTGAGTTAACATTGCCGCTTCTGCTTCCCCCGCTTGTCCCAATTCTTATCTCGAGTTTTGCCTTCAACTTTAATAACTTCAATCTCATCTACCTGCTCACGGCCGGAGGTCCGAAAATGGTCGGTGGCGGAATCGCCGGCGAAACGGATCTGCTGGTGAATTACACCTTCAACATAGCTTTTCGCGATTCTGGGACCAATTACGGGTTGGCCAGCGCGATCGCTACCGTACTCTTCATTATCGTCGGTTTACTGGCCTGGACGAATCTCAAATTGACCGGACGAAACGTTAAAATCTAGTGAGGTAAGCGAAGGCTCCAGCCTTTGCCTGCCTGTCACGCCACTAATGCAAAGGCTGGAGCCTTCGCTTACGAAAAATAGATGACTGCCCACCAAAAGGTTCTAGCTCGCAAGATCGGTGCCCACGCTTTCCTGATCTGTTTCTTGATTTTGGTTCTGGTCCCGTTCGTCATGGTTATATCCGCCTCCCTGCGTGCGGGTAACTTTGCGCCGAGTCGACTGCTTCCGGACAAAGTCAGCTTGGATCATTGGAAATTCGTTCTCGGGATTCCCTACCAGGAGGTCGTCAACCCGGCCACTGGTGAAACTCGTACGATCAAGCCCTCAACACCGCCTTTGCTCTGGTTCTGGAACTCAATCAAAGTCTCGGTGACCGCTTCGGCTGGTATCATTTTTCTTTCCAGTACCGCAGCCTACGCCTTCGCCCGGCTTCGTTTCAAATTTAGATCAACTACCTTGAGCGCTTTGCTGATCCTGCAGATGTTCCCGATGGTGCTGTCGTTGGTCGCGTTTTACGTTATTCTCGATTTCGCCGGCCAATACGTTAAATGGCTCGGTCTCAACACGCAACCCGGCCTGATCATGATCTATCTTGGCGGAATCTCAAATTACATTTGGATGATCAAAGGGTATTTCGAAACCATTCCGGCAAGCATGGAGGAGTCGGCCCGGATTGATGGCGCTTCTCAGTTCCAGACCTTTATTCGTATCCTCCTTCCAATGAGTCTGCCGATTTTTGCAGTTGTATTTATTCTCTCCTTCATTTCCTATATGTCAGAGTACCCAGTGGCATCTGTCGTTCTCCAGTCCAGCGATAACTGGACTTTGGCGGTGGGTGCCAACTCATTTTTGTATGAACAGGAAAAACTCTGGGGCCGATTTTCTGCGTTAGCCGTCTTGAGCGGCGTGCCGATTACGGTAGTTTTCCTATTGTGCCAGAAATTTGTCATCGGCGGTCTGACCTCCGGTGGCGTTAAAGAATAACTAAACCCCAGAATGAAATGCCATGAGCGAAGGTTCAGTACAAATCAAGGAATTGGTCAAAACCTACACGGATGATCGGGGCCGCCCGACATTCACAGCGGTTAAGAATATCAGCTTAAACATCGAAGACGGCGAGTTCGTCGTGCTGGTCGGACCTTCCGGATGCGGAAAGTCGACTACCCTCCGGATGGTCGCCGGTCTTGAAAAGATCACCAGCGGGACAATTTCGATCGGCGATCGCGTCGTGAATGAACTCGAACCGAAAGACCGCGGAATAGCGATGGTGTTTCAAAACTATGCTCTTTACCCGCACATGAGCATCTTCAATAACATGGCTTTCGGCCTACAGTTGGCGAAGAAGAAGAGAGAATTCATCTCGGATACCGTCGGTCGGGCCTCGAAGGCACTCGGGCTCGACCAGATGCTTGAGCGCAAGCCACACGCTCTTTCGGGCGGTCAGCGGCAGCGCGTTGCGCTGGGCCGCGCGATTGTCCGAAGTCCGAAGGTCTTCCTCTTTGACGAACCATTGTCAAACCTGGATGCCAAAATGCGCGTTCAGATGCGCTCCGAAATTTCGAAACTACACGTTCAGCTTGGTTCCACGATGATCTACGTGACGCACGACCAGGTCGAGGCGATGACTATGGGTGACCGGATCTGCGTCATGCGCGATGGCCTGATCATGCAAGTCGCTGATCCACTGACTCTCTATCGGCAGCCGGACAACCTCTTTGTGGCAGGTTTTATCGGCAGCCCGCCGATGAATCTGTTAAAAGGCAAGGTCCAAAAGCGCGATGGCGGTCTGTTTTTCGTGGAATCCGCCGAGAAAAACGGCCTGACCATCCCGCTGCAGGGTCGCATTGAATCAGTCGCCGGCAAATACGTCGATAAAGATATCGTCTTCGGCATACGTCCCGAACACCTCACTGATGAAGCCGGCAAGGAAGGTGCGCATGCGCCTGTCACGTCGACTGTTGAGATTGCTGAGCCGATGGGTTCAGAGTCGCTCGTCTACCTGAAAGCAGGCACTGGAAACTTGATCGCGCGTATCCACGGCGAGCACCTGTTTCATCTCGGTGAGCAGGTCACCGTTCAGCTGAACCTGGACAAGGCCAATCTATTTGATGCCGCAACAGAGAATGTCATCCGATAGGCCCTCTTATGCGCCAAATTCTAGATACCGAACAGTATGTTCAGGTTCCGCCGATGATGCTGTCGGATCCGTTCTACCGAATCACTTACCTCATAAAGGAGGAGATCCGAAAATATAAGTGGATCGAAGGTGAAAAGGGTCGCCCGCTTTCTTGGGAGCAGGCTCGGAATGAGTGGATGAAAGAACACAGAGAAAAGTACGAGAAATTTCTCCTCGAAACGCTCTCTTTCCCTGAAGATTAGGCCGGCTGACATAAACGTTAGTCGAGCTCCCGCTCGACCGCCGATCATTGCCTCGCATAAAGGGCACGAAGATCACGAAGGTAAATCAGAATTGAAATCGGCCTTCGTGACGGCGGTGGAACTTGCGTGTAGTGCAGTGCGCCGTTTTCGCCGCTCGGCGTCCATCGCTGACTCTTTGCCGTTCCCTGCGTTCCGGTAGGGACGCACTCTGGCGCGTGGTGTGCCAGTGCTAGAAAGAGTCGGGAAGTTTCTCATCAGCCGCCACTCTCACCTCTCACTTCTCACTTCTCACTTCTCATCCTTCCCTCTCACGTCCCGGCGTTTTAATATGATTCCTCTGTTTCAATGGCTTCAACACAGGGCAGCAGGCGTGCTGCTGCATCCTACTTCCCTGCCGGGCTCAACCGGGATAGGTACATTCGGACGCGAGGCAAGGCATTTTGTTGATTTCCTGGCAGAGACCGGGATGAAATATTGGCAGGTGTGCCCCCTGGGTCCCACCGGTTTCGGTGATTCGCCCTACCAATGTTTCTCAGCGTTTGCCGGAAACCCTTATTTCATCGATTTGGAGACACTGGTCGCCAAGAATTTGCTCGAAGAACGCGATCTGGAAGAACTGCGGCGGCTTCCGGCTGATCGAGTCGATTACGGGGCGCAATGGATTCTGCGATGGCCGGTCCTCAAAAAGGCATTCCGCGCATTCGTTGCCAACGCCTCTCGGAGCGAAAGAAACGAGTTTGCGGCGTTCAAAAGGTCGAATAAGGAATGGCTCGACGCGTACACCCGTTTCATAGCGTTGAAAGGAAAATTTGATGGCTGCTCCTGGCAGTTTTGGCCGGACGAGTTCCGTTACTATGCTAAAGCAAAAAAAACGATCACAAAATCCGGATTGAATGACGAGACGGAGGCTCAGGCATGGTACCAGTTTCAGTTCTTCAAGCAGTGGCTTGCGCTGAAGACCTACGCGAACTCGCGCGACGTCCAGGTTTTCGGCGATATTCCGATCTTCGTGGCGATGGACAGCGCGGACGTTTGGACGAACCCCATCTTGTTTCAAATGGACTCAGACTTGAAACCCACCGCTGTCGCAGGTGTACCCCCGGATTATTTTGCCGCTGATGGTCAGCTCTGGGGAAACCCGCTTTATGACTGGGAAAAACATAAGGCGACTAATTACGCCTGGTGGCTGGCGCGTCTTCGCGCAAGCTTCGCACTGTACGATGTCGTGCGCGTGGATCACTTCCGAGGCTTTGATCAGTATTGCAAAATCCCTGCGAACGCGACGAATGCCCGAGAGTACGAATGGGAGCCCGGTCCTGGGATTGACCTTTTCGAGAGCGTTAAGGCAGAGTTTCCGGAAGCAAGGCTTGTTGCTGAAGATCTCGGCATCATCACCGACTCCGTCCGCGCGCTGGTCGAGGCGGTCGGCGTACCCGGCATGAAGGTGCTCCAATTCGGATTCGAAGGAGCGACGGAGTATCTGCCCCATAGCGGGATTCCAAACTCGCTCCTATATCCAGGCACCCACGATAACGACACCTCCTGGGGCTGGTTCAACAAACAATCTGAACCGGTAAAGGATTTCTTCCGGCGTTATCTGCGGGTACGGGGTGACGCCGTGCCCTGGGACATGATTCGCGCCGGCTACGGGTCTCCATCCCGTCTGTTCGTTGTGCCGATGCAGGATCTTCTCAGCCTGGGCAGCGATGGCCGAATGAACACCCCCGGTCAGGCGGCTGGAAACTGGCGGTGGAGATTTACAAGGGAGCAATTGGACTGTCTTTGGGCTGAGAGCGCAGAATACTTGAAAGAGCTTGCCAAGCTTTACGAGCGCTAAAAGAAGAGCATCACACAGAGGGCACGGAGGTCACCAAGGGTGAGCTAGGTCCATATCCGTTCGCTACGCGTTTAATTCCGTCCTTCAAATGCTCGGACCCAAAGTTCATCAAGAGTCCAAACCGCATCGAGGTAAGCTTGAGATAGCTGAAGAGCTGGCGATAATAAACTGGGTGATTTGTCTCGGACGCCTTTAGCTCCACGAGTACCTTATTTTCCACGATCAGATCGGCGCGAAAAGCTTCATCAAATTCCAGATTTTTGTACTTGATTGGTATCGGCACCTGCCGTCGGACATCGAACCCTTTATCAAATCAATTCTGCCTCCAAGATCCGTTCATAAACACTTTCTAGTAGACCAGGACCGAGATCGGAATGAATCGTGAAGGATGTGTCAAGAATCGCCCTCGTAATAACATTCTCTGAGATCATACAGATAAAATTACATTTAATGATAATGTTGCAATTATATTTTACCTGAAAATCCGATCAATTTCTCCTAGCCCGGCAACCGGTGATGCGACGCCTCGCACCCTACCGCCAACCACCCATTTGCCTCCCCGCCCACCTCAGTGACCTCTGTGACCTCTGTGTGAGTCTCTCCTACCCCGGCAATGGGTAATGCGAAGTTAAACGTTTGACCTCGGACCGTACCTCCGACAATACCTTTGAGTCCCCGCCGGAAGTGAGCGCCTTGTCAATCAGGTCGGCAATCTCCATCATATCTTCCTCTTTCATGCCCCGCGTAGTGACTGCCGGCGTACCGATCCGGATGCCGCCTCCCTTAAACACCGCTTCTGTATCAAATGGGATAGAATTTTTGTTCACCGTAATTCCAGCCTGGTCGAGAATTTCCTGAGCCTGCTTCCCGTTCATCCCCTTCGAACGAAGGTCCACGAGCATGAGGTGGTTATCGGTGCCGCCGGACACCAGCCGGTACCCCTTCATGTGCAAGCTGGCCGCCAGAGCTTTGGCGTTTAGAGTAATCTGCACCTGATAATCTTTGAATCCGGGCTGCAACGCCTCATGAAAACAAACTGCTTTTGCGGCAATCACGTGCATCAGAGGTCCGCCCTGCACGCCCGGGAATATCATGCTATCGATCGACTTGGCGTATTGCGGTTTACACATCACAACGCCGCCGCGCGGACCGCGCAGACTTTTGTGCGTGGTTGTCGTCACAAAATCCGCAATCCCGACCGGCGTGGGATGCAAACCTGTCGCTACCAGACCGGCAATATGAGCAATGTCCACGAAAAGCCACGCGCCCACCATGTCTGCGATTTCCCGCATCTTTTTGAAGTCAATCACTCTCGGATAAGCCGATGCCCCCGCTGTAATCATCTTGGGCCGATTTTCTTCGGCCATCTTCGCGAGGTGATCATAATCGATCTGTTCGGTCTCGCGGTTTACCCCATAGTGGACGACCTCGTAGAATCGACCGGAAAAATTCGCCTTGTTTCCGTGCGTTAGATGCCCTCCGTGAGAGAGATCCATGGTCAGGATGCGATCTCCCGGTTGCAGCGCGCTGAAGTAAACAGCCATATTCGCCTGGCTACCGCTGTGCGCCTGCACGTTGACATGTTCCGCTCCGAAAAGCTGTTTAGCGCGGTCGATCGCCAGTTGTTCCGCGACGTCTACGTACTCGCAGCCACCGTACCATCGGCGTCCGGGGTAACCTTCGGCATACTTGTTGGTCAGAACCGAGCCCTGAGCTTCCATTACAGCTCTGCTGGTGAAATTTTCCGATGCTATCAATTCGATATTTTCAAACTGGCGTTGCCTTTCGCTTTTGATCGCTTGGAAGATGGCAGGATCGACTTGTTCTAGGCTGAGATTTCCCGGCTGGTTCTTCGTCATGGGGTCGGTATCGAATTTTGTTTCTAAGGCGCCGCTGTCGATAAATTTCAAAATTCCAGGCAGCGCCCGGCGAATGATATCGCGGGTTACTTCGTACGCCTCGAGACCCATCCCGATCGGATCAGAAAGATCCAAGGAAGAGGCGTTGTCCTCGAACTCACGCAGAAGAAAAGTCTTCTCGGCTGCATCTGGAAACAAGTATTGAATTGATTCCATATGGCTCCGCGTCATCGCAATAATGCAGGAAGCCTCCCGGACTAACTCTTCGGAAAGGGGCTGACTCCGGAGATTTGAGATGTCGATCCGAAGGTCAGCCAGCACATCGACAGCGTGCGGACTTGGTGGTTGACTGGGGAAAGTGCTAATGCCGGCTGACCGAACCCGAATATCAGGGCGATTCGCAACCATCTGGCGGAATAACCCCTCGGCCATCGGACTTCGGCAAACGTTCCCGGTGCAAACGAACAAGATATTTTTGAGCGGCCTCAAAGCACGCAAAGGTGCCATGTTCGGTGGGGCAGTTCAAGGGAGTCGTATCGGCGTATCGGCGTGTCAGCGAGTCGGCGCGTGGGGCGCGGGCGCGTGTCGGCGCGTCTGAGGCGGTAGGGTTGCGCTCCCGCGCGACCGGCGTTGCCCGTCAATAGAACGCGCGAAGGTGAAAATAGGTGAAACAACTGGCGAAGGGCTGCAGCTCGAAAGTGCGTGAGCGCATGGCCCGAAAGAGCAAAATGTTCCGTCGAGCCCTGCAACGCCATGCAACGCCGGACGCGCGGGAGCGCATCCCTACCGCGCCGACACGCCGACACGCTCCCACCCGATTCCCCCTTGAGAGCTCGGGAATCCCAAGATAGCATGTTGAGAATTGAACGCAGCCTCCCCTCTTGATCACATTCAGGCTTTGTATCGACTCCTCCTGATCCGAACAGGACAACGCATCGAAGCCGAAAATGCCATCCGACAGATCTTTTCGGAATCGCTCCAGAAAGTCGGTGACCGGTCTGAGAAAGTGGATTTCGCAGAATTTTTCCGAACTGCCTTGAGCCTGCCGGCCATTGCGTCCAGTTCGCTGAAAACAGATCTTGATGGGTGGGCGCTTGCTCTTCACCAGCTGCCCGAACCGGAACGGTCGGCGATTACGCTTTTCTATCTGGAGATTTTCAGCCCGACCGTCCTCGGGGACATTCTGGGCGTCGATATTAACGACTTGGCCCGCATAATCGGCACCGCAAGGAAATCCCTGGAGACGGTACACTAGTATGGGGCAATCCCTTTTTCCTCTCCTGAGACCTGCTTACGAAAACACGCCAGAGCTTGCAACCCTCGCATCGCAGGTGCGGGCCGATAGTGAATCTAATGGCAACCTTGAGCGCCAGATCGAGTTTGATAATAAAGTTGCACGCGAACTCTCTTCTCTCAGCCTCACCGGATCGCAGGTCAACGAAATTAAATTCATGTTGTCTACATCCGATCTGGATACGGAATCGAAGAATTTGATTAACACGATGAATCCCCAGGAAACCGACGGACAGCTGCATCCGAGCAAAGCTGTGATTCAAGCTGGAGGTGTCGAGCAGGAGGAAGAGGACGATAAGGAAGAATCACCCCGACGAGCGCGTCCGCGGACGATCTTGCTTGCGGTCGCTGTCGGCTTGATTGCGACGGTCTGTGCGGTGGTCTTCTTGATCTCCGATCGGCTGAATTCTTTCGACGGCGCCGA
>Ga0210408_10003802_pt1 | contig 13742 bp, 16 predicted proteins | sample IncBWH4MmetaG_FD_155471 | JGI IMG/M metagenome (GOLD analysis project Ga0210408, IMG submission 155471) | Forest soil microbial communities from Barre Woods Harvard Forest LTER site, Petersham, Massachusetts, United States - Inc-BW-H-4-M | ecosystem: Environmental > Terrestrial > Soil >...
CAGCAGCACGATCGCGTCGACCTTGTCGTTGTTGCGCAAGCCATCGACCAGCTTCTGCAATTCCTCGTCGCGGATGCCGAACTTCCAGTCAGGCGTAAAGCGCTTCGGGTGTGCGATCGGCACGTAGGGAAAGGCCTGCCCGATCACGGCCACGCGATGTCCGCCGAGTTCCTTGACGACGTGCGGCTTGAATACGCGGCCTGACGCCGGATCGAACGCTTTCGCGTCGTTGAACGCGGCTTCCTCCGTGAGGTAGACGTTCTGCGCCAGGAACTCGCCCTTGAAGCGTTCGAGATTGGCGCGCAGCGCCGCTTCGCCATAGGTGAATTCCCAATGGCCGGTCATCGCCTCGACGCCCAGCAAATTCGCCGCTTCCACCATGTCGGCGCCCTGCATGGTGTTGGCAAGCCCGGTGCCCTGCCATAGATCGCCGCCATCGACGAGCAGCGAGCGCCCCTCGCCGACATCATTGCGCAGGCGGTCGATCAGCGTCTTCAGATGTGCAAAGCCGCCGAGCTTGCCGAATCGCGCCGCCGATTTTTCGAAATCGATCGAGGTGAAGGCATAGGCGTCGGCGCTGTCGGGCCTGATGCCAAAACGGTCGAGAAACGCGCGGCCGACCAGATGCGGCGGCCTGCCCCTCATTTCGCCGATCCCGATATTGACGCTGGGCTCGCGGAAAAAGACCGGCAGCAATTGCGCGTGGGTGTCGGTCACGTGCAGGATGCGGGCATTGCCGAAGCGTTCGAGATCATAGACGCTGGGACTGTCGGCGGCGCGGGCGAGCCGCGGCAGTGCGCCGGTCAGTGCGGCCGCGCCCGAAATCTTCAAAAAGTCGCGGCGGCGGATTTTCATCGCGATGTCTCCGCGCCTGCCAGTGCGCTTCTCAAGGGCGTTAGCGTATTTCCAAATCCTTCCAGCGTTCCTTCTCGCTGGTCGCCTGGAAGACCGAGGCTTTGGCCAGCGCTTCGGCTTCTCTGGATTGCGTGACCGCCTGGTCGAAATCGCCGCTGTCAGCGGACTTTTTCGCAGCCGCCAAGGTCGCAGCCGTCGTGGTCCACTGGTTGCGCAAGCCGGCCGCTTCCTTGTTGGCGGCTTCGGCCGCGGCGTAGGCGGCCTTGAAGTCGGCCTCGGAGCTTGCCGCGCGGGCGAATGTCGCACCCGATATCAGCAACGTTGCAATCAGCATCATGTTGCTCGTGAGGTTTTTCATGGGCGCGCTCCCGGTCCGGAGATAGGCAATCCATTGCTCATGTAAGACAGATAATATTCGACGTCGCGATATTCCTCGTCCTGTGGATTAATCGGCACCGCGCGGGTCTGGCTATTGCAGGTGACCAAGCGCCGGCTGGTCGTGCCCATGCCGCTCCACTCGGAGCGGTAGATCGGCAGCGCATTCATGATCCCAAGCGCGGGCGCCAGCACTTCGGCGCGGATCCGCTCGCCGGGTTCCTGCACATGGCAGGTGGCGCAGGAGAAATTGAGCTGTCCGCGCCGCGTATAGAAATATTCCTTGCCCTTCTGATAGGCCTCCAGCGCGCGCCGCTCATCCGGAATCTTGATGTCAAAAGGCTTGCCGCGTGAGGTGAACGCCATATAGGCGGTGAGCGACGCCATCTCGTCCTTGACATAGGAGAACGGAGGTTCGCCATTGGCCTCGCGGCAGCGGTTCAATGCGAGCTCGAGCGTGATGACCTTGCCTTCCTTCTCGTCGAAATAGGGATAGTTCTGGCGGATGCCGATGCCCTGATTGGGAAAGCAATCCCCGTAGGTCTTGCCGTTCCTGAAAGGCGTCGCAAACATCTCCTTGCCGGCCTCCAGCGCGAATTCGTAAGGCGGGAATTGTTCCTTCTCTTGCCATTGCTTGTACAGGTCCTCATTCATCGAATAGGGACCGTTGACGAAATCTTCCAGCTTCAGCTTGGGAAATTTTGTCGTAAAATATTTCTGGAACGCTTTCGCGTCGGCTAGGGGGTCGGGCGTATCGGCGGCGATTGCCGGCGGCGCCGCAAATGCCAGCGCGAGCGCGGCTGAGACAAGTGAAATCCATTTACGCATGCTCAACTGCCGCAACTTCACAGGATCTTCGCCACGGTCGCGTCGGTCGCGCCCTTGTTGTCGACCCAGCCGATCTTGAGATCGTCGCCCTTCTTGCCGCCCTTGAACGAGAATTTGATGTAAGGGTCCTTGGAGACGGCCGGGCCCCAATCGGCTGTGAATACGGCCTTGCCGTCATGTTCGAATGTCAGTTCCCGGATGAAATGCGCCGGGATGACGGCGCCTTGCGCGTCCTTGACGAAGCCGGAATCCATCGGATGCTGGATCAGCGCCTGGACTTCGGTGATGTCGCCGTTCGAGGTGGCGCGCACGCGAATGGTCGATGCCATCAGAACACTCCCTTAACGTTCCCGGTTCAGCCGCCGCAGCCGCCGACGGTGACCTTGACTTCCTTGGTGGCGCTGTAGAGCTTGCCGCCGGCTTCCACGATCGCGATGACATTGCTGGTCTTCTGCATCTTCAACCGATTGGCCACGCTCGGCATGGTCCCTGGCGGAATCCTGTAGCTCGCCGCCAGCGCGTTCGGGTTTTCGCTGACGAGGAAGGCGATCGAGGTCACGTTATCGAGCGTCGTCGCCACCGAGACCGGGACCACCGCGCCGTTCTCGGCGATTTCCGGCGCATCGAGCTTGACCTTGTCGGAGGCCTCGGCGCCTTTGCCGTAGAGCGCATGAATCGCATCCGCGTCGCTCTTCTGCTTGAAGGCGTCTTCGGGGTATTTGTCGTTGGCGGCGGCGTGCGCCGGAGCTGCGCCAAACGGCATCTGGCCGAGGCCGAACAAGGCGACCAGGCCCGCGCCTTGCAAGAGAAGGCGGCGCGTTGCCGGAAAGCCGTTGGCTGTGGTGCTCATCTGAAGTCTCCAGGAAAAGCGCGTCGTCATCGTCGTCATAAAGCCGCGTCGTCAAAGCGTCTGCAGGAAATCCACCACCGCGTTGATCTCCTGTTCGGTCAGAATCCGGTTTCGCCCGAACGGCGGCATCACGGTCAGCGGATTGCGCCTGGTTTCATCGGTAACGATCGCGACGAGCTCGTTGCGATCGGGGTATTTGCGTTTGATGTCGGTCAGCGGTGGCCCGATGGTGCCGGGCAGGTCGCCGCCCCTGATCTCATGGCAGGTCAGGCAATTGCCCTTGCCGCGATCGAAAGCGACCTTTTGCCCTTCAGCTGCGGCGGATTGCGCGCGGGCGGGACAATCCAGCGCGGTGACACCGGTCATCAGCGCCAAGACAAGGACTGGCTTTATGAAGGACGTGGCGATCAAAGGTTTTCCGGACGTTCTTTTGATGATCTGTTGCTCCATTATAGGTGGTGAAAAGCACAAAGGCCATCGGCTGGCAATGTGGATGTTCGGCGCAGGAAGAGGGGGCGCGATCGCGAAAAATGCCCGCCGACAATCCGATCCTGAGATTGGAGCGATCGAGCGACAGATGACATGAGCGCATAGCCCGCGCCCGCTTGTGCCGGTTGATCGCGCCTGCCGTACCTCTATAGTGGATAGGAATCAAAAAGGTGATCGGGCCGTTCGGGCGGAAGTGCCGATGATTGACGTGACTGCAACCGACGAAATGGCCAATGACGCCCGCGTGCGATCCAATGTGGTGCGGCTCGCCGCGGCACAGGCGCTCACGGGCGCGAACTCGGCGGTGATTTTTGCCACCGGCTCGATCGTCGGCGCGACGCTGGCGCCGAACATCTCGCTCGCAACCGTGCCGCTGTCGATGTACGTGCTCGGCCTGGCCGCCGGAACGCTGCCGACCGGCGCGATCTCGCGCGCCTATGGCCGCCGTGTCGCCTTCATCATCGGCACTGGCTGCGGCGTGGCGACCGGCTTGCTCGGATCGTTCGCCATCCTTCATGCTTCCTTTTGGCTGTTCTGCGGCGCGACCTTCCTCGGCGGCCTCTATGGTTCGGTGTCGCAATCCTATCGCTTCGCCGCCGCCGACGGCGCCAGCGTGGCCTATCGACCGAAGGCGGTGTCATGGGTGATGGCGGGCGGCGTGTTCGCCGGCGTGCTCGGCCCGCAGCTCGTGCAATGGACGATGGATGTCTGGCCGCCCTATCTGTTCGCGTTCTCTTTTGTGGTGCAGGCCGCGGTCGCGCTGGTGGCGATGGCGGTGCTCTCGGGCGTCGACGCGCCGAAGCCGGCAGCCTCCGATCTGCACGGCGGCCGTCCGCTGTTTGAGATCGCGCGGCAGCCGCGGTTCATCGCGGCAGCACTTTGCGGCGTCATTGCCTATCCCATGATGAACCTGGTGATGACCTCGGCGCCGCTGGCGATGAAAATGTGCGGCCTTTCCGTCAGCGATTCCAATTTCGGCATCCAATGGCACATCGTGGCGATGTACGGGCCGAGCTTCTTCACCGGCTCGCTGATCGCGCGCTTCGGCGCACCTCGCATCGTTGCAGTGGGCCTGTCACTCGAGGCCGTCGGAGCTACGATCGGTTTGTCCGGGATCACCGCGATGCATTTCTGGGCGACGCTGATGGTGATCGGGGTGGGCTGGAATTTCGGCTTTGTCGGCGCTTCCGCGCTGGTCCTGGAGACGCACCTGCCGCAGGAGCGCAACAAGGTGCAGGCCTTCAACGATTTCCTGGTGTTCGGGATGATGGCGGTCGGGTCGTTCTCGTCCGGCCAGTTGCTTGCCAATTACGGCTGGAACGCCGTCAATTGGGTGGTATTCCCGCCGGTAGTGCTGGGTCTTGCGGTTCTGTCATTGGCGTCATTCGCCAAACGCCGCGCCTCCTTGCAGGCGGTCGACGAATTTCCCGACCACGGCATCTGACTGATCCGTCCAGGCCTCGGCGTAGACGCGTTGCGGGCTATTCGCGGGCGCGCAACAGTCAATGTGGCCCGGATGGAGCGAAGCGAAATCCGGGATCAGTGTCACCTCGTGCTGAGATTCCCGGATTTCGCTGCGCTCCATCCGCGCTACGAGGTTTTACGCCTCTCGCTGCCGCAACAGGTCGTCGAGATCGAGCCGCTTCGTGAACATCGCGAGCTTGCCCTCGCCCGTGTACGGCCATTGCTCCTTCGGCCGGTCCCAGTAAAGCTCGACGCCGTTCTCGTCGGGATCGCGCAGGTAGAGCGCCTCGCTGACGCCGTGATCGCTGGCGCCGTCGAGCTCAATTCCGGCGCTGATCAGGCGATGCAGCGCGTCCGCCAGCGCCGGCCGGCTCGGATAAAGGATTGCGGTGTGAAACAATCCGGTGGTGCCCGGCGGCGGCGGATGGCCGCCTTTGCTCTCCCAGGTGTTCAGCCCGATGTGATGGTGATAGCCGCCGGCCGAAATGAACGCCGCGCCGGAGCTTAGGCGCTGCATCAGCTCGAAGCCGAGCACGCCGCAGTAAAACGCAAGCGCGCGGTCGAGGTCGGCGACCTTGAGATGAACATGCCCGATCCGCGTGCCGGCGATGATGGGTGGATTTTGGGGCATGTGTCTCTCCGTTTGCGCTATTCTTACCTCGCCCCGCTCTTGTCCGCCGAAGCCCGCCTTCGGGCGAAGGCGGATGCGGGGAGAGGTCGGATCGACTCGAAGAGGCGATCCGGGTGAGGGGGACTATCCGCGAGTCCAGATATGGGGAGAGAGCCCCTCACCCCAACCCTCTCCCCGTAAAGAACGGGGAGAGGGAGAAGAACGCTCACGCCAGCTCCGAGACTTCCCCCTCGGGCAAGGGAAACTCAAAGGTGTTCAACGTCATCGACACCAGCGTGTAATAGCCGCACAGGCCGATGATCTCGACGATGCCGCGTTCGCTGAGCAGTTTGACGGCGTCGTCGTACAGCCCCTTGGCGACGCCATGGCCTTCATGCAGCGATTTGGCGACGTCGTAGACCATTCTGGCCTTGGGGTCGTCGAATACCGGTGTGCGGCGGTCGCGAATGTCGTCGATGATCTTCGGATCAAGCCCGGCCTGCAGCGCCAGCCGCTTATGCGCGTACCACTCGTAATGCGAGGTCCAGTGCCGCGCCGTGACCAGGATCGCGATCTCCGAAAGCTTTGCGCCGAATATCGTATCAAAGCGCAGGAAGCCGCCGAGCCGCGTGGCGTGCCGCGCCATTTCCGGGCTGTTGAGCCAGGCCATCATCGGCGGCGGCGGTTTCCCGCGCTTGCCGGCAATCGCTTCGTCGTAGGTTTGTTTTTGGTCCGCGCTCATTTCGCCAGGCGAAAGCAATCTCAGGCGCATCGCTGTTTCCTCTTTCTTTTCAATTGTTACAGCCCAAGCAATATAGCAAATATACATGATTGGGGCTCATGACCACATCCGCGGGCCGCATGGCGCGGCACAGAGACATATTGAATTCCGCTGCGCGAGGGCTAAGGTCGATGCAACGATCTTTACAATGGAAACACAAAAATGTCCGATCTGGAAAAGTTTCGCCGCGAAACCCGCACCTGGCTCGAGGCCAATTGCCCGCCGGAGATGCGCAAGCCGATGACCTCGGAGGAAGAGCCATTCTGGGGCGGCCGCAACGCCAAATTCGCCTCCGGGCCGCAGCGCGTCTGGTTCGAGCGGATGCGTGACAAGGGCTGGACCGTGCCGCATTGGCCGAAGGAATATGGCGGCGGCGGCCTCGATGGCGAGCAAGCCAAGATCGTGCGGCAGGAGATGTCTGCAATCGGCGCGCGGGCGCCGTTGGTGTCGTTCGGCATCTCGATGCTCGGGCCGGCGCTCTTGAAATACGGCACCGAGGCGCTGAAGAAGGAGCATCTGCCAAAGATCACCGCCGGCCTCATTCGCTGGTGCCAGGGCTATTCCGAGCCGAACGCGGGCTCCGACCTCGCCTCATTGCAAACCCGCGCCGAGAGCGACGGCGACGATTTCGTCATCAACGGCCAGAAGATCTGGACGTCATATGCGAACTACGCCGACTGGATTTTCTGCCTGGTGCGGACCGATCCCAAGGCCAAGAAGCATGACGGCATCAGCTTTATCCTGTTCGATATGGCTTCCAAGGGCGTCTCCACCAAGCCGATTCTCCTGATCTCGGGCCGCTCGCCGTTCTGCGAGACCTTCTTCGAGAATGTCCGCGTGCCGAAGACGAACGTGGTCGGCACCGTCAACCGCGGCTGGGATGTCGCGAAATATCTGCTGCAGCACGAGCGCGCGATGATCTCCGGCATGGGCGAGCGCGGGGTGGGGCGGCCGCTCGGCCAGGTCGCCGCCGACTCGGTAGGCCACGACGAGCAGGGCCGGCTGGAGGATCCGATGCTGCGCGGCCAGATCGCGAGTTTCGAGATCGACGAGGCGGCGCTGGCCGCCGCCGCCGAGCGCGCGGTTGATCTCGCGAAAGCCGGGCAATCGCATCCGGCGTTTTCCTCGGCGATGAAATATTACGGCACCGAGCTCAACAAGCGCCGCTACGAGATCCTGATGTCGGCGGGAGGCATCGACGCGCTGGAATGGGAGAGCGAGCGCTCCAGCGGCGGCGCCCGGCCGCGGGCCTGGCTGCGCACCAAGGGCAACTCGATCGAGGGCGGCACGAGTGAGGTGATGCTCGGCGTCGTCGCCAAACGCATCCTCGATCTGCCGGGAGCTTGATTGCGCCTTAACAACAACCCGTCATTCCGGGGCGCGACGAAGTCGCGAGCCCGGAATCCATAACCACCATCGGGAGTATGGATTCCGGGCTCGCGCCAAGGGGCGCGCGCCCCGGAATGACGAAAGTAACAAAGCTTCGTCCGAACCGCCACTCAACCGGAATCCCGCCCATGGCCCTCGTCCTCACCGAAGAACAATCCATGCTGCGCGACAGCGCGCGGGGACTGATCAGCGACAAGGCGCCGGTGTCGCATCTGCGGCAGCTGCGCGATGCGAAGGATGCGACCGGATTTTCCCGCGAGCTGTGGAAGGCCTTTGCCGAGATGGGATTTGCCGGACTCCTGGTTCCGGAAGACTTTGGCGGCAGCGGGCTCGGTTGTGTCGAAGCCGGCATCGTGATGGAGGAAATCGGCCGCACCTTGATGCCGTCGCCTTTCCTGTCCACCGCCGTGCTCGCGGCGTCCGCGTTGTCGCGTGGCGGCAGCGCCGCGCAAAAATCCGCGCATTTGCCGAAGATTTCCGACGGCTCGCTGCTCGCCGCGCTCGCAGTCGACGAAGGCGCAAAGCATCGCCCGCTGCACACCAGCCTGCAGGCAAAACGCTCCGGCAACGGTTTTAGGCTGAATGGCGCCAAGGCCCTTGTGGTCGACGGCCACACCGCCGACCTCCTGATCGTGGCAGGGCGCAGTGCGGGCAGGGAAGGCGAGCGCGACGGGCTGACGCTGTTCCTGGTCGATCCCAAGGCAAAGGGGATCGCGACCGAACGCACCGTGATCGTGGACTCGCACAATGCGGCGCGCATCACCTTCGACAATGTCGAGGTCGATGCCGATCATGTGCTCGGCGAGGTCGACCAGGGTTTTGGTCTGCTCGAAGGCGTGCTCAATATCGGCCGCGGCGCGGTGGCATCCGAAATGGTGGGCCTCGCTGACGAGGTGTTCACCCGCACTGTCAACTATCTCAAGGAGCGCAAGCAGTTCGGCAAGCCGATCGGCGAATTCCAGGCGCTGCAGCACCGCGCCGCGCAGCTCTATATCGAGGTCGAGATTACGCGCGCGGCAGTGCTCAAGGCGCTGCAGACGCTGGATGGAGATTTTGCAAATGCCGGTGCGGCCGTGTCGGTCGCAAAAGCGCGCGCCGGCTCGACCGCAACGCTCGCGGTGCAGGAGGGCGTGCAAATGCATGGCGGCATGGGCATGACCGACCAGTTCGATATCGGCTTCTTCATGAAGCGCGCGCGGGTGTGCCAGGAACTGTTCGGCGATGCGAATTTTCATGCCGACCAGCTGGCGCGGGCGAAGAGTTATTGAGGTGACCCCGTCATTCCGGGGCGCGCGAAAGCGCGAACCCGGAATCCATAACCACCATCGTGAGTATGGATTCCGGGTCTGCGCCAAGTGGCGCATCCCGGAATGACGGTGGTTAGATCATTTTACCGGATCGGCGGGGCGTACTGGATGCCGCCGGCGTTCCAGAGCTGGTTGAGGCCGCGCGGGATGTGCAGCTTCGATCCTGAGCCCACATTGCGGTCATAGACTTCGCCGTAGTTGCCGACATGGCGGATGATGCGCACGGCCCAGTCCCTGGTCAGCCCGAGATCTTCGCCATAGCTGCCCTCGGTACCGACCAGCCGCATCACGTCGGGCTTCTTCGACTTCAGCGCCTCGTCGATGTTCTGCGAGGTGACGCCGAGCTCCTCGGCGTTGATCATCGCGTATAGTGTCCATTTCACGATCATCATCCAGTCGTCGTCGCGCTGGCGCACCACCGGCGCGAGCGGCTCCTTGGAAATGACGTCCGGCAGGATGACGTGATCGTCGGGTTTTGCAAGATTTAGCCGCAGCGCATAGAGCTGGGAGACGTCGGCGGTGAAGACGTCGCATTTGCCGGAATCATAGGCCTTGATGACCTCGTCCAGCTTGGAGAACTTCATCTCCTGGTACGTCATGTTGTTGGTGCGGAAATAGTCCTTAAGATTGAGCTGCGTGGTCGTCGCCTCCTGCACGCAGACTTTGCTGTCGTTGAGATTGAGCGCGGAATCGATGTTGCGCGCGCGCGGCAACATGAAGCCCTGACCGTCGTAATAGGCGACCGCGGGGAAATACAGATCGTAGTTCTCCTCGCGCGACATGCTCCATGTCGAATTGCGCGAAAGGATATCGACCTTGCGGCTCTGCAACTCCTTGAAACGCTCGCTGGCGTCGAGCGGGATGAACTTTGCCCTCTTCGGATCGTCGAAGATCGCGGCCGCAACCGCCCGGCAGAAGTCGACGTCGAAGCCGGTCCAGTTGCCCTTGTCATCGGGGTTCGAAAAGCCGGGCAGGCCGGCATTGACGCCGCAGAAGACTTCGCCGCGCCGGATGGTCCGCTTCAGGGTGCGGGTGTCGTAGCGTTCATAGGTGATGGCGGCAGCCCCCACCAGAACGGCGACCGCGAGCCCGATCGAGAGGCCGCCTCGGAATGTGCGCATGATTATTACTCGCTAAAATTCGGGAAAAAGAACTGGCCGGGACGTGAGAGGCCGCGCTTACAATTCCGGCTTCTGCCGCACGATCACCTTGGTGCCCACGGGGACGCGGTCGTAGAGATCGGTGACGTCGGCATTGACCAGGCGGAAGCAGCCGGAGGAGACCTTGGTGCCGATGGTGTCCGGCCGGTTGGTGCCGTGGATGCGGTAGACGGTGGCGCCAAGATACATCGCCCGCGCACCGAGCGGATTGCCCGGCCCGCCGGCCATGAAGCGCGGCAGATAAGGCTGGCGCGCGATCATCTCCGGCGGCGGCGTCCAGTCCGGCCATTCCTTCTTGTTGGTGATGCTCAGCAGTCCCTGCCACTGGAAGCCGTCGCGGCCGACGCCGATGCCGTAGCGTATCGCGCGGCCGCCGCCCTGGACCAGATAGAGATGGCGCTCCGCGGTCGAGATGATGATGGTGCCCGGCGCTTCCGTGGTGCGGTAGAACACCACCTGCTTCCGGAATTCCGGGTCCAATTCGAACGCATCATCGGCCAGCAATCCCGGCTGGTCGGCATCGGGCTGTTGCGCGTAGCCGTGGGAGGCCGAAAGCAGCAAGCCGACAACGGCAATCATCATCCAGATCAGGTGACGAAACTTCGTCATGGCAAAGCTCTCCCCATGGCATCCCGACAAATCAGCGTCCGCATCAAATCTCAGGGCGCGCTTGATGGCAAGTTAAAGGCGGATATGATCGAAATGCCTTGGTTTTCCGTCATTTAGCGTTCATTCGGAATCATCCGAAGGCCTCACTTCGGCGCCAGCCACAGCCGCAAGCCGAGCGACAGCACGGCGACCGCGCCGACGCCGCCGAGCCAAAGCGCTGCGAACCACAACAGCCGTTGCCCCAGCGGCCGCGGATCTTGCTCCGGATCTTGGCCGCTTCGCATCAATGATAGCCGCTCTCGGGCCTGACCTTGCCGCGGAATACCCAGTAGGCCCACGCGGTATATCCGAGAATGAGCGGCACCAGCACGGCGACGCCGAACAGCATGAAGATCTGGCTGTTCTCGGGTGAGGCCGCCTGCCAGATCGTGATGCTCTGCGGCACGATATAGGGATACATGCTGATGCCGAGGCCAGCATAGGATAATGCGAACAACACCAGCGACAGGAAGAATGGCTGGCTATCCTGCCTCCTCGCAAGGCTGCTCAACAGCAAAAGCGTGACGCCGGCGACCGCGATCGGTACCGGCGCGGTCAGGATCACGTTCGGCCAGGTGAACCAGCGCTGCGCATATTGAATATGGAGAAATGGCGTGGCGATGCTGACCGCGCCGATCGAGCCGAGCATGGCGAACAATAGCGACCAGCTGAGGCCATAGGCCTTGTTGCGCAGCTCGCCCTCGGTCTTCAGCACCAGCCATGTTGCGCCCAGAAGCGCGTAGCCGACCACGAGTGCGAGGCCGGTCAGAATGGAAAACGGCGTCAGCCAGTCCCACCAGCCGCCGGCATAATGCCGTCCCTCGACGTGGATGCCCTGCAGGATGGCGCCAAGCGCTATACCCTGCGCGACCGTCGCCAGCCACGAGCCGCCGGCGAAGGCGATGTCCCAGCGATTGCTCTCTCGCTGCGTCGTGCGCGAGCGGAACTCGAAGGCGACGCCGCGGAATATCAGGCCGATCAGCATCGCGATCATCGGCGTGTAGAGCGCGGGCATCAGCACCGCATAGGCCAGCGGAAACGCCGCCATCATGCCGCCGCCGCCAAGCACCAGCCAGGTTTCGTTGCCGTCCCAGACCGGGGCTACGCTGTTCATGATCACGTCACGGTCGGCCTTGGCGGGAAACAACGGAAACAGGATGCCGAGCCCAAGGTCGAAGCCATCCATCACGACATAGACGAACACCGCGAACGCGATGATGAACGCCCAGATGGTCGGCAGGTCGATGGCAATCATCGCGCTGCCCCCTCGGCTGCGACAGCGCCCGCTGCGGGTGTGATGCCGGCGGCGCGCGCATGGACATCGCGTTCCGGCCCCTGTTCGCCCTGATGCGGCGGTTGTGCCATCAAGCGCAGAATGTAAATGATGCCGGTGGCAAACACCGCGAAATAGACGACGATGAAGGCGGCCAATGAGGAGCCGACCGCCGGCGCCGCCAGCGGAGAGGCGGATTCAGCGGTCCGCAGCAGGCCGTAGACGGTGAACGGCTGGCGCCCGGTTTCGGTGGTGATCCACCCCGCCAGCACCGCGACGAAACCCGCCGGTCCCATCGCGACCGCGAACATGTGCAGCAACCTGAATTCGTAGAGCTTGCCGCGCCAGCGCATCAGCAGGCTGAGAAGGCCGAGCCCCAACATCAGCAATCCCATTCCGACCATGATCCGGAACGACCAGAACGTGATCGGCACCGGCGGCCAGTTTTCGCGCGGCACGGTGTCGAGCCCGGCGAGCGGCGCATCGAACGAATGTTTGAGGATCAGCGATCCAAGTTTCGGAACTTCGACGGCGTATTCGACCTTGCCAGCGCTCTCGTTGGGCCAGCCGAACAGGATCAGCGGCGCGCCGTCCTTGTGGCTCTCAAAATGGCCTTCCATCGCCATGATCTTTACCGGCTGATGCTCAAGCGTGTTGAGGCCGTGCTGGTCGCCGGCGAGGATCTGGATCGGCGCCACCAAAGTGGCCATCCACATCGCCATCGAGAACATCACGCGGGGGCCGGCGAGATTCTGGTTACGCAACAGGTGAAACGCGCCGACCGCGCCGACCACCATCGCCGTCGTGAGGTAGGCCGCCAGCACCATGTGCACGAGCCGGTAGGGAAACGACGGATTGAAGATCACCTTGAGCCAATCGGCGGCGACGAACTGGCCTTCGGCGCTGAACGCGTAGCCGGTCGGCGTCTGCATCCAGGAATTGGCCGACAAGATCCAGAACGCCGAGATCAGCGTGCCGATCGCGACCATCGCCGTCGCAAGGAAATGCAGCCTGTGCCCGACGCGTTTGAGGCCGAACAGCATGACGCCCAAAAAGCCCGCCTCCAGGAAGAACGCGGTCAGCACCTCATAGGCCATCAGCGGGCCGATCACGGGGCCGGCTTTGTCGGAAAATGCCGACCAGTTGGTACCGAACTGGTAGGACATCACGATGCCCGACACCACGCCCATGCCGAACACGACCGCGAAAATCTTCAGCCAGTAATTGAACAGGTTGATGAAGACTTCGCGCCCGGACCACAGCCAGAGCGCCTCCAGCACCGCAAGATAGCTCGCCAGCCCGATCGTGAAGGCCGGAAACACGATATGGAACGACATCGTGAAGGCGAATTGCGCCCGGGCAAACGCCACGGCATCCCAGCCTTCGAACATGGGCCACCCGTCGCTGAAATATCCGGTATGGAGCCTACCACACCGGATAGGGCGATGGTATCGCGTCGTTCGGCTGGGGCGAGCCTCAGTTTCGATCGATCAGGACCACGGTTCGAGTTCTGTCTTGACGGGTTTTCCTCGAAAACGCTTTGGTCAGCTATTGGCGTTGAGCAGGCGGGCGATGGTGCGGTCGATCTCGTCGTAGCGGCCTTCGCCGTCATGGTGGAACACGATCTTGCCGCTCTGATCGACGATGTACTGCGCCGGCCAATACTGGTTGCGATAGGCGTCCCAGGTTTGCGAATCGTTGTCCTGCGCGACC
>Ga0210408_10003806_pt1 | contig 13725 bp, 13 predicted proteins | sample IncBWH4MmetaG_FD_155471 | JGI IMG/M metagenome (GOLD analysis project Ga0210408, IMG submission 155471) | Forest soil microbial communities from Barre Woods Harvard Forest LTER site, Petersham, Massachusetts, United States - Inc-BW-H-4-M | ecosystem: Environmental > Terrestrial > Soil >...
GAACGAACAGGGATACGTTAGCGAGTGTACAGGAGACAACATTTTCATTGTCAAGAAAGGCGAGATTTCCACACCCCATCTAAGTTCCGGAATTCTCGCGGGGGTAACTCGAGCGGTCGTCTTTGAGCTCGCAGAGAAACTCAGTATCCGGGCGGTAGAGCGTGAGCTAATCAGGCACGACATTTACACGGCGGACGAATGTTTCCTGACCGGGACAGCGGCTGAAGTCATCCCGGCGGTGCAATTGGATCGGAGGTTAATAGGCCACGGGCTGCCTGGACCGATAACTTTGCAACTGATTGAGAGCTTCCGTGAGTTGACACGCGCGACCGGCACTCCGATTTATGAGTAGGATACTTTAGATACTATGAGAGTGTCCGAATAACGGGAGTTATAACAGACATGATTTGCGACGTCTGCAAAACAAACACGGCAACGGTATATCTGACCCAAATCGTCGATGGGAACATGAAGAAGATTAATTTGTGCGAGGCATGTTCCAAAGACAAAGGTGTCTCGGATCCGACCGGTTTTGCTCTGGCGGATCTGTTGCTTGGTCTAGGGGAGACACAGCAGGTCGAACAGGCTGCTCCCACGGAGCATTGCCCAGTATGTGGGTTCACGCAGGCTGATTTTAAGAAGACCGGCCGGCTCGGTTGCAGCGAATGTTACAGCACGTTTGCAGAGGGTTTGGGATCGCTTATCAAAGCAATGCACAAGGGGACCAAGCACACCGGCAAGGTCCCGGCGCGTCTATTCAGAAACATTGTGCGCTCCGATCGGCTGAACGAACTAAAACGGAGCCTGGAAGAAGCAGTTTCTAAAGAAGATTATGAATCGGCAGCAACGATCCGGGACGAGATCCGGCAGTTAGAGTTGGAGGAACAGCCGTAGCATGAAAATCGGCACGATTTTGACGACACGCGGAGATTGGCTTTCCCCGGGTAACGGGCATCATCCGATCGTCATCAGCAGCCGCGTCCGACTGGCTCGCAACTTGGCCAAGCTGGCATTTCCGGGCTGGGCCAAGAAGACGGAAAGAATCCGCATCCTGGATGAGATCAAGCCGGAAGTGGACGGACTCGCACAGATGCGAAACTCCTTCTCAGAGCAGTTGAATGAACTTTCCGCTACGGAGAAGCAGGTCCTGGTTGAGCGCCATTTGATCAGCCGGGAGCATGCGGCGAAAGGAATGGGCAGCGCAGTGGTGATCAATTCGACCCAGACGGTCAGCATCATGATAAACGAAGAAGATCACTTGCGGATGCAGGCCATCACCTCAGGGTTGGAATTGCAAAAGACTTTTCGGGTCATCGACGATGTCGATACCGCCCTGGAAGCGCACCTCGATTTCGCTTTTGACTCGGAGTTGGGATATCTGACGGCGTGTCCGACGAACGTCGGGACGGGGATGCGGGCCTCCGCGATGGTCCATCTACCCGGCCTGGTGCTGAGCGAACAAATCAATCAAGTCATCAACTCGGTGAACAAGATCGGCCTGGCGGTGAGAGGATTGTACGGTGAAGGGACCGAGGCAATGGGTAACCTTTTCCAAGTTTCCAACCAAACTACGCTCGGAGAAAACGAAAGCCAGATCATCGATCGACTGAATAAGGTCATCGAGACTTTGGTCCAGCGCGAGAACCAGGCTCGCGAGAATCTCCTCGAGACAAAGCGCCCGATGCTGATGGACCAAGTAGGTCGAGCCTACGGGATTTTGACTCACGCGTATGCGGTTTCGTCTAAGGAGGCCCTAAACTTGCTATCCGTGATGCGCCTCGGGATTGACTTAGGCTTTTTCCCGGAAGAGGGTCGCATATTGATTAACTCATTGTTGATGGAAACACAGCCGGCACATCTCCAGCATCTTTCACAGCAAAAGCTGGCTGCGGAAGAGCGCGATCACCTTCGCGCCGATATTGTCCGAGAGAAGCTGAAAGGCTTGCCTAAACCAAATAGAAATAAGTTGTCGGGGGGTCAGGCAGCGGGCCCGGCATCGGAAACGCAATGATGAATAATTTTACTCCACGTGCCCAACAGGTGTTGGCGCTTGCCCGCAAGGAAGCTGACCGGTTCAACCACAATTATGTGGGAACTGAGCATCTTTTGCTCGGGCTGATCAAACTTGGCCAAGGCGTTGCAGTAAATGTGCTGCAGAAGATGGGGCTCGATTTGGAGACGGTAAGGATGGAAGTCGAGAAACATGTCGGCTCGCATCCCGAGACAAAGATGGTCGGGAACATACCCTACACGCCGCGAGTGAAGAAGGTGCTGGCGCTCGCTGGTAAGGAAGCTAAGGCTTTAAATCATTCCTATGTAGGTACGGAACACATATTGCTGGGACTCTTGCGGGAAGGAGAAGGCGTAGCCGCCCGAGTATTAAAGAGTCTGGAAGTTGATATCGAACGAACTCGAAACGAAATTCTAAAAGAATTGGACCCGAACTTTACACCGCCGGAAAGCGAGGCTGAATCCCCGCAGGAAGGCAATAAGAAAGATGTTAAGACGCCCGCTTTGCGTGCGTTCGGTCGGGATCTGACCGAACTGGCGAAGAAGGGCGAGCTGGATCCGGTAATCGGTCGGAAAAATGAGATCGAAAGAGTGATCCAGATCCTCTGCCGACGGACAAAAAACAATCCTGTGCTTCTGGGCGAAGCCGGCGTTGGTAAGACCGCTATTGTCGAAGGACTTGCGCAGGAAATTGGCGCCGGAAACGTGCCTGAACTGCTGCGAGACAAACGGGTGATTACTCTCGATCTGGCCCTGATGGTAGCTGGAACGAAATACCGGGGGCAGTTTGAAGAGCGCATCAAAGCGGTGATGGATGAGATTCGCCGCTCAAAAAATGTTATTCTGTTCATCGACGAGTTGCACACGATCGTCGGTGCGGGCTCCGCGGAAGGCGCGATGGATGCCTCCAACATCATCAAGCCGGCACTGAGCCGAGGCGAACTGCAATGCGTTGGCGCAACGACCCTGAACGAATACCGGAAATACATCGAAAAGGATGCGGCGCTGGAGCGTCGCTTCCAGACGGTCAAGGTCGAGGCTCCCACCGTTGAAGAGGCCGTACAAATTCTCAAGGGGCTACGCCCGAAGTACGAAGCGCACCACAAGGCCCGACTGACGGATGAAGCGCTGGAAGCTGCAGTTCGACTCTCGGACCGGTATCTGACGGGGCGTTTCCTGCCGGACAAGGCCATCGACGTTATGGATGAGGCGGGCGCGCGAGCGCGAATCAACGCAATGACCCGGCCGCCCGACGTGAAGGAGATCGAGAAGGACATTGAAAGTATTCGCACCGAAAAAGAAGGCGCGATTAAGGCACAGGATTTCGAGAAGGCAGCCGCGCTCCGTGATTCAGAAAAACAAACGAAGGATAAACTTGAACGTATTCTGACCGAGTGGCGCGAACAGCGTGAAGAACGCGAGGTGGTGGTCAACGGGGATGACATCATGCATATCGTATCCAAGTGGACCGGTGTGCCGCTGAATCGCATGGAGCAAAAGGAAGCTCAGAAGCTTCTGAAGATGGAGGATGAGCTCAAAGACCATGTGATCGGCCAAGATGAAGCCGTTATCGCGATCAGTAAGGCCTTACGGCGTTCCCGAGCCGATTTGAAGGACCCACGACGACCAATTGGGTCGTTCGTCTTTCTTGGACCAACTGGCGTTGGCAAGACATTTCTGGCGCGCTCCCTGGCAGAGTTCATGTTCGGTGACGCTGATGCTCTGATCCAAATCGATATGTCCGAGTATATGGAGAAGTTCACCGCATCGCGTCTGATCGGTTCACCTCCGGGCTACGTTGGATATGAGGAAGGCGGTCAGTTATCGGAAGCGGTGCGCCGCAGGCCTTACTCGGTGGTTTTGTTCGACGAGATAGAAAAGGCGCACCCGGACGTCATGCATCTTCTCCTGCAGATATTGGAGGAGGGCAAAATCACGGACAGCCTTGGGCGGAAAATTGACTTTCGGAATACCATCATCATCATGACGTCGAATGTGGGAGCCGAATTGATCAAACGTCAAACCTCTCTGGGTTTTGGCGCTATTACCAGCCACGAGTCATATGAGCAGATGCGTGACAAGATTCTTGAAGAATCCAAACGGGTCTTTAAGCCCGAGTTTTTGAATCGATTGGACGATATGATCGTTTTCCACACGCTTGGGCGAAACGATCTGGCCAAAATTGTCGATCTCGAGGTGGCAAAGGTTGTAGAACGCGTCCGCCTGAAAGCGATCGCGGTGCATCTGGATGCGTCCGCAGTCGAGTTTCTCATAGACAAGGGATACGATCCGACATACGGCGCCCGGCCGATGCGACGGGCGGTCGAAAAATTCCTGGAGGACCCGCTCGCAGAAGAATTGCTGCGCGGGAAAGTTAAGTCAGGGGACGCCCTAGACGTATACGCCGCCGGCGAGCGTCTCGAATTCAAGGTAAGTCAGCCGGAACACAGCGAACCGGCGAACGCCTAAGGCGAGTCGAAGAGCGATGTGGCAGGAAGGGCCGGGCGAGTGCCGGTCCTTTTGGTTTTGGCGCTCGGCGCGGTAGGGACGCGCTCCTGGACGCGCTCCCGCGCGATCCGGCGATGCGCATTTCGACGCGTTTTCGCAACGTGCGGCACGGTAGGGACGCGCTCCCGCGCGATCCGCGGCAGCACGTCCGATGATCGTGTCGGATGCAGCGCCTCCGATGGTCGATGCGCTCCGGCGCGTCCGGCGTTGCATGTCTCGACGCGCCGTTTAACATTTCTGCCGCGCGCGCTCGCGAGTACCGATTGTATTCGGTCCTTTCCATTATTGCGCCTCGTGTGAACGTGCTCCGCCGGACGCGCCGGAAACCATCGACGATCAGACACGCTGCACCGGATGTCGCGATCGGACAATCTGCGGCGGCTCGCGCGGGAGCGCGTCCCTACCATTTTACGTGCGACGCCGGATCGCGCGGGAGCGCGTCCCTACCGCGCCTCCGGCGCCGAACGCAAAACTACTTGCTAATCGGTGCCTTGCGCAGTGAGTGTGCCGCATGATCTGGAAACTCCGAAAGCGCTCGGTTGACCTGAGCCGATCGGGTCTGATAATGGGCGTCTTAAATGTCACGCCTGACTCTTTTTCAGACGGCGGCCTATTCATGGACGAGGAAGCCGCATTTCGGCACGCCGAGCAAATGGCCAGTGAAGGTGCCACCATCCTGGACATCGGTGGAGAATCGTCTCGCCCGGGATCTGACCCGGTGCCGGCGAAAGAAGAACTGCGGCGCGTCATCCCGGTCATGAAGCGTCTTCGCAGTCGGTTTCCCGATCTATTCCTGTCGATAGATACATACAAGGCAGAGACTGCTCGCCAGGCCCTTGCGGCCGGCGCAGATATCGTCAACGACATCTCGGCTTTACGCGCTGACCCGGGAATGATCGAAGTTTTGAAGCGCTCCGATGCCGGCATCATCCTGATGCATATGCAAGGAACGCCTAAGACAATGCAAATAAATCCCTACTATGACGATGTCGTCACCGAGGTCATTGAGTTTCTCCGGCTCCGCCGAGATGAGCTCGTCAGCGGCGGCATTGATCAAGCCAGAATCGCAATCGATCCCGGCTACGGCTTTGGAAAGCGCGTTCAAGACAATGTTCAGCTTGTTCGGTGCCTAAGTCGGTTCGCCGAACTTGGCCAGCCGGTGGTCGTCGGAATCTCCAGGAAATCGTCCATCGCTCAACTGCTTGGTAATCCGAAGCTGCCTCCGCATGAGCGGTTGTGGCCAACGGTCGCCCTGACTAGTTTACTCCGGGAGAAAGGCGCTCACGTTTTCCGAGTGCATGACGTGCGACCGAATCTGGAGGCTCTGCGGATGACGGAAGCGATCGTATCCGATGATTGACGCGATTTTAGAATTTCTACAGAATTATTGGAACGCCGCGATAGAGATCGCCTTGCTGGCTATGGCGATCTACTACGGTTACCTTTATTTTCGCGGGACCCGGGGCGCAAAGGTCCTGACGGGCCTGGCGATTCTTTTCATCAGCCTCACTCTGGTATCTCAGATTTTGAATCTGACCGTGATAAGCTGGCTCCTTCGCAGCCTGACGGCGTTCCTGGCGATTGCCCTGGTTGTCATATTTCAACCGGAGCTGCGCCGAGCTCTTGCAGAACTCGGCAGCAGTCAGTTTTTTTCGTCGGCGACACAAAAGAAGGAGACGATCGACGTAATTACCGATGCAGTTTTTGAGCTTGCAAGCAAGCAAACCGGAGCCTTATTGGCCATTGAACGAGATACCGCAATCCGAAGTTTCGCTGAAAGCGGTGTCAGCATTGATTGTGAGATCTCGCAGGAACTTTTGCTGACGATCTTTTTTCCGAAGACTCCTCTCCACGATGGAGGGGTGATTATTCGGAACGATCGGATTATAGCGGCGGCCTGCATCTTCCCGGTGAGCCAGCGCGAAGACCTTGACCGCACGCTGGGTCTGCGGCATCGTGCGGGACTCGGAATCACGGAGGAATCGGACGCCATCGCGATCGTCGTATCGGAGGAGACAGGGAACATTTCGATATGTCACAGGGGAAAAATCGAGCGCGGGTTTAAACCGGGGCAGTTCGAGAAACGGTTGTCTGAACTGCTGCTACGCGGGAATGGTCAATCGGAGGATAACGAGGACGATACTTTACCTGAGCCGGGTACAACGCCTTAAAATAATGAAACGGCTTTTCATGGAGAACTGGCGCGCCAAGTTGATGGCGTTGATCGTGGCCACGGCGGTTTGGTACCTGATCAAGAAGAATGTCGACGAGACACCGGGCCGTTGGAGACTCGATCGCCGGCCTGCGGCGCTGGGGCCAGAGCACTCCTAGAGGGGAAACGTATCGGCGGGTCGGCCTGTGGGCGTGTGGGCGTTTTGAAAAGCGTCATCAACTTTGTCGAGACCTCCTGGTCATTATAGTCGTGCCGAAAAGCAGTCTTACTTCCCCAGACGCCGATACGCCGATACGCCGACCCGCCGACACGCCCAGGCGGCGGCCCATTTTGATCGCAACAATATACCTGCTATTTCGGGGACAGGACACTAATGTAACCTAATGCGGAAGCTCTTTGGTACGGACGGCGTCCGCGGAACTGCAAATATCGAGCCCATTACAGCCGAATCTGCTCTCAGACTGGCTCAAGCCGCAGTGCGCGTGTTGGCGAAGGAGGAGAGCTGCCCGGTCGTGATCGTCGGAAGGGACACGCGTGCATCCGGGGAGATGCTAGAGTCAGCTATCGCCGCAGGCCTCGCTTCCAGCGGCGCGCACGTACTGCTTTCGGGCGTTGTTCCCACCCCCGCAGTCGCTTTTTTAGCCCCGTTTCACGGGGCGTTGTTTGGCATCATGATCACCGCGTCACACAATCCCTTCGAGGACAACGGGATTAAGTTCTTCGGGGCGAATGGCTACAAGCTAAGCGACGAAATCGAACTCGCGATCGAGTCGGAATACTTCAGTTCCGCTTCGCGCCAACTGCCGGTCGCCAAATCGATTGGGCGCATTCGATTAATGCAGGAAGCGACAGAACAGTATGCCACCTTCGCCGCTTCCACCGTGCCGAAGGATTTTTCGTTGGCGGGAATCAAAGTGCTGGTCGATTCGGCAAACGGCGCGGCGTATCGGACGACCCCGATCGTTCTGACGAAGCTCGGTGCCGAGGTCGACCTGCGCTTCGGCGCTCCGGACGGGTTTAACATCAACCTGGATTGCGGGAGCACTCATCCCGCCACACTGTCTCGTCTGGTTCAACAGTCGGGCGCAGCGTTCGGCCTCGCCCACGACGGAGATGCAGATAGGGTTTTGTTTTGCGACGAAAAAGGAGTTCCGCTTGATGGGGATGACCTTCTAGCGATCGCAGCGGCCGATTTATTGAGACGAAATCAACTGCGCGCAAACACGCTCGTCGCGACAGTGATGAGCAATTTCGGCCTCGATGAAGCCCTGCGTAGACACGGTGGCAAGGTGTTGCGCACGGATGTGGGCGACCGATTCGTCATAGACACCATGGTTCAGCATCATTTGAACTTCGGTGGAGAGCAGAGCGGCCATCTCATCTTCAGGGACTTTTCGACCACCGGGGACGGCCTAGTTGCCGCGCTGCAAATTATGGCCATCATGGCGCGTACTGGAAAAACTCTTAGCGACCTTCGTCAGATCTTGCGCAGATTTCCACAGATCCTCCGGAACATCACGGTCCGTGAAAAATTGCCATTTGAGCAATTTAGCCGGTTGACAGAGCGAGTGGCCGAGGCCGAATCGAGGTTGCAGGGGAAAGGTCGCGTCATGCTGCGATATTCCGGAACTGAACAGAAGGCGCGTCTACTTCTCGAAGGTCCTGACGCCGATGAACTCAACGAGCTGGCAGAGGGAATCGTGGACGAACTGGCAAAGAACCTCGGCACGTGAATTACCTTGTGACAGGGACAGACACCGGCGTCGGCAAAACATTTGTTACCAGCGGTTTAGTCCGGTTCGCACGATCCAAGGGTCTCGACTTTGTCGGGATGAAGCCGATCTGTACGGGTGATAGCGACGACGTACGTCAACTCCTCGAGGCCTGTGGCTTCTGTGAGCCCGAACACCTCATCAACCCGGTATGGTACAGAACCCCTGTCGCACCTTATGCGGCATCGGTCATCGAGGATCGCTTAATAGACGTCAGCGCGATTTGCGAGGCATTTGAGGAACTCGCGACCCGGCATTCAAGCGTGCTGGTCGAAGGGGCCGGAGGTATTGCGGTTCCAATTCTGGCAGACTATGACTTTCGTGATCTCGCGCGCGAGATCAGCCTGCGCGTGATCGTCGTAGCTGCCAACTGCCTTGGCGTTCTGAACCACACGCGGCTGACCGTCGAGGCAATTCGGTCGGCAGGTCTGGAGTGTTCATTGATTGCCCTGAATTCGGTGAAACGCCAGCCTGACCTTGCGCAGGCCACGAATCTGAGGGTGATGGAAAGTCTGGTGGATGTGCCGATTGCGGCCGTAGAGCACAACCAGCGAGAGTTTGAGGATCTCGTCAGGCGGCTGTGGTAGCAGCGTAAGCGAAGGCTCCAGCCTTTGCTCTCCGGCAGCGTAAGCGAAGGCTCCAGCCTTTGCCGTCCGGTAGCGTAAGCGAAGGCTCCAGCCTTTGCCCTCCGGTAGCGTAAGCGAAGGCTCCAGCCTTTGCCCTCCCGCAGCGTAAGCGAAGGCTCCAGCCTTTGCCCCTCCGGCAGCGTAAGCGAAGGCTCCAGCCTTTGCCCTCCGTGGTGCGCCGTGTCTGGCAAAGGATGGAGCCTTCGCTTACGCTGCTACCACAACCGCCTGACGAGATCCTCAGGATTTGCGATGGAGTCAGGCTAGGCCGACGTCTGCAATCTGTCCTTCGTCCCACCCGAAGAAGTGTCCCAATTCGTGAAGGTAAGTAATCCGAACCTCGCGAAGAAACACGGTTCTCCGGTAATTTGCTGCCTGAGCCAGGGTGTCGACAAAGAGGGTGATCCGCGGCATCTCATCGGGCCGAGTCGGCGGCCCCTCCATCAAGGAGTACCCTTCGAAAATACCCAGGCAGGCACCCCCTTTTTCATCCCTCTCCCAAATGAAAAAAACCGGGACTTCCGCCGCACGGGCCCGGATCGGCTCGGGCAGCGAACGCTGAATCTCGGCGATGTGCCTTTCGGCAAGGCCCTCCCAATCGAGCATCTGATAACGTGCGCCATGATAGACTATAAGTCGATAGGCTGACTCCGGAGCATGACCCGGTTTCAGCGTTGTGCATTCAACACCGCCGCCAGCCGAGCCGCGCCCGTGCGCGAAGCTGTGATTTCAGTTCCGAGCCGGTCGCGCAGCCGTACGCGGTAAAGCCTGTCACCGAAATGATTGATCTTTTCGATTGCACGGAGATTCACTACGGCATGCCGGCCGACCTGGATGAACGGATCGCCGCCCAGCCAGCTCATGAGATCACCCAATGGATAATAGGTCGCAAACTCCTCCCGCACGGTATGCACCCAGGTGCGCCGGTCCCGTCGTAGCACCCCTGCAATCTCATAGCGGGCGAGCAGACGGATTTGGTCGCGGTCGACATCCTTGACCGGCAACAGCTCGTTGGCCGCATCAGTAAAATCCATCTTGTCCGGCGTTGTCGCCATCTCGGCGCGTTTGGCGGAGCTCAGGGAAGAGCCAGATTCAAAGGGGCGCAGGTAGGCCAGCAGACGATTAACCGCCTCGGCGACCTGCTCCGGGTCCAACGGCTTCAACAGATAATCGACCGCCTCCAGCCGGAAGGCGTCAGTGGCGCGGCTGGACATTCCCGTAGTGAAGACCACGCGTGGCGGCTGGGGAAGCATAGCCAGTTGACTCGCCAACGAAACGCCGTCTTTGCCCGGTAGATTGATATCCAGGAAGACGGCGTCTGGGCGTAACTCCGCGCAGAGGCGCAGGCCCGACTCGCTGTCTGTGGCGGTGGCAACGACCTCTACCTGCCAGGTATCGTCGAGCAAAGTTGCCAGGTATTCGGCCGCCAGCGGCTCATCTTCGACAATTACGGCTCGAATCCGGATCCACATCAAACAAATCCTCGCAACACTATAGAGCGCTATCGACAGACCTGAAGGGGAATGAGGCCCTTTATTACGCATAAAGTGCAGTCATTCGGATTGATCAGGAATTCTACATCGATTTCAGCGGTCATCTGTTTCGCATCGCTGAGGTCACGTACAGTTGCCATCTTCTTAACCTCCAATGTCTCTTGCCAGCTCCCGTCAGTCGCGCAGCGCTTCGATCACGTGTACTGATGGACGTGTCGGAACGGCTCGCAAAAATCGGAACCCGCCTGCGCTCATGGAAACTGGAGCAATAAACAGCAGGCTTTGAGGGACCGCCGATTCTTGTCCCAGTTGCCGTAATCGTTGTCCCGACTGCCCTCTTTCTTGTCTACGAGATACCAGTCGCAACGGCCGCACGATCTCGTCCCGACCGCCCATCACACAATTGACCGTCTTTCGAACTTGTACGTAGAGCCTTGTACAATGAGAAAGACTCCAATTGCCGTGCCCAGCAGGCAGAGAGTTCCGACATAATGCGCCGGCGCCAAACGATCGAAGCGGAGGAGCCATGCCACAGCGATCGGAGTCAGTCCGCCAAAGACGGCGTATGCGAGATTGTAGGAAAATGAGATCCCCGAAAACCTGATCTTTGGAGGGAACATCGTAATCATTACGTAAGGAACGACTGCGACAACCCCAGTGGTTAACCCAGCCAACGTGTAGAGAAACGTTGTTAGCCAAGGATCCAGCGTAGCAGCCGCAAACAACAGGTAGGCGGCTCCGCCTAAAAGCGGGCAGCCAACCAGCAACACTTGCCCAGGTCCAAACCGGTCGGTCAACCGGCCAGCGAGAACACAGCCCGCGGTCAGGCCAAGCGCCGCCAGGCTATTGGCGCGAAGCACCACATCCGCCGCCACACCGTACATCTTTTCGAGCAAGGCCGGTGTCATCAGGATTACGACCACAATGGCCGCAGAGAGCATCCAGGTTAGTAATCCACTGAGAACGACCGCTCCACGATAGTCGCGCAAAACGGCTTTCAGCGGCGTTTCGGCGGCAAGCGCCCGGCGCGCTTTCAATTCCTCAAATACGGGTGTCTCGGCTAACAAACGGCGAAGGTACATCGAAAGCAAACCAAAGGCACCGCCAAGCAGGAAGGGAAGCCGCCAGCCGTATGCTGTCAACTGGCCGTGCGTCATCACCATGCTTAGACCGGTGGCCACCAACGAACCGAGCAGAATTCCGCCTGTGAGTCCGGCAGTCAAGATTCCGCAAGCCATCCCGGCATGCGATGGATGCACATGCTCACTAACAAAGACCCAAGCGCCCGGGACCTCACCACCGACCGCGACTCCTTGCAGAATCCGTAAGAGCAACAACAAGACGGGAGCCCAGAAACCCAGTTTGGAATACGTTGGTAATAACCCGATCCCCAATGTGGGCAACGCCATGAGGAAAATGCTGAGAGTAAACATCTGTTTGCGACCGCGCAGATCTCCCGCATGAGCCATGACTACACCACCCAGCGGTCGCGCAAGATAACCGGCAGCGAAAATACCGAAAGTCTGGAATTGCCGAAGCCAATCCGAGATTTCGGGCGGGAAAAAAAGTTCACCAATCGTGTTCGCGAAGAAAACGAAGATGATGAAGTCATAAAACTCCAGGAGACCTCCCAGCGTGGCCAGAGAGAGGGTCCTATAATCTCTTGCGGTCAGATTGGTCATGGTTTGCGTTTGTGCGGCAACATTTAGCCCGCATGGCGACGTAGGCAAGCATGTACCGGGATAACCCAAATTCCGAAATTTGGAATCGTCCTCGTCGTCGTGCTCGTTCTCGGTGCATTGGGATTCCGTGACCGCAAAGAGACCGATGGAACTAATTTGTTCTGTTAGTCTGATTGCGAAACGATCGGGATTCTCAACGACGAGCACGACGACGACTCCTCAATTCGGAATTTGAGCTTAACTGGCCACCACCAACTGCGAGGCGAACTCCCCAATAAACTGTAGCATCTGGCGACCGACCTTCTTTTTGCCTCAGCTGCCGTAATCTCTGTCCCAACCGTCCCGTCATCCGCAGTAGACGGGTTGCTTCAGCGCCGGGCCTTCAATGCCGTGGTCAGTCGTCCCGCGCCGGTGCGCGAAGCCTTGATCTCGCTTCCGAGCCGATCGTGCAGCCTCACGCGGTAGTCCCGGTCGCCGCTCCGATTGACGTGTTCGATTGCGCGCAGGTTCACGACGGCATGCCGGCCGAGCTGGATGAACGGATCACCACCGAGCCAGTGCACGAGTTCAGCCAAGGGATAGTAAGTCCCAAACTCCTCGAGCACGGTATGTATCCAGGTGCGCCGTTCCCGTCGCAGTACCGCGACAATCTCGTGACGAGCTAGTAGTCGGATCTGGTCTCGGCCTATATCTTTGACCGGCAACAGTTCGTGGGCCGCGCCGGTGAAACAGGTCTTGTTCGGTGTTAAAACTCTGCCGCCGCGACTAGCGGAACCCAGGAAAGAGCCGAACTCAAAAGGCCGCAGTTGTGCCAGCAGACGGTTGATCGCTTCGGCGACCTGCACCGGGTCCAGGGGCTTCAGCAGATAATCAACGGCCCGCAACCGGAAGGCGTCCGTCGCGCGGTCCACACTTTCAGCAGTGAAAACCAATCGGGGCGGCGGCGTAAGCTTGGTCAGTTGCATCGCCAGCGAAATACCACCTTGACCCGGAAGATTAATGTCGAGGAAGGCTGCGTCGGGACGTAACTGAGCGCAGAGGCGAAGAGCCTCCACGCCATCCGTGGCGGTACCGATCACCTCCACCCGCGAGGTACCGTCCAGCAGCGTCACCAGGTACTGGGCAACGGGTGTTTGATCTTCGACAACAACGGCGCGGATCATCGGGCAAACGCAACCACTGTCGCAAAAAACTGCTATTACCCATTTGGGGGATACGCTACTCGGAGAATCGCGCGCGGCGCGCGCACGCGCAAAAAGTGCGTCGTACGGGAGGAAGTCAGAAGTTGCAGGAGTTCAGGAGTTGCAGAATTGGATGGCGGCTTCCCGGTTCTACGAACGGCGACGAAGTATTAAACTTGGCTAGCGGTCGATATACGACGCCGCTAATTGATTCGGGATTCAGAATTCAGAACTCCTAACTCCTAACTCCTGGCTTCTGGCTCCTAGCTCCTGACTCCTG
>Ga0210408_10003807_pt1 | contig 13724 bp, 8 predicted proteins | sample IncBWH4MmetaG_FD_155471 | JGI IMG/M metagenome (GOLD analysis project Ga0210408, IMG submission 155471) | Forest soil microbial communities from Barre Woods Harvard Forest LTER site, Petersham, Massachusetts, United States - Inc-BW-H-4-M | ecosystem: Environmental > Terrestrial > Soil >...
AGAATTGTAGAAGTTTGTTGCGGCGCTCCAAAGATGATGAACAGAATGGCAAGGGCGCCCACCACTTGAACGGCGAGAGTCATCACAGTGCGCAATGTGTGCCGCTGCCTCAGGTCGAGCACCGCGTACTCCATCAACTTCCGGACCAACAATTCCCCAAGCACCATGCAGAGCAGGGTGATGAGAATCCAGGCAAGAGACTGCAGGATCACGTGTAACACGATACGATGCTGCAGCTGCACCTGCGTTGCCCATTTCTGGTACACCGTCGCCAGCCGCTGTTCAGTCTGGATGCGGTCATCGTAGATGCTCAACAGCTGGCGTTCGGCGCTCTGACCGCGAATGCTTGCAAGGCGGGCGTTGCGGTCATTCATGTCGGCGCCCGCTTTAGAGTTGGCGTTTGCTTGGGTTTCAAGGGTGTTGTGCTGTTGGGTAAAGCGTTGGGCGTCAGCAAGCGCCTGCTGCTGAGCCTGCTGAATGAGCTGAAGGCGCGAGCGCTGCCGATTCCAGGCCGCGATCCTACCGGCCAGCGTTCCGTAGCGCGAGACTGAGATGACCGCGAGCTGGCCATCCGTGGTCTGTTGGCTATCGTACTTCTTCATGGCAGCTTCACGGGTATTCAATTCGTTCTGGATCTGCGAGCGCGCATCGCCTGTGGCCCGATCGAGATCGTCGTTGGCGTCCGACAACTCGTCAGAGTCCAATTGAAGCTGGGCTTTGGCGATATCGAGATCGGTGCCAGCATCCGGCTGCACCTCTGCAGCGGTCTTCCCAGGAGGCAAAAGCTGTTGCACCGTCGTCTGGTCTTGTGCCACCAGTTGCTGAAGCTGTGTGATCCGTTGCGAGAGGGCTAGCGCCTCACCCGTTAGCGTGCGGTGCTGCGCTTGCACTGTCGCCTCGCGCAACGCCGCTGCAAATGCCTGGTCGACTTCGTGATCGGCAAGGCGCTCGGCCTCGCGGGCGAACTGGTTTTCCTCAGCTGTAACTGCCAGCGCAGCCAGAGCCTGGGCTGTCTGCCAAGGGGTCTGATCGACCAGCGTGTTTCGCAACAATGCCGTTCTCCCCTTACCGGCACCGACAGGGGAGGGGAGGTGCTGCATAGCGTCGCGCGTTGTCCACGCAAAGATGACGCATAGAGCCAGCAGGATCGACAGCCCCGCGACAATCAACATGGGCACCCGGCCGATTCCGGAGAGGGCCTGCCTATTGCGAGAAGAAACGGGGGGATTCTCCATATTCCTATTCTCACAGGTGATCGTCTGGGGAGAAGGGAAACGGCAATAAATTATTGGTGCCGCGTTGTTGCCTGCAGCCTTGCAATCGCAGACAACCCGAGTGAAAATCGCGGGTGGCAAGATCGCAAGTGTTTTCGTACTCGGAGCGGCATTTCTGGGCGCAGCCCCAATCGGCTCAACGCAGACCGATCGCGATTACTCCGCTCCGCGCTCCTCTGAGCGCGTGCCGCCTGAACAACGCGTCGACGTCAACCACGCCACCCTGGAGGAACTCCTCAAGGTCCCAGGAATGACGCGGACCTGGGCGTTACGCATTGTTCGCTTCAGACCCTATCGGACCAAGCAGGATTTGCTTGATGAAGGAATAGTCCCGGGCGAAATGTAGTCCCGCGTTCGGGACTACTCATCGCGCATCGCCAGAAGCGGTGAGAGCTGGAATTTCCTCTTCGCAGCCCTCTCCAGGAACCCTGGGCTTGGGAGTGAGGCGCTCCAGCACGGTTTTCACAATTACGTAGAGTACGGGGATAAAAACAAGGTTCAGGAGGGTTGAAACCAGCATGCCTCCGACGATGGTGGTTCCCACGGAGCGTCGCCCGAGCGCGCCTGCACCAGTCGCGAACACCAACGGCAATACACCGAGGATGAAGGCGAACGAGGTCATCAGGATCGGGCGCAGGCGCAGTTCAGCTGCTTCGATCGCTGACTCGAGAATCGATTTGCCGGCAGCACGAATCTGTTCGGCAAATTCAACAATGAGGATTGCGTTCTTTGCGGCCAGTCCGATCAGCATCACCAGTCCGATCTGGCAATAAACGTCATCCGCCAATCCGCGCAAGGCCACAAAGCCCAGCGCGCCCAAAACCGCCATAGGGACGGACAGCATGATGATGAACGGCAGCACGAAGCTCTCATACTGTGCCGAAAGCGTGAGATAGACGACGATGATTCCAAGGCCGAAAATGAGAATCGCTTTGCCAGCTGATTCAATCTCCTCCAGCGAAAGTCCCGTCCATTCGTAGCTCATGCCCTGGATCATCATCTTTTTCGACAGTGCTTCCATGGCCTTGAGCGAGTCGCCGGAACTGACGCCCGGGGCGGGTTGGCCCGTGATTTCGGCTGACCGGAACAGGTTGTAGTGAGTAATCACTTGCGGGCCCGAGGACTGTTCGATGGTCACCAGGTTGTCGAGCGGAATCATCTGTCCCGATCCCGAGCGGACATAGAACTTGCGCAGATCGGCGGGGTGCATGCGTTCTTGCTGATCGGCCTGCACATAAACGCGGTAAGATCGGTTGTTAAAGTCAAAGTCATTCACATACTCCGATCCCATGAAGACGCCAAGAGTCGAGCTAATTTGATCGAGCGGAACGTTGAGAACTTTAGCCTTTTCGCGGTCAATGGAAACCAGCAACTGCGGATCGTTCGATGTGTAGGTTGTGAACAAGTTGGCGACCTTGTCAGACTGCCGGCCGGCGCCGGTGATTTGGTGCGCCACCCGGTCCAAATCGGTGAGCGTGTTACGGCCCAGGTCCTGCAGCTCAAATGCAAAACCTCCATAGGATCCGAGTCCCTGAATCGCCGGGGGCTCTTGCAAAACGACCAGCCCGCCCGGAACTCCGAAGAGTTTGGGAGAAAGGGCATGCTGGATGTCCGCGGCGGTGTGTCCTGGTCCCTCCTTCTTTCGCTCGTCCTGCGATTTCAGCGGCACAAAGATCAAGCCGAAGTTTGACGCACTGCCGCTGAAGCTAAATCCCATAACCGCAAAGGTGCCGTAGACATCCGGGTCCTGGCGGATGAGCGCAGTCGCGCGGCTGGCCACGTCGCTGGTATACGTCAGCGATGCGCCGGGAGGCGTTTGCACGATGCAGATGAGGTAGTTTTGATCTTCGGTGGGGACGAAAGCGGTGGGGACTCGCTGATACATATACACTGTGCCGACCAGGCCCGCAAAGAAGACCAGCAGCATCAGGTAACGAACCCTCAGCACGCCGTGGGCGAGGCGTCCGTACCACTGCGTCGTGCGGTGGATGGTGCGGTCGATGAGTCCGAAGAGGCCGCGCTTTTCAGTCTCGGGGCGCAAGATCAGCGCCGCGAGTGCAGGTGACAAGGTGAGCGCGTTGAAAGCCGAGATGGCGATCGAGAATGCGATCGTCATAGCGAATTGCCGGTAGAGGATTCCCGTTGTTCCGGGGAAGAACGACACTGGCACAAACACCGAGATCAGCACCAGCGAAGTGGCGATGACCGCGCTGGTGACTTCGGCCATGGCCGTTGAAGTGGCTCTTCGTGAATCGCAATGCTCTGTTGCTATGTGTCGCTGCACATTTTCAATCACCACGATGGCGTCGTCGACCACCAGACCGGTGGCCAGCGTAATGCCAAACATCGTCAGAGAGTTGACGGAGAAGCCAAAGATTTTTATGAAGGCAAACGTGCCGACCAGTGAAACGGGAATGGTGACGGCCGGAATGATGGTGGCGCGCCAATCGAGGAGGAACAGGAAGATGACGACGATGACGATAATGATGGCTTCGCCGAGCGTGGTCACCACTTCCCGAATCGAGTCACCGACAACCGTCGTCGTGTCAAACGGAATGACGTACTTGAGCCCCGGCGGAAAGGACTTGGATAACTGGTCGAGAGCTGCCTTGGCATCTGTGTCCACCTGCAGAGCGTTCGCGTTGCTCAACTGCTGGACACCCACACCGATGGCACGCTCGCCGTTATAGCGGAGATCAGTGGAGTACGTCTCCGCGCCCAGCTCCGCGCGGCCCACGTCCTTCAATTGCACGATGCCCGACGGGGAGTTCTTCAGGACGATATTTTCGAACTGGGTTGGGTCCGTAAGCCGCCCAACAACGTTGACCGTAATCTGGTAACGCTGGTTCGGGTCCGACGGCGGCTGCCCGACCTGACCGGCTGGAATCTCAACGTTCTGCTCCGAAAGGGCATTCACGACGTCGGCAGCGGTCAGATTCCGCGTCGTCAGCCGCTGAGGATCGAGCCATATGCGCATTGCGTACTTACGCTCGCCGAAGATCAGCACATCGCCAACGCCGGGGATTCGCTTCAGCGCGTCCTTCACATACACGTCGACATAGTTGCTGACAAAGAGGTCCGAATATTTTCCGCCCGGCGAGACGAATGCCGCGGCGAAAACAAAATTCGAGTTTGCCTTGGTGATGGTGACGCCGGTGTTTTTTACGGCCTGCGGCAAGCGGCCCTGCGCAGATGCCACGCGGTTCTGCACGTCTACCGCAGCGATGTTGAGGTCATAACCGGTGCGAAACGTGGCGGTGATCTGGCTGGTTCCATCGTTGGAACTAGCCGACTGAATGTAACGCAAGCCCTCGACGCCGTTGATGCCCTCTTCCAGTGGAATGGTTACGGCCGACTCGACCACGCGCGAGTTTGCGCCCACATAGTTGCTGGTCACCGTTACCTGCGGAGGAGCGAGCTGCGGGTACAGCGAAATGGGCAGAGTGGGAATACAAACCGCCCCGGCAAGGATGATCAGGAGTGCGCAGACCGTAGCAAATACCGGCCGATGAATGAAAAAATCAACCACGATTCCCTCGCAATTCTGTTGTCACCCGGTTATCACGTACTGAAATCGAGGAGCACGTTATTGTCCGGCTGATCCGCCCCCGGCAGGCGGGGGACCGGCCGGAAGAGGCATTACAGGTGCGCCATCCATCAGGAATTGTGTTCCCGAGATGATCACCTTGTCGCCGGGTTTCAGTCCGCTCTCGACTGCATAGTCATTGCCCACCGTGTCGCCGACCATGATGGCGCGCTGCTTGGCGAGATACTTTCCTCCCTCATTCTCGGCCACGTACACAAAGGTCTGCCCGCCCAGGCGCGAAACCGCCAGCACCGGAACCACCGCCATCGGGGTCTTTGTCCACACAACGCGCGCCTTCACCACTTGTGCGTTCCTCAGCATCTCGGGGCTCAGGTGTACCGGGGCCTTGGCAAGGATTCCCTGCAGCGAGTTCTCCACCTGTGGGGATAGAAAATCGATCTTCGTCTTCTCCAGCAGTTTGCCGTTGGTATCCATCAAATCCACTTCGAGGCCAGGCTTCAGTTGCGTCTCGCGCTCAGTGGGCACATAGATGTAGGCTTCGAGGTCCTTGTTCTCATCCACGGTGGTGAGCAGTGTTGTTGCCGACACATAGTCGCCCACGTGCACCGGAACATCTCCGACCACACCGTCAAATGGCGCTCGTATCGTGTAGTACGCAAGCTGTTCTTCCTGGGTCTTGCGCGCAGCTACGGCGGACTCATAGTCCGCCTTAGAGTTGTCAAAGGCTTGCTGTGCCTGCTCGTACACATCGCGGCTGACGATGCCCTCTTCGAAGAGTTTCTTCTGCCGCCCATACTGAAGCGTGTTGTAGTCAAGTACGGCCTTCTTCTGACGTTCGGTCGCCAGTTGCGCATCCACAGAGGCCTGCTGGTGGAGCGGGTCAATCGACATCATGGCCTGCCCGGCCGCCAAATGATCGCCGGACTTGACGCTGATCCCGGTCAACCGCCCATCCACTTGCGGTTGCAGCGTGGCCGAACGCCGCGACTTAATGGTGGCGACGTATTCGGTGCTGAGAGGAACGGGTTCAAGTGACACCACGGAAGTCTGCACGGGCAACGCCTGCATTCCGCCTCCGGCGGCGGCCGGTCCCGCAGCCTGCTTCTGACACCCCGCCAAGAGCAAGCCCATCAACACGCTAGTGAATGCTACTAGATTCCTTTTCAAAGGGTTACCCTCATTTTGCTGGTGTTTCCGACGTCCGCCGGATGCGGTCCAAACCGTTGAGACGGTCCTGCCAACCAGATTCGCGAGCGGCTCAATTGTCGCAAAAATTTCGCTTTCCTGCCGTCAGACGGTTGCTGGCAGGCTGTTCCGCGTTGCAGGCGGGACTGCCGACTTGCCGGTCCGACATGCATCAAACAGCGAACCGCGTTGCATCTCGCAACTGATACTAATTGGATGCCCCGTTCGCAAGCGTCCATCCCCAAAGCCGAGTTCTCCCGCGCTAGCGGGCTCGCGTCCTTTGACATACTCTGGTTGAGTTGATAGCCTTCAAAAAGGGCGAATCCGACCGACCGGGCCGTTCCTGTGGGCAACGAGATGCGTTTGCCAGCCCCAAATACTGGCGCCTCCCGGCCAAGTTCCAACGTCCCCGTCGTCTAGCCCGGCCTAGGACACCGCCCTTTCACGGCGATAACACGGGTTCAAATCCCGTCGGGGACGCCAATCAAGAATCAACGAGATACGATCAGTTTCGCCGAAACTTCGCAGGCACAAAAGGCACAACTTTTACCAGGCTGTTCCCTCCTTCGCTACCTCAAAACCTTGGCAAAAACGCCGTCGAATCTCATGACCGTGAGTGTCTGTGAGGTTGGAGTATCCGCTGAGTGTGCGCATCGCGCTCGCGCACTAAACTGGCGATCCTGTTTTGCGCTGCTCGCTTCTGTTCGGTGACGGCCTGGGTGTAGGTGTCCAATGTGACGCGGCAGGACGCATGCGGGAGGAGCTCATGAACAACCTTGATGTCGGCGCCGCTCGCGCGCAAGAGCGTTGCGCAGGTGTGGCGGCTATTCCGGCCCCGGAATAGCCGCCACACTTACGCCACGGAGATGCTTCGCTCCGGCGTCAGCTTCCCCGTCCTGATGAAATTACTCGGCCACGTCGATCCGGGTATGACCATGCGTTACGTCGATGTAGCCCTCACCGATCTCGAACGCGAGTTCCAGTTGGCTCGCTCCAAACCCAGGCACCTGGCGCCGCAACCTAAATCATCTGCCACACCCGCACGGGCAGGCCTCGATGGCCTCATCGAGGCCTTGATCGCCGCTCAGCACGTCATGGAAATGTTCCGTCGCTCTCTCCCAAACGGTCCAGCGCGCAATCGTCTCCTGCGGCTCTCTAAGCGTCTCTTCAAGATCCTTGCCGAGATAAGGAAACTTAGCCACACCTGAATGAAAATGGGCACCGCTTATGGCGGATTTTGCGCGAATCGACAATCCACCCGACGAGATCGGCGTTCCCGATAAGTATCTGGCTGTGGCCGCGTAAACCGAGTTCGGTGAGCGTCTTGGCCTGACTGTTGTCAACAGCTGAAAAATCGAATCTTCCTGACAAAGCGTCAGATCGACCTGGTAAAGAAGCTCTTGAGGAACTCCATGAATTCCTCAGTGCCGAGCGGCAGCTTCTTCCCTCGATTGCTGATTTGGTGGAATTCCGCCTCAATCACAGGATTGATCAATCGGCTTATGACGATTTTCCGGTTCCGAAATACTATCTGCCCAAAGTATGGAATCACCGCGACGCCTTCATCGGCTTCGACCATCGCGACTTGAGTGTCGAGCATGTTGACAGTCGTAATTTCGGTTGGTACGGCTCCGGCGTGTGCGAGCTGTTTATCCACAATCTCCTGGATGGGGCTGCGAGGGGGAAGGAAAATGAGCTTCTCGCCGTGAAGAGATGACCAGGTTATCGTGGATCGACGGAGAGCGGCATCTTTATCCGGACGAATTACGACCCAGGGACGACGGAGAAAGAGTGTACGTCGAATGCCGGCTGTCGGCGGATAGATGCCCAATCCAATATCTATTTTGCCTGCCTGCACCATTTGAAGAATCAGAGGGGCTCTATCGTCAAACAATTGGACACGCAGGGCTGGCCGGTGCGCACGGAACTCCTTGATCGCCAGGGTCATGATGTTCGCGGAGACCAGGGGGCCCGCACCGATGCTCAAGGTCTGGCTTGCCTGGCTTGCTGAACGCCCAATCCGTGAACTAGCAGCATCCACCTCCGCCAGGCTCCTTTGGGCGACCGGAAGGAAGTCCGCGCCGGATGGCGTCAATGCGACTTGGCGCGTAGTTCGATCAAATAATCGAAATCCAAGTTGCGTCTCAAGTTCTCGAACTAAAACGCTCAATCCGGACGGCGTAATGAACAGAGCCTCTGCAGCACGCGTGAAGCTGCGGTGTTGTGAAACCAGAAGAAAGGCTCGCAGTTGACGTGAAGTAAACTCCATTGTTGAAGTATACTCACGAATTATCAAATTATTCGCCATTGTCAAATGGAAGCGTTTTGGGGCTCAATAGCTCTAGCGACATTCGGTAGCAAGCTGCAAGCGCAGAGTGGCACGTTTGGAGAAACGATGTTGACGCAGAACGAAGCAACTACGGAGCCCGGGCATCTTTACGAGGCCGTTAACGTTCGTCTCACGCCAATCGAGTGGCTGATCTGTGCAGTCGCTTGTCTGGGATTTGCTTTTGACATCTACGAGAGTCTGATGCTTCCCCTCATCGTGCGACCGGCAATCACGACTCTCAGCCATCTGAAGCCCGGGACGCCTGCGTTTAACATGTGGGTCGGGTTGCTGTTCTACATTCCCAATCTTGCTGGTGGCGTTTTTGGCCTGCTCGGAGGCTATTTTACCGATCGGTGGGGCAGAAGGCGCATACTCTTCTGGAGCATTCTGCTCTACAGCTTGTCCGCATGTGCAGCGAGTTATTCCACTTCCCTGACTCAACTCCTGATACTGCGCTGTACGACACTCATTGGCATTTCCGTGGAATTTGTAGCTGGAATCACCTGGCTGGCAGAGCTCTTTCCTCATGCCAAACGCCGCGAGTCCGTGCTGGGAGGCACGCAAGCGTTCTCTGCGCTGGGCGGACTCATGGCAACCGGGGCTTACTATCTGTCGGTCACCTATGCTGAAAGAATGCCTGCCATTGGTGGGGGCCATGAGGCCTGGCGTTACACTCTGCTCTCCGGATTGATCCCGGCGGTCCCGCTCCTTCTCGTCCGGCCCTTCTTACTAGAGTCGCCGCTGTGGCAAGAGAAGAGATCAAAGGGCGGGCTCATGCGTCCCTCTCTCAGCGAGTTATTCCAACCCGCCCTGAGAAGGACCACAATCGTTACGACACTGTTATTCGCTTGCAGCTTCGCGCTCGCGTTCGGTGCTCTTCAACAAACGGTTCGCATGATTCCCGGGCTTGCGGAAGTGCAGAAGCTCGCACCACGCCAAATCGAACAAGTAGCCAGCGGGGTGCAATTGTTTCAAGAGGTGGGCGCCTTAACGGGCCGAATTGTATTTGCCCTTCTCATTGTTCGCATCGTTTCGCAGCGACGAAGGTTGCGTCTCTTATTCTTACCAGCGTTGTTCGTTTTCTCGTGGCTTTACTTCTTCGCGGCAACTCGAAGCTTGGCATTCGTCCATGTTGGAATCTTTGTCGCCACCATGCTTTTCAACGGGCTACACAGTTGTTGGGGGAACTATCTGCCCAGAGTCTATCCAACGCGTTTGCGAGGTATGGGCGAGAGTTTCGCGGCGAACATCGGCGGCAGGGTAATCGGTGTTTCTGCGGCACTCGTCACAACCACAGTGTCGAACGTGATGCCGGGTGGTGGTCCCGCCGCAAGACTCGCTTACTCCGCAGGAGCAGTTAGCTTAATTGTTGTGCTTGCCGGTCTGGTCGTCATTTCGTCATTGCCTGAGCCCGTAGGGAATCAACTTCCGGACTGAGTTTGGTGCCGCCTGCGCCGGCAGCCAGACCACTCATGAAATCACCTGGAGGTCCAATGGAAGTCGACAAAGAACCCGTCACGCGGCCTTCTTCCACTTCCGCCTATCTCCTGGATAACGCCCGTAGAGAGACGTCCAAGCGATTCGACGCTCTGTCAGCCCTGTACGATGGCGATACGATTCGCCATTTGGAAAATCGCGGAGTCAGCGAAGGTTGGAGTTGTCTGGAAGTTGGCGGAGGCGGCGGCTCGATCGCTGCGTGGCTTGCCAAGCGCGTGGGCTCAACGGGACGTGTCCTTGTAACCGACGTTGATCCGCGCTATCTGGAATTCTTGAGAGCCCAAAACGTCGAGGTGCAGAGGCACAATATCGTTGTAGATCCATTGCCGGAAGAGGCCTTTGACCTCATTCACGCTCGCTTGGTGCTAATGCACGTGCCGGAACGCGAACAGGTGCTGGCGAGTCTTGTGGCGGCTCTGAAACCAGGCGGCTGGCTCGTGGATGAAGAGTATGATTCTGCCTCTCTGCTTCCTGACCCAATCGCAAATCCCAGCGAAGTCTTCCTGGAATCGCAAAGAGGGTTAATGCGGCTTTTCGACGACCGCGGCGTCGGAAGGCGTTGGGGACGGCTGCTCTTTGGGCGGCTTCGAGCACTAGGCCTGGTCGACGTAGATGCTGAGGCACGAATTTCCACGTGGCACTGTGGCTCGACGGGGGCATTGATGATGCGGGCCAATTTCGAGCAGCTTCGTGAAGTGTTGATCGAGGGCGGATATATCTCCGGGCAGGATTTCGATCGCGACATCGCGCGCTTGGACGATCCAAGCTTCATGATGCCATCGCCGATCCTCTGGACGGCATGGGGTCGTCGGCCTCCGCTCCACCCAAGTTCAACTCGGCAAGGTGACCGCGACATCGATGAGACCCTACCGGGTCTGAACGTTTGATCGGCAAATCTGAGGTAGATCCATTCCTTTGTCGCTTGTCGGGCAAAGATACAGTCAGTTTCGCCGGAACTTCGTAGGCACAAAAAGGCACAACTTTTACCAGGCTCTTGACCTCCCAAATTCTCGAGCCCGCGATGGTCGGGAGCCAGTGAAATCGGGTTCTTCCGGGTGTCTTACTGCTTTCCTCCGGCGAAGCGATGGTCGGATTGTTACATTGGGAATCACGGTGAGCGCATATCGTTGCTTTGTGTGACTCAGGCAGTACTCGCCTATCGAGAGGGCATCTCGATAGACGGCATGCGGTGAATCCGACTCTCGGTCCACGAAGCATTTCCGTCGGAACTGAGCCCTCTGCGGTTCAATTGCGGTGGGCGTGAACACTTGCTATCCCAAATGCGCACACCCGGCATCACACATGGGTTGTCGAGTTCTCCATGGGTTCAATTACTCTCTGCCGCTCGCCACGTTTGGCGGCACGTGTCACAGCTGCGATGAGACGTGCGTTGTGAAGTGCGTGTTCAAACCCCGGAGTGGTGTAGGTATCTAAATGCATATCGCGGACAAGATGAGCGTAGACTTCTGCTACGTTGATCGCTGGGTCCGTGAGCCTACCGGAGAGAGCAACCCCTTCCGGGGTTGCGATGGGGATGTTTGACACCAGCTTGAGGTCCCCAGCCTGGAAACCGAAAGGATGCCCCCCGGTCAAGCTAAGCCCTCCCTCCGATCCTCTGATCTCGAACGTCAAACGAGCATTCTCCGGCGCTACGCCGCCGCTAATGTCGGCCGTGAATACGGCACCAGAACGCGTCCTACCCAGGACGTCGATATGATCGGGAGTTTCACGGACACTATGGGCGCCGGTGTCCGTCAGTTTGACCGCTGGCCACAGTGTTTCGGTCAGGGCGTCAACCTCGGTGACTTGTCCGAGGACTGCCTCAATCAAATCGAGGGTATGCCCCGCAGTGATGGTTAGCAAGTTTGCGCCGGAGACTGTCTTATTGAAAAGATCATGGGAAGAATGGATCTCCGGACCGAACCCGGTGGTGGCGGAGACAATTCTCGCGTTGAGCGGCCGTCCAATCTTTCCGGAAGAAAGCAGCTCAGCCGCACGCCGCACGGCCGGATTCAAACGGCCCTGCAATCCGATTGCGGTGTGAAGTGAACCGACCGCGTTGGCCATCTCTTCAGCTTCTGCGACAGTGCGCCCGAGAGGCGCCTCACAGTAGACCGCTTTCCCAGCACTTAATGCCGCCAAAACAAGCTCGCGATGAGCGGGAACCCTTACGGAAATGGTGATGACGTCAACCTGGTCATCGTTGATCATCGCAAGGGGATCGGAAAACCAGCGGTCAGCACCGAATGCCTCAGCCGCTTTTCGAGCACTCTGCTCGTTTCGCGTTGCCACAGCAGCGAGCCTCAGGCCGGTAAGTCCGTTGATCGCTGGAACGTGCGATAGGTGCGCCCAGCTCCTCTGTGCGCTTGCACCCACGATTCCGACTTGAATCTGTCTCTGAGTCATTGCTCAATCTCCATCTTTCAACGTGATGGAATCGCCCTGAGGCTCTCTCTCAAGACGATTTGTTCAATGCGGGGCAAACATCAGAGCCGGTCACAATTGCTCATCCAATGCGCCTCTTTCTGTCGCCAGGATAGAGATCGGCAGGTTTCCGAGTTGGCGGCACGGTACCAAGCGGATGGACCATCGGGTGTTTCGGCGGACGCCGCCGAACACGATTGCAGAGAATGGAGCGTAAGAACCGCCAACACAGCAGGACGGCGAGAGATACGACGAACAAGGTGACTATTGCCTTGATCAGGCAGAGCCCGAACCACACTTGTTCCACGTTGTCGCCTCCCATGTTCCTCCTTCATCAAACTATCGGCTTGAAGTCTTCAATCGCCGCTGCAAATCTTTAAGCGCTCTCAAAGAACGAGACTGAGACTCGTTCCCAGGCTCCGCGGAAATGTCGACGTCAATGCACTTGAATCTCGCCGGACGCTCTCAGGGAAACCTCACGGTTGGTGACATAAGGATCGGCATCACCAACGTGCCGGCATTGCACCGCAGTGATTGTGCCCACCTGCCATTTGCTTTGGGGCTCGCCGCCAGTCTGATCCTGCTGCTCGTCAGCCTTTCGCCAACTGGAATCGGGATCGTATTTCTTCATGGCTTTGGCGAGAACATCGGTCTTCTTGCCGAGATCTTTCTGCAACACCACTCCATCTTGGTTCACGATGAAGGTCATGACGCCGGAGGACCTGTATTCCGCCGGATAGGCCAGGAAAGCGAAACCCTCCGTCATCTTGCCGTGGACGACGTAAGATTTCGCGCCGCCCGGGTCATTTCTTCCCCGCTTCGTCAGGATCTGGAAATAGTAACCACGGTAAGGGGTGGGAGGCCCGCCCTTACCCTTGGCGTAGCCCTCGGCGACGGCCGACGCTACTAACGGGCCGATCGGACTCTGGGGTTCGCCATCGGCGACCTTCCAATAAAGGCCGTTGTGCTGGCCTTCGTCGCTGAAGATCTTCCTTGCGTACTCGTCGTGCTGGATGGAGCGATATTCCTTTTCGGCCGCCACGAGTTCCTGGCAAACGCGAATCCCGGATATTTCGTTGTGGCCAATGCGCCGGAACAAGACCTCCTTTGCGCCTGCCTCCGTGTCGAAGAACCATGAGTTATTTTTGTTGACCAGTGGTATGGGTGTGGGCCAGTTTCTGGCGCCAATAATCAAGGTAGTGGTTCCATCTGGCTCATTTGCCAGGCGGTGCATTTCGTTATATTTCTCGACGAAATTGGCCCGGCTTTGAGCGTCTTCGGTCTCATCGCCGGACCTGACGATTTGCTTACCGTCAGGTCCAAAGATATCGAGCAATGCCATTTCGTTGTTACTCTGCAGTGCTGTGAGCAGTGCATTGCTGGCTTCTTCCGGCGATGAAAATGTCTTCTGGCCCGTCTGTTGTGCCAAGGAACAGCAGGGAAAGCACCCCGCCAAAGGGATTGCCAG
>Ga0210408_10003808_pt1 | contig 13722 bp, 11 predicted proteins | sample IncBWH4MmetaG_FD_155471 | JGI IMG/M metagenome (GOLD analysis project Ga0210408, IMG submission 155471) | Forest soil microbial communities from Barre Woods Harvard Forest LTER site, Petersham, Massachusetts, United States - Inc-BW-H-4-M | ecosystem: Environmental > Terrestrial > Soil >...
AATCCATCACATCACCCACGAAAAGATCGATCGTCCTGCCGGTTAGGCGGGTCCAAGTCTTAAGACGATCACTTAGAGGAAGGATGGGTGTAAGAGTCTGGGCGCCCAACTCGTGATCCCATTGACGGCGCACAAAGTTATCCACAATAGCTACGGAGTGCCCTTTGGCCGAAAGATATAGCGCGGTCGCCCAGCCACAATATCCATCCCCGCCGAGAACCATGACCTTCATCGCTTCCCCTCTTCTACGGCTTGCCTGCATCCAGCCCTCCTGCGCGAGTACTTTGCGCCCCTAAACGATTCCCTGCGAGACTAAATTTAGTTCCCGTGCCCAGGAAGTTCATGAGCAGATTGTGGATTCTGCCCTAAATACCTGCCTCCAGCTCCCAGGCTCTTATTCATTAGGATAAGACGCATCGACGCATCCCAATTAGGTACACAAGCAGACCTAAATAAGCTTACAAGTACACTCCATTGACGAACACAGAGTAGGGCTTCACCGTCCCCCGGGTTGTTACAAGATATTTGGATTCGGCTTCAGTCGTGAACGTCATTTTTTTCAATGGACGACGAAAGAAATAAGGATGCAGCGGATCGACGGGGTACAGTCGCTGGCGCGCTGGAAGGCTGCGCGGGTACGTTGGCTAACAATAGTTTCCCTCCGCTGGTAGCAGCGGTCTGAAAATGCTCCTTGCCAACCAACGTTTCGATGCGGTCGGCCCCCTTCTCGGATACAACTAAATAATATCTGTTCTCGCTGGTCCACAACTCTTTGAATTCCGAATCGGTCAGAAATACCGCTGGAGCGCCTGGCGCGGCCGCTCCATATTCCAGATTGTTGAACTTGCCGTTCAAGAGCAAGGGATCCTGACCAGTGTAAAAAATCACAGAAGAGAAGTAATAGTAATGGTGATCAACGATGAGTTTCCCCGGGGGTGCCGAGCGAAGCGCCTCTGCAAGCGGACGAGAGGAAAGGTAAGGATCGAAGGCAACGAGGGCCAGCTGGGCAGCGTGAAAAAACAGAACCATCATGAGCGACGACGCCAAAAAGGCACGCATGCCGGACCACCGCAGGTTACCCACGGCTCCCAGCACGAAAGCGGCGCCTGCCACGCATAACGGCAACCTCAGGTAGGCAAAAGAATCGAAGGTAAGATCGAGCATGTGCCCGAGGGATAGCGTATAGGCCGAAGGATGATGAGACAGCGCAGACGCAATATCTCCTGGAGTGGGCAGATCGCGCACAGCAAAAGCGATGGCGATAGCAGCCAGCGCCGCGACAGAGGTGATTGCTCCCAAAACGCGCGTTCCTCGATGGATCCACTCGCCTTCCGCGGCCATTGCTGAGCCGAGCAGAAGAGCCAAGGCCGGATAGCAGGGCATTGAGTAATATTCCTGAGTCGTGGAAAACGTGAAGAAGATGAGAATGAACCCCGCCCAGCAGAGCGCCAGAAATCTGGTTTGTCCAGCGCGATCCACAGGTTTAAAAGAGAGTTTTGTGATTGCCGGCAAGTACACAGACCAGGGAAAAAGCCATAAGAGATGGAACAGCCAGAAGTAGAGTCGCGGAACGGTGTTGTAATCGCGCGGGTACCTTAGACTAAGAAAGCGCAGCAGTTGTTCGTTCACAAAATAGAACCATAGGAATCCGTGGTACAGGCCAGGTCCGCTCTGCAGGGTCCACGCAAAATAGGGAGGATTCCGGAGTGTCGCCAACACATGCCAAGGGGCAGCGATCAGCAGCACGATCAGGGAACCACTCAGGGGCCGCAGCCGTCGCCAGGTTCTGCGGGAAAACAGTTGTTTGGTAAGGAAAAGGTAGATCAGGGCCGCCGCGACCGGAAACACAATGCCCACCAAGCTTTTGAGCAAAAGCCCGGTGCCCAGGCTTGCCGCAAGAATGGCCGCCCAGAGCCGCGGGTGCTTTTCCTCTTCATCCAGCGCACGCAAGAACGCCCACATCGCAAGCGCGATGGTAAATGTGAGCATCACATCAGGGATCTGAATGCGCGTGAAGAGAAACAATCCAACGCACGTGGACATGCACAATCCCGCATAAAAACCGGCAAGCTCTCCGAAGGCCCACATGCCGAAAGCGGCGGACAGCAGCGCAAGGGCGATTGAGGCGAGCGCCACTGGAAGCCGGGCGACCCAATCGGCCACGCCAAAAATCTTGTACAAGAATGCCATCAGCCAATAAATTAACGGAGCCTTTTCCAGGTAGACCACTCCGTCCAGTCGCGCCGTAACCCAGTCGCCACTCGTCAGCATCGTCTTGGCGATTTGGGCCTGCACAGCATCAACGTCGTCCATAAGCGATGGCGGCGAAGGCACGCAACCGAGGTAGATCGAGGTTGCGATTAGGAAAACAAGAAAAAGCAAGAACCAACGGCGAGAGAAGAGATCGTTCCTCAAGGTAGCTAAATCTTGACTCGCCATCTCCTCATCGACAAGAAGAAAGTGAACAGAGCGTTACAAGGCGGTGTCCGGCGTTCTCGGGATTCTGGCAAAAAAGCGGCGGGATGAGGCAGTGGAGCATCAGAAACAAGCGCGGGTGATAGAGCGCGCTTGCGAGCGACAAGGCCGGAGCTTAAGCTACGCAGCTCCGCCCTGCGGATCGATTCCACCCTGTTCCGGCGTGACATCCACTGTTGCGTTCTCGCCAGGGGCGTCCTTTTCAGCGCGCTTTTCCAGTTTTCTTTGCGCGCGCCGTTCCTGTTTTGCCCGTTGCTTATCCAACCGCTTCATTTCCTTCTGGCGTTTCTGAAACGTAGTCGTCATCGAATTCTCCTTAAATACAAGGGAAGCTGTCGATCACTTAAAGCCGCGCTTTGAAGTTACCAGCGGGGCTCGCGAGGCTGCCGCGTAGCTTCACGATAGTCTTCGTTGGAGAACCTTTCCTTCCCGCGTCCGCCTCCGCCACCACCGGGGCGAGGTCCGCCGCCCGCGGCCTTGGGGCGCGCTTCGTTCACCTTCAAGTTGCGACCGCCCAGCTCTTTTCCATCCAGTGCCGCGATCGCTTTGGCGGCTTCGTCGTCGTTGGGCATTTCCACAAAGGCAAAACCGCGAGCTCGGCCAGTCTCCCTGTCCATGACCAGGTGGACGCGCGTTACCTGTCCGAACGGCTTGAACAGCGCGCTTAATTCAGCTTCCGTGGTTTGAAAACTCATGTTACCTACAAAAAGATTCTTCATTCCCATCTCCTTGATTTCGCGTATTCCTACAACGAACCCTCGATAAAGATCCGAAATCGGCCCGAGCGCGACGAATGACGCAATTTTCGCAAGGCCTTGGCTTCGATCTGCCGGATACGTTCGCGTGTAACGGCGAACGTTTGGCCCACCTCTTCGAGCGTGTGATCATTGCCGTCATCCAGCCCAAAGCGCATCCTGATGATTTTTTCCTCGCGCGGGGTAAGCGTCTTCAACATGGACGCCATCTTTTCCCTTAGATTGAGGTTGACAGCCGCGTCGGAGGGCGACTCAATGTTTTTGTCTTCGATGAAATCGCCCAGATGCGCCTCGTCTTCCTCTCCGATGGGAGTTTCGAAGGAAAGGGGCTGCTGCGCAATTTTCTTGGTCCTGCGCACAGCCTCGACAGGAATGTCCATGCGCTTGGCGATTTCCTCGGAGGTTGGCTCGCGGCCGAGCTCCTGGAGCAATTGCTGGCTGGTGCGAACCTGTTTGTTGATCGACTCGATCATGTGAACGGGAACGCGGATCGTGCGTGCCTGATCGGCGATGGCCCGGGTGATTGCCTGGCGAATCCACCATGTGGCGTAGGTGGAGAACTTATAGCCACGGCGCCACTCGAATTTGTCGGTACCCTTCATGAGGCCGATGTTGCCCTCTTGGATCAAGTCGAGGAACTGCATCCCGCGGTTAGCGTATTTCTTTGCAATGGACACGACGAGGCGAAGGTTTGCCTCCGTCAATTCTTTCTTTGCTTGGTCGGCTTCCGCCTCGCCACGCCGGATAAGAGCGAGGGTGCGTTTTAGGCTGGCCGCACTGACCTCGCTGGAATCATCGATCTCCCTGAGCTGCGCACGGCACGAGCGTAGTTGCTTGCGCGCTTCCCTGGCGGCATCGCCGCGAGCGGCATTGCACCTGCGCTCCAGCCTTGCGGCTTCGCGCTCTACTGCGAGGAGCCGCTCGACGGTGTGCCGCATGATATCGATCAAGCGCTTCTTTTCCTGCTCCTTGAAGTCGATGGAGCGGACCAATCTCGACATTACGACGCGTGTTCGTGCCACCTGCGCCCGGGCGGCCAGATGCGCGCGCCTATTGGACTTCGGGGCGTTCTCCAGCCGGATTGCCTGCTTAAGCCCCACAGCGTAGAGCTTCTCAATCTTGTCGATGATCCGGAGCGTGCCGCGGGTCCTGCCCTCCAGGATATCAGCGGTTAGTTCTTCTTCGTCGAACTTCACGATTTCCTTGATCCGCCGGGTGCCATTGCGCAGTCCTGCGCCAACGGCCATTAGCTCCTTCAAGACAATCGGAGAGCGAGAAATGGTCTTGAGCACCAGTAGCTGGCCGCGCTCGATGCGCTTGGCGATGGCCACCTCACGCTCGCGCGTCAATAGTGACACGACACCCATTTCCCGGAGATACATGCGGACGGGATCGTAGGAGGTGTCTGACGGGCGCGGCGCCAGATATACATCGGCTTCTTCGCCGCGGACAGGTTCGTCGCGACTGATTTCGAGCTGTTCAGAGATTGCGAGGGCGGGGTTTGCAGCCTTCGCCGCCGCCACGTCTTCGTAGATTTCGATACTTTCGCGCTCGAATGCGGAGAACAGCTTATCGAGCACTTCTGTCGCGTGCTCCTCGACGGGAAGAAGCTCAATTACCTCGTCATGGAGAAGATAGCCACGTTCCTTGCCGAGATTAACGAGATTGCGGACCTGCTCATCTTTTTCCTGTATTGCCAGCGACAAAGATTCCCCCAGGAGCCACTGCCACGGTTGGCCGGGCGTTCCTCAAAGCCGTACTATCACGAAGCGAATACTTGAACGTCGTTTCGCAGGTAGGAAAGCACGGAGTACGGATCGCAGTCGTGATAACCGAACTTCACGCTGCGCTGTAGTTGAACTCTGGTTGTCCCGATCCCCTCGGGCATCACGGTGCGTCTCGTCTCAGATGCCTGTGTATTGTAACATTTTCACGTCGTAAGCTGTTCAAAAAAAGCAGCGAGAGAGCGCCGCCAGGCAGCAAGCGTACCGGCGCAAGCTCCTTCGGGAAGCCGTACTTCGACGCGGTTAGCTCTCCATTTGCGCTTGCAGGACTTCTCCTGGAAGCCGGCCCATTCGGGGCGTCGGCGCGGACGAGACGGAAGCCCTTGTCTCCCGAGTTCGATCCTTGCGTTCTGGCCGATCGCCTGCCAGGGCTAGCCTCTCCATCCGTGTGCCGAGCGTACGCTCCAACTGGAACAGCTCGGACCGCTGGTCTCGCGTAAATAACGTGGAAGCGACGCCGTGCTCGCCTGCGCGCCCGGTGCGGCCAACGCGGTGGATAAAGTTCTCGGGCACCTCCGGCAAATCGTAATTGATGACGTGGGCGATGTCCTGCACGTGAATTCCACGCGAAGCAAGATCCGTCGCCACCAAAATGCGGTAACGCCCCTGTTGAAAGCCGGCCAACGCGCTGGTGCGCTGCGATTGCGAGCGGTCCCCGTGAATCATTGCAGCGTGGAGGCCTTCGCGGTTTAGGTTCTTGGCGATTCGCTCGGCGCCGCGCTTGGTGCGCGAAAACACGAGGCATCGGCCACTTTCTTTAGTAAGAAGCTGGTGGAGAGCGTCCTGCTTACCATCAACCGTGACTTCGTACGCTTGGAGGCGCACATTTTCGGATGGCTTTAGTGTTGAACCGAACGCAAGACGCACTGGGTTTCTTGTGTAGTCCTTCACGAGGTTGGCCATGGCGCCTTCCATCGTCGCGGAAAAGCACAGCGTCTGGCGCTCTTTGGGCAGTATCGCGGCTATTCTGCGAATCGCGGGAAGGAACCCCATGTCCAGCATGCGATCTGCTTCGTCGAGCACAAGGATTTGCAGCTCGCGGAAATGAATCAGCCGGCGGTCGAGGAAGTCTTCCAGGCGTCCGGGAGTGGCCACGACCAGGCCGGGCCCTTTGCGGATGACGTGTAATTGTTGGACTTCGGATAAGCCGCCCACCACAAGGGCAGCGGGTGAGAGTTGTTTGCCGCGCAGGGCATTGTACTGATCCACGACTTGCATGGCGAGCTCGCGGGTGGGAACAAGCACGAGCGCGGCGATCCCCGCCGAAGGACGCCGGAGGAGTTTTTCCATCACCGGGATGAGGAATGCCAGGGTCTTGCCCGTGCCGGTTTGCGCTGTCGCGAGTACATCTTTCCCTTCCAGCGCATGCGGAATGGCCGCAGCCTGGACCGGAGTTGGTGTCGAAAAACGAGCAGACGACAGGCGCTCCTTCACGTAGGGAGAAATCGGAAGTTCTGAAAAAATTTGCATTTAGCTTTCTTGCTGGCGCAATCGCAGCGCGCACACGGGATTCCGGGCGAACATGGCGAGTAAATAGCCAGTCTTTTTTTAAAATTACGCTGAAAACATACGGAGGAGACTGAGGGCGGGTTTTCTCAGATCAGGTCTTGAACCAGAGGGACCGCACAACACAACCGCGGTATTAAGCGCAAAACAAGTGTACCACAGATTGAAGGAAAACGCTCCCCGTGTCACCGTGCGCTGGCGGCGTTACATGGTGAGGACGACGCGGAATTGGGCTTTGCCGCTCATCATGAGGGCGAAGGCTTCGTTGACACGATCCAGGGGAAATTTTTCGATCATAGGGCGGACGCCGGTCTGCTCGGCGAAACGCAGGGTGTCTTCGGAGTCGGTGGGAGTGCCGGAAGCCCAGCCTTGAATGCGTTTGCTGCCTTGGATGATTAGCCCGGTTGAGACCTGGATGGGATCGGCGCCCGCGCCCAAAACCAGCAGCGTACCTCGTGGAGCGAGGCCGGGGAGCAAGTCGGTCATGGCCTTGCCGCTAGGGGCAGTGGCGAGAATTACCTGGGCGCCGCCGAGTTTTTGCAATTCCGCAGCGGCGTTGACCGCGGCGCTGTCAACGTAGATGCTGGCGCCGAGTTTCCTAGCGAGTGGCTCGCTTTCTTTGCCGCGGCTGATGGCGACGACGCGATAGCCGAATTTGTCGGCGAACTGAACGCCGAGATGGCCGAGGCCGCCGATTCCCTGGACAGCCACGAGATCGCCGGGCATGGCGCCGTTGTGGCGCAGAGCGTTGTAGGTGGTGATGCCGGCGCAGAGCAGCGGTGCGGCTTCGGCGGCGTCGAGCGAATCGGGCATCTGCGCGAGGGCTTCGATGGGAGCGATCATGTGTTCGGCGTAGCCGCCGTCAAAATTGAAACCGGTGATTTTTTGCTGCGCGCAGTTGGCAAAATCGCCGCGCCGGCAGTAGAGGCAAGTGTTGTCTTGTCCGCCGTGCCAGCCGACACCGACGCGCTGGCCTTGCTTCCAGGAAGTGACGCCGGGGCCGAGTTCGGCGATGACGCCAGCAACTTCGTGGCCGGGAGAGCGGGGGTAAGTCAGGCCGGGCCACAGTCCGTCCTTGACGAGGTGGTCGCTGAAGCAGATGCCGCAGGCTTGCACGCGGATGCGGACTTGGCTTGGGCCGGGCTTAGGGATTTCGCGCTCTTGGATCTCGAAGGCTGCGCCGGGCTTGGGGATTACGGCGATTTTCATTTTTGGCATTTGGTGATTTCCTCTTTGGAGTAGCAGGCGGTTTGATGCGGCAGCTTGCGGGGTCGTTAGGTCGTCCGGTTGTAGCGGAAGGAGGATTTCACCACAGAGGGGCGCAGAGGACACAGAGGCGGAGAAGCGGATCGGCTTGCGCTAAAGGTTCGCAGCGGTGCCTGCCCGCGGCAGGCGGGCTCCGCCCTTACGCTGTGGTTCGTGCTAGAGTTTGCGGTTCAGGGTGATTGGAGGAAGTGTGGCGTATCGGGATTTGCGGGAGTTTGTTCGGAAACTGGAGAAGGAAGGTGAGCTGAAGCGCGTTCGCACAGAAGTGGATCCGATTTTGGAGATTACCGAGGTCACGCAAAGAGTGACGCGAACGAAGGGTCCTGCGCTGCTGTTTGAGAAGCCGCGGGGGTCGCGGGTGCCGCTGCTGGTGAATGCGTTTGGTAGTGTGCGGCGGATGTGTTTGGCGTTTGAGGTGGGGGCGCTCGATGAAGTGGCGGGGCGGATTCGCGGATTTCTGGATATGCAGTCGCCGCAGGGATTGTTCGACAAAATCAAGATGTTGCCGAAGCTGGCGGAACTGGGGTCATTTTTTCCGAAGACAGTGAAGACGGGGGATTGCAAGGACGTGCGGCGTCATGGGAACGACGTGAATTTGTTCGATTTTCCGATTCTGAAGTGCTGGCCGCAGGACGGTGGGAGGTTTATCACATTTCCGCTGGTATTCACGCGCAATCCGGAGACGGGGAAGCGCAATGCGGGGATGTATCGCATGCAGGTGTATGACGAGCGGACGACTGGAATGCACTGGCAGACGCAGAAGCATGGCGCGGAGCATTTTCGTCGTGCGCGGGCGGCGAATCCGGACGGGCGGATACCGGTGGCGGTGGCGATTGGGGCGGATCCAGCCACGGCGCTGGCGGGCATGCTGCCGATTCCGCCGGATCTGGACGAAATGATGTTTGCGGGATTCTTGCGGCGCGATCCGGTGGAGATGGTTCCATGCGAGACAAATGATCTGGAGGTGCCGGCGAACGCGGAGATCGTGCTCGAAGGCTACGTAAATCTCAACGAAATGCGCACGGAAGGGCCGTTCGGGGACCACACCGGGTTTTATTCATTGGAAGGGGAGTTCCCGGTGTTTCACGTGGAGTGCGTGACGCACAAGAAGGACCCGATTTATCTGACGACGGTGGTAGGACCGCCGCCACAGGAAGACTTTTACATGGGGTATGCGGTGGAGCGCGTGTTTTTGCCTGTGATGAAGATGCAGTACCCGGAAATTGTGGATGTGGCCATGCCTGCTGAGGGGATTTTTCACAATTTGATGATTGTGGCGATCCGGAAGTCGTATCCGGGGCACGCGCGGAAGATCATGAATGCGATTTGGTCGCTGGGGCAGGCGATGTTCACCAAGGTGATTGTGGTGGTGGACCACGACGTGGAGGTTCACAATTACGGCGAGGTGGTGTGGAAGACACTGTGCGCGCTGGACCCGGAGCGCGACGTGCAGTTTGTGTTTGGTCCGATGGATACGCTGGACCACGCGGCGCGCATGCAGGATTACGGGTCGAAGATGGGGATTGATGCGACGCGGAAGTGGGCGTCCGAGGGATTTACGCGGCCGTGGCCGGATGAGATTCGCATGGATGAGTTGACGAAGGCAAAGATCGACGCAATCTGGAAAACCCTGGGGGTTTAGCCGTCGCTGACTCCAGGATTCTAAGCAGGTTGCGGGAATGAACACAAAAGATACCCGTCCGAGCGGACAGCCGAGAAACGGGAGAAAGCGCAAGTAATAGTGGTTCCAGAGTAGTGGTACTCAAGTACTGGGATTACTACCCCAGAATACCCATTGATTGCCTGAAATAACCACCTATTCTTAGGACAACTGCGGCCTAGAATCCCTTGACGCTCGGTGTGGCGCGGTGTCATAACCGAGTCACGGGGAGTGCCCCAAAGTTCTGCAGCGTCAACTGGGGTGCACCAGCGGTCGGGTTTAGCGGCGTTGTCTTTGATGCGCCACGGGTAGTGTCCTCGTGAATGAATCGCGCGAAGTGATGAATGTGCGGCAAGCGTCGCAATATCTGGGAATCTCCCCGGATACGTTGTATCGTTACATCACGGAAGGCGAGATTCCCGCATTTAAACTCGGCAATCGCTGGAAACTAAGGAAAACCATCCTGGATCGCTGGATGGAACGCAAGATGAGCCAGGTGCAAAGGCGCCGGTAGTTTTGCGGGGGTAGGAGAAAGAGGCCGCGTTATGTCGTTATTCGGCGGAAAGAGCAGGCAGTTGGTTGGGCTGGACATTGGGTCCAGTTCGATCAAGGCCGTGGAACTGAAATCCACCAAGGGTGGATATGAGTTAGTGAGCTTCGGCACCGAGAACCTGGCGCAGGACACGGTGGTCGATGGCGCGATCATGGACGCGCCGCAAGTGGCCAACGCCATCAGCAAGATTTTCGACGCGCAGCGGATCAAGACCAAGAACGTGGCGACGTCGGTTTCCGGGCATTCGGTGATCGTAAAGCGCGTCCCACTCCCGTTGATGACGGAAGATGAGCTTTACGATCGCATTCCTTCAGAAGCCAGCCAGCACATCCCGTTCGATATTGCCGACGTGAATTTGAGTTATCAGTTGCTGGAGTCGATGGACTCGCAGATGGACGTGCTGCTGGTGGCGGTGAAGAAGGACAAGATTCTGAACCATACCAACGTCCTGGCCCAGGCGGGTAAGACGCCGGTGGTGGTAGACATCGATGCATTTGGCTTGCAGAACTGCTTTGAAGTGAACTACGACCCCGATGCCGGGCAAACCGTGGCGCTGCTGAACATCGGCGCCAGCGTCATGAACATCAATATCGTGCGCGGAGGAATTCCGCTATTTACGCGCGACGTAAGCGTGGGGGGCAACCAGTACACCGACGCGCTGCAAAAGGAGTTGGACCTGAGCTTCGAGGATGCCGAGCGGCTAAAAAAGGGCGATTCGCTGCCGAGCGTCACCGACGAGCAGAAACAGCAGATTTTGCGCAGCGTCTCCGACATTCTGACGCTGGAAATCCAGAAGACCTTCGATTTCTTCCGCGCGACAGCCAGCGGGGAGAACATCCAGCGCATCGTCGTGGCGGGCGGCACGGCGCGCGTTCCGGGCCTCGTGGACCTGCTGCGCGAAGAATTCGCCATGCCGGTGGAGGAATTGAATCCCTTCCGGAAAGTGCTCGTGAATCCCGGCAAGCACAGTGAGGATCAGATTCGCGAAATGGGCCCCCGGCTGGCAATAGCAGTGGGGTTGGCACTCAGGAGCTTTGACTAGCCATGATTCGCATAAATCTTCTCGGACAAGCGCGACCCCGGGCGGCACGGCGGCCGGTGGACACCGGCGCGGCGATGCCTCTGGTCTTCGTGGGTGCGGGAGCGGCGCTGGGCGTGCTGGCGCTGTTTCTCCTGTACCTCTCCTGGCAGAAGCAGTTGAACGAAGAGAACACGCGCATCAAGCAACTGCGAGCGCAGAAGGCCGACCTGGAGCAGATCAAGCAGCAAGTCGACACGTTCGAGGCGCAGAAGAAGATTTTGACGCAGCGGGTGCAGACCATCGAGCAATTGCAGCGCGACCGCACTGGGGCGCAGGAATTGCTGGATGAGATCGCCGGCACGGTATCACGTACGGAGAACCTTTGGCTGATCAGCATGACCCGCAAGGGCAACAATCTGAGCATGGAGGGAGCTTCAGGGTCCGTGAATTCCGTCGCGAACTTCATTACCGCGCTAAAACGCTCGGGTTATTTCCAGAAGGTGGAAATCAAGGAAACGAAGCAGGACGAGAAGAGCACGGGAATACAAACCTTCCTGTTTCAAATGTCGGCGGAAATCAGCCCGCCGCAGATTGCGCCAGGCGTGGCGCGTCCGCAGCAGCCGAAGGCAGTGGGAAGTCCGGCAACTGCGGCCACCCCGGCGAAGAAAGGGTAACGAGCCATGGCCAATCCATTGCGCGACATGTCGTTGATCATGCAGGTCCTGCTGGCCCTGGCAATTACCGTGGTCCTGGTGGTCGTGGGAGTTTACGTGCCGGGTTCGCCGGTGGCGCAGGAGCGCGACGAAGTGGACAAGGCGGTCCGCGAGCGGGCGCAACTCAACCAGGAAGTGACGCAGCTGCAGGTCTACCGGCAGCGCTACAGCGAATTGAAATCGCAGATGGACGCGCTGAACAAGCAACTGGATACCCTGAAGACGATTGTTCCGGAGGAAAAAGAGACCGATGAGTTTATCCGGCTGGTGCAGGGAGCGGCGTCGGCGTCGAATGTGCAACTCCGACGTTTGACGGCGCAGGCGATTGTGACCAGGGAATATCACTACGAGATGCCCTTTGAGTTGCAGGCAGACGGCCCGTACTTCAACATCCTGGATTTCTTCGGGCGGTTGAGCCGGCTCTCTCGCATCATCAACGTGGGCGACTTGGTCTTCGCGGAACCGGGGAGCAGCAGTAACAAGGGTACAAAATATCCGATTCGCCCGGGCACCACGGTTTCCGGAGTTTTTACAGCTACGACGTTCTTTACCAAGCCGAGTGACGCCGGCGCAGCAGGTCCGGCGAAACCGGCGGGGAAACCCTGAACGGGAATGAGCGAAATATGCGTTTTGTGAAGACTCTCGTACTAGGGATTACTCTGGCGGCAGCCGCTCCCGGCCTGCACGCGCAAGCGCAGCCTGCAAGCGGAGCGGGCGCGAAGCCGGCGGCGAAACCTGCGGCGCAAGCCGGACAGCCTGCCGCCAAGTCGGCTACGCAAGCGCCGGCGAAACCAGCCGCGGCATCCTCTTCTCCTGCACAAAACAAACCCGCGACTCCCGCGACCAACAAACCGGCGGCGTCCGCGGCCAAGCCTGCGGCGCCCAAGATGCAAGCAGGAAAGCCGGCCAAATCGGCGCAGAAGCACGCCGCCAAAAAATCCACTCCGCGAGCTGCAAAGCCCGCTGCTTCCGGCGCGAGATCGGCGTCTGTACTAGACAAAGAGACCAGAATTGCCAAGCGCGATCCGTTTGAGTCGCTTATAGGCCGCGAGGTGGGCGGTGGCCCAAAGGGTCCCTTTCCGCCTGGCAAAGCAGGACTGCAAGTCAGCACCTTGCGTCTGGATGGAATCGTGCGTGCGCCCAACGGAATGATCGCCGTCGTTTCCAACCCGCAGTCGCGCACGTACTTTCTGCGAGAAGGCGATCAGCTATACGACGGTCGGGTCGAAAAGATTACGATGGACGGCGTGTCTTTCCACGAAATCGGGAAGGACGCCTTCGGAAAACCCGTGGAGCGCCAAGTGAACAAACGAATTTACGCCAGTGCAGGAGAACAGCAATGAAGACGAATTGGCCGGCCATGCGAATTGGCTGCCTGATACTAGCGAGTGCGGCGCTGGCGACCAGCCCGTCCGCTGCTCAAACGCAAGAGCCTGCGGCAAATGCCACGGCATCGGTGATCTCAAGCGTGGCGATCACGCAAGCCCCACAGCGCGCCAGCGTGCGCGTGGAAGGCGAGGGACCGCTGGAGGTCCATGCCGCGCGAGTACAGGATCCGGATCGCCTGGTGCTTGATTTCAGCGGCACAAGGCTGGCCGTGCACAAGACGGTGATTCCCGGGGTGTCCGCTCCGGTTCGTGGTGTGCGCCTCGGGCAGTTCCGGCCTGACGTTGCGCGTGTGGTGATCGACCTCACTGCGGCCTCGCCTTACCGGATTTCTCGTGATGGCCTCGCGGTCGTAGTTTCCTTTGAAACAATGGCACAGTCCCCGGCGGTGTCCGCCCCGACTTTGAAGGCGGCGTCGGAGAAGATCCCCGGGGAGCGACCAGCGTTTCACTATGACGTGTCCGGACCGCGCTCCGTAACGGCGTCTTCCGCAAAGCTTCGCAAGATTTCGGCTCCTCGTTTCGCGTTGCCCGGCGAACTGACCCAGCCCTCAGTCGTCCTGGCATCGTTTGGCGGGAGCACCGAACCTGCGCGCCCGACTCC
>Ga0210408_10003810_pt1 | contig 13720 bp, 13 predicted proteins | sample IncBWH4MmetaG_FD_155471 | JGI IMG/M metagenome (GOLD analysis project Ga0210408, IMG submission 155471) | Forest soil microbial communities from Barre Woods Harvard Forest LTER site, Petersham, Massachusetts, United States - Inc-BW-H-4-M | ecosystem: Environmental > Terrestrial > Soil >...
GTCGCGAGATGCTTGACGGCAATCAACCCGTAGTCCGCTTTTTTAGACAACTTGAACATCGCCAGGCTTCCCGCCCCGAAGCCAACTGCCTAAATCCATATACGACTGATTTAGTCGTACAATACAAGATAGCTCAAAACCGCGGGAAAGTCAAACCCACCGCCAGCCCACAAACCCAGCAAACCCCCTATTTGGTTCAACTTAGATTAAGACCTTTTTAGTCTTATTTTGCAATCGTTTTTCATCGAATGGGGCGAAAACGACATTGAATGGCTATTATCCACGTTGAACGGAACGCTGCTGGGTCCAGGCTATTCGTTCGGTGGAGGCCTCGAGGCGGCGGAAAGTTGTTTTCGGAGGTCTTCTCCCCATTGCAGGCTAGTTGGCCAGCGGGCTGTTTTTTGGGTCATCCTGCCAACTGGGAGAGCACCCATGGCTGCGTTGCTACCTCGACGCGGCGCAACTTCCACGAACTGCCACTGCTTCCACCAGCCTTTGTACCGCGGCCGCGGGCATGACTAGAAGCTGAGACTTGGGCTTTTCGATTTGCTCGATAACCGTAAGCTGCTGCGCTTTCCAATCCCCTGGCGCCGCTCCACCCTTCGCGGCGAAGTCAAGTGCGGCTAGGCCCACCGCTGCCAGCGAAGACAGATCCTGCGAAGTTGCGGCGACTTCCTTCACAAGAAAAGAGCGCTGCACGAGCGGCTGCAACCGGCCGTCGTTGTCGCGCCATGCTGACAATTGCGCACGCAGTTGCGCCGCAGCTTCCGCATCGCGGCAAGACGAAGCGACAAATTTGTCTACAAGCTCACCGAACCGCCGCGCGATGTCGCTTTCCAGCGGAACGGCATCGACCACGCGATTCAGCGGTGTCGCGCTGGTCGGCTCGGCCGTAGCGGTTGCCCCCCGAGTGTAATCTTTCACTGGCTCTACCACGTCGGCCAACGTACGTAGCGCCAATAGCTCCTCCGGGCTCGCGCCGGGTCCGGCAATCCGCCGCAGCATCTGCGGGTAGTACGTTCGATGCGTTAGTCCCAGCCATTCAAGCTGCGCGCTGACTGCGTGCAGCCGCGCGTACATGAAGGCAGCGTCGGTGACGTTTTGCGGCGACCACAAGCGCTCGGCGATGGCGGCATTGCGCGGCCAGATGCGCGAATCGACGTTTTCCGCATTCACGTACTCGGCCCACATGCAGGATTCGCCGCCTAGAATCAACGGTTGCTGGTCGGGTGTGAGGCTGGCTGCCGGGCCGCTCATCGGATCGACGGCGTAATGCCGCGCGGTCGACCAGCCCAGATCGAGATAGTAGCCGTTAGAAAGAATGCCGTGATAGCCCTGCGCCGCAGCCTTTGCGAGGGATTCTTGCCCTCGCCAAGACTGAATCACGATGTCCTTCGGCACGCCGGGAATGAAAACCTCGTCCCAGCCAACCACCGCCTTGCCATGCTTGGTGACAATCTTCTGGATGCGTTCACTGAAGTACGCCTGCAGCGCCTCGTTAGTGGCCAAATTGTGCGATTTCTTGAATTCCTGGATTCTTGAATTGGCATCCCACTGCTTGCCGTTCACTTCGTCGCCGCCGATATGGAAATAATGATCGGGGAACAGCTTGGCCATCTCGCTGACAAGCTCGTCGAGGAACTTATAGGTCTTCTCATTGGTCGGATCCATTGCGGGATCGAAGACGCCCCATTTGCGCTCGATCTCGTATGGCCCGGGTCCGCTCGCCAGCTCTGGGTGGCCAACAAACCACGCCGTACTGTGGCCCGGCATGTCGAATTCCGGCACTACACGAATGCCGCGGTCGCGCGCATACGCAATCAGGTCGCGAATCTCGTCTTGCGTGTAGTACAACCCGTCCGAACCCAAAGTGTGCAACTTGGGAAATTTCTTGCTCTCGACGCGGAAGCCTTGATTTTCCGAAAGATGCCAATGGAAAACGTTCATCTTCGCCGCTTCCAGGCCGTCCAGATTGCGCTTGAGTACATCGAGCGGAATAAAGTGGCGGCTTACGTCGATCATGAGCCCGCGCCAGGAAAAGCGCGGCTTGTCATGAATGATGAGCGCCGGAGCGGTGAAGCCGTCCCGCGAGACTTCCACTAATTGCAAAAACGTCTGCAACCCGTGCAAGGCGCCGAGCGGCGTTGGCGCCTCGATCTGCGCGCCATCGGCGGTAATCGAGAGCGTGTAGGACTCATCTTCGCCGAGTTCCTGGACCTCTTTGCTGGCGTGGTCTGTGTGCACGCTCAGCGTCGGTTTGGCGGACGCCTTGGCGGAAAGCGGAATTGCCGTTCGCCGCGAGAGCTGCCGGAGAAAGCGTTGCACCGCGCGGTCCAGCCGTGCTTCGGTGTGCCCGGTCAGCACCACAGAAAAGGAAGAGTTAATGCGCAAGCTGCCGTTGCCAATTTGCAAGTTGGCGGGCAAGGGCATTAGATTGAGTCCGGGCTTCTCCTGCGCATTCGCCCCGGCGCTGCACAGCAGCAACGCAAACCCAATAACGCACAGCCCCCGCATCCAGTGACCATTGCCCATTTCCAGCGGACCTCCCCAGACTTTGCCGCTGCACTTCGCTCCGGCGGCGCAGTCCCGCATACTGGCACAACCCAAGGACAACGCAAAACGGTTTCGCAGAACCTGGCCTCAAGCTGATGTTGTCGAGGCCAGACTTCAGCCCGGCCAGCCGAAAAGCCAAATTGGCCGAAAAAAGGTCAAAAAAGTTTGCTTCCTGCGGCTTGGAAAGCCTGGGTTAGAATACGAACACCGTGCAGCTTGCATGAAAACGTCCATAGCCATCTATCCGGGTTCGTTTGATCCGGTGACCAACGGCCACCTCGACCTGATCGAGCGTGGCGAAAAGATGTTTGATCTGCTGATCGTGGCGGTCTTGCGCAACGCCGAAAAAGCGCCGCTGTTTTCCGTCGCCGAGCGCGTCGAAATGTTGCGCGAAGTCACCCGGCAATGGTCCGGCGTCGAAGTCGAAGTCTTCGACGGCTTGCTTGTTGACTATGCGCGTAAGCGCCACGCCGGAGTCATCCTGCGCGGCATTCGCGCCATCTCCGATTACGAGTACGAACTGCAAATGGCGTTGATGAATCGCAAACTTGAGCCGCGCCTGGAAACCGTGTTCATGCTGCCCGGCGAAACTTACAGCTATTTGAGCTCGAAACTGGTGCGCGAAATTGCGCAGCTCGGAGGTCCGCTGCGGGGATTGGTGCCGCCGGTGGTGGAGGAACGGCTGCGAGCAAAAGTTTCGTGAAGAATTGGACTGACGTACGCCAGCGAGTTGCTGGCGCCTACAACAAGAGGAGAACGCGGTGCAACTGACTGAACGCATCAATCGCATCCAAGTCTCGCCGACCTCGGCGGTGATCGCGGAAGCCGAAAAGCTGAAAGCGAAAGGAGTGGACATCGCCGACTTCGGCCCCGGCGAGCCGGATTTTCCGACGCCCGAGCACATTAAGAAAGCCGCTATTCGCGCCATCGAGCAGAACTTCACGAAGTACACGGCCACCGGCGGCATCATGCCGCTGCGCGAAGCCATCTGCGCGTGGCACAAGCGCGAATTGAAATCGAATTACGAACCGAAAGAATGCGTCGTCAATGTCGGTGGCAAGCATTCCATCTTCAACGTGGTCAGCGTGCTTGTGCAGCAGGGCGATCAAGTCATCATTCCCGCGCCCTATTGGGTGAGCTATCCGGACATCGTGAAATATGCTGGCGGCACGCCGGTTCACGTGGAGACGCGGCCGGAAGACGGCTTCGGCGTGAAAGCGAGCGCGATCGCGAAAGCCATCGGCCCCAAGACGCGCATGGTGATTTTGAGCTCGCCGAACAATCCCACTGGTGGCGTCGTCCCTCCTGATGAGTACGAGAGAATTCTCGCCGCCTGCAAGAAACATAGAGTGTGGCTGATGAGCGACGAGTGCTATTCTCACTTCACCTACGATCCGCACAAGCCCTATTCCATCGCCGGCGTGGCCGACTCCAAGGAACACATCATCATCATCGGTTCGATGTCCAAGACCTTCGCTATGACCGGGTGGCGCATCGGCTACACGCTAGCGCCCGAAGCGCTGGTGCAGGCTTCTGTGAAGCTGCAGAGCCAATCGACCTCGAATCCTACTTCCATCGCACAGTACGCGGCGCTCGAAGCCATGCGCGGCTCGATGGATTCTGTTCCTGTGATGCTCGCTGAATACGCCAGGCGCCGCCGTCGCATCGTGGACGGCTTGCGCGCCATCCCCGGCGTGACTTGCGAGGATCCGGGCGGCGCGTTTTACGCCTTCCCGAACGTTGCGGCGCATCTTGCCAACGGCAGCGCCGGCGACGCGCTAGCCAAGAACACCACCGATCTGGCCAAGCTGCTGCTCGATAAAGCGCGCGTCGCCCTTGTCCCCGGTGATGCCTTCGGCGCTCCGGGATACCTGCGGCTGTCATATGCGACCTCCATCGAGCGCATCGAGGAAGGCTTGCGCCGCCTCGAACACTTCTTTAGTCGCGCCGAGGCCGCTGCCTGATTCGCCCCTGGATTCCGTGCGACCTGAGCCAACACGCATTGAACCAATCTTCAGCCCGCGCCTCTGGGGATCTCGTTCCCTCGCGCCCCTCTACCCTGAAAAATCCAATTTAGTCGAGCCGCTCGGTGAAGCCTGGCTCACCGGCGTCGATTGCAAAATCGCGTCCGGCCCGTTCGCCGGAAAAAGGCTAGGTGATGCGTGGAGCGCAATGCCCACGGACTGGCGCGGTACGCGGTTGACCTCCTGCAAGGAATTCCCCATTCTCGTGAAATTCATCTTCCCGCAAGACAAACTCTCCATCCAGGTACATCCGGACGACGCCTATGCCGCTACTCACGAACAACCTTCCGGCGGCAAAGGAAAAACGGAAATGTGGTATGCGGTTTCCTGTGAGCCGGGCGCGAGGCTTTTGTTGGGCCTGAAGCCGGGGACCGACAAGAAAAAGTTCCTTGATGCAATTAAGGAGAACAGACTGGAGGATATGTTCCAGCCCCATTTCGTAAGTCCGGGCGACACTTTCTTTGTTGCCGCGGGAACGCCGCACACCATTGGGCCAGGCATGATCTTGTGCGAAGTCCAGGAATATTCGGACTTGACCTACCGCGTCTACGACTATGGCCGCGTGGACGGTAAGGGAAAACCCCGCGAGTTGCACGTCGAAAAGGCGCTCGAAGTGATGAAGTTTGGCGTCCCGGCTCCGGCTAAGATTCGGCCGTTGCATTTGCCGGGCGAGCGCGTCCACAAAACTTTGCTGGCGGCGTGTTCCTACTTCGCGACGGAGCGCTGGGAATTTCGCGCCACCGTTCAAGCGGAATCCGGGCACGATTGCTTCGAGCTATTCGTTGTCCTCGATGGAAGTGGCTACATTCATTGGCAAGGGGCGCTGCTGCCGTATCAGCGCGGCCAATGCTGGTTCATCCCCGCGTCGCTAGGGAACTTTTCTTTGCAGCCGGAGCAAAGCACTTCTGCCATTCGCACGTACGTACCGGATCTGCCGCGGCTCTGTGCTGAACTCCGCCAAGCCGCCATTCCCGAAACCCAGCTTGCTCAAACGGTTTTTGCTTAGTACAAGAGACGCATGGCAACGGAAGCCCTGACAGTGCACGCAGTAATTCTGGCTGGCGGACGCGGCACGCGCTTCTGGCCGCGCAGCCGCACACGAATGCCCAAGCAGTTGCTCAATATCGTCGGCAAGCAAACCATGTTGGAGCAGACGGTCGCCAGGCTACGGCCGTTAATCCCCGCCGAACGCATTTGGACGGTGACCAACAGCGAACAAGCTTCCGAAGTGAAGAAGCAGTTGCCACCCGCCGCGCGCAAACGCGTCCTGACTGAGCCAGTGGGGCGCAACACCGCCGCCGCGATTGCACTAGCCGCCCTGCATGTCCGCCACGCAGCGCGCGGAGACGCGCTGCTGGCCGTTCTCCCTGCCGATCATTACATCGCCAATCCTGAGCGCTATCGCATCATCGTGCGTGCCGCGCTGGAAGTCGCTCGCCGCAAGGGCCGCATGGTCGTCCTGGGCATTCCGCCGACGCGTCCGGAAACAGGTTTCGGCTACATCGAGCGCATGGGCGAAGCCCTCGATTCCAAGGGCTTTCCCGTTTACGCAGTGCGCCGCTTCACCGAAAAGCCTGCGCTCTCTGTCGCGAAAGTGTACGCCGGTTCCGGCGACTATCACTGGAACGCCGGAATGTTTTTCTGGCGTACATCCACCTTTCTCGAAAGTCTCGACAGGCATCTGCCGAAAACCTTCGCGGCCCTTGAATCGCTCGACGGCAGCATCGGGAAGACCAGCTACGAGCGAAAACTTCGCGCCCTCTATCGCAAGCTCCAAAACATTTCGGTGGATTACTCGATTCTCGAGCCTGCAACCCGCCAGCCCGGCGCGCCTTCCGTCTTCGTCATTCCCGCGGAAGTCGGCTGGAGCGATATCGGCTCCTGGGCCGCCGTTTACGAACTGCTGGCCAAACATCCCGGCGATAATATCTTGCCGCGCGACGCATACTCGCTGGACGCCAGCGGCAATCTTTTCTGGAGCACCTCGAAATTCGTAGCCGCCGTCGGCATCAACGATCTCATCGTGGTTGAAACCTCAGACGCACTCCTGATTTGCCCGCGGGAGCGCGCTCAGGACGTCGGAAAAGTCGTGAAATGGCTGGAAGAAAATCGCCGTAAGGACTTGCTCTAAGCCGGCCAATCCGGCCCGTTTGCGAAACTTGCGCTTCGCGTATACTCAAAACCCATGCACTCGATTCGCTTCGGCACGGACGGCTGGCGCGCAGTCATCGCGGAAGAATTCACCTTCGCCAACGCACGGATCGTCGCGCACGCCATTGCGCGCTACGTAGTGCGCGGCGAAGACGCACGAAAGGGCGTGCTCGTTGGCTATGACCACCGCTTTGCATCGGACACCATCGCCGCCGCGGTTGCCGATGCCATCAGCGCCACCGGCACTCCCGTCTGGCTGGCCGACAAGCCCTGCCCCACACCGGCGATTTCCCTGCTGGTTCGCCAGCGCAAAGCCGCCGGTGGCATCGTCATCACCGCCAGCCACAATCCCTACCGCTGGAACGGCATCAAGTACAAAGCCAGCTACGGAAGCAGCGCGCTGCCGTCGATCGTCGCGCAAATTGAAAGCGAGCTCAGAATCGTTCTGCGCGACGGCGTCCCGCCGCTCCCGCCGCGGAAAGATTTAGTTCAGGCGCTCGAACCGCGCGCCCCCTACCTCGAAACCATCGAAAAATTGGTCGATTGGCAGCGCCTCCGCTCCGCGAAGTTCCGCTTCCTCTGCGATCCCATGCACGGCTCCGCCGCTGGCTTGCTCCGTGAGCTGTTCACCCGCAACGGCGTCACCTGTGACGAGATTCGCGGAACTCGCGATCCGCGCTTCGCGGGAATTCATCCCGAGCCCATCGATCCGCACATCGAAGCTGCCAGGCAGGCCGTGCGCGCCGGAAAATACGACGCAGCGTTCTGCGCCGATGGTGATGGTGACCGCATCGGCGCCATCGACCGCGACGGCGCATTCATAAACCCGCACCAAATCTTCGCTCTGCTCGTGTGGCATCTGGCCGGCACGCGCAAGCTCCCCGGCGACATCGCCAAAACTTTTTCTGTCACCAAGCTGATCGACAAACTCGCCGCAAAGTTCGATCGCAAGCTGCACGAAGTCCCCATCGGATTCAAATACATTTGCGAGCTGATGCTCCAACAAAATATTTTGATTGGCGGCGAGGAAAGTGGCGGAATCGGCACCAGCCTCTACCTTCCAGAGCGCGACGCAACGGTGTCCGCGCTGCTGCTCGCGGAATTGATGGCCTGGCACGGCAAATCGCTCGGCGAGTTGGTCGGCGCGCTTTGGGCGGAATTTGGCGAATATCATTACGGCCGCGTCGATCTTGACGTGAAGCCGGGACAAAAGGAAAAAGCCGTCGCGTATTTCTCCAGTGGCAAGCTGAAAAAACTGCTGGACTGGCCGATCACCCGCCGCGAAGACATGGACGGCATCAAACTCTATCTCGGCGAAATCGGCTGGGTGATGGTGCGCGCTTCCGGTACCGAGAATCTTCTGCGCGTGTACTCGGAAACGTCCAAGCCGGAGACCACGCAACGCGTCCTCGCCGCGGTAACCGAGATTGTGCATGGTCTGTAGCCAATTCGAGGGTACGCAATGGAAACCATCAACCTGAAGGAAAAATTCAGCCGCTTCTCTGATTACACCAATCCGCGGGTCATTGGCGAAATCAATGACATGCAGGTCAAAGCCGTCAAGCTTAAGGGCGAGTTCATTTGGCATCATCACGAGGTGGAAGACGAGCTATTTCTCGTCGTCAAGGGCACGCTGCGCATGAAATTCCGCGACCGCGAAGCCATCGTTCACGAAGGGGAGTTCGTCATCGTCCCTAAAGGCGTTGAGCATTGCCCCGCTGCCGACGAAGAAGTCCACATCGTCCTAATCGAACCCAAATCCACCCTGAATACGGGTAATATCGTTAACGAAAGGACCGTCACGGATCTCGAGCGCATTTGATCTGCCCAGCAATTCGCTCGAAGCCTAAGACAAATCCTCATGGAACGCCGCTTCTACACTCTTGACGTGTTCACCACCACGCGCTTCGAAGGCAATCCGCTGGCGGTCATTACCGACGGCGACGGCCTCTCCAATGACGCCATGCTCGCCGTCGCGCGCGAGATGAATCTTTCCGAGACCGTTTTCGTTCAGAAGCCCACCGAAGATCAAGCGCTGGCGCGCCTGCGCATTTTCACCACCCGCGAAGAGCTGAAGCTCGCGGGCCATCCGGTCATTGGCACGTGGTTTTTGCTGGCGGAGCTGGGCGTCGTCCCCGCGCAAGAAGGCGGCGTGCACGTTCTGCAGCAAACCGGCGCGGGAGTTCTTCCCGTGGAAATTCGCTTCAAGGATGGCCGCCCGCAGCGCGTTACCATGACGCAAAAGGACGCCTCGTTCCGTCCCGCAAAGCTCAACAAAAAAGCGCTTTCATCGGCGCTCGGCTTGTCGCCAAAGGATTTCGATCCCAAGCTCGAGCTCGAATATGTCTCCACCGGCATTTTTAATCTGATGGTCCCGCTGCGCAACCGCGCCGCGCTTGGCAGGATCGTCATGAACATGGTCGAGCTGCGCAAGTTGCTAGGCAAGAACGCCACCATGGCCTACTGCTTTGCATGTGGCGATAACGGCAAAGCTTTCTCGCGCGGCATGCTTCCCTGGGAGCTTTACGAAGATGCCGCGACCGGTTCGGCCGCCGGCGCGCTAGGCGCTTATTTCGTTAAGCATGGCAGGCTTTCTCCTGCCCACACGCTCAACATCCTGCAAGGCGAAGAAATGGGCCGGCCCAGCCACATCGAAGTGGAAGTAACACAAAACGGCAGAAAGCTGGTGCCCCGCGTCAGCGGCGCCGCCGTAAAAGTTTTCGAAGGCACCATCCAGATCTAATAGTGCGGACCGCTATCCTTCCGCGAGCACGCTCGCCAGCGCCGAACTCAAATCACTGTCGGCAAATCGATGCCCGAGCTGTTCCAGTCGTGCGGGCGCCACCCGCTGGCTCGCCAGCAACAACGCGTCCGCCATTTCGCCGAGCGCAAACTTTAGCGCAAATGCTGGCGTCGGAAAAATCGCCGGCCGGTGCATCGCGCGTCCCAGCGTTTGCGCAAAATCCACGTTGCGCACCGCCTGCGGACCCACCACATTCACGGCGCCGTGGATCGCTCTATTTTCCAGGACTTTGCGAATCACAGCGACCGTGTCCTGCAGCGTAATCCACGACATCCATTGTTGCCCCGAACCTATTCTTCCCCCAACGCCAAACTTGAACGGCCGCATCATCTGCGGCAGGGCGCCGCCGTGCTTCGCCAAAATAATCCCAAAGCGCAGGCGCGCCACTCGCATCCCCAGCGCCTCCGCCTTCACCGCTTCCGCTTCCCACTCCTGCGCCAGGCGCGCCAAAAAGTCGTCGCCCGCCTTGCTCGCCTCCGTCAACACTTCGTCGCCGCGATTGCCGTAATATCCGATCGCCGATGCGGAGACCAGAGTCTTCGGTCCATCCTCAAGCTTTTCCAGCGAGCAGACCAGCTCACGCGTAATGTGCACGCGGCTCGACCGCAAAACTGCCTTGCGCTCTTCGCTCCAACTTTGGCCCGCGATCGATGCGCCCGCCAAGTTCACCACTGCGTCCGCGCCTTCAATTGTCCCCCCGTCCGCGCCGAACGGCTCGCCTTCCAGGTCGCACGTATTTGGATTCCACGCGACGCTGATGATTTTCCCCTCGCCGCCCTTCGGCGCGGAGCTTCCGTTCTTCTTTTGGCGCTGTTCGCTGCTGCTCTTGCTGTCCTTTTTCTTCGCGCCGGAGCGCACCAGCCGGACTACGGTGTGCCCATCGCGCACCAGCGAATTCGTCAGCGCGGTGCCCACCAGCCCGCTTGATCCGGCAATCACAACTTTCATGCGTTCTCCGCCAATGTTGGGCGCCAGCTTCCGGCGTTCCTACAGCCCTGGTTACAAATGACGCTACTCACTCCGCCCGGCGCGGTCAAGCCGGGTAAGCCTGTACCCGAGGTATGACCAGGCGCCGGCGCGGCCGCTTGCGCTGGCCGACGGCTGCGCCGCGGGTTACAATTCCTCCGTGAGCAGCGTAACCCCCTCCATCCAGGTAAAGGTTCTCTTCTTCGGCCGCCTCAAGGAAGTCGCCGGCGGAGCGGAAGAATTTGTCGAACTGACTCCCGGCTCGCGCATCGAAGAGCTCTTCGCCAGTTTCGTCGCACGCTCGCCGGAGCTCGCTCGCTACCGCAGTTCCCTGGTAGCCTCACGGAACCAGGAATTCGCCGCCTGGAGCACACCGCTGCAGCCCGGCGACGAAATCGCCTTTCTTCCGCCGGTGAGCGGCGGCTGACGCCAACTCGATGTCCACTCCCCCCAGCGGCGACCTTATCTTGCTCGTGCACAACGTCATCGATGCGGATGCGCTGATCAGTCACGTTCGCACCGGCGGGGACGGCGCCATCGTCACCTTCGATGGCTGCGTGCGCAATCAATCCCATGGCCGCCGTACTCTTTTCTTAGACTACGAAGCCTACGAATCAATGGCCCTGGCCAAAATGCGCGAGATTGCCGCCGAAGTTCACGCCAAGTTCCCCATTGACCGCGTAGCCGTCGCCCACCGCCTCGGCCGCCTCGAAATCGGCGAGACCAGCGTGTTCATCGCGGTCAGTGCGCCGCACCGGGCAGCCGCGTTCGATGCCTGCCGATACGCCATCGATACCCTCAAGCGATCGGTCCCGATTTGGAAAAAGGAGAATTTCGAAGACGGCGCCGTCTGGGCCGACGGCGAACTTCCTCCCATCCCTCAGGATACGCAGATCCGGAAACGTGCATCCTAATCTAGCGATGCGCGCGACCCCTTACCCAGTTCGGTTGCTTCTATTCTTGTCCTGCGCGGCGTTACCGGCTATCAACTTGTTCCCGGGCGGTGCGAGCTTCGCGCAAGACAAACCCAACCGGCCTCCCTGGGCGCAGAAACCCAAGAGCGCGGGCGCGAGTAAAACCCAACCCGCTGACGAAGCCGATGATTCGCAGGACAGCGCCCCGCAGCGCGGCCGCATTCGCGTCAACGTCAACCTCGTCAACGTGCTCGTCAGCGTGCTCGACGAACACAATCGCCCCGCGCCCGATTTGCCGCGCGAATCCTTCCAGCTTTTCGAAGAAGGCGCGGAGCAGAAGATTGACGTCTTCGAGTCCGAAACGCAATTGCCGCTCGACCTCGCGCTGATGATCGATTCCAGCCTCAGCGCCCACAAGGAAATCGCCTTTGAACAGGACGCTGCCGCCCATTTCATCCGCCAGGTGCTGCGCCCCGGGGATCGTCTCGCCGTTTTCGCTGTAGGTGAAAATGTCACGCTGTTGGAGGGCTTCTCGGACAATGTGGCTACCTTGCAGGCCGCGGTGCACAGAATGCCCAGCGACGCCGGCACTTCGATCTACGACGCCATCCTGCTCGCCTCTCGCTCCCTCGAGCATCGCGGCGAAGATCGCCGCCGCGTCATCATCCTGGTCACCGACGCCGGCGAAACCACCAGCACTTCCGATTTCGACGCCGCTCGAAAAGGAGCCGTGCGCTCCGGCTCGCTGCTCTACACCATTGTCATTCGTCCCGTGAAAAACGAAAGTGGCCGCAATACCGCCGGTGAGCACGCCTTGGAGACCATAACGGACACCATGGGCGGCGCGATGTTCTACCCCGACGTCGCCAGCGAGCTCGACGCCATCTTCGACCGCATCAATCGCGAGCTGCGCACCCAGTACCGCCTCGGCTACTACCCCAATCCCCGCGGCCCCGCCAACACCTATCGCCAAATCGAAGTAAAAGTCTCCGGCAAATACCAGGTCCGCCACCGCAAGTCCTACCTCACCGGTCCGCAATAGCGCAGGTTACGTAGCGGCCATCTTCAGATGGGCGCGGCTTCACTGCGCCCCGCCTTCCCTACCTTCTAAGGTAGAATTATCGCGTGGGGCTGTAGCTCAGATGGATAGAGCAGCAGTTTCCTAAACTGCGTGTCGCGAGTTCGACTCTCGCCAGCCCCACCAGCTACAGTCTCGCCGCCCTCGCACTTCTGTTTCTGACGGCACGCCGATGTCAAATCCTGGCCTACGAACAGCGGCGTTGTGCGATTACTTTTTCTGCTGTGCCGCCTGAGCCTGTTCTGTCGTTGGGGGAACAATGTTCTTGAGCCGCATGTATGTGACAAGATTGCCGTAGTGTTCCATGTCGTGCGCGTTGTTAATGTTGAGCACGCCGAATTTGGGCATGTCCATGCCGAACAGCTTCACGGTTTGTATGCCGGACGCATCGGTCATACTGTCATAAGCCTTGTCACAGTAGGCGAGCGCATCTTTGAGCGCGGCGACGAGATCGGCTTTGGTGGTCTTGGTCTGCTCGATTTTGAGGCCGGGATTGGTCTCTCCGAGCGCCATTGAACAAAAGTTATATTGCGCGTCCGCGAGATGTCCCACAATCTGGCCGTAGCTGCGGACGGCCTCGGTGGGCTTGAAGTTGTAGCTCTCTTCGGGCATTTTTTCGGCGGAACTAACGAGGATGGTCTTCATCCTTGCATAGAAGAATTTATTGTACGTGCTGTACGGACCGGCTGGTGAAGCCTGTTCTCCCTTGCTGTTCGAGGAACCCTGCGGAGTTTTGGAATCCTGTGCGAAAGCCGCCGTGGATACCAGGAACAGCACCACTGCTGACGCCATAGCGTGGAATTTCATTTCATTCTCCTGACCGTGCAGATTTGGCGCGCCGACACCTCGGGCGCTGCTTTGATATACGCAGTTGGGTCCCGGTTCATTTCAGGCGAAGATAAGAATCTGCAAGGGTGCCCCAGGCGTCGTTCTTACCCCTGGGTCCCGCCGCGCAAAGCTCAAAGCCCGCTTGCGCAAAGTCCTGGTCATGCGTCAACCCCACTTGAACGCCCTCCCCGCTTGCGCTTTGGCTTCACGCTGGCAAGAGGCGCGCTTGAGTAACAGGTTTCAAAAGTGTCTCTAATTGGACAGAATCCTAGCCTCGACAGATTTATGCTTCTAAGAGCGAATAGCTGCGTTCAATGAGCCCCGTCTAGGAAGCCAAGAGGCAATTTTGAAAAAGTTAGCGGCGACCTGACCGTGATTTTTGTCGGTGCATTTGCAGGAGCGA
>Ga0210408_10003811_pt1 | contig 13708 bp, 14 predicted proteins | sample IncBWH4MmetaG_FD_155471 | JGI IMG/M metagenome (GOLD analysis project Ga0210408, IMG submission 155471) | Forest soil microbial communities from Barre Woods Harvard Forest LTER site, Petersham, Massachusetts, United States - Inc-BW-H-4-M | ecosystem: Environmental > Terrestrial > Soil >...
CAGCCGCCGCCTACCTTGCCGATCGTTTCTCGGGGGGCAACAAGCACCCCGGCGACAACGCCATCTTGCAGCTGTCCGCGGCGCAACTGGCGCAAGCCGGGATCCGGGCCGGCGACCTGCTCATCGCCACCGAAGGCGGCGCCAGGACCATCGACATCCGCTGCGCGGCCGCGTGCACCATCCGGTCCGTTGCCGCCGGGCCGGCAATCGCGCACGCCGAAGGGCACGTTGTCTTCGTATCGTCGTAAAGACGCCAGACGACGGTGCCGTGAGATTTACCGCAATTGATACGCCATGACGTTACCCGGGCCCCAGGGTCTCGGCATAGTGGCGTGATGGCTTGTTTATGACCGGGAGTCTGGTTCGCTCACCGGGATGCGGCGCGGGCACGGTTCCAAGATCATGTGGGTGTCGAATCCAGCGATCACTGCGGAAGACCGTGCCTGCCTTGTCATCATCCCCGCGCGCCGTCCTGGAACAGCTTTCACGTCTGCCAGCCAGTGACCGCGCGCTGCTGTCGGGCCAGTGCCCAGGCCTGGCGGAGTACCTGGAACGGGTGCCGGACCTGCGGAATCGGCGCGGCGTGCGGCACAGCCTGACGTCGTTGTTAATGGCGGCCGTGGCGGCGGTGCTGGCCGGGGCGACATCGTTCACCGCGGTCGGCGAATGGGTCGCGGACGCGCCGCCGCAGGTCCTGGCCGCTCTGGGCGTCCGCTGTGATCCGCTGGCCCGGCGGTTCGTGCCGCCGGATGAGGCCACCATCCGCCGCGTGCTGGAAGCGGCCGACGCGGACGCGCTGGATGCTGCTGTCGGGTCCTGGCTGGATGCGCGGCTGCAGGCCGCCGGCCAGGCCGCAGGACACGCGCGGCGCCCCCGGCGGGCGGTCGCGGTGGACGGCAAGGCGGTGCGGGGCACCCGTCATGCCAGCGCCGACGGCCAGCCGGTATACCTGCTGGCCGCCCTCGATCAGCGCTGTGGTGTTGTGCTCGGCCAGGTCCGGGTGGACGGCAAGACCAGCGAGATCACCCGGTTCGCGCCGCTGCCCGGGCCGCTGGACCTGGCCGGGTGCGTCATCACCGCCGACGCGCTGCACACCCAGCGCGAGCACGCCCAGTTCCTTGTCACGGAAAAGCAGGCGCACTACATCCTGGTGGTGAAGAAGAACCGGCCGGGCCTGTACGCCCAGGTCAAGAACCTGCCCTGGCGGCGCATCCCGGTCGCGGCCCGCCAGCACGGCCGGGGCCACGGCCGCCAGGAGCACCGCACCCTCAAGGCCGCGGCCGTCGCCGCCGGGCTCGGCTTCCCGCACGCGGCCCAGGCCCTCTGCCTGACCCGCCAGGTCCGGCCGCTGGACGGCGGCAGGTGGCGGACCGTCACCGTTTACGCGATCACCAGCCTGGACGCCCACCGGGCCACCCCCGCCCAGCTCGCCGCCCGGAGCCGCGGCCACTGGCAGATCGAGGCCCTGTACCACCTCCGCGACGTCAGCTACGGCGAAGACGCCTCCCAGATCCGCACCGGCAGCGGACCCCAGGCCATGGCCACCCTGCGCAACCTGGCCATCGGAATCTTGAAAACGGCCGGGCACACCAGTATCGCCGCCGCCTGCCGGCACCACGCCCGGGACGCCACCCGGACCCTGGAAACCCTCGGACTCGACCCGGCATGAACAAAACGGACATGACGCGACCACGCCGGGGCCCTGGCGGTTGCTGTACTCGTCTGCCTACCTTCACCGCCTAGCCCTCGAAGAGGGTGAAGTTATCGGACGTGGCCTGCGCTCGCTCAGGCGACCCGCGCGGCCACCAGGGTCTCGAAGGTATAGGGCCGCAGCCCATCGGTGCGGCCGGCGAAGTACCGCTGCTGGAGGTCTGCACGTGCGGGATGGTCCACGACCGTTAGCCCGCACCGGCTGATCAGCCTCTCGATCTCCGATACCGGCCAGCCGGGCTGAAGAGGCTCGCCGACAGAAGCCGCGATCGGCGCGTAGATACGGGCGTATTCCGTCCCCGCGTCGTCGAGCGCACAGTCCTCGGCCCGGTAGGAGAACACCACCTCAGACCCGGGAGCAGCCGCCGCGATCGTGCGCAACGCCGACTCGATCGCCTGTGCCGTCAGATAGGGAGCGACGCCCGTCCAGCAGAACATCGCCGGCCGCCCCCAGTCGAACCCGGCCGGGCCCAGAACATCCTGAACCGGTTCGGCCTCGAAATCAACCGGCACGAAGACCTGCGAGTCGCTGAGCGGCAGGCCGAGCTCCCTGACCCGCTCGAGCTTCCAGGCCTGGGAGGCAGGGTGATCAACCTCGAACACCGTCAGCGAGCCGAGCAGATCCGGCCGCCGCCACGCGAACGAGTCAAGCCCCGCGCCAAGAATCACGTACTGCCCGAAGGCGCCAGCAGCCAGCCGGTCCTCGGCGTACCGGCTGCGGGTGCAGACAGCCGCGCGGGCCTCGCGACGGACCGGGCCGGGGAACAGCGGATCGAACTGGTCTCGCAGCTGCTGCCATACCGGGCCGACAAGCACCAGGGCCAGCACATCGTCCAGTACCCACGGCGACGCCGTCTCCAGGCGAAACAATCCACGCGACACGGCCGCAAACATCGCCGTCCTGCTCGGCGCGCTTTCCACGCATTCCTCCTCGCCGGCCAGAACCCGGCATGCTGGCCACGCCCGCCCACTCTGCGCACTTCACAGGATGCGCCTGAAGCGCCCTGACGGCCATAGCCAGATCGCCTGGCAGCCACGATCTGCTCGCCATCGGGATCCTCCAAAACGGCCGGGTACGCCAGCATCACGGCCGCCTGCACGCACTACGCCCGGGACGCCACCAGGACCCCCGAGACCCTCCGACTCGACCCAGCATGAATAAAACGGACATAACGCGACTATGCCGAGGCCTTGACCCGGGCCCCCATCCGTCTGGCTCCCCATTTAGCACGGAACAACCATTCCAGGCCCGCCTCGGAGCAGCAACGCTGCCGGTTGCTAACCACGCATAACTGGCCGGCGCGCGTTATCAGGAGCTGTCGCGCTGCCGACCGCACGGCAATCCGGTCTTCAGCCGCGCAGGCGGCCAAGCCATGTGTTTATTCATTACAGCGCCCGGGCGGAACGTCCGCTTCTGCGAGAACTGGTGTGCTTGTGAGTTTGCGAACCCGAGAACAATCGGTGTCAGACGGGTGGAGTCCGGGCGCACGGCATCGGATCTGCCGGACAAGTCACTGGCACCGGTTGCCGCTGTCGACCTGCCATGTCCGGTCGGGTCCTTGGATGACATGGAGAGTAACCGTGCCGGATTCTACCGTCGCGCCGCTGCCGCTGCGGCTGACCTGCCGCCAGCCCTCAGCAGGGATACCCGTCACGCCACCATGTCCGGCGAACCAGGCTGCGGCGGCAGCCGGCGTTGGCTGACCGCCGCGGTCTGACACCAGTGACAGCGCGAATCCTGACCGGTTCGCGCAGGACGAGGCCGCGGCATGGACCAGCGGCGCCGGAACTGCAGGGGCAGCGTTCGATCCGCACGCCGTAGTAGCCAGCAGGCCGGCGAACAGGCAGCTGCCGGCTAGGTTCCTTCCCCAGCGCATATTTCTCTGACGCACGAACGCGTCCGAAGGCTCCCGCCGTTTCGGCCATCGACGCGAACGGCCAGCGCGCCGGGGCCGGGCGTACTTGTCATGGCCGCGTTGAGGTTCGTCTCGTGGGTGTCTGCTGCGGCCGGCACTGCGGGCGGCTGGCCTGGGTGACTGCGGTCGGGGAAGGCTGGCGTCGGATGATCACCGCCGTGTTGACAGCGAGGCGGAGCTACGCTGCCAGGAGTTCGTGAATTGGCTTGCTGATGTCGGAGGGTGCTGGGCCGTCGGGCAGTCCTTGGCGCCTCGATCAGCTCGGGCTGCGCTCCGGGGCCGCAGTGGCCTGGTGCCTGGTTCACGTGCTCCCGGGCATGCCGCGGCGGCCGTCCGGGGCCGCTCAACCGGCGGTTCGGCGCAACGTGTCCAGGCAACGGCGGTCAGGAGGACGTATCAACGCGGCCGGCCGGCCCCTCTGCCAGGTATAGGCGTCAACGGGGGCCTGTCGCGGAGGTCGCGGCTGGCCGCGCGCCGGCCGTATGCGGGCCATGGCATCGCCGGGCCGACGGAGCTGGACTTCAGGTTGCCGCGGAGGCCGCGGATCCGGGTCATGCGGGATAGTTCGGGGGTGGTGAGGGTAAATGAGCGGAAGCCAGCAAAAGGGTGATCATAAGCTGTGCTGGAACTGCGGTGAGCGTGGAGTTCCTGGTGTCGGCAGCCGGATGACTTGCCCGGGCTGCGAGGTGACCTGGATGCCTTGGGCGTCAGTCGCTCGCGGTGATCCAGACTATGTGTGCTGGGAGGGCAAGGTAATCCATTGTGTGGACTTCTCGGGGCCGGGAGCACTTAGCACGCCAGCGTGAATTAACCGGCTTGCTCCGCCGCTGCTAACGGCCGGATTGCCGACGTCGGTAAAGTCTGCGCTACAGGGCTCGGGGCCTTCGGGGCAGAAACCAAAGATGTTCAATTCTCCGTGAGCGGGACACAGGACCTGGATAGAGAATCAAGCCCGCGCGTGCGGGCGGCTACGTGAGCAGGCTGCAAGGCATTTTCGCAGCCATTCGGTTGCCCTGCCAGCCCAGATTTGATGCGATGAGTGGTGGGTCAGCTTGCATAAGCATGCACCGCCGCTGCGCCGAGGGAACGTGCTCATTTGCCGCAGACATGGCGCGGGCCTGGATCGCGCTCGCTCCGGCCGTTGCGTTCATGACGTTTCCGCGTTAGCGCTTTGCGCACAGTTTCACCCTGCCGCTTCCGCGGAAGCGTGGTCTCTTGCCGCAAGGCGGGCATGCCGGCTCGGGCGGTAATTGGCCGTCAGTGGTCCTCGACGCGGAGGAGGTCTTGTTCAGTCAGCAGCTTGTCCAGCCTGGCCTGGTCGACCCGGCTGACGAGGGCGGTTTCTTCTTGGCGGTCGCGGACGCATTTGGCCAGCGTGAACGACGAGGTGACGACGTAGAGCAGGCCGAGCGCGAGGAACCCGCGGATCCATCGTGACTCGTGCAGGTAGCCGATGCCGATGATCGTGACCGCCAGGGAGACAGCGAACGAGATCACCGACTGCGTGAAGAAGGCCGTGGTATTCCGGGGACGTAGCGGAGTGCTCATGTGCCTATCCTCCGCGCCGCGCCCGCCCGGGACATGAGTACGCCTACTCATTTCCTGGTGAGCTGATCAGTGCCGCCCGGCGCGGGCCGGCTGCTGCCCGGGCTTGCGGGATCTGCTCAGCTGACCCGCCGCACGGCAGCCCCGGCCTGTATGGCCCGGGGAATCTCGGCCACCTGGTCGACCACCTCGAGCAGGTGAGCAAGCTGACCGGCGGGGGCATCAGAGCTGACCTCGACCAGATAGCCGATGCCCGTGGACTGCCAGGTCGCGGTGTCAAAGCCGCCCGCCGCGGTCACGCGGGCTCCTGCCAGTTCGATTCCCAGCGTCGCGGCTTCCCGGTACAGGTCATTGAGGACACAGCCGGCTGCGGCCAGATGAAGCAGATGCCCGCCGGTGAACTCGGCTTCCACCGTGACGCCGCCGGGTGTCCACCGGTGCGGGAAGCGGGCGGCAGCGCCGGAACCGGCCATCATCGTTCCAGCGCTCACCGTGACCTCGAAGCGATCCTCCATCAGCGACTCCTTCCCGGGAAGGTCACATCCGGCGGCTTAACCGCACGGGCCACGCTCATCTCGCCTTACCCGTCCCGGCCAGCGGGCCGACGGCCTTCAGCTCCGCGCGGGCGGCCAGTTCGCAGGCATCGTCATAGGTGATCACCCCGGACAGGGCCTCGCCGGCCATCACCCGGGGCAGCCAGTACGCCTCGTCATCCCACATCTGGTCTAGCGGCAGCGAGGCGGCATCGAACCACCCCGGAGCCATCTCCTCCGACTCCCGCGGCTCGCCTGCCCACTCCCGGCCGCCCTCGCCAGACCGGGAAACGTAACACAACGTCTGCCTGCTCACCGCCACGCGCAACAGCATCCCACGCAGTGCGGTCAGACCCCTCGCGAACAATCGTGATCACTTCTGGCAAACGAAGCCGATGCTGCTTATGCCTCGCGGGTTTGCAATAGGTGTATGGCCTTGGCGGACGTATCGCGCAGAACTCGGGCGGACACGCCGTACTGGCTGCTGATCGCCGACCCTTCGCCGGGGACGTCAGGCTGCATGCACCCGGCGGGCGTGGGTCGCGTTACAGTGTGCCGCGTGGCAGGTGATCAGGCTGGGCGGGTGGACAGCTGGATCTGGTCGGTGCGGCTGGCCGCGACCCGTTCGGCCGCGTCTGCTGCCTGCCGGGCCGGGCACGTCAGGGTCAACGGGGACCGGGTCAAGCCCGCGCATGCCGTACGGGCCGGGGACGAGGTGCGGCTGCGCGGCGAGGGACGTGAACGCGTCGTAGTCGTCCAGCAGGTCATCACCAAGCGCGTCAGCGCATCCGTCGCCGCCGCGTGCTATATCGACAACAGCCCTCCCCCGCCGACGCGCGAGGAGGCTGTCCCGGTGGCGGCCCGGGACCGCGGTGCGGGCCGTCCGACCAAGCGCGAGCGCCGCAGTATCGACAAGCTGCTCGGGCGGCCGGCCCGGTGAGCCGGGTTCCGGGTGCACTGCGAAGACGGGGCTGCCGCGCCCGGTAGAGCCCATGTCCGCCAGCGGGCCGCCATCTGGCCGTCTGCGGGCAGCCTGTCGTGGCCGGTAATGAGCTGATCGAGGGCGAAGACCGGACGGCCAGCGGCTGCATCAAAGGCCCCAGGGCCCAGGGCCCCGGCGTCCGGGGGCAGGGCCGCGCGCAGCGTGGTCACCGCGCGGGACAGGTGGGCACCGACCGCAGGCAGCGCTGGTAGCTGGACCGGTAGAACCCGGCGAAGCCCGTCTCGTCTTGGTGCACGTCTCCTTAACGCCCCGGCCGCCCGGAACTTTTACCGGCGGCCCGCGCCGCACAGAACTGGAGCGTCCGGGTTGGGCGAGGTTCAACTGCCTCGTGTGACCGCTGCTGCGCGGTGGCAGTATGGAAGCCATGACCGTCGTCTTCGTCCATGGAGTGCCTGAGACCCCCGCCATCTGGCACGGCCTGCTGGCTGCGCTGGACCGCCCCGACACCGTGGCCCTGTCGCTCCCCGGGTTCGACAGCGCGCGCCCGGCCGGTTTCGGAGCGACGATGGACGAGTACGCCGCCTGGCTCGCGGCACAGCTCGAGCGCCTAGGCGGCCCGGTCGATCTCGTCGGGCACGACTGGGGCGGCGGGTTCGTGGTCCGGGTGGTCTCGACCCGGCCCGAGCTAGTCCGATCCTGGGTCACCGACGCCGCCGGCATCGGCGACGTCGAGTTCGAGTGGCACGACTTCGCCAAGATCTGGCAGACGCCGCAGGCAGGGGAAGACTTCTGGGACCAGCAGCTGGCCGCATCGACCGAAGAACGGGCCGGTGTCTTCCAGATGTTCGGGGTGCCTCAGGAGCCGGCCCTGGACCTGGCATCGCACATCAACCGCCCCATGGCTGACTGCATCCTCGACCTGTACCGTTCGGCCGTAGACGTCGGACGGCAGTGGGGCCCGGATTTCGCGGCCATTCCAGCCCCCGGACTGGTGATCATCCCCAGCGAAGAGCCTTTCATGAGCGCAGCCTCGTCGACCAGGGCCGCCGCACGGGCCAGCGCCAAGACGGCCGCCCTCGACGGGCTCGGCCACTGGTGGATGCTCCAGGACCCGGCCCGGGCAGCGGCCGTCCTGCGCGAGTTCTGGGCCACCTTGGCCTGACTCCAGCTCTCACGATCGGCCACGGCCGGTATGTCAGTACATGATGGCGGGGAACTGCTCGCGGGCGTGCTCCAGCTGGCTGGCCCACTCGCGGGGCCAGCCGAACGCGCGGGCGGCCTGATCGCTCATGTCGGCGGCCGCGGCACCGCTGGTGAAGTGGACGTACTCGCCCCAGTTCATCCGCCGCGTGTAGGTACCGCCGGAGTCGCGCGGGAAGTGCCGAGCCAGGTCCCGGAAGAACCTGTTCATGACCTGCGCCTGCCCGCAGTCCCGCCAGAGCGGATAAAACCAGTCGCGGAACCAGCGGGTCCCCCGGCGGGGGAAATCGTCGGTGTTGCGAGTGAACCGGCGGTAGACGCCCTTGGCTTCGCGATCCATGCCCAGCGCGGTGTAGAGGTCATAGATGTAGAACTCGGCCCACTTGCTGTCGCCCCAGATCTCATACGCCGGTGAGCCGTGGACACTGTTGTTAGCGCTCTCCACCGAATGCCCGATCTCATGCGCGGGCAGCTCACGAGCGAGGGTGTTGCCCTCCCGCCAGGTGTCCAGCCCGCAGTCGCTGACGTTGTGGTAGTCGTGGACCGGGCTGACGTAGTAGCCCGCGTGGCCGCCGCCGTACCGCCCGGCGTGGTGGATGGAGTAGATGCGCGGGTCCGGCCCGAACCCCTCGCCGTAGGTTGCCTTGGAGTACTGCCAGGTCAGGTTGATGAACCGGGGCAGCCACCGGACCTCGGCCCGGCGCACGTCGGGGTCGAGGTAGATCGCGCAGTGCTCGTCGCTGTGGTAAAGCCGCAGCAGCTGACGGTGGTCGAACCAGTGCTCCTGCCAGGTGGCCGGCGGGTCAGCCAATTGACGCTCCGGCTCTGCCTCCACCAGGTCCTCCCACCCTTTCCGGGCACTGCCCGGCGGTTTTCGTCAAGCCCTCATCAACGCGATCGTACGGCCAGTGAGCTCGGGTCATGTCGAAGACGGGCGCCTGGCTCCGTCCTGGCGGGTGACAGAGCTGTTCCGCGACGCGAATGCGGGAGCGGCAGACGACGACTGGTAGGAGGCCGGGATGCGGAAAGTGATCGCGAACGAGTGGATGACGCTGGACGGGGTCGTGCAGGCTCCCAACTACGCCGACGAGGACGTGACCGGTGGCTTCGGGCACGGCGGCTGGCATACCCGCTACTTCGATGACCTAGCCATGAACTGGGTGATCGAGAACGTGCGCGGCGCGGGCGGCTACCTGCTGGGCCGCGGCACGTACGAGATCTTCGCCGCCCACTGGCCGGAAGCGCCCGAAGAGCAGTACGTGCTAGCCGAGCCCTTGAACGCGTTGCCGAAGTACGTCGCCTCGACGACCCTCGGCGAGCCGCTCGGCTGGCGGAATTCGAGGCTGCTGCGAGGCGACATCGGTGCGGCTGTGCGCGCGCTGAAGGCGGAGGAGGGCAAGGACCTGCATGTGATCGGCAGCCCTGGGCTCGTCCAGACCCTGATGGCCCTGGGCCTGCTGGACGAGCTCCGGCTGATGATCGATCCGCTGGTGGCGGGCGGCGGCAAGCGCCTGTTCCGCGACGACGGCGCGCTCCGGTCGCTGCGACTAGCTGACAGCCAGGTGACCAGCACGGGCGCGATCATCGCGACCTACGCTGCCGCAGGCGGCTGACCCGTTCACCAGCGAATCTGGGTACGCGGCGTCGCTTAACTGATTCAGTTGCCGGCCAGCAGGCGGCGGAGGGGGACGGTGTCCAGGCCGGTGGCTTCACCGACGGCGGTGTTGACCAGGTGGCCGGCGTGGGTGTTGACGCCGAGGGCCAGGCTGGCGTCGTCGGCGCAGGCCTGCTGCCAGCCCTTGTTGGCCAGCGCGACCGCGTAGGGCAGGGTGACGTTGGTCAGGGCGTGGGTCGAGGTGTTCGGCACGGCGCCTGGCATGTTGGCGACACAGTAGAAGACCGAGTTGTGCACCGCGTAAGTCGGGTGGGCGTGGGTGGTCGGGTGCGAATCCTCGAAGCAGCCGCCCTGGTCAATGGAAATGTCCACCAGGACTGAGCCTGGCTTCATCCGGGACACCAGTTCGTTGGTCACCAGCGTGGGGGCCTTGGCCCCGGGGATCAGCACGGCCCCGATGACCAGGTCAGCGCCGAGCACGGCGCGCTCGATCTCGAAGGTGTTGCTGGCGACGGTCTGTATCTGGCCGCGGTAGATCTGGTCAACGGCGCGGAGCCGGTCGATGTTGAGGTCGAGTAGGAGTACCTCGGCCTGCATGCCGGCCGCGATGGCGGCGGCGTTCAGCCCGGAGACACCGGCGCCGATCACCACGACCTTGGCGGCGTACACCCCGGGGACGCCGCCCATCAGGACACCGCGGCCGCCCTCGGCCTTCATCAAGGTGGCCGCGCCCACCTGTGGCGCGAGCCGGCCGGCCACCTCGGACATCGGGGCGAGCAGGGGCAGCGCGCCGTCCGGGGTCTGCACGGTCTCGTACGCGATGCCGGTGACCTTCCGGGCGATGAGCTCTTCGGTGAGCCGCTTGTCGGCGGCCAAGTGCAGGTAGGTGAACAGGACCTGGCCGTCCCGCATCCGGCCGTACTCTTCGGCGATGGGCTCCTTGACCTTCAAGATCAGGTCGCCGGTGCCCCACACGTCGTCCGCGGTGCGCAGGACCTGCGCGCCGGCGGCCTGGTATTCGGCGTCGGTGATCGACGAGCCGGTGCCCGCCCCTGCCTGGACGAAGATCTCGTGCCCGTTGAGCACAAGTTCCCGTACCCCTGCTGGTGTGATGGCCACCCGGTACTCGTGGTTCTTGACCTCGGCAGGGATGCCGATCCGCATGGTTCCTCCAAAAATCGCGTGACCTAAGGAGTGTGCCTGGCCGGTTCGGCAGTTGTCCGTAGTCACCGAATAACATTCGGCTGGAACCCGGAGATTGATGATTTAATTAGGTCATGACCGCGAGCAGGCCATCCGCCGTGAAGAAAGTTCGCCGGGACATCGTGCTCGACGAGACCGATCACGAGATCCTGCGCATCCTGGCGGCCGACGCCCGCACCCCCAACAACGTGCTGGCCGCGCAGGTGGGCCTGGCCGCGTCCACCTGCCTGATGCGCGTACGCCGCCTGCAGGACGCCGGAGTGATCACGGGCTTTCATGCCGGCCTGGCCCCCGAGGCACTGGGCCGGCCGCTGCAGGCGATCATCTCGGTCCGCCTGCAGCCCAACGCCCGCCCGCGCATCGGCTCCTTCGCGCAGCGGTTCGCCGCGCTGCCCGGCGTGCTCAACGTGTTCTTCCTGGCCGGCGTCAACGACTTCCAGATCCACCTGGCCGCCAGGTCAGCCGACGACCTGCGGGACTTCGTCGTCAAGAACCTCAGTGCCTCCCGGGATGTGGCGACTACCGAGACGAACCTCATCTTCGAGCACATCACGGGGACGGCCCTGACCTGACGGCCACATTTCCGCTCGTAGCGTCTCGGCGTGCCGGGCGCCAGGCTGGGATCACCCACGGCCGAACGAGGCCGGGGCAGCCGCACATGATGAGGCCGCAGTTGTCGCGTTCCGGTTGGCGAGCGCGGACGCGTGGTCTAGCCTGCTGTGACTATGGCCGGTATGGCTGGTTCTGGTGACCGCGCGTGCGGGCACCCCGCCTATCCCGGAGCCCGGTTCTGCCCGGTCTGCGGGCAGCCGGCCAACGGCAGCGCCGCGCCGTCCCAGCCGCTGACGGCGCCGTTGCCAGCGGTCCCCGCCCCGCCCTACGCGACGTTCCCGCCGTCGGCATCACCCGCGGCCGCTCCGCCGCCGCAGCCGGAGCCCGCACCCTGGGACTCCTGGTATGCGCCCAGGCGTCCGCCGCCCGCGCCGTCCGGCCCGCAGCCGTGGCCGGCGCCACCCGGCGGTATGCAGCCGCCGTCCGCCGACCCGGATGCGACGCGCGTGGATGGCCTGGGCCCGGTGCCGTCGGGTGATCCGTACACGGCCATGCTCGGCGACCTGCGGCTGGCGCCCGCCTCCGGTGGCCCGCGTCGCCCGGGCGGTCGGCTGGTCCCGGTGATCGTGGCCGCCGTGCTCGTAGCGGTCGTGGCCGGGGTGGTCATCTTCCGGGCCCTCTCCGGCAGCACGGCTACAGGCGGCACGGGCAGCACGCCGTCTGCCTCATCGCAGGACGCGCGGCGGCAGGCGGCGGTGCGGCTGTCCGGCCTGCTGGCGCAGAGCGTCACCGATCGCGCCGCCGTCACCCACGCGGCCGAGGACGTGCGCGGGTGCGGCCCGTCCCTGCCCCAGGACGCCCGGACCTTCGCCCGCGCGGCCAGTTCGCGGCAGCAGCTGCTGTCCCGGCTTGCGAGCATGCCCGGCCGTTCGGTCCTGCCTGCCGCGATGCTGCAGGACCTGACCGGTGCCTGGCAGGCGTCAGCCCAGGTCGATACCGATCTCGCCCGGTGGGCGCAGGGCAAGATCGACCGCGGCTGCCACCCCAACAGCCCACCCGACGCCCGCCTCCGGGCCTCCTACGTCCCAGAGGCCAGGGCAGCCGTCGGCAAGCGGGCGTTCGCCAGCCTCTGGAACCCGCTCGCCAGGCAATACGGCCTCACCACCTACCAGCGCGACCAGCTGTGAACAGGGCCACGGGACGCTAAGTGCGCACGCCGAAACCGGACAGATACGCGCGCTGCGAGGGCCTGAGGATGCGCTCACACCGCCGCGTCTCACCGCGCGAGCGTCCCGCGCAGCCCGGCCGGGTTCGCTGACATTGTGGAGACGTTGCCCGTGTGCGGGTTATGTTCCGCCGGGGATCTCACCAGAGACCGCCGGCCTGGGCAGCATGGCAGTCGTCAGATAGGGCCCAACGGCGGTTAGGCGGCGGCCTGCGCCCCTAGTGCGGCCCGCAGGAGCTCGACCGACCGGCGGACTCCTTCGACGGCCGGGAACGCGAGATCTTCGTGCTCGATGCTCAGCGTGCCGGTGTAGCCGGATGCGCGGAGCGCGGCGATGAACTGCGACCAGAACCCGGTGCCGCCGGGGTGGCCGTCGCCCAGGGTGACGTAGTTCCAGGCGCGGTCGTCGACTCGCTCCCACGGCAGGGTCTCGAGGCGTGAGGTCAGCGCCTGGCGGTCGGTTTGGAGCCGGGTGTCCTTGGCGTGCACATGGTAGATGGCTCCGTCGAGGGCCCTGACGCTCTGGATCGGGTCGGAGCCCATCCACATCAGGTGGCTGGGATCCATGTTGGCGCCGACGACCGCTCCGGCTGCCTCGCGCAGGCGCAGGAGCGTCGGCGCGTTGTAGACGAGCTGGTTGGCGTGCATTTCCAGAGCGAGCTGCACGTCATGCTGGCCGGCGAAGTCCGCCAGCTCCCGCCAGTACGGAACAGCGATGTCCCACTGGTGCTCCAAGATCTCGGTGGTCTCCGGTGGCCAGCAGGTGGTGATCCAGTTCGGTGTGTGGTCGCCGGGCGCGGCCGGGAGCCCGGACATGCAGACGACCGTGTCCACGTCGAGCAGGCTGGCCAGCCGGATGGTGTCGCGGAGGACGCGGTCCTGCTCGGCGTACCTCCGATCGCGACATCGTCCTGGCGCCCACCCTCGTGGTGCGGGGAAGTACCGGCCCCGCCGGCCCGGTCAGGCCGACGTGAGCTGCTCGTAAACGGTGACGTTCTCGACGTTCCAGGCCCGGCTGCCGTCGCGGGGGTAGCTTCGCGGCCCCCGGGCGGCGCTGGCGGCGGCGTCCGGCGAGGCGAAGACGACGACGCCTATCCCCTCACTCCCGTCGGGGCTGCGCAGCCACTGGCCGTTGACGAAGCCCGGCTGCTGCCGGGCCCACGCGACCACGTCCTCGCGCAGATGGCGGGCGGCCTCGTCGGCCCGCGCGGAATCGATGGACATCCGTACCACCATCGTGTGCATGTGCTCCTCCTCGGACCGGAT